>Ga0210400_10005868_pt1 | contig 10378 bp, 6 predicted proteins | sample IncBWH26MmetaG_FD_155456 | JGI IMG/M metagenome (GOLD analysis project Ga0210400, IMG submission 155456) | Forest soil microbial communities from Barre Woods Harvard Forest LTER site, Petersham, Massachusetts, United States - Inc-BW-H-26-M | ecosystem: Environmental > Terrestrial > Soil >... | reverse complement strand
CCTAGTAGCGCTCAAACTCCTGCCCGATGACCTCGCTAGAGACCCTCAAGCACTGGCTCGATTCCGGCGCGAAGCCCAGGCCGCATCTGCTTTGAATCATCCCAACATCTGCACCATCCACGATATCGGCGAAGAAAACGGCAGGTCTTTTATTGCGATGGAGTACATGGAAGGCAAGACCTTGAAGTACACCATAGCGGGTCGGCCCATGGAACTTGAAAAAGTACTGAATCTGGCCATCGAGATTGCCGATGCCCTTGAGGCCGCCCACGCTAAGGGCATCATCCACCGGGACATCAAGCCCGCAAACATCTTCGTCACCAAGCGGTGCCATCCCAAGATTCTCGACTTCGGGCTGGCTAAGGTAAGTTCAGCAAAAAGCGTGATTGGCAACGCGACCACTCTTGTGACGGAAGAAGTAGACCCGGACCACTTGACCAGTCCCGGTCACACAATGGGAACGGTTGCCTATATGTCGCCGGAACAGGTGCGAGGCAAGGAGTTGGACGCGCGCACAGACCTCTTTTCCTTCGGCGTCGTGCTGTATGAGATGGCCACGGGTGCCCTGCCATTTCGCGGCGATACGTACGGCCTGATCTTCGAGTCCATCTTGAATCGAATGCCAGTGCCCCCGGTACGCTTGAATCCGGATCTGCCTCTAAACCTCGAAGAGGTCATCAATCGGGCGCTCGAAAAAGATCCTGACCTGCGTTATCAGCACGCTGCGGACCTGTGCGCCGACTTGCAGCGCTTGAGGCGTGATGCCTATTTGGATCGCGACGCCGCTGTGGGTGGCAGCGCGCCAGTAACCCTGTTGCCGCGCCGTCCGGGACCTGGGCCCACGCGTGCTTCATCCATAGAGCTGCCATCGAGCAGTTCAGTGATAGCTGCGGTGGCCAAGCAACACAGGTTCGGCGTGGCCGCTAGTGTGGCGTTAGCGCTTGTGGTTTTGGCTGTCGCGTTTTACGGTGGGTACGTCGTGCTCCACCACCCACTGCCGGCACCTTTCTCGGATTTCACAATCACGCAGGTAACGAGCAACGGAAAAACAGTTGCCACAGCGATCTCACCCGACAGCAAATACCTCCTCAACGTGGTGGACGAGAATGGCAGGCAGAGCTTATGGCTTCATCATATTTTGACTGGCAGCGACACTCAGGTGATTGCACCGTCGGATGCTTTTTATCAGAACCCTGCGTTCTCTCCTGACGGCAACTATATTTATTTCCGTAAAGCGATCGACAAGGCGCACAACGGATTCAATCTCCTGCGCGCGCCGGTGCTGGGCGGCACAGCGCAAGTAATCGTCCGGGACCTTGATACGGGGATCGGTTTTTCTCCCGATAAAAAGCGCATCGTTTTCATGCGGGATAATGATCCGGACATAGGAAGGATCCTAATGCTCACGGCGAACACCGATGGTACGGCATTAAAGATGTTGTCCAGCGGGCCTTCGTCCGAACGGGAAGGGTTGGGGGTCGCGTTGTCCGGGCTCGCGTGGTCGCCCGATGGCAGGCACATCGCCTCAGTTAGGCTAGCGAACGGGGAAGCATTGAGTGTGCTTCAGATGGAAGATGTCACATCCGGTAAACCAAGAACTCTTGCGCAACTCGAGGTGCACCTGCGCGATTTAGTCTGGCTACCGGACGGGCGCGGTCTGTTCGTCACTTATCAAAAGAATCTAACAGACTTTGCACCGGCTCAAATTGGATTTGTCTCTAACCCCGCCGGCGAGTTTCGTACCATCACGAAGGACACAAGTACCTACCGAACACTTACGCTCGCGGCGGACGGGAAGACTCTGGCGACTGTCCAACAAAAGGCTACCCACACCCTCTATTTTGTTCCCCGCGCCGGCTTTGCTGGCAAACCTCCAGATCCGGCACAGGCGCAGAGCAAGGATTCCTTTCTCTTCCACTGGGCAAATAATGGAGAGCTTTATTTCGGGGACGGCGGCAACCTGTTGCGAATCTCAGCCGACGGCGTCGACAGAGCAACTCTCTCCAGCGATCCGGCCGCTCAAATCGTCGGCGTGACGGCCTGTCCCGGCGGGCGGTACGTTGTGGTGGTATGGGCGGGGCATGTCGCCAGTAACAAGACTAACATTTGGCGCGTGGATTCGGACGGCTCAAACCCCAAACAACTCACGCAAGGCGTGCTTGACCTTGCGCCTGTATGCTCGCCGGACGAGAAGTGGGTGTACTACGATGATATGCACGATCACCAGATCAAGCGGGTGTCCATCCAAGGCGGGACTCCCGAGATTGTCCCGGGAACGACCGCGCCCGGCACTTTTGTCGACGTAGGACTCGATATTTCCCCAGACGGCAAGCTATTGGCGTTCCCGATGCTCGAAAGTGGACAAAAACCTGAGCTGCATCGTAGCAACGTACTGCTCAATCTCGATGCTGGGCAGGAACCACCGAGGCGCATGCTCGATCCCGATCCGCGCGTTTCTGACTGCGCGCGATTCACGCCAGATGGAAAAGCCGTCGTTTATCCGATACGCGCGAATGGCGGAGATAATCTTTGGCTCCAGCCGCTTGAGGGTCCTGGCGGCCGCCAACTCACGAATTTCAGCTTTGGTACAATTAGCACGTTTGAGTTCTCTCCCGACGGCAAAACCCTTGGCGTCATGCGTTCGCACATCGATTCCGACGTCATACTCGTGCGCGACACGACCAACCCTCCGCTTTGAAGCCGTCTGACACTTCTTCCGTCCGGCCAACTCCTGGTAAGTTCGTAATCGGAGAAGTGGAATCGACTGCAAAATTAGCTCAGGACAAGGCTGGAGACCGGCTATACGTCCACTGCATGGCTTGGTGTCTTTGGTGTCTGTTTCGGTCCGAATTTGGACCTAAACGGATTAAACAGTAGAAGCAATTGAAATAGGCGAGATCGTAGAAATGGCGAATATTCATGCGGTTTCCAGGCATGTTACTGAAAACATGGTGGGATGCTGAAAGGGCCAGGGTGAGTATCCCACCCTCTCCGCCAACTTCGCCTAACGGCGTTGTGGAATAACGGGTAGCGGTTCCTGCCGGAATTTTCTACGTTTAATAAAGGGTCAGACGGGAAGTTCCTCAGTATTAGGCCAAACCGAGGACTCGGGGAAAATTGGCGGCACAGGTTGCTGTGCATGCCCCTACGCACTTGGCGCCGTATCTTCGCCGCTGCAACTAGAAGTGGCAGGAGGCGGCCCCGCGCTTTTCGAGGTAGCGCTGGTGGTATTCTTCGCCCCGATAAAAAGGACCAGCCGCCGTGATTTCCGTAGCAATAGGTTTGCGGAACTTGCCGCTAGCTTGCAACGCGGCCTTTGATTTTTCCGCCGCGGCTTTCTGCTCCGGCGAATGGAAGAAGATTGCTGTGCGGTATTGCGAACCAAAGTCAGGGCCCTGGCGGTTGACCTGCGTGGGGTCGTGCATCTGCCAGAAGGCGTCGAGCAACTGTTCGTAGGTCAGCTTTGACGGGTCGAAGGTGACCTGCACGACTTCAGCGTGGCCAGTCTCGTCCGTGCAAACGTCTTTGTAAGTCGGATTCTCGGTGTGACCGCCGCTATATCCCACGGTAGCGTCAACAACACCCGGGATGCGGCGAAATGCCGCTTCGATTCCCCAAAAGCACCCTGCTCCAAATGTTGCGGTCTCGGTCATGGGCATCTCTCCTTTTTTCAGGTCCATTCTACTCGCATTGAGCACGCTATTCGATGCGCAAGGCCATTGCCGCGATTCAAGACGCGATGGCCCCATTTGACGGAGCGCGCCTTTCGCGAGAGCATGGAAGTTTTGGAGAGCACCGCAGAAATGGACTTAGGACTACAGGGTCGCGTTGCTATCGTCGCCGCTGCGAGCAAAGGGCTAGGACGCGCCGTGGCCGAGGAACTATCGCGCGAAGGCGCGCACGTCGCGATCTGCTCGCGCGACGCAAAGAGTATCGAGCGGACAGCGGCAGAGATTCAGGCGTCGACGAAGGCGCGGGTTTTTTCGCGCGCCGTGGACGTCGCGAATGAGGAAGCAATTTCGACATTTGTCGCCGCAGTAGAGCAGGAATTTGGGCGCATTGATATTTGCATTACGAATTCCGGTGGCCCCCCGTCGCGCTCGTTTGCGGAGACCAAGTCCGAAGACTGGCAGGCCGCCGTCGACCAACTTCTAATGAGCACGGTCTTCTTCGCGCGTGAGACGCTGCCGCGCATGAAGAAAAACAACTGGGGACGATTCATCACCATCACTTCATCGGCGGTGAAGCAACCTGTGCACGGGTTGCTGCTTTCCAACTCTGTGCGTGCTGCGGTCACCGGACTGGCGCGCACGCTAGCGAATGAATATGCGCCGTACGGCATCACGGTAAACAACGTTTGCCCAGGGTATACGCGCACGGCTCGCCTCGATACTCTAGCGAAAAGTATTTCCACGCGCTCGAACGTCCAACCAGAAGAGGTCTTCGCCGGCTGGGCTCGCGACATTCCCGCAGGCCGCATCGGAGCGCCCGAGGAGTTCGCCGCGGTGGTCGCATTCCTGGCATCGCAACGCGCCAGCTACGTGAACGGAACGTCCATCGCGGTAGATGGCGGACTCGTGCGGAGTCTCCTCTAGCGCATGAACGACTCCAACCGCCGTTTTGATTTGACCGTGTTGCGCGATTCTTTCGCGATGGTGCGTCTGCCCGCGGATGCGCCTTTGCCACCATGGGTCACCCATGGCGATTTCTTTTCGATCACGCGGACCAGTGACGAGCTGTCGATAGTGTGCCGGGCGGATCAAGTTCCCAACGGTATTGCCGCGGAAGCCGGGTGGCGCGCACTGAAGGTCGCCGGTCCCTTTGCGCTATCGGAAATCGGCGTGTTGTCTGCGTTAGCGGCGCCGTTGGCGGAGGCGAAGGTAAGCCTGTTCGCCATCTCCACATTCGATACGGATTATTTGCTGGTGAACGAAAAGCACCTGCCCGCCGCGGTAGCAGCCCTCAAAGGTGCCGGGCATCGCGTCCAGGGAATCGGCGCTGCTTCCTAACAGGATTGTCATGGAGAAAAGAAAAATGATTGCCTCGTATCGATTCGCGAATCGAATCCGCTGGACAGTTCTCACGTTGGCTACAATTGCCGCGCTGGCCATTGCATCCCTGCACCTGCGGGCGGACGAACCCTACGCGCGCAATCGTGATTACGACTTGCAGCACTCCAAAATCGCGCTGCGGTTCGATGTGGACCAGAAGAAGGTCATCGGAGACGTCACCCACACGCTAGCGATTTTGCGAGACGGCACATCGAAGGTCGCCTTCGATTCAATCGGCTTGACCATTCAAAGCGTCACGGTAAACAAATCGCCGGCAAAATTTGAAAGCACTCCCTCGAAGCTGATCGTTCCGCTGCCCGCAGCCGCGCACACCGGCGAAAAATTCGATGTCAACATTCGTTACGAAGGCAAGCCGTCAAAAGGCCTCTATTTCATTCTTCCGGACAAGGAGTATCCCAATCGCCCCAAGCAGGTCTGGTCCCAGGGCGAATCCGAAGACACCCGCTACTACCTGCCCACCTACGACTATCCAAACGATCGCCTTACTACCGAAACGATTCTCACCGTTCCCGCTTCGTGGATCACGGTAGCGAACGGCAAGCTCATCAATGTAAGCAAAGCCGCCAACGACACGAAGACGTGGACCTGGCGTGAGTCCCTGCCGAGTTCGACCTATCTCATCACGGTGGTTGCCGGCGAGTTTGACGAAGCGAAGCAGTCCTGGCATGGCCTGCCGGTGACCTATTACGCACCGAAGGGCCGCGGCGACCGCCTGCTACCGAATTACGAGCGCACACCCGCGATGATCGACGTGTTCAGCAAGAAACTCGGCGTCGACTATCCCTGGGAGAAATATGCGCAATCCATGGTGGACGATTTCGTCGCCGGCGGCATGGAAAATTCCAGCGCCACGACAAACACCAGCAGTTCCTTGCGGAACCCGGAATTAATCCCAGAATTCCCCGGCGACGAAGATCCCCTGATCTCCCACGAACTTGCTCATCAATGGTTCGGCGACCTGGTTACCTGCAACGACTGGGGCAACATCTGGCTGAACGAAAGCTTTGCGACATTTTTCGAGATGGTGTGGACCGAATCGCACTACCCCAAAGACCAAGCTGACTACGAACGATGGAATGCGGTTCAGGAGTGGCTCGGCCAGCCCAACTTGTACGGCAAGCCGATCGTGCGCCACGATTTCGACGACTCCAGCGAATTCGACGGAAACGCCTATGGAAAGGGCAGCCTCGTGTTGTACATGCTTCGCCACCAGATTGGCGAGGACGCTTTCTATCGCGGCCTGCGAAACTACCTCGAAGTCCATCGCGGCAAGAACGTAGTCACCGCGGATCTCATCAAGTCGATCGAAGAAGCGAATCACATCGATGTGCAACAGTTCTTCGACGAGTGGATTTACGGCGCAGGCGCGCCAAAGTTTGACGTCAGCTACACCTATGACGACAGCAAGCATCAGGTTGCGCTGACCGTGAAGCAAACCCAGAAAGTGGAAGGCCGCGTCGGCATTTTCCACGCGCCGGTTGATGTCGAAATCACAACCGGGTCAGGGGCCAAGTTGCACAGGATTGACGTTGCGAAGGAGGTGGAAACTTTTTCGCTGCCTTCGGACAGCTCCCCGTTGATGGTTCTCTTCGATAAAGGCGGCCAGGTTTTGAAATCAGCGGAGTTCCACAAGGAAAAGAAGGAGTGGCTGTTCCAGTTGAAGAACGCCGCGGAGCTCGCGGACCGCGCCGAAGCAGCGCAGGCCTTGGCAAAATTAAAGGCCGATGACGAGGCCGTAACCGCCCTGGGCGCCGCGCTGAACACCGATAAAGCGTGGGGGCTTCGCGACATCGCCGCGGACGCTCTCGGACGCATAGGCAATGCCGCCGCGGGCAAGCAGTTGCTGGACGCGCTGGAAGCCAACACCCAACCTTACGTGCGCAATCACATAGTCGCTGCACTCGGCAACATCAAGGACGAACCGAAAATCGCGTCGAAACTTTTGGCCATCGCTCGCGACGATGCTTCGTACCGCGCGCGTGCCAATGCGCTGCAATCTCTCGGCAAACTAAAAGTGGCCAACGCCCTCCCCATCCTGACAGAAGCTGTGCGCGAGGATTCGCCAGACGACTTCTTGCGCAACGCCGCTCTGCGTTCGCTCGGCTATCTTGGCGACGACAAGGGCGTGCCGCTGCTCCGCGAATGGTCCGCCCCGGGTAAGGCGATCGAAACGCGCACAGCCGCGATTGCCAGCCTCGGCCGCCTGGACAAGGGAAACAAAGAGATCACCGCGCAGATCGCCAGCTACCTGACAGAGTCGCACTTTCCCGTTCGATATGCCGCCATCCGCGCTCTAGGCGCGCGCGGCGACGCATCCGCGATTCCCGCGCTGCAATCGCTGCTCAAAAGCGATGATCTCAGCATCGAAATGGCGCCAGCGATCAAGCAGGAAATCGCGCGGCTGCAAAAAGAGGAAAGCGCCAAAGGGTCGGCCGGAGAAGGGGACGGCGAAAAGAGCGGCGAGACCAGCGAGCAAGCCGTCGCACAGCGCCTCGACCGGCTCGAACATCTCATCCAGGAAATGAGCGACCGCCTGAAATCGATTGAGAGTTCTCTCGCGAAGAAATAGGCGAGTAGAATCGCTCCGGCATTTGCGCCCCGGGCCTACGGCTCCGAGAGCAAGATTCGCAAGTCACGCAAATTGTTTCCCGTCGGGCCGGTGACGATGGCGTCGTCCAGCCGCGCGAAAAACGTAAACGCATCGCTCCGTCGAAACGCATCTCCAGGATCCAATCCTGCAGCCATCGCGCGCTCACGCGTCTCGCCATCGGCCACGGCACCTGCGGCGGGACTGTTGCCATCGATTCCGTCCGTGCCTGCGCTGAGCACTGCGACGCGGCGACCCACAACATTCTCCACGCACGCCAGCACAAACGCGGAATTCCTTCCCCCGATTCCATCGCCGGTAACCGGCGAACTGACCTCGCCATCGGCAATCAACGCCACCCGTCGGTTCGGATTCGCCGCCTGCAGCCCGCTGAGCTGCCTCAGCAGATACTCCGCGGCTTTTTCTACGGGCCAGTCGTCCGCCGAATTATCGCAGCAGGTGACGAATCCTTTTGCCTCCGAGGCGTGGTGCGCGGGATGAAATAGATCATCCATGCCGAGCAGCAGGACAAAGTGGGCGTTAGCGAACGCAGGGTCGTCGTGCTTTGGAGTCTCGCGAATCATTCCCTCTTCCACGCAGCGGCGCACCGAGGGTGGCAATTGTTGGAGCATCTTGAATTCGTCCAGGATGCGCCGAACATCGGCCGTCGTCGTAGGGTCCGGTAAAGAAGGACCCGAAGCCAGCGCGGATTCGTTCCCCGCTGGCACGTCCGTCACCGCCAACGTAATCTTTGTAGCCCGCCCCGCTGCCGCGGCAAGGCGTCCACCCTTTACCGCCGAAAGGTGTTTCCGCACGGCGTTGATCGCCGCAATGGGCGCTCCGCACGTGACCAGCGTGCGATAAAACTGCTGCACATCTTCCAGCGTTATCCGCGAATCGAGTGGCAATTCCACCAGCGCCGATCCGCCGCCGGAGAGCAGAAAGATTACGAGACTCGTCTCATCGCACTCCCCCAAAAGGGAAAGGATAGACTCAGCAGCCTGCCGGCTATCAGCATTCGGAAGCGGGTGACCTCCGACAAAATACTGAATACCCGGCAGCGCATGCTCCGGCGGCGTCGGCGCGGACGCGATGCCCTGAAATTCTATTTCCGGAGGCAGTAGCGCGCGCAAGCCGCCAAGCATCGCATGTGCCGCTTTGCCGATAGCCACCACGCAAATTTTGGAAAAAGCCCGCAGATTAATAGAAGTGTCGCCGCAATGCAGCATCGAGCCTTCCACGCGCAGCTTGCGTTGCATCACCGCGGAAATATCAATGGCCGCCAATGTTTCCCGGAAAATTAGGCGGGCAAGCTGTTTGAGGTCCGCCATGGGAGGGTTCCCGCCACTCGCTTCAGTGTGCTTTCAGAACTTCGGGATTAAGAATATTGGGCGGTCGTTGCCCCTTAAATAGCGCCACGACGTTTTCCGCCGCCATGCACGCCATCTTTGTGCGCGTCTCCAGCGATGCGGAAGCGATATGCGGCGCAAGAACAACGTTTGGGCGTCTCAAGCCAGGGTGAATAGCTGGCTCCTTCTCGTAAACGTCCAGGGCCGCGCCGGCAATCGTTTTACTCTCAAGCGCCTGCACCAACGCCGCTTCATCCACCACCGGGCCGCGCGAGGTATTGATCAAAAACGCCGTGGGCTTCATTTGTGAAAACGTCTTTGTATTGAACAGCCCGCCAGTCTCGGGCAGCAGCGGCACGTGCACGCTCACAAAGTCGGCCTCGTGGAGCAGCGCGCTCAAGTCGCGGTACTCTGCATGGAAACCTCGCTCGACGTCGAGAGGCACGCGTACCGCATCGTAGTAGATCACTTTCATCTGAAAGCCCCTAGCACGGCGCGCCACTGCGCGCCCAATGCGCCCAAAACCAACCAGCCCAATCGTCTTGCCCCAAACATCCGCACCCACAAGCTGATCGAGGTCCCAGCCTTTCCACTCGCCCGAACGGGCCAGCGCCTCGCCTTCACCCAAGCGGCGAGCCACCGCCATCAGCAGCGTCCACGCAAAATCCGCGGTGGTTTCATCAAGCACGCCGGGCGTATTCGTCGCAACGACGCCCCTCTTCGTGCAATCGGCCACAGTGATGTTGTCGTACCCCACCGCGACGTTAGCCGCGATGCGCAGTTTCGGCGCGGCCGCCAGCAGTTCTTCATTCACCTTTTCGGTGAGCAGGCAAACCAACCCATCCTTGTCCTGTATCCTGCGAAACAGTTCTTCTTTGGAGATACGCTCCGGCTCCGTCCAGTAATCGACGTCGCAGTTCGCGTTTAAAATTTTCTGCGCCGCTGGAAATAGGGGCCGTGTCGCCAACACCTTTGGTTTCGCCATCTCCGCCTCTCCGCAACTGCGTGGAGAATTACACTAACACGAAGCCCCGACGTAATGAACCAAAGCCACAACCTGATTCTGTCCCCTCCGACCTACCCGGCGCATGCCAAACCCGTCGCTTTTACCTAGTTTCGGATCGGAAGAAGCACCGCCAGCTGTTTCTAGGGAAGACCCTGGCAGCTGGGCGCAGGCTAGAGTATGTGCAACGTTCTTAGACGCCGAGGTCAGGGATGTTGCGTAGTGCGTCGTTAAAGCGGTTGGTGAAATTGGCGGCGCAGATCACCAGTGTCAATTCCACAATCTGCCCCTCATCGTAGAATTTTCGCAACTCTTCGAGCGTACCGCCGCGAATCGCAGCCGCGCCGCGCGTGACGCGCTCGGCGTA
>Ga0210400_10005867_pt1 | contig 10380 bp, 9 predicted proteins | sample IncBWH26MmetaG_FD_155456 | JGI IMG/M metagenome (GOLD analysis project Ga0210400, IMG submission 155456) | Forest soil microbial communities from Barre Woods Harvard Forest LTER site, Petersham, Massachusetts, United States - Inc-BW-H-26-M | ecosystem: Environmental > Terrestrial > Soil >... | reverse complement strand
TAGTAAGGTTTCCCAGTGTTCCAGACCCTGTACCGCTAGTCCCTAACTTCCAAACTTGCAGTTCAGCTTGTGCAAAAAACATAAGAGGCCGCCTGTCAGCCTCCGTCCCGGTTCGGAGAGTTCAATATGGCGTGGTACGCATACTGCCTTACCGAGCACCAGACCCTTCCCAACGGCACCCGTTCCCGTCGCCCATTTGTAATTGAAAACGTTCAAGGCGTGAATGGAGCCCCTGTCCTCAGCTATCCCAGCGGCGAGTTTGCTGTGATTGTGAGCGAATACGACCAAAATGCCGGACCACTTGACCAGAAGTCCGTAATCGAGCACGCCCGCGTGGTCAGCGGCTGCTTCCGCAATTCCACCGTGTTGCCCTTCCGCTTCGGAACCATCTTTGAAAGCGACGACGCGCTTCGCCAGGCGGTCCGGGTCAACCGGCGCGCCTTCGGCCTGAGCGTCGCCCGGCTCCGCGGCAAGTCCGAAATGCACATCAAGCTGACCGTCACCGACGGCTCGCTTCGCGAAGCCATGATCGATGTCATCCTGCCCGATACCGTCGGCGGCGACTATCTCTCCAAGCTCCGCGTCAAGGCTTCCCGGGAACGCGAACGCCAAACCAAGGCCCGCGCCCTCTCGGTGCAGGTGCACAAGCTGTTTAACCCGCTGGAAGAAGAAGTGAGCTGCAAGAAGGTTGCTCCCCAGGGCATGCTCATCGACATCGCACATCTCATCGATACCAAGTCGGTTGAGAAATACCAGAACCGCTACAGCACCGCCGCCAAGCAGTTGAAGAACTGTGAAGTGGCCATCAGCGGACCCTGGCCCCCGTACCACTTCCTCCCCGGGAAGCTGCGTACCGTGGCCGGCAACAGCTAGGTCCTCGTTTCGATCTTGGCGCCGCCGATTTGCCCTCAAGCATCGGCGGCTCCAGATCATCCCATGCAATCAATCTCGTGCAGTCAATGTGCAGCCTTATGCACTTCCTTGCCTTTTCACCCTTGCCCTGACCGCGCCCCTCAAGCAGCCGACGTGCCCTAAGCCTCGCTCAATCAATCACTTGTGGATTGCAATATTCCAGGCCCAGCCCCTCCGGTATTTGGCTCCGCAAGTGCTCCCTCTCGTTGTACTAAAGAGGCCGCAAACCCAAAGCAATGACCTTCACTGTCTTCTCTCGTCAACATTTCCCGAAGTTCCGTTCCCGCTTTCGGGACGGTAACTTGCATAGCCTTGCTTGACACGCCTACCAATCTTGACCTCTTTGAAACGTGGCCCCAGCAATGGGGCCGCTTTTTGCTCCCGTAACAACCTCAGGGAAAGCGAATCTTCCTGCGGAGACAGCCGCCTCGGCTGTCCACTAGCCGCAGCCAGTGGGTCGCTCGCTTCCCCGCAGCCGCTCCTCTCAGATACACTGCGTACTCTATGACCAAGGCTCGCGGCTTCCCTATTCCATCCTTCTCTATCGCATCTTTGATCGCACTTCTTCTGATCTCGCCAATCGTCCGTGCTCAAAACCCGCCACAGGCGTCGCAACCCACTCCATCGTGGGCGTCCGCGCCGCAGGCTTCTCAGGCGACCCAGCAGAATTTCCCTCCGCTCCTGCTGCAGCAGCTTTCCGCCATCAAAGCCGCCGCGCTCAACGACGACTACGCCTTACGCCAGCTCGCTCACCTCACCGAGAACATCGGACCCCGTCCCAGCGGTTCGCCCCAGGCCCGCGCCGCCGCCGAATACGTAGCCGCTGAACTTCGCCGTCTCGGTCTCGAAGTCCGCCTCCAGCAAGTCACGGTTCCGCACTGGGTCCGCGGAGCCGAAACCGCCGCCCTGGTCGAGTATCCCGGAATGGTTCCCGCCACCACACAAAAAATCGTCCTCACCGCCTTGGGCGGAAGCACCTCCACTCCAGCAGACGGCCTCACCGCCGACGTAGTCACCGTCGACACTTTCGATGAACTCACTGCCTTGGGTCACGACAAGGTCGCCGGCAAGATCGTTCTCTTCAACGAGCTCTTCGACAAGCAAAAAGCCGCCGCCGGACAAGCCTTCGCCGCCTACGGTGAAGCCGTCCGTTATCGCGGAGCCGGGCCCAAAGCCGCCGCCGACTTAGGCGCGGCAGCCGCACTGGTCCGCTCCGTAGCCAGTGCCGACTACCGCCTCCCTCACACCGGATTCAGCTTCCCCGCCCCAATCCCCGCCGCCGCCGTCACTGCCGAAGACGCCGACCTGATCGCCCACCTGTCAGCCCAGGGCAAAGTCCGCATGCGGCTTACTTTGACACCCCAGAAGCTGCCTGACGAAACCAGTTACAACGTAATCGCCGACCTCAAAGGTTCCGAGCATCCCGAGCAAATCGTAGTAGTCTCCGGCCACCTCGATTCCTGGGACCTCGGCACCGGCGCCATCGACGACGCCGCTGGCGTAGTCATGGCCATGCAGACCGCCGAAGTTCTCCAGCGCCTCCACCTGCGCCCCGCCCGCACCCTCCGCGTAATCGCCTGGATGGACGAAGAAACCGGAGGCGCCGGCAGCAAAGCCTACACCACCGAATTCGCCAACGACTTCCCCCGCCACATAGCGGCCATCGAGAGCGACGCCGGCGCCGCCCATCCTCTGGGCTTCGACGTCAAGTCCAGCCCCGCCGCCATCGACGCCCTCCGCCCCGTTCAAACCGTTCTCCTGAGCATAGGCGCAACCGTTCTCCAGCCCACGACGTATCCCCCCGGCGCCGACATCGCCCCCATGTCCGACGCCGGAGTCCCCGCCTTCGGCCTGATGCAGGACGGCCGCACCTACTTCAACTACCACCACTCCGCCGCCGACACCCTGGACAAGATTGTCCCCACCGAACTCCGCGAAAACGCCGCCGCCATGGCCGTCCTGGCCTACGCCTTAACCAACATGAAAGACCCTCTGCCGAGATAGAAGATGTTGATGTTGATAGGCTCCTGAGTCTCCTATGTGTGGACAGCCGACGGGTGGCCCACTCAACCCGTCTTTTGGCTTGAGTGGGGCAGTTCGCCCGCCAACGAGAAGTTCGGGGTAAAATGAGGGCCGTTTTTCGAGATCAAAGGAGGAGATTCGTGATGAGAACATATCTGCGAACCATCGTTGCACTCGCGTCCTTGTGTTTGTCTGCCTATGCCCAGAACGGGGCGACCGTGCGCAACCCGGAGAGAATTGCTCTGCTGCGCTGGTACAACGCCAACCGGGCCACGACGCTCTCCGTTGGTAACAACCCAATCGCGGAGGTTTTTGACGGGGCAAGCATCTGGGTGGCCAATGCCTTCGACGGAACCGTAACAAAATTACGTTCCAGCGATGCCACCGCCGCCACTTTCACCGTCGGAAATCAACCGCAGGCCATCACCTTTGATGGATCGAACATCTGGGTCGCTAGCCAGTCTTCCAACGTCTTAACCAAGGTTCGTGCCAGCGACGGCGTCGTGTTGGCGAACTTTTCGTTGCCTGGTCAGCCTTTCGGTCTGGTATTCGATGGCACCAGCATCTGGCTTTCGCTCGGCTTTAACAATTCCGTGGAAAAAATACGCCCCAGTGACGGCGCCGTGCTGGGCACTTTCACAGTTTCAAATGGGCCCGGCGCTCTTGCATTTGATGGCAATAACGTCTGGATCACCAACGGGTTTGGTGGCACGGTCACAAAGATGCGCGCCAGCGATGGCACGATCCTGGGTACGTTTCCGGTGGGCAGTCTTCCTGTTGCTATCGCGTTCGACGGGACCAATATGTGGATCGCAAATTTCTCGACCTCTAACGTCACAGAGCTCAATGCGAGTAGTGGCGCCCTTGTGCGCACAATTGCGTTAAGCGCCGGCCCTGGGGGGATCGCCTTCGACGGCTTCTCGATGTGGGTCAGCTTGGGGTCGTTCGCGGGCTCGGTCGTTGAGATTGCTGCCAGTGACGGGAAGATCCTGACTACCGTTTCCGTAGGCGAGTTCCCGGGTGCAGTGGCATTCGACGGCGCCAATATGTGGGTGACCAACAACGGCAGCGCTTCCGTGTCTAAACTGTAGGCCGCACCAATCGCCACCGCACGGGATGTTGACGGGGACACGCGACCGGTGGCCCATTCAAGCCGTCCTTTGGCTTGAGTGGGGCACTTCGACCGCTGGACGAATCGCACCCTCCTCGGTAGCGCTGCCGAGGTGGGCCACCCACCCGTGTCATGCTGAGCAAAGCGAAGGACCTCCGCCAGCACCAGCCCGTACGTCGACTCACTGCCCATTCACCGAGCCCCTCAGCCCCCTCAGCCTCTCCATAATCCGCCCGCTCAACCGGTCAATGGCCCGCGAACGATCGTCCCCTGGCGGCACCACGGTCCTCGCTCCTCGACGGAAGTGGTGCCGCGTCAGCAGCCACCAGTTTTCCAGGTAGCGCTCGTACTTGTGTCCCTTGCGCTGCGGCGAGAGCACTACCGCGCCCAACCCCGCCAGCGTCCTCGCCGGAAAGATGTACCACAAATCCAGGGGCAAAACGTAGATGGCAAAGTAGTCGATGTCCTCCGCCGAATATAGTCGGCCGCACATATGCAACTGGCACACGTAGCTGCTCCCCGTCCACACCTCCGTGGATTTCACCTGTATCCTGAGGAACCGCCCCTCGTTCTCGACGATCACATCGTAGCGCGCCGAATCCCCAAAGGGTTTCGCCACCGTGAAACCCAGGCCCGCAGCCACCGTCATAAACAGCAACTCCACCCACTCGCCCCGCTGCTTGAAATTCGCAAATACTCTCTTCCACCGCCGCCCCATAGCTCTCTCCCTAAATGAAAATGGGCAGCGCCGAAGTTCGATTGTCATCCTGGAGGCGACGGCCTTATCGTCGCCGAAGGACCTAAGCGAGCCGCGCGAAGGATCGCGTTCTTTGCGATCCTCAAATCGCGCGCTTGGCTCGCTTCCGTATCGAACTCAGCTTTTACCCCCTAAAACACAAAAGGCGCGGCCCGGGGGCCACGCCTTCTTTTGTCGATTTCTCGACTCTATAATACTATTATATCATATTGCTATAGCCAAAACTGCACACTATTCAGTGCAAACCAAAGTTTATAGTTCCTTCACCTGCGCGCACATAGCGCAAATCATGTAATTCCTGCCTATTGACAAGGTTTGGCTACGGTTTTCCATAGACGAACACTCAGCGGCAAAGCGGACGGACAGGTGGCCCATTCAAGCCGCCCTTCGGCTTGAGTGGGGCAGTTCCACCGCCGGACGTATCCTGGGATATTGTTTTGAAAGGGCGCGGCTTCCAGCCACGCCGCAACGCAACCCCGCTTCCGCTCTGTCATCCCGAGCGGAGCATGAGCGTCCGAAGGACGGTCAGGCGTAGTCGAGGGACCCCGGCACTGCTGGTGGTTCCTCTGCTGCCTCAAGGGAATTCTCCCCGCGCAGCCAGCATCGTGAGAATGCCTTGGCGCATCTCAGCAATGCTCCGGCATGACGACGTACACGTAAATCTGAAGCCTGAAAACGCGCCGCACGCGCTCCAAGGCCGACTCGAAGATTCGTCGGCTTTCGTCGGTGGTTCCGTTTGAATTTATTCTCATTCGAAGGCGTCATCCCGAAACGCGGCGTACTTCAGTCGCGTGAGGGATCTCCCATAGATACGGCCAGTGGGAGATCCTTCGTTCCGCCTGAAAAACGGCTACACTCAGGATGACCCCGAACTATAGGCCGAAAAAGTCAAACTGCGGTGAAAACGCGTCAGTCCCCAAGGCATGAGGACAAACTAGTTTGTTCGCCGGACTAAGTCTGTGACATGTGAACATCCCCACTCAAGCCAAAACCGGCCTTGAGTGGACCACCAGCCAGCCCTTTGCAAAGAACGCAAAAGATTGATTGGATAAGAGCGAAGACAGGTGACCCATTCAAGCCGTCCTTTGGGCGGGTGGCCAAGGCTTTTGATCTTGCGGGTATTTACAACACAGTGGGTGCCCCGTTCCTTCGCGTTTTTTGCGAAGGGGCGGGAGTCGGAAATGCGGGCGCCATGTGGGTTTGATCACGTGTCCACAACAAAATCAAATGCACACGCAGCATCGCTACCCGCCCTTGCAAAAAGCGCAAGGACGGGGCACCCTCTGCACATAGATGGCGCATGCGAACATCATCAGAAAGGCGGCCACCCCGCCATTTCGACAGCTAAGTCTGTGACCTGTGAGCATCCCCACTCAAGCCAAAAACCGGGCTTGAGTGGGCCACCTGCGAGCCGTATCGTAGAAAGATCGCTGAGATGATACCTGGCATAATCGGGAAAGACCGTTCATGTTCTTCCGGTTCACTTCCGAAGTTACTGGGCTTGCCGCGCACCTAGGCAAGGGCAATGCACTGGAATTTTGCTTTGATCGCCCGAGGGTGGTCTCTGTTCGTCTGAGCAAGAGCTATCCTGACGGCGTTAAACCGCTCGTTCCAGCGGATGCAGTCTGCACAAGCACAACCACTGCCGATCCTCCTGATGCCAAAATTGCAGCCGAACTGAAAGCTGGGTGGGCAGTCCCTGTGGTTGAAGGGAAGTTTAAAGAGGACGACACGACACTCCAATTTGTCGACAATGTGCTTGCCGATCTGCGCGCGCTGATGATGTCAACAGTGCGCCTGTTCCGATGGCGACATGGGATCGCGGAAGGCCCACCCGACCCCTGCCACACGCTAAAGGCATGCTACTCGGAGGATGGCAAGGTCTGGCGTGAAGTTCTTCTAGTCAGAAGTATCAAGATACGTTTTGGGATGAGCTATTGGAGCACTCTCGACGATGACATATGTAAACAGGTGGTCGAATTGGCAACCGCAGGAATGGAAGAACCACTTGGCCGGCAACTGTTCAGGGAAGCGTGGAGCCAAAAGGATTCGCGTCCTCGAAGCGCTCTTGTGATCGGAGTTGCGGCAGCAGAAGTGGGGTTTAAGAAGTTGGTAGGTACCTTGGTTCCTGGGGCCCAATGGCTGGTTGACGAAGTCCAGACGCCTTCCCTTTCCAAAATGTTGTCGAAGTTTCTTCCAACCCTGCCTGTCAAGGCTCGCTTGGTGGGTAAATCCATCCGCCCGCCGAGAGCCCTCCTTAGTCAGCTCGAAAAAGCTGTAGAACGTCGGAATAAGTTGGTTCATGGGGGAGAACCGCCTCCCACATGGGATGAGCTTGATGAGATGCTTCGTGCAGTTAACGATTTTCTTTGGATCTGCGACGTCTATCAGGGGCATGTTTGGGCTGTGAAGAACATTTCGGTTGAGATACTGAATGCCTGGAAGGGCGACGACACCAAGAGGCCCCAGAGCCGAGTGCCGCATCCTTGACGTTCTGTGTCAAGGGTGGAATTCCACGGACAGTCCGTAATAAGGATTTCCCCTGGCACCGAGAACAGACTTGCGCTCCCCTGACTCCGGCAGGTGGCCCATTCAAGCCTTCTTTTGGCTTGAGTGGGGCAGTTCAAAGCCCGGCGCCCCATCCTTGACGTTCTGTGTCAAGAGTGGGATTCCACGGACCCGCCCCTCCCGGGATTTCCCGTTGCACCGAGAAAAGAGTTTCACTCAGTCAGGTTATAGATCAGCCCATACGGATCTTTGACGTAGCATCTCGGAAACCCAGGCTCATCCTTGATTACCCGGCAGCCCTTTTTCTTGAGACTCACTTTGGCTTCCTTAACGCTTTTGACGGTAACTTCCAGAACCGGCCCAAGCGCCGGACCGGGCTCAATAAACAAATTAATGTTTTCCCCGTGGAGGCCTACCATCTTCGGGTTTTTGTCCGTAATCTCAAAGCCGAGCGCCTTGACGTAGAAGTTAGCGGCCTTCATCGGATCTTTAGCCTGAATCAAAATATCGGTGCCAAAAGTATTTGCCATAAGCCTCTCCCAATCCTGCCGTGAACCAACCTGCCGCACCTGATTTATTTGTGCTCTGTGTGGCCGTCGAGCAAGTTCAGCGCGTGAGGGACGAGATCCAGTACCGCTTCCAAAGATTCCACCGCACCTCTGGGACTGCCCGGCACATTCAGGATCAGAGTCTTCTCCCGCACCCCGCACACCCCGCGGCTTAGAGCGGCGAATGAAGTTTTCTTCCCGCCTTCAAGCCGCATGCGCTCACCCACGCCGTCAATAAGACGATCGCAAATCGCTGTGGTTGCTTCCGGCGTGACATCGCGAGGCGCTATCCCTGTCCCACCCGTGGTTACGATGAATCGGGCTTCGAGAGCCAGATGAACCAGGGCATTCTGAATCTGCATGGAATCGTCTTGCACGATTCTGGTAGCCACCACGCGAAAGCCGAACTTTTTCAGAACCTCGGCAACCGCCGGCCCGGAAACATCCTCGCGTTCCCCGCGAGCGCAGGAATCGCTGACCGTGACCACTGCGGTGGTGAGGATCGGCGCAGGGCGTTCTTCGGGCGAGCCGTCAACTGTCGAGGAGGACATCTTCTTCCTCTTCCGTCCGGCCCCTGCGAGCACTGCCAGAGGCGCTTGCGGCAGGGGCAGCGCCGGAGCTGACATCTTCTTCGGTGGCGGAGACAGCTTCCCCTCCGCCATCCCGCTGCGATTCGTCGAGCAGCCGCAAGCCTTCCATCAGCAGGCCCTGAGTGTTGAGTTTCGTGGTTTCCTGATCGGTCTTGCCCTCGAAGTTGAGTTCGAAGTTGCCGCCGGTCCAGCGCAGAACTTTGAAGACAGCTTCATCCCCGGTCAAAGATCCGTAAGTCGCGTGCTTCACCTGCCCTTCGGCAAAGAAGACTTCGCACTTGTCGCCCTCGTTGTTCAGCTTGAGCTGGCAGCTCTTGCGTCCCATTTCGAGCGACTGCATCAGGTCGATGACGTTCATCTGCGAGAGGTTCCCGCGCACCACGCCATCGGAGGGAGCCGTCTTCGCCATCTTCTCCAGCGCGATCCGGTCCACCGTGCGCTTGATGCGCCGCGTAGCTTCTTTCAAGAAGAAAGGCTTGGCCAGATAGTCGTCAGCGGCATCCTGCGGTGAAAGCCGTTCATCAATGTCAGTCCGGCTCGCCATCAGGATGGCCGAGAAATTCGCCGTGGCCGGCCTGCTCTTCAGCTTCTCGACCAGCTGCTTGCCATCCATCCCAGGCATGCGGTAGTCGCACACCACCAGGTCCGGAGGATCGTCCACCGCCTTCAGCAACGCATCCGCCGCATCACTAGCAGAAACAACCCGCGCGAATGTAGCCAGCGTGTGCTGCAACATCGCAAGCACCATGGGGTTGTCATCCACTAAGAGGAGTTTGATGTCGTTTGCCATTGCAATCACTTGGTGCGCTGGTACTTCCCGCTCTTGCCGCCACTCTTGCGCTCCAAAACAATCTCCTGAATCTCGATTCCTTTGTCGAGAGCTTTCAGCATGTCGTAGAGAACCAGCGAAGAAATGCTGGCAGCTACGAGCGCTTCCATTTCTACTCCGGTTTCGGCTGTGGTCACGACTTTGGTTGTGATGGCGACGCCATTCTCGCATAGCCTCATCTCGACATCAACGTGCGAGAGCGGCAGGGTGTGGCACATGGGGATCAGCTCCGAGGTGCGCTTGGCGGCCATGATTCCGGCTATGCGGGCTACCTCGAACGGATCGCCCTTGGGATTGCTGGGTAGCGCCTTCAGTACGGACGGCTTCATGCGCACGAAGGCGCTGGCCTCGGCCTCGCGCCTGGTGGCTGCTTTGCCGGAGACGTCGACCATCCGGGCGCGGCCGGAATCATCGTAGTGGGAGAGCTTGTTCGCCATGCAGAAGTTCCTATCTTACATGGTTGAAGCAGTGGTCCGTGATCCGTGATCAGTGGCCAGTGGTCTGTGGTCAGTTAAAGTAGATATTCCTGTGCTATCGGCGAAAGTGCTTTTCAAAGCGGGGCGGTTGCACTCTGTTCAGCGCGGCATTATCGCTACCCACTCGCCTGTCAGGATATGTTCCCGGTCTGGGGGAATGACGATGTAGCAATTGGAGCGGGAGCGGGCTGCGATGTCGCCGGAGCCCTGCCAATGGACAAGCTCGGCGTGAGAGTCTTCGTATTTTCCGGAAAGGATGGCGGGGAGGAATCGGGTCAGGCCGGGCTTGACGCGGATTTCGGACTTCAGGTGGGCATGGAGGAAAGTGAGCGGGCGGGGGGCCATTCCGGCGAGAGCTTCGAGCATGGGTCTGGCGAAGAGTTCGAAGGTGACCATGGTGGAGACTGGGTTGCCGGGGAGGCCGAAGAAATATTTTGACGGCGGGGCTGAAGCCCCACGCGCAAGAGTGCCGGCGCGACACATCACGCGGCCGAATACTACCGGGCGGCCGGGTTGGATTTTCGCTCCGGTGAAGAAGAACTCGGCTTGCAGGTCGGCGAGGACCTGCTCGACCAGATCGTAGCGCCCCATGGAGACGCCGCCGGTCATGATCAGCAGGTCGGACTG
>Ga0210400_10005866_pt1 | contig 10380 bp, 7 predicted proteins | sample IncBWH26MmetaG_FD_155456 | JGI IMG/M metagenome (GOLD analysis project Ga0210400, IMG submission 155456) | Forest soil microbial communities from Barre Woods Harvard Forest LTER site, Petersham, Massachusetts, United States - Inc-BW-H-26-M | ecosystem: Environmental > Terrestrial > Soil >... | reverse complement strand
GATCAGGTTCGCTCATTAAGGGCACGTATTCTTTGGGACCATTTTAATTACAATGATAATACCGGTGTATATTTCAGAATAGGAGAAAGTCCAGCTGCCATATATAATGCAAGCACAAAAAAACTTAGCAATTGTAAGAGCGAATCTAAATTTTCGGATGAACGTATTTTCGAATTGAAAAATTATCCTACTACTCTGTGGAAAATGAAAGATAAAGATTTCGAAGATTTATTTGAACATGGCCGCGAGGTAGCTCATGCGGCACTTGTTAATAATTGCAAATTAAATTAATTTCTAAATCAAGTAACATGGAAACAAAATTCAGAGCATTTCAACTAGACACACCTGGCTCTCTCTTTTCCTTTTATAAACCTGATACATACACGCTGATCGAAGCGCGTATACCGAAGGGAGGAATTGAGGTTTTAAGAAGAGACATAAAAGCCCATGGTAAAGACCATATAGAAGTCTTGCATATCACAAGTTGGGATGAGGATCATTGCAATTATGAAGACCTGATTCAAATTTTAAATAATTTTCGTCCAGCAAAAATTGAAATACCTCATTATACACCTGATACCGAAACCGGTTTATTATGTCATAAGAACATTATTGGATACCATGAAATTCATAAACATTATATTCCAACTGTTCAAATCGTTTCACCGCAATACATCGACACCTTACCTAATGCTTCGGCAAAAGGATTAACTGACGTTGTGTATAAATCTAAGATGGACACAACAAAAAAGAATGATATGTCAAGCATACGTCTTTTCAGATCCGCTGGTTGTAACGTTCTTAGTCTTGGAGATTGCGAATGTAGTACTATAGCAGATAGTTTAACATTCACCGGTAGTTTTGTTTCGACCGAAGTCGATGTTTTAATATTACCACATCATGGCGCAGATAATGGCTTTATCACGGCAGAATTTCTTGATAAGGTAAAACCCAAAATAGCAATATGTTCCTCTAATTATGATAATCAGTATGAGCATCCAAAAGAAGAAATAAAAAAACTTCTACACGAAAAAGAAATTCGGTTGTACACCACTAAAACAGGTGATGTTTTTGTTGTACATAAAAAAGGAGAAGCAATAAGCAGTGTTTACAACTTGATATCTGATAACGAAAAGATAAACTCTACTTATACTTTTTCACCAAAAAGACACAAATGATTATAATAAAAAAAGGAATGAAAAAAACCCTTAGGAAAACCTGAGGCAAGGTTTAATGCCTCCATAATAGACATTCCCTTATTTTGCTTAAATGCCCAATTTTAATATATTTGATACTATAATAAAACAACAATCCCGCCTTACGACGGGACTGCTGTAGTTTTCAATTACGGAATAATCCTTATTGTGATTTGCTTCAGGTACAAACATAAATACAAGCTGCGTTAAAACCAAATATTATGAAAAAAATTCTCGGCTTGGATGTCGGCACCAATTCTATAGGAGGCGCTCTTGTCACTATCGACGAGTTTGGTAAAAGAGGTAAGATTGATTGGATGGGCAGTAGAATTATTCCTTTGGACGGAGATTCACTCTTAAAATTTGAAAATGGAGGTCAGGCAGAAACAAAGGCCGCCGCAAGAAGGTTATTACGTGGATCGAGAAGATTAAAACAGCGTTATAAATTAAGACGGAGCCGATTAGTTACAGTACTCAAGCTATTAAAATGGATTCCTGCAGAATTTCCAGAAAATTTTGAGAAACACATTTCTGAAATACCCTTTAATATTAATAATTACATCCCGATATCGGAGAATACTAAAGCGGCTGCATACGCAGCTTTCGGAACAGATAAGATCTCTGAAGATTGGATTGTATATTATCTCAGAGCAAAAGCTCTCAAAGAAGAAATAACTCTTCCGGAACTGGCAAGGATAATTTATATGCTAAACCAGAGAAGAGGTTTTAAAAGCAGTAGAAAAGATATTGTAATTCATGAAGAACATGAAGAAGAAAAATTTCCGAAGTTTGAAAAATGGGTTGAATTTGTAACGATACTTTCTATTAATGAAGAAGAAAAGGACAAAGATAAAACGGTTTATAGAATTAAAACAGATAAATATGAAGCATTAAAGTCTTTTAGAAACAAACCGGATTGGGAGGGAAAAACGATTGAATTAGAAATTACAAGAAAAACCACCAAAGCGGGGGAAATATCCTACAGTTTTAGTTTGCCAAATCCTACTGAATGGGAAAAACAAAAAACCGCATTGAACAACGATGTAGCTGAGTGGATTCAAAAAGATTTGTGTGGCACTATTGGTGAGTACTTTTTCCTGCAGTTAAAAGACGACAAAAACTACCGTATACGACAAAGAATAGTAGAAAGAAAATTATACAAACAAGAACTGGAACTTATCTGGAAGGTACAAAGTGGTTTTCATAAAGAGCTTTCTGACAATTCAGTTCTAAATGAAATTGCAACGGCATTATATAAAATAAATAAGGCGAAGCAAAAAGAAATCACGTCAAACGATTTATTCAATGTAATTGCCAATGATATTATCTATTACCAAAGGCCATTAAAATCGCAAAAAGATTCTATTGATGAATGTACACTTGAGAAGAAAAAATATATTAAAGACGGTATCGAATACATTGTCGGTATTAAGGTGGCTCCTAAAAGCAGTCCCGAATTCCAGGAGTTCCGTATATGGCAGGACATTCATAACATTAGAGTTTTTGAAAAAGAAGGAGTTTTAGATAATAAACAGCAAATCAATATTGATATAACTGAAAGTTTTATCACAAATGATATAAAGGCTTCTCTTTTTGAATTGTTTAATTCCAGTGGTGAAATAACAGAAAATGCTATACTCAAAAAAATAGATGCTCAACTATCACCTAAAACTCATAAGATAAATCTTTTTGCCAATCGGGAAAAATTAAAAGGCAACGAAACAAAAGCCGTTTTCAGAAAAGTTTTCAAGAAACATCACTTCGAAGAAGGGAATGATCTGCTCGAAAATTCTGAACTTTTTTATAAAATGTGGCATGCCCTGTATTCTCTAAATGAAGAAGAACATATTTATTCTGCCTTCAAAAATTTAAAAGATAGCGCAAAAAATAAAATAAATATTCCTGAATTAGTTGTTGCTCATTTATCAAAGCTGCCGGAACTATCGGCGCAGTACGCCGCATATTCCTCTAAAGCTATAAAAAAGCTATTGCCTTTAATGCGCTGTGGGAAATATTGGAACCCTGATGATATAAATAACCAAACAAAGGAACGAATAGAAAAAATAGTTAACGGAGAATATGATGAAGATATTGATGATCGCAGTAGGCAACTGATACAAAGCTTTAGCGAAAAAAATGATAATCCGGTATCAGGTATGCCTTTATGGTTATCGACTTATGCTGTATATGGTAAACATTCAGAGCGTACAAACGATGAAAAATATACTACTGCTTCGCAAATCGATGTAAGTAAATTGATTCCGCATAATAGCTTGAGAAATCCTTATGTTGAACAGGTAATTCGCGAAGCTCTTAATCTCGTTAAAGATGTTTTTGAGACTTATGGTCAGCCGGATGAAATCCACATTGAATTAGCCAGAGAACTCAAAAAAACAGCAGAAGAAAAAGAAAAAATTGCAAAAGCTAATCAGAATAGTAATACGGAGAAAGATCGCATCAAAAAATTACTACGTGAATTAAAAAAAGGAAATCCGGAATCGTTATCTGATCTCGACAAATTTAAGGTATGGAAAAATATCGGTGGATATGAATCAGAACAAAAGTTTGATGAACTATTTAATAAGAAAAATGATTTCATAAATCAGTCGGATATTGAGAAATACCGTATTTGGGCTGATCAAAATTGCCTCTCACCTTATACTGGTAAAGCAATTCCTTTATCACTTCTTTTTACGCCTGCCTATGAAATAGAACATATATTTCCTCGGTCAAGATTCTTCGATGATTCTTTTGCTAATAAAATAATATGCGAAGCGGGTGTTAATAAGGAAAAAGATAAAACCATTGCTAGATTATTTATTCAACAATACAGTGGAACAACATTTAACAAGGATGGCAAAACCTTTACAGTCTTTACAGAAGAAAATTATATTTCCCATTGCAAAAGTATATTTAGAGGTAAAAAATTAAGGAACCTCCTTGCAGAAAGTATCCCCGAAGATTTTGTATCAAGACAGTTAAATGATACGCGTTATATTAGCAAGAAGCTTGCAGATCTGCTTTACCCAATAACAAAAGACAAAGAAGGCATAATCTTCGCTGGAGGAAGCATCACGAATGAATTAAAAAACAAATGGGGACTTAATAAGGTTTGGAAGGAGATATTGTTACCTCGATTTGAACGCCTCGAAAAGGTAACAAACCAATCTTTAATAATTCCTGATGCAAGTGATGCAAATAAATTTCATTTTTCTAAAGAATATAAACGGGTAGATCATCGGCACCACGCACTCGATGCATTAATTATCGCCGTAACTACCCGCGATCACATACGTTATCTTAATACATTAAATGCATCTGATAATGAAGAGTGGAAGAATTTAAAATACCGTTTGGTAAAAAGTAAGACTAGAGATTTTGTTTTGCCATGGCCGGAATTTACAAAAGACACACGGGAAGCACTTGAAGAAATAATAGTATCTCATAAAGCAATTAATCGAATAGTATCGAAGCCATACAACCAATATCTCAAGTGGGTTGAAAAAAATGGTGAATACGTAAAGGACTTTGTTAAACAAGAGCCTCCTGTGAAACTTGGAAAAACGTGGGTTTCCGTTAGACGGTCAATGTTTAAAGAGCCGCAGGGAGTAATTTATTTAAAGAAGATCGAATTAGTTAGAATTAATGAAGCAGTCGCAATTCAGATTAAAAAAGAAACTGTAGAGAATAAAAAAGGACAACAGCCATTGGATTATATATACGATCAAGAGCTTCGCCCAAAGATCAAGGAAATAATAAAACAATTTAATAGCGACATTGAGAGTATTAAAAAGCATATAAAGAAAAACCCTCTTTGTGGTAATGACAAAAAACCAATAGAAAAAATTGCAGTAGCCCGCTTTAAAGAATACGCGTCGAAGAGAGTAACGCTTGATTCATCATTTGATGACAAAAAAATTAATAAAATTCCGTATGCAGATAAATCTCCATTGGTGGATTTGCTGAAGGAGCATCTTAAACTTAATGGAGATAAACCGGAAATTGCATTCCAGGGAGAAGGTTTAATGGACTTAGCAAAAAAAGCAGGTAAACCGATTAAAAAAGTAACTATTCACGAAGCCAAAGATCCAACGGATAAATTTCAAGGACGTTACTATGAAACAGATAAGGGCGGTAACGTGTTCTTCGTTATTAAAATTGATAAAGATAGAAACAGGTTCGAAATGTCAACTCTACCATTACTGGAGGCAATTGGACGATTAGCTAATAAATTACCCTTGGTCGATCACGTTCCTGATGAATCGAGTATAATACTTTCGCCTAACGAGTTGGTTTATGTTATGGAAGAAGGTGAAACTATTAATTTGATAGACTGGCACGACAAGAAGAAACTATTTACTAGAACATATAAAATGGTAAGTTGTACCGGAGGCGAATGCTATTTTATTCCTCATTATATATCCAAACTTATTCTTCCTTACGATGCGAAGACAAAAACAGGTGAATTGGGAAGCCTTAATAAATCAGAAAACACATTGGAAGGCATTTCCATCAAAAGGAATTGTATAAAAATTAAATTGGATAGATTAGGAAATGTGATTGAAGCTAACGGAAGGAAAATTGTTCCTCAGATAAAAAATTTATATGCGCAATGATCAAACGCACCTTATATTTTGGTAATCCTGCAAGTCTGCGACTAAAAGATAAGCAACTCCAAGTTGATGTTAAGATCGAAGAAGAAGTGAAAACCTCATTGATCGCGGTCGAAGATATCGGCGTAATGGTAATCGATAGTCCACAAATAACTTTAACAAGCGGATTATTACAAGCATTACAAGAAAATAATGTGGCTGTTATTATCTGCGATTATCGCCACATGCCACAAAGCCTTTTATTACCTATTGAGGGTAATAGTGTACAACAGGAGCGTTACGATACACAATTAGCGGCCAGTGAACCTCTCAAGAAACAACTATGGGCGCAGACCGTTACCCAAAAAATAAAGAATCAGGCAGCTATTTTAGACAGCTTGCTTATTAAATCCGATTATTTAATCCCCCTTCATAGAAATGTAAAAAGTGGCGATAGCGATAATTGCGAAGCAACGGCCGCAGTGTATTATTGGCAAAAGATTTTCGGCCACGTAAGCGGTTTTGCAAGATTTAGAGAAGGCCCGCCGCCTAACAATTATTTAAATTACGGATACTCCATTTTACGAGGCACTATGGCACGTAGTATAGTAGCCGCCGGCCTACTTCCAACACTCGGCATATTTCACCGCAACCGGTATAATGCTTTTTGTTTGGCAGATGATTTAATGGAACCATACCGGCCGTATGTTGACGAAATTGCTTACAGAATGGTAAATGAAATGGGCTTGGTAAAAGATCTCGAATAAGAACACAAAGCTGTATTACTTAAAATTCCTGCTATGGATGTAACGATCGACGGAGAAAAAAGCCCGTTGATGATCGCAACACAGCGTACCGCGGTGAGTTTAGTAAAATGCTTTGCCGGTGAGCAAAGAAAGTTAGTATACCCTGAAATATGATTGTAAATACAGAACGCCTTAACGCCTATCGTGTAATGTGGACGCTTGTAATGTACGACCTGCCAACCGAAACTAAAAAGGAGCGCAAAGTAGCTGCCCGATTTCGTAAAGAGCTATTACAGGATGGTTTCAGTATGTTTCAGTTCAGTATGTACGTTCGTCATAGCGCCAGTAGTGAAAACGCCGATGTGCATAAAAGAAGAGTAACAGGTCTTCTGCCGGAGCATGGCAAAGTGGGTATTTTGCAGATCACCGATAAACAATTCGGGCAAATGGAGATCTTTTTTGGACAAAAACCCCAGGAATTACCCCAAATACCTCAACAATTGGAACTTTTTTAACTTAATTAGAAACTAAAAAACCCCGCTCAGCAGGGTCTTTTAGTTTGATAACAACCTTTTTTTTCTTTGCATAAACAGCATAAAACCCTTTAAAATCAATGCTTTTGGGCTTATATGTTGTTTATCATTTCTTCAAAGATACAATCTGAAAGCAAATCACAACATTCCAATTGAGTTTTAAAACTTAAGAATGGTTGTTTATCATTTCTTCAAAGATACAATCTGAAAGCAAATCACAACTAGGCATCTATTTCCTCAATAATTGTTCTCGTTGTTTATCATTTCTTCAAAGATACAATCTGAAAGCAAATCACAACACACTAACTGATAGTACAATTGACGCAGTGGTTGTTTATCATTTCTTCAAAGATACAATCTGAAAGCAAATCACAACATGGTTCTGTCAGCTTCACGCGGCTAATATGTTGTTTATCATTTCTTCAAAGATACAATCTGAAAGCAAATCACAACAGCTAATTTTAACGCCGTTAATCTTACTGTGTTGTTTATCATTTCTTCAAAGATACAATCTGAAAGCAAATCACAACTAAGCCAACCCCTGAAGAGCAATCGCAAGCGTTGTTTATCATTTCTTCAAAGATACAATCTGAAAGCAAATCACAACGGATATATTGACGGTTATACAGATGCTTTAGTTGTTTATCATTTCTTCAAAGATACAATCTGAAAGCAAATCACAACCGTTCTGCCCGTTTAACCAGGATAACCATTGTTGTTTATCATTTCTTCAAAGATACAATCTGAAAGCAAATCACAACATTGGAAATGCCATTTACCTAACTTGTTTAGTTGTTTATCATTTCTTCAAAGATACAATCTGAAAGCAAATCACAACTACTAGTGATGAGTACTTTAAAAAGGAACAGTTGTTTATCATTTCTTCAAAGATACAATCTGAAAGCAAATCACAACGCGAAAATCGGTGTGTATAAAACGGCATAGGTTGTTTATCATTTCTTCAAAGATACAATCTGAAAGCAAATCACAACCTGTTTCATTCATTTTAATTTCCATGTATTGTTGTTTATCATTTCTTCAAAGATACAATCTGAAAGCAAATCACAACAGGTTAGTTCCTTTTACCGTTGCCCTGCTGTTGTTTATCATTTCTTCAAAGATACAATCTGAAAGCAAATCACAACCAATTTTACTTGTAAAGGCTTCGTTAAATGGTTGTTTATCATTTCTTCAAAGATACAATCTGAAAGCAAATCACAACTGGGCTGTCCCGATCCGGCTCTACTGCCACGTTGTTTATCATTTCTTCAAAGATACAATCTGAAAGCAAATCACAACAGACTCAATTTTAAAAATCAAAAACTATTTTCCATATTTTGCACCATTATTTTAGCATCACTCCATTTACGTTTCGCCTCTTTATATGTTTTGCTCTGGATTCCTGAATCTTTCCTGGCCTGAAGCATCTCATTATAATGATCTCCAACAGATCGCCATATTTCAACTTTCATAATACAACCAATTCTTGCTTGACCATCACTCTCCGGACAAGACCTCTGTAGTTCGGCAGCATAAGCATAACATGCATTAGCATCGCCTTGTTCGCAAAGTTGCTTATTAGTTTTTGAAGGAGTTTTTTTCAAAATTACTCCAGGCAGATTCAATTGTAGCGAATTAAAATCAATTTTAAATGATAATGTTGTATCCAAAAACCCTTTACACTTTATATTTATTGTTTCGGAAGATTTATTCCGGCCTACCGAATCAATTAAGAAAAATCTGCCAAATGAATCAGTAGTATCAACCTGCCCGTCTTTACCGATTAATAAAATAATCGCATTTTTTACCGACCTATTTTGTTCATCAGTTATAATCCCTGAGATTACTTTTGTTAACCCTAAGTTGCTTAGATTAGCAGTAGACACTGATAAAGTATCTCCTATGTTTGCAAAAGCAATAATTCGTTAATAGAAAATCTATTAGATTAGTTGTTGAAAGTGAAAAACGGTGAGAGTGCATTCGTATCTAAACAACCCATGAGGTATGTTGTATTAAAGAGAGTACCTCACTGTTTTTTATCTCTTAGAGTTTGAACAGAATGTAAGGAATGGTGTAAACGCTATATCCAGAATATCCAATAGGAGACAAAACGAAGAGGGGTTTTTCACTTTTAATTTTATCTAAAAATTAATCGCTATGAAAAAAATTGTAAAGCAAGCAGTGGGTATTGATGTCGCCCAAAAGGAGTTGGTTGTTTCATTGGGAAAAATGTACGACGACTGGACATTGGAAGTGTATGCCCACAAAACATTTCGGAATACTGAAAAAGGTTTTATCGCCTTAGTAACCTGGGTGAAAAAATTAAGTGATGCCGAAGTTTCTGTTCGCTACGTAATGGAAGCAACCGGAGTTTATCATGAATGCTTGGCTTACTTCTTAGATGAAAAGAATTATGAGTTAACCATAGTGCTACCTAATAAAATCAGCAGCTTCATGAAAACTCTTGATCTGAAAACGGTAACCGACAAAACAGCGGCGGAAGCTATTGTAAGATTCGGTTTGGAAAGAAAATTAGAGACATGGAAGCGTCCACAAACTGTTTTCAAAAAACTAAAACAACTTACCCGTGAACGGGAACAAATAATACAAGACAGAACGGGAACAAAAAATCAACTACACGCCGAGAAAGCAGAAGCAGAGCCAAATGATTCAAGCATAAAGCGAATGAAAAAGCGCATACTGATTTTAAGCACACAGGAAAAAGAAATCAGGGAAGAAATAACAGAGCTATTAAAGCAAGATGCACAATTAGAAAAGTCTGTCGAATTATTATGCACTTTACCGGGCGTTGCACATTTAACCGCGGTTACTGTCTTAGGAGAAACAAATGCTTTTGAACTTATTCGTAATAAGAAACAATTAACCAGTTATGCCGGTTTAGATGTGAAAGAAAAACTATCCGGAACTTCTGTAAAAGGAAAACCACGCATATCAAAAAGAGGAAACAGGTATTTAAGAAAGGTGTTACACTTCCCCGCTTTAGCGGCAATAAGAACGGACGACAGATTTAAATCCGTTTTTGTGAGATTAGTTTCAAAGCATGGTTTAAAAATGAAAGCTGCTGTTGCTGTACAAAGAAAATTATTGGAAATGATGTATACGTTATTCAAGAACAATGTTCCTTACGATCAAAATTACTTACAGAAGGAAAATCAGGAAAAATGCGTAGCTTTGAATTAAGTAGAGGGCAGTTATTGCTAACTGCTCCCCTACAGAGGCTGGCTTATAGCCGCCTTGAAAAGCAAATTTAAAAAAATAAATAAGATTAGGATTTTAACACAGAATCTTTAAT
>Ga0210400_10005865_pt1 | contig 10382 bp, 10 predicted proteins | sample IncBWH26MmetaG_FD_155456 | JGI IMG/M metagenome (GOLD analysis project Ga0210400, IMG submission 155456) | Forest soil microbial communities from Barre Woods Harvard Forest LTER site, Petersham, Massachusetts, United States - Inc-BW-H-26-M | ecosystem: Environmental > Terrestrial > Soil >... | reverse complement strand
CGCGTAATCGTCGCCCGGCGTCAGGCCTTCGGACCGGATGTTGAACTTGCGGTACTGGTTCTTGATGAAACCGTCCGGACCCGCCACGATCATGGCGCCGACCGCATTGGTGCCCTGGATGTGGCTGTTGTCGTAGACCTCTATCCGCTTCGGCGGCTGCGGCAGCCCGAGCGTAGCGACAAGGCCGGCCAGCAGCCGGCTCTGGGTTGCGGTATCGGCGAGCTTGCGGCCGAGCGCTTCCCGCGCGTTGGTCAACGCGTGCGCGATCAATTCCTTCTTTTCGCCCCGCCGCGGCGTCGAGACTTCCACCTTGAAGCCGGCCTTGATGGACAACGCATTGGCCATCAGTTCGGCTTCCTCGATGGTGTGCGACAGCAGGATGAGTTTCGGCGGCGGCTTGTCGTCGTAGAACTGCGCGAGGAACGAGGCCAGCACTTCTTCCGGAGTGAATGATTTTTCCGCACGCGGAAAATAGGCGCGGTTGCCCCAATTCTGCCCGGTGCGAAAGAAGAACACCTCGACACAGGAATAACCGCCCTCCTGGTGGATGGCGAACACGTCGGCTTCCTCGACCGTGCGCGGATTGATGCCCTGCTGTGACTGGACCGCGGACAAAGCGGCGAGGCGGTCACGGTAAAGCGCGGCGGTTTCAAACGCGAGATTGGCTGAGGCCTTTTCCATTTCGGCCGCAAGTTCCTGTTTCACCAGGCGGCTGCGGCCGGAAAGGAAATCCGTCGCCTCGCGGACCAGTTCGGTATAGCCGGGAAAATCGACTTCGCCGGTACAGGGCCCCGAACACCGGCGGATCTGATAGAGCAGGCAGGGCCGGGTGCGGCTTTCAAAAAACGCGTCGGTGCAGGAGCGCACCAGAAAGGCGCGCTGTAGCGCAGTAATGGTACGATTGACCGCGCCCACCGAGGCGAACGGGCCGAAATATCGCCCGGGCCGCGATTGCGCACCCCGATGTTTGAGGATCTGCGGCGCCCAGTGATCCCCGGTGATCAGAATATAGGGAAACGATTTGTCGTCGCGCAGCTGCACGTTGAAGCGCGGGCGCAGTTGCTTGATCAGGTTGGCCTCGAGCAGCAGCGCCTCGGTTTCGGTCGAGGTGGATATGATCTCGACCGCCACGGTGGCCGCGATCATGCGCATGATGCGGGCCGGCTGCGCCGCGGTGGCCCTGGCGTAGGAACCGAGCCGCTTGCGGACATTTTTCGCCTTGCCGACATAGAGCACGTCATTGGCGACGTTGAGCATGCGATAGACGCCGGGCGAAGTCGGGGCATGGCGCACCGCGTGTTCGATCGCCGCGTGGCCGGCCGCGAGCCGTGTTTCCGACACCGCCTCGCCCGGTTCCTGGGCAATATCCGGCAACCGCGTCTCGTCGTCCGCTTCCTCGGTGGCGGCAGTCGCCGGGTCGATATCATCGGCGGCGTCTTGCGGCGGTAAATCCGCTGGCCCGCGCGCCGGTTCGGAACCGGGCCGCGCCTTCGGCGGGCCTGACGGCTTCGGGCTATCGGTAGAATCGTGATCCATGGCCTGAACTTAAGCGCCGGCATCGCGCATCGCCAGCGTTGCGGAAACGATGCAAAGCCTGAAGCCGCGCCGGTTCGTCTCCGCGCGTCCGGATGCAGAAGCAGTGTCCACTTTTGCCGATCGCGCGCCGGTAACGCTTCCTTAAGAATGCGAAGCGGCCGACTGCAGGCCTTAACAATCCTTTAACTTAAAAGTCTCGATAAATCTTATCGGAAAAACGTGGAATTCCGTAACCATGGCGGATTGCGTCACGCCACGTTTGCCGCGTGCAAACCAGTGCACGACAGTTGCGTCGAGGAGAGTAAGTGATGAACAGGATCGCCTTGGGCGCCGTGGCGTTGATCGCCGCGGGATGCACGGTATCGGCGCAGGCCGCCGATCTTCCCTATGAAACGCGCGCTCCTTACACGGTCAGCCAGCCGCTGAATGCCTATAGCTGGGCCGGCCCCTATCTCGGCGGCAATCTTGGCTATAACTGGGGCTCGGTCGACAACAATCCGACCAAGCCGTCGGGCCTCGAGGGCGGCGTTACGGCCGGCTACAACTGGCCATCGGGGGGCCCGTGGGTGTTCGGCGTCGAGGGCGACATCGAGGCGACCGGCGCGTCCGATACGTTCGCGCCGTGGAAGTTCTCCAACCCGTGGTTCGGCACGCTGCGCGGCCGCGCGGGCTATGCACTCAACAACGTGTTGTTCTATGGCACCGGCGGTCTGGCGTTCGGCGAATTGCGCGGCCAGACGTTCGGCCTGTCGGAAAGCCACACCAATGCCGGTTGGACGCTGGGCCTCGGCGCCGAAGTCGGACTTGCCCCGAACTGGAGCGCGAAAATCGAATATCTCTTCGTCGATCTGTCGGACAGCAATTTCACCACCATCACCGGTATCTCAAACGGCTCCCGTTTCGGATTGGTGCGGGGCGGCGTGAATTATCACTTCTGATAGCAACAAGAAAATATCCGCTAAAGACCTTCCGGCCGCATCGCGGCCGGAATTTTTTTGGCATGCGCGTGACATCGGGATCCGGCCGGGTTCGAAACCGGATCATCAGGAAATGACGAGGTTGACCGCCTTGGGCCCTTTGCCCTTCTTGTCCGGTTCGACCTCGAATGTGATGCGCTGTCCTTCTGCTAGATCCTTCAATCCGGCCCGCTCCACGGCGGTGATGTGAACGAATACATCGCGACCGCCGTCATCGGGCTTGATGAAGCCATAGCCTCGTTCTCCGTTGAAGAATTTGACCGTCCCAGTCATGGCCATCGGGAAACTCCCAAGCACTGCTCCTCCGCTACGCCCCCGCGTATCGGCCGGACCGGAAATTCGCTGCCGGAATACTTGGCCACCCGAGCGGATCAAGCTAGCGAGATCCGCCTTTGAAAAAAATTTGAGGCCTTGTCACTCCGCCGCTACCATTCGCGGAAGCGGAACGTAAAGCCGATCCAACGGTCTTGAGCATAATACGGTTTCTTGCGAATTGCCTATCGGACTTTTCATCGCGTGCCGGCGCGGGTAACCGGCTAAGGTTTGGGAGTTTCCAGCCTGAACCGGCTGGCGCCGCCTTGGCCGAGCGGCTTTTCAAGTTCGGGAAGGATAGCCTTGAGTTCGCCCGCCAGCGTCCATGGCGGATTGACGATCAACAGCCCCGCCGAAACAAGGGCGGCCTCGGCGGTTTGCGGCGCGACGCTGAACTCCAGACGCAAGGCTTTTCCCGGCGTCGGCCCGGCGCCCACCGCCTGAGCGACATGCCGCGCCAGGCTGTCGGTGGCGCGCCGGCTTTTGACCGGGTACCACAACACGAAGCTGCCGGTCGGCCACTTCGCGAAGGCTTCCGTGAAGCCATCGGCCAGCCGTTCAAATTCGTCCTTTTGCTCGTAAGGCGGATCGATCAGCACCAGGCCGCGCCGCTCCTTCGGCGGCACGAACGCCGGCAACGCGGTCCAGCCATCGAGGTCGACGACGCGGGCCTGGGTGTCGCGGCGCAGCGCGTCGATCAACTGCTTGCGCGCCTTCGGCTCGACTTCGCAGGCCGTGAGGCGGTCCTGCGGCCGCAGCAGCGCCCGCGCGATCAGCGGCGATCCCGGATAGACCGTGAGGTCGCGCTGCGGATTGAACGACCTGACGATGTCGAGATAGGGCGCGACCAGCGGCAGCGTCGTTTCGGAAAATCGCGCCTGCATGACCCGCGCGATGCCGGTGAGCCATTCGCCGCCGCGGCGCGCTTCCTCTGAAGTGAGATCGTAGAGCCCCGCGCCGGCGTGGGTGTCGATGACGCGAAACGCCGTCTGCTTGTCCTGCAAATAGGTCAGAATGCGCACCAGCACGATGTGCTTGATGACGTCGGCAAAGTTGCCGGCATGGAAGGCGTGACGGTAATTCATGGCAGAGGGGTTACCACGTCATTGTGAGCCAACGGGTCGCACGTATGTGCGCCCGATGACAAGCTCCCCGACGCAATCCAGGCGAGACCAGACCATTGGACTGGACTGCTTTGCTCCGCTCGGAATGACGGCAGATCGTTGAGCCGGTTGTTCAGCCGCCGCGCACCGGCGGCATTGTCACCTGATCGCGACGGCAGCCGCGGCGCTCCAGCTCTTCGCAAGCCCGGAACTGGAGATCCTTGCTCATGCAGATCCGGACTTCGCTGAGCCGGGTCCGGTTGCAGGTGACCGAAATCGCGGTATCGCTGAGGCCGGGATTGACCTTGATGAAGGCCTCCTCGACTTCGGCGGGAGTCACCGTCTTCGGATCGGACAGGTTCAGAAAATCGGGCGGAATTTTAACCGCGGCGCGCGCCTTGCGGATGGTCTCGAAATAGGGCCGCGGGCCCAGTCCGGCGCAGGTGCCGTGTTTTTTCCACTCGTTGAAAATCAAACCGGGCGCCGGCATCAGATCCAGCATCGACCTCATGATGTCGCGGTCGAGAAAGGAATTCCGGTCGCAATATTCGGGAAAGCCATGCTCGTATTGCGGCCACAGGCCGTGCACCACGAAGGAAAACGGCCGCCCGCCGCACTGGGCCTGCGAACGCTGCTCGTTGCCGCGTTCCGAGGCTTCCTCGCAAAAGGAGGGCGACCACGACAGGGACAGCACGTAGAAATCGAATTCGCCGGGGGTATTTTGCCGGCGATCCTGCGCCGATGCCGTCCCTGCGGCGGCGATGCCGAGCAGCGCCATACCTGCCAGCGTTACAAAGCCGAAGCGGCCAAAGCTGATTAAAATCCGCGCAATCCAACCCACCTGAACATGAAACATGGCGACGCCCCCATACCAGACCATTCTGGCAACCTAGCAGGGGGTCAGAACATTTCAAGAACAAAAAGCAGGGAGGCCGGCCTGAGGACGATCCGATCGGAAGAATGAGAAAAATCCCGCCCTGAAATCAGGGCTGGGCGGCCTTGCAGCTGGGATTATAGGCCCAGTTGCGATCAAGTCCGGTCACGCACCATTCGACGCCCTGGTCGACGCCGGAAAAACCACCATCCTCGATGATCGAGTAATGGACGGCGCGCATCTTGCCGTCGCTCAACATCACGTCGCCGCTGCAGTAACGGCGCGGGATATTATCCGATTGCCACGGTCTGAACGCGATTTCGTGGATCCGGCCATAAGCGGTGATCGTCAACGCCGAATTCCAGTAAGTGCTTTCCTTCTGGTGGAATTGCGAGGTGATGGTCCCCAGTGCGGACTCGCAGGGTGCCACCCGTCCATCATAGCGCGGGCCGGACAGCCAGAAGTTCAATTCGAACGGATTGGCCGCTTCCGCCGCCTGGCCAAAGGCGAACAGGCCGAACAGGGTGCCGAGTGCGGCACCCAAGACGAACCTTCTCAGGGAGGCGGGTTTTCTCGACATTGTGAAGAGCTCGCGCATGGGAAATCCGGTGGATGATCCAACGGCACGAACCGTGCCGCGAAGCCCGGGCGAGGTCAAGTGCAGCGCGGCAACACCTGCCAATAACTCAATGCCGAACCCGCCGGCGTTCTTTTCACGGCAGCAGATGCGCTCTAAGGTGCGATCAGCGAAATGGAGTCTGCTGATGCGAATGATTGGGGCCCTGAGCCTGGTTGCTGTCTGCGGAATGCTGGTATGCACGCCGGCACGGGCGGATACCGTGCCACCCTTCAAGGGCAACGATACCGGCGGTATTATCGCCTATCCGCTCGGCGCGCAGATGGATGTCCGCCAGCTCGCGGTCGATCACTGCGCATCTTACGGCAAGGTGGTGAAATTCCTGGCTGAGGAGCCGCATTATGGCGGCTACATTTCCTTCGCCTGCCGCTGGGTCCCGTACGGCGCCAACGAACGGCCGCTGCGTACCCGCTACTGAACGGGATTGCCTCACCTGACGGCAACGATTGATCGGGAGCGTGGAGCATGACGCAACGGTTTCGGTCAGCTTTTCTGCTGGGAACGTGCCTGCTGACGGTGTTGCCCGCGCTTGCGGCACAGGCTGTGGAATTGCCGTTGCGCAAGCCGGGCCTGTGGGAGATGAAGGTGGTACGGGCCGGCTCGCCGATGCCCGAGATGACGATGCAGCACTGCACCGACGAAACCACCGACAAGCAGATGAGCACCGCGTTTTCGCCGCTGTCGAAGGAAATCTGTTCCAAAAACGATATCCAGCGGATCGCGACCGGTTACACTACCGATTCCGTGTGCAGCGTCGCCGGCGCCTCGATGACGTCGCATTCCGATATCACCGGCGATTTCAATTCGGCCTATACCGTGAAAACGACGTCGCATACCGAGCGCGGCCCCTCCGGCCTGCAGGACACGACGATGGCGATCGAGGCCAGGTGGCTGGGGCCCTGCAAGCCCGATCAGAAGCCCGGCGACATCGTGATGCCCGGAGGCTTCAAGCTGAACATCAAGGACGCGGAAAAGCTGAAGGGGCTGCTGCCGAAATGATGGCATTCGCCAACGGCGCGGAATCTATTGGCGGGTTTTCTTGACGCGAACCGGCGCCCGCTTCGCTCGAAAAACGCGCTGACCTTACACCGGTATCCGCACCGCGGCGCGAAGTCCGCCCATCGGGCTGTCGCCAAGCGTGATGTCGCCGCCATGCGAGCGCGCGATGTCGCGGGCAATCGCAAGCCCGAGCCCGGTGCCGCCCTCATCCTGGTTGCGGGCGTCATCCAGCCGCAGGAAAGGCTTGAACACTTCCTCGCGCATGCCGGGCGGAATGCCCGGCCCGTCATCGTCGATCGTCACCGTCAGATAGCGGTGATCGCGGTTGCCGCTGATTGAAATCGCATTGGCGTGCCGCGCCGCGTTGGACACGAGGTTGCCGAGGCAGCGCTTGAACGAGGCCGGCTTGACCGTCACGACAGGCAGGCCGTGAAACGAGACGGTCGCGGCATGGCCGTTGCGTTCGGCGTCGCTGCGCAACTCTTCCAGCGCCAGCGTCATGTCGGTCGGCTGCGCCTGCTCGCCGCCGTCGCCGCGCGCGAAAGCCAGATAGGCCTCGAGCATGCCGGACATCTCGTCGACGTCCTTGCGCATGCCGTCGATTTCCGGGCTGTCGCCGATCAGCGCCAGTTCGAGCTTGAAGCGCGTCAGGATGGTGCGCAGATCGTGCGACACGCCGGCCAGCATCGCGGTGCGCTGTTCGATAGATCGCTCGATCCGCGATTTCATCTCGAGGAACGCCTGCGCGGCGCGGCGCACTTCCCGCGCCCCGCGGGGCCGGAAGTTGAGCGCCTCGCGGCCCTTGCCGAAGCTCTCGGCGGCATCCGCAAGGCGCAGGATCGGCTTGATCTGGTTGCGCAGGAACAGCACCGAGACGATCAGCAGGATCGACGACGTGCCCACCATCCAGAACAGGAATATCTCGGAGTTCGAGGCATAGGCTGCGCTGCGCTGGGCGAAGATCCGCATCACGGCGTCGTCGAGCTGAATGCGGATTTCCACCAGGTTGGAACGGCCGACGGTATCGATCCAGAACGGCTTTGCGATTTGCCGACCGAGCTGGACCGAGAGCGTCTGATCGAGCAGCGAGAAAAACGGCTTTGGGCCGGGTGGCGGCATTTCGTCCACCGGGAGAAAGTCGACCACCAGCCCCAGCCGTTGCTGGGCGATGCGCCGCAGCAGCGCGTGGTCCTTGTCCTGGGGATAGCCCTTGTAGACGTCGATGAGACTGGCGATATCCTGTACCACCGCCGCCGATAGATGCCGCGTCACGGTGTTCCAGTGCCGTTCCATGAACACGAACGCCACGACCGACTGAAGCACCACCATCGGCACGATCATGATCAGCAGCGCGCGGGCATAAAGCCCGGTCGGCATCCAGCTTTTGAACGCGTTGCCCATCCAGCCATTGGCCGCGGAAACGCGCCGCGAGGCGGTGCGGATCAGGGTCAGGCCTGTGTCGAGCGTACTCATCGGACAGGATTCATTCGGCCGGGTTCATGGCGCAGATTTCAAGCGAAACAGCTCACGGCGATGCGACCAGACGATAGCCGATGCCGCGTACCGCCTGCAGGAACAGCGGGTTGGCCGGATCGCGCTCGATCTTGCGCCGCAGACGGTTGATCTGGACGTCGACCGCGCGCTCGTTGACGGTGCCGTCGCCGGTCAGCGCGCCGCGCGGCACGGTCTCGCCCCGCGCCAGCGCGAGAATGCGCAGCATGTCGCGTTCGCGGTCGGTGAGATGGATGGTCTCTTCGCTCTGGCGAAGTTCGCCGCGATCCAGATGATAAACATAAGGTCCGAACGCGATCTGCTCCAAAGTCTCCACCGGCGGCGGTGCCGAGCGCTTGAGAATATTGCCGATCCGCAGCACCAGTTCGCGCGGTTCGAACGGCTTGGCGACATAATCGTCGGCGCCGATTTGCAGGCCCTCGATCCGGCTTTCGGCTTCATGGCGCGCTGTCAGCATCACGATCGGCACCGACGAGGAGGTGCGAATGAACCGGGCCAGATCGAACCCGGTTTCGCCGGGCATCATCACGTCGAGGATCAGCAAGTCGAAATTCAGGCCGAGCAGCTTGGCGCGGGCGTCGCTGGCGCTCATCGCCGTGGTGACACGGTAGCCTTCGCCACACAGAAAGCGCGACAACAGATCGCGGATACGGCGGTCGTCATCGACCAGCAGCAGATGGGGGGCGTCGTCGGCCGGTCGCGGCGGCGTTCGTACGACGGTTGCAGCCGGGGCCACGATCATTCCTTTGCCTTTGCTTTGCCGGTCGGGAAGATCGTCGCCAGCACCTTGTCGGGATCGTCGTGATCAATCATCGCGCGCAGGAACTGGCGGACGGTGTCCGCGCCTGATGGCCCGATGTCGCGTAACGCCCGGCTGAGCCGGTCGGTTTGCAGGCCCGCGAGTTTCGCGACCAGCGCCTCGCCCTTGGCGGTGGCGAAAAGAAGTCGTTGCCGCCGGTCGTTGTTGCCGGCCTTCTGCACGATGTAGCCTTCATCGAGCAGTTGCTTGAGCACCCGTCCCAGCGATTGCTTGGTGATCCGCAGCACGTCGAGCAGATCGGCGACCTTCAAGCCGGGATATCGGTAGACGAAATGCATCACCCGGTGATGCGCGCGCCCGAAACCGAAAACCTCGAGTTCATGGTCGGCGTCGCCGACGAAATCCCGGTAGGCGAAGAACAGAAGCTCGATGATATCCCAGCGCAGATCGGCCGCGCCGAGGCCGGGCGGTCGCGCTTCGCTCGCCCGCGAATCGGTGACGACGGAGGGATTTGAAAAATTTATGTCAGCCATATTGACGTATCTTGGGTTCAATGTTACAAAACTGCCAACTGAGACGAAATATTAAATCGTTTCGTCCGTGACGACGTCCCAGACGGGGTAAGGAAGCCCTCAAGTAGCGGCGAGGGCTGCGAATTTGTTGACCGTACGATTGTCGAGCGGCATTTCGGCAAACATACTGGACTTCCGCCTTCCACAAAAGCATGTCCTGAAGGACGTGCCGGCATGGAAACCAGCCTTGAGGGCTGGCGCAGGTCAGGGGCCAGGCGTAACCAGCAGCGCCATGGCGCGAGACGCGCGATGTGCGTCAATCCGGGAGAGGGCCCATGGGAGTTTCGTTCGAGCAGGCCCGGAAGGACAGGCCGGCGCCAGAAATCGCGCCGGCTCCGGCGTCGGGAAACGAGAGAATGAGTTTGCAATTCGAAATCCAGCCTGCAACGAACCCAACGTCCGAGAAGGAGCGCGCGGCAAGGCTCGTGGATCCGGGTTTCGGCCGGATTTTTACCGATCACATGGCTGTGGTCCGCTACAATCAGGCGAAGGGCTGGCATGGCGCGCGCGTCGAATCCCGCGCGAATTTCCCGCTCGATCCGGCCACAGCCGTCCTGCACTACGCGCAGGAGATTTTCGAAGGCCTCAAAGCCTACAAGCGCGGCGACGGCGGCGTGAACCTGTTTCGTCCCGATGCCAATGCAAGGCGCTTCCACAATTCGGCTGAGCGCATGGCCATGGCGCCGGTGCCCGAGCCTGTGTTCATCGAAGCGGTCGAGCAACTCGTGCGCATCGACCGCGGCTGGATGCCAGGCGGCGAGGGCAGTCTCTACCTGCGTCCCTTCATGATCGCGAGCGAGGTCTTCCTCGGCGTGAAACCATCAGCGGAATACATCTTCGCCGTCATCGCCTCGCCGGTCGGCTCCTATTTCAAGGGCGGACCTGCGCCCGTGTCGATCTGGGTGTCGGAGAACTATACGCGCGCCGCGATCGGCGGCACCGGCGCGGTCAAATGCGGCGGCAATTACGCCGCGAGCCTGCGCGCGCAGGCCGAGGCCATCGATCACGGCTGCGATCAGGTGGTTTTCCTCGATGCGGTCGAGCGCCGCTACATCGAGGAACTCGGCGGCATGAACGTCTTCTTCGTGTTCGACGACGGT
>Ga0210400_10005864_pt1 | contig 10383 bp, 11 predicted proteins | sample IncBWH26MmetaG_FD_155456 | JGI IMG/M metagenome (GOLD analysis project Ga0210400, IMG submission 155456) | Forest soil microbial communities from Barre Woods Harvard Forest LTER site, Petersham, Massachusetts, United States - Inc-BW-H-26-M | ecosystem: Environmental > Terrestrial > Soil >... | reverse complement strand
GAAGTTCATGGAGCAGCACCTGGGCGAGGATTATGACGCGCTGATCATTTCCGTACAAAAATTCGGGTTCTTCGTCGAGCTGACGGAATTCTTCGTCGAGGGCATTGTGCCAATCACGCGCATCGAGGAACTTACCGGCGAGCAAGCTTTCTACCGCGAGCGCGATCATGCCATCGTCAGCGGCAGCGGCGGCAGCCATCGCGGCTCGCGAGACACAGCCCCCTCCAGAACCGGGCCAAGCCGCAAGACCAAATCCGGACGCGGCACCCGAACCGAACATGTCTGGAAACTCGGCGACCGCATCTGTGTCCGCGCCGAGCGCATCGACCCCATTCGTCGCCGGGTAGAGTTTTCACCCTTGCTCTGAGCGGGAGCCAGTGACTCCCGCGAAGGGTTACCCTGAGCGCGGACCAACGACACCCCTAGGGCCTCGCCTGAGAAGCCAATTGAAAAATCACTCCCGCCTGTCAATCCGAGCAGCGAAGCGACGAGAGCATTGGGCCACGAGAGAGTTTGAAGAGCGGATCTCCAGTGGTTTAATCAAACTAGTCTAAACTAGTTGTATTGGAACGCCCGTGAAATCGATCGGAGCATTTGAGGCCAAGACACATTTGTCCGACCTGCTGCACCAGGTCGCGCGAGGCGAGAAAATCACCATTACGAGGCGCGGGGTTCCCGCCGCGCACCAGGAAATCGTCGAAGGAATGCGGGCGCTACTGCGAGTCAAACCGGGCAAGATGAGTGTCCGGGAGATGGTCAATGAGGGGCGCTTTTGACGGAGATAGTCAGCGGAATCGTTATCGATGCCTCGGTAGCCCTCGCCTGGTGCTTTCCAGACGAGCCAAGCGACTACGCGGAGGGTGTGCTGTTGGCCCTTGAAGGGCGGACGGCGCTTGTCCCACCCATCTGGTCGGTGGAGATAACAAACGCCCTAAAGGTCGGCGAACGGCGCAAGCGAATCCGGCATCCGGAAGTGCGGCGATTTGTCGAACTGCCTAAAGGCCTAAGTATTCTCGAAGATGCACAACCATTTGCCGACAGAGTGACTAACATTCTTCCCTTGGCGCAGGGGTGCGATCTATCGGCCTACGACGCCGCATACTTGGACGTGGCTGTTCGACAAGGAATGCCGCTAGCCACTCTCGACGCCGCGTTGCAAAAAGCGGGTCGCGCGGCAGGCATCAGCATTTTCAAGTAGAGCCCCGCACCCGTCCACGAAAGTCATACTCATTTCACAAAAGATTGTAGGCCGCGTAACCCAAACCCGTGTCGGCTGTAATAGAAATTCGACGCCCCTGACCACTCGCCTACTAAGGAGGACTGCCTCTGTGAAAGAACACTTTAGAGCGGCACTGAATTCATCGGTTCCCACCCGAAAGCAAGTATTTATATTTAGCTGTTTGCGCCAAGGTCTAGCCGTTGCAATGGCCTTTGTTTTGGCGTTTGGCCCACTGTCGTCCGGCCTCCTTGCGGCTCCGGCCGCGGCCAAGGCCCGGGCGGAGTCCGAACCTGCCCAATCCGGTGGTTGCGAACTGAATTCCGCTCGGGGCCAAATCAAGCACGTGATCTTCATCCAGTTCGATAACCTTCATTTCACACGGGATAACCCCAATGTGCCCTCTGATCTCGAACAGATGCCTCATCTGCTGAGTTTCATCGAGAACAACGGAGTGCTGATGTCAAACCACCACACGCCTCTCATTTCCCATACGGCGGACGACATCATCACTGCGCTTACGGGCGTTTATGGTGACCGGCACGGCATCCCAGTGGCGAACAGTTTTAGTTACTTCAACCCCCCGGGGAGCAAGTTTTTCGACAGTTTTTCCTCCTCGTTCACCTACTGGACTGATCCCATTGGCAGCGCGACGGACAAGACCCCTATCATGCTGGCTGCTGATGGCACGAACGCTCCGGCTCCGTGGGTGCCTTACACCCGGGCGGGATGCAATTTTGGAGCGGTATCCATAGCGAATATGGAGCTCGAGAACGTGACGTCGGACGTGAACAACGTTTTCGGACCCTCTTCCCCTCAGGCCGCGGAAGCCAAGGCCAACCAAACCAAAGCAGTCGCTGACTTCGAAGGAATCGCCATTCACTGCGCCGCGGGCAATACCCTCTGCTCTACCGCAAATGGCGGCGAGTCTGACGTCCTTCTCCAAGAACCAGGTGGGTATGCTGGATTCAACGGCCTCTTCGGCCACGCGTTTGTAGCGCCGCAAATCAGCCCGAGCGGCCCGCTGACCGATCTCGACGGGAACGTCATCACGGACGGCAACGGAAACAATGGGTTTCCGGGCTTTGGTGGAATCTCTGCGTCTCAGTCGCTCGGATACGTAGCAGCGATGCAGGAACACGGCGTCCCAGTCACGTACGCGTACATTTCTGACGCACACGACGACCATGTCAATGACATGGCCTTCGGCCCTGGACAGGCCGGGTACGTGGCGCAATTGGCGTCTTACGACAAGGCCTTCGCTAGCTTCTTCGAGCGCCTCAAAGGAGATGGGATCGATCAGCGCAACACGCTCTTCGTGATGAGTGCCGACGAAGGGGACCACTTCGCCGGCGGACCACCAACTCCAACAACTTGCGACGGCCTCACTATCCCCTGCACTTACAGCAAGATTGGCGAGATCGACTCCAACATCAAGGACTTACTCACGAAGCAAGACCCCACGCTGTCCACTACACCTTTCGATATCCACTTCGACATGTCACCCACTTTTTACGTCAAGGGCCAACCGGGCCCGGGCGATCCCACGGCTCGTGCATTCGAACGAGCTGCAGCGAAACTGACGGCGGTAAGTCCGATCACGGGTAACACCGACCAACTAGCGCGGTACCTCGCGGACCCTGTCGAGGAGAAATTACTTCACATGGTTACAGCTGACCCGAACAGGACACCGACGTTTACATTGTTCGGAGATCCCGACTACTTCTTCCTGCCGTTTGGACCGGACGCATCGGAGAATCCGGGATTCGCCTGGAACCATGGCGGAGTCGCACCGGAAATCAATAACACCTGGCTCGGATTAGTTGGTCCCGGCGTCAGGGTCGCTGGAGTTGACGATGAAACCTGGTCGGATCACGCTGACATCCGTCCCACGATGCTGGTGCTACTCGGTCTCAATGACGACTACTCCCACCAGGGCCGTGCACTAGTCGAAGAGTTCAACAATTGGGCTTTACCGGGTGCCGTGGGCGACGGTGGAAACGCATTCACTCAGCTTGCTCAAGTCTACAAGAAGATCAACGCTCCCGTGGGGAAGCTCGGCCTCGCCAGCCTTCGTATCTCGACAAAAGCTTTGGCCGGCGATGATCCGACGTACACCGATCTGGAAAACAAGCTAAGCGTCGTAACTTCCTCGCGAGACATTTTGGCCGATCAAATGTCCGCCCTCCTGGAAGGTGCCGAATTCGGTAACAAACAAATCTCGCAGCGTGACGCAACAGCGCTTGTCCGGGAGTCCGAAGAGTTGCTGGAATACGTGGAAACACTCGCGGGCCATTAGGCGTTCACCTATCACCCTGGCGGGCTCCGAGCGGAGCCCGCACTCGAAAAGCGTCGGAACACGGGCCGAGAGCCAACATTTTGCTCCCGGCCCGAACATTTCCCCATTCAGCCTTGCCGGTTGCATTTGTCCGCACTGCAAAAACGAAATTTCCGCGGCAGCGTCGGGGCGTGTTCCGGCGACATCGGCGTCGCGCATTGGCCCGCACACCAGTCGCTGCTGCCACCTCCTTTCGGCTTTGCTCGAACTCTGCTGCGGTGAGCGGTTTGTGCCCCACGGCCTGCGCCATAGTGACTTTGCCGTTCGGGAGCTTTCCGCCATACTCGATGTTGTAGATGATCCCGTCGGTGGTCGCGACCAAGTCGGCGACTTCCTTGGCCTTGTCCGGCGGCGGATCGAGCACCTTCACGCGCCCACCGGCGATTTCCACAGCATGGTCGTGCCAGAGGCGGTTCCACGACTCACGATCGCCGGCCGTGTAAGCTTCTGGGCAATGATGAACTCGATCTGAGTCATAGGGGGCATTTGGGTCAGTTGTGTCGCAAATCTGGCAGACGATGTACGGATAGGGCGCGATAACTTTGCAATAGTGATGGTAGGGCCCCATAACGTGGCCGTTCACCAGATGCGGCGCTGTGACATGCACCGTATAGCCATCGACCGGCGCATCGCCTTCGTGCTGCTGCGCTGCCGTGGGTTTCGATGCGCACTGTACCAGGTAGCCCTATCTGGGAGCCTTCGCGCCAAGGATCGCCCTCAAAAAGTCAATTCTCAGACGCGCTCCTAGGGGATAAGGACGGGGTCTTCGCATGGCTAAGGAAGGCCTGCCAAGAACACTCGGGCGCGCTCCCGTTTTGAAAGTAAATCCGAGGCTTGTTACTCTTCACTCCGACATCCGCTTTCACGAGCTCTTGGGTCGCGTCGACCTCAGGTCATAGATCCTTTTCCCTGATTTGATGAGACCGAGCACAGTTCAAGCGGCGAGAAGCATCGACTTGATTCATTTCCGCTTTTCTTCCAGGCCGGACATCGTTTATTGTTAGGCGTTCGAATCGAGAGGTGAAGCGTGGCCGTTCGCATCTGTCCGCACTGCAAGAACGAAATTTCCGCGGCAAGCGTCGTGGCGTATTCGAATAGCATCGAGTGTCCGCGCTGCCAGGCGCATCTGGAGGTTGCGCCCGGCTCACGGACGATTTCCTCACTTTGCGGCTTGGCTGCCGCGGCGATTGTGTGGCGTCTCTCGAGCGGTTCTGACTCGGATTTGGGGGGCGTCCTGCCAACCCTATACGCGTTTCTCGCTTTCGGCATCGTTTCCGCGCTCGTACTGATGTTCACAGCGAACCTGCGCAATGCGCCCGCGTTGCCGGTCCCCGAACCTGTCCATGTGGCAGGCGGCCATGGCGGCGGGCACCATTAAAGCAAGGGTTGAAGTTCGAAATGGCGTCGTTGCGTAGTTCTTTGCAGGCACGATCTCAGATTTAGGATGGACGTCCACCCGCGGTGAGCGCTGCAACTCTAGTTTCCTATCCTTCGCATTTGCAGCAGATACAGCCTATTAGTACTAATCCGCCCCCCCGAACGTACTATTGATCGTGCGTAACCCAATCACGATACTTACGGAATGGCGCGGTATTCAGCTCTATTAGGACGTCGGATCGAGGTGACTTACCGCGCTGGGGATATCGTTTTACCCGCGACGGGTAACCTTGCCGCCGATTCTGGAAAGTCCATCTTTCTTGAAGAGAGCTATCAGCAAAAGGGTAACGTAAAGACATTCCGCTGGGAAATTCCCTATCCATGTATCGTTCAGTTGAATGAATGCCCGGAGGGGCCGAAGCTGAATGCCTCCATAAATGAGGCGCAGAAGTCCACGACCGAGCCCGCACTCGAGCCCGGCGCGCTGAAATTGAAAAATCGTCCCGCATGATTCCACGTACCGCCTGCCGATTTCTGTCCGATTCTTGAACGAACTCCTGTAAACTCTCCATTCATTTTGTTCAACGCCAACGCACAGGAGAGTACTTCACCATGAAATTGCCGGTTGGGTTTATCGGATTGGGATTGATGGGCCGCCCGATGGCAGCGAACTTGTTGAAAGCCGGTTATGACGTCACCGTGTGGAATCGCACAGCCTCGCGCGCTGACGAATTGGTGGCACAAGGGGCCAAGCGCGCAACCACGCCGCGCGCAGTTGCATCCGCGTCTGAAGTGGTCATCACGATTGTAAGCGATCCTCCCGCGCTGGAAACGGTGCTGTGGGGAGAGGCCGGTGTATTCGCGGGGCTTCGGCGCGGAAGCGTGCTGATCGACTCGAGCACGGTTTCTCCCGCGCTCGAGCGTCGCGCCGCGGCGGCTGCGGCGGAACAGGCCGTCGAATTTTTAGAAGCGCCGGTGACGGGCGGAACCTGGGGGGCCGAAAAAGGCGAACTCGTTTTCATGGTTGGAGGCGAAGCGGAAACGCTTAAGCGCGTCGAGCCCGTTCTGGGCGCGATGGGGAAGCGGTGGTTTCACCTAGGGCCGCACGGCGCGGGTCAGACTGTGAAGCTCGCGATGAACTTGCTCCTGGCGCTCGAAGTGGAAGCGTTCGCCGAAGCATTGGCGCTAGTGACGCGCGCCGGAGTGCCTGGGGAACGGCTGTTCGAAGTCATGCAAACGAGCATGGGACGTTCCGGGTTGCTCGACATCAAGGGGCCGATGATGCTGAAGGGTGAATACAAGCCAAGCTTTCCCCTCCGACTGATGCACAAGGATATGAGCCTGGCACTCGATCTCGCCAATCAGTTGGGCGTGCCGCTGCCCTCCGCGGCGGCTACTCGTGAAGTCTTAAGCTCCGTTAAGGGCGCCGCCAAGGAAGACGTGGATTTCTCCGCTCTCGCCAGTTTCTGGTCGAAAAGCTGACCTCCGAAACGCCATTTGCGGTTGGACGCATTGGATATGTATCCCAGTCCATGAGCGAGGAATGCGGTGATTCGAATTTCCTCTTGAAACATTTTTCTGGCTTATTGCGCTAGGGAAAAACCCTGCATGAAAAACAGAGAACGATTCATTGCAACGCTGGTACTCACGGTTTTCGCGTGCCGTATGGCCCATGCGCAATCTGTCCCGGTGGAGGGCGCGCAACAATTCGCGGAACTTGGCGATTTAAACCTCCAGGGCGGCGGAGTGATTCATGATTTCCGCATCGGCTACCGCACACTAGGAAAACTGAATGCAGACCGGTCGAACGCGATTCTCTGGCCCACGTGGCTTGGCGGCCGCACGGAAGACCTATTGCCCTTCGTTGGAGCGGGCAATGTGGTGGATACTGGTAAATACCTCGTAATTCTGGTTGATTCGATCGGAAACGGCGCATCGTCATCGCCCTCAAACAGCAAGGCGCAACCCCTCATGAAGTTTCCGGAGTTTTCGATTCACGACATCGTGGAATCCGAACATCGCCTTGCGACCGAAGTACTGCACCTATCGCACCTGCACGCCGTCATCGGTATGTCGATGGGAGGAATGCAGGCTTTTGCGTGGGCCGTGCTCCATCCAGATTTTATGGACCTGGTGATTCCAATGGCGGGTTCACCACAGTCCACTTCCTATGACAAGCTGCTTTGGACCACGGAGATCGATGCGATAGAGCTCGATCCCGCATGGAATCACGGCAACCCGACGGGGCGACTCAATCGAGGTCTCGCACTTGCCGCGGAAATCGAATCGATGAATGTAACTTCCCCTGATTATCGGGTGTCCCATACGAATTCAAGAGGCTTCGATGCGTTTGTCGGCGGCATCAAGAAAAACGCGACCGGTGGCGCCGGAACGGCCTGCGACCAAATCCGCCAGCGGCAGGCCATTATCTCTCTGAACCTTCCAGCGGAGGTTGCTGTCTCTTTGGAGCAGCTTGCCAAGCGGGTGAATTCAAAAATGCTGATCTTCATTCCAACGCAAGATCATCTAGTGAACCCTGAGCCCGCGCGTCGGTTCGCGAAAGTAGCGGGCCTGCCGGTAATAAGTTTGGACTCGCCCTGCGGCCATCTCAGCTTTGCGTGCATTTCTGTCGGACCGATCGTCGCGCAATTTCTCGCGGATCCAATGTCGGTACATCGCCAAACACTACGCGAAACAGCAGTCCACTAAAAGATAGAAAAAACTCCTACGGCTTGGCGTCACGTGGAAGGAAGCACATTGGCAGATCACGCGAAGTGCGCAGGCCCGCAGGAGCGTCGAGAATCGCCGGGATGCAATTCACGACCACGGCGGCGGTGGCGATATCGCCGTGCGTGCCACCAGGGATCATAAGTGTCAGGTTCGGATTGCCGGCGATCTGGGCGGTGTCGCCGGGTTCTTTTGCGCCGACAAACATTTGCAATTCCATGTAGACCTTTTCAACGCCGCCGGCCAAGCCCTGTGCGATCTGATGAACGCCGGCGACCTGCCCCGCCGCAACCTCGAGGAAAGCGGTCTTCACGTGTTCGCGCGCGACGACGGGCTCGATGGTTTCTGTAATTTCGTCCACACCCAGGCCCAGCGCATCCGAAACCATGGCCACCGATTCGGGCAGGCCGTGATGCTTGATCGCACCCGCGGCGACCTGCGCACGGAATTCCTCGACGCTCATGCCCGCGCCAACTTTTTTCTGCAGCGGCATGCGGCGCGTCGATGCGTCGACGATGCGAATGGCGCGCGCCGATTCGATTTCCTGCGATGCGGCGCTGAGTGTGATTAGGAGTTTGTCCATCACGAAGCCGGGATTGATGCCCGTGCCGATCAGCGCGACACCCCACGTCTTGGCCTCGGCGTCAAGCTGCGCCGCCAGCTTTGGATATTTGCGAAACGGATACGCCAGCTCTTCGCAGGTGGAGACAACGCAAGATTCCGCGGCCAGACACGCCATCAACTGGTCCATTACATCTGGTAGGAGCGAGGAGGTTGAATGGATTACTACATCGGCGGATTCACCCAGCATGCTCGCGGCATCGGCGGTCACTGGGACGCCCCACGGTGCATCGGGTCCGCCCACCACATCCCCCAAATCCTGGCCTGCTTTGGACGGATCGGAATCGATGGCCCCAATGATTTCGATGGATTTCTTTTCCCACATCAGCCGCACAATGGCAGCTCCGATGGGACCGACGCCGTACTGCACCGCACGAATTTTCTTTTTCATGGTGGGCTCCGTCACGCGCCGCGCGCTTTCTTGAAAAATATTTCTCGCCGGCGTCCCGGACGGCGGTTTCTTCGTTCGCACAAAATTGGAGCGAATACGATAAAGCAATCGCGCGGCGCGTTCAACCGGATTCGTCCGCGAATGTCAAAGCTTTTTATAGATGTCCCCTTTCTTAACTCCTTAGAAGTCTTCCCTTTTTCCACTCGATTCCAGGTCCGGGATGTTGCTGGGAAGGGCGACTTCGCTCGGATTAGCCCGCGAACGTCATGCGCGCCGCAACGTCGGCACGTCCGAAACAGTCCATTGGAGCATTCCCCTGGGACTTACAGCTCTGTCCCAGGATATTGCCTCCGGGTGCAAAAAAAGAAAAGGGGCGCCCGCTCGCCGCCCCTCTGAGTCTTGCCAACTTCCCTAGCGATTCAGATTTGTCCGTACCCGCCGTCCACGTTGAGTTCGACGCCTGTGATATACGAGGCATCTTGCGAAGCCAAAAACGCCACGACACCTGCCACTTCCTCGGGCTGCCCAAAGCGCTTCATCGGAGTCTTCGCAAGCATTTCCTTGGCGAATTCATCGAACGCTTCCTTCGGCAATCCGGTCCTCCCGAAGATCGGCGTAACGATCGGCCCCGGTGCCACCGCATTCACGCGAATACCGCGCCCCACTAATTCCGCCGCCGCGGTTCTCGCCAGGGAGCGCAGCGCTGCTTTTGTCGCGGAATACGCGCTGGCCCCTGCGCCACCTTTGCTGTCTGCTACGCTGGTATTCAGAATGATGGAGGCACCATCATTCAACAACGGCAGGGCTTTCTGGATGGTGAAGTACGCTCCCTTGATGTTGATGTCAAAATTCTCGTCGTACAGGCTTTCGGATGTCTCGGCAAGTGGCGCGAACTTCGCAACTCCCGCGTTCACAAACAACACATCAATTTTGCCCAGCTTCTGCGAAACCTCCGCGTAGAGCTTGTCTACGTCCGTGAGCTTGGCCACGTCCGCCTGTACCGCGACCAACCCATTTCCGAGAGTTCTCACCGCTTCATCGAGTGTTTTCTTGCTGCGACCCGCGATCGCCACTCTCGCGCCTTCTTCCTGCAAGCGCTTGGCCGCCGCCAGCCCGATGCCGCTATTTCCGCCGGTCACTACTGCCACTTTGCCTTCGAGTCTGTTCACGTTGGTCTCCCAATCTTTCGTTGAATTTTCCGCATGGCCATCGCCCAGGGCATCCACGCAGTAGCCCTTGGGCGGTAGCATTTCGATACTTAGATGAATATCGAATTACCAGGTTACAAGTTATTTCGCATTCCGTGCGGAACAGAGAGGTCCCGCTGGCGGTAAGGGCCATGATTTCGCTACACTTAGATTTATCTATGAACCGCTCTGACATCGAGAAAATATCGAAAGCCCTGGCCGACGAGACTCGCCTCAAGATCTTTGAGACGATTTCGGCGACCAAGCACATGAATTGTGGCGAGATTGTCTCCATGCGTGGTGTGACCCCCGCAACTGTCTCTCACCATCTCAAAATTCTAAGCGAAGCCGGTTTGATCGCCTGCCAGCGCGAAGGACAATTCGTCTATAGTCGGGCCGTCCCCGAAACCATCGCAGCCTACACTCAGGCGCTCGCAAGAATCGCGCGCGGCAAAAAAGCAGCACGTCGCCGCCTCTCAAGGGCAATAACCACATAGACCGGCATCTCGCTGTCTTGTTTGGAGAG
>Ga0210400_10005863_pt1 | contig 10383 bp, 6 predicted proteins | sample IncBWH26MmetaG_FD_155456 | JGI IMG/M metagenome (GOLD analysis project Ga0210400, IMG submission 155456) | Forest soil microbial communities from Barre Woods Harvard Forest LTER site, Petersham, Massachusetts, United States - Inc-BW-H-26-M | ecosystem: Environmental > Terrestrial > Soil >... | reverse complement strand
GACGCTGGCAATGAGCCATTTCCCATCCGCGCGAACCAGGTTGAACAAATCCGTTCCGCAGTGGTCCACCTTGCCGTCCACCAGAAACTCGAATGGAGCCCACACCACGGCCAGATCGTTATCGATGCGCACGAGCGGGTCGTGAATTCGCTCTTCAATCTGTGCCTTCCCGGGTTTACCCACCAGGTCCGCAAAAGCATCAAACGTCATTTGGGTCGGCTTGCCGTCGCGCATCAGCACCATGGCGCCGCCAGGCAGCAACGGTTTTTTAATTGCCGCCGCGTCGCGTTTCGCCATGCCGTCAAACATTGCCGTTATGGGAGCCATGACCGTCTGCTCGTCCTGTGTCGCGGCGTGGAGCGAGTTGATCAGAAACCCGGCGGCAGTTGCTGCGGCGAGAAGAAAAACCAAGGGTAGGCGACCAAAGATCTTCATGGCTCCCGATTGTAAACCGAACCTGGCGTTCAAGATGCTACGCGTCGCTCTTTTGACACCTGTCGACCCGTGGTCACTTGCAGATCGGACTACCTGCGAGGTGTGTTCTACGCTGACCGATCCATTCCGTTAATTTCAGTCTCTTCCAGTCATTACAACTTTGGCATCTTGATTGCCCTTCTCAGGAGCGAGGAGAAACTCATGCGCTATTGGAAATTCTTTGCCTTTCCTGCTCTGATGGCCGCTTTGCTGATCATCCCGAGCTCTGCATCCGCCCAGGTCTCCATCAATATCGGACCGGCGCCGGTTTGCCCGTACGGCTATTACGACTTCGCGCCCTACCACTGCGCCCCATACGGCTATTACGGGCCCGAGTGGTTCAGCGGCGGCGTGTTTATCGGAGCCGGCCCCTGGTTCCACGGCTCTCACGACTTCTACGGCCACGTTGATAACCGCTTCGATCCACATCACGGCTACCATGGTCCACATCCGGAGCGTGGAGACAAGCCCTTCAATCACTTCCACGGAAATGAGATGCGTGATGGGCGCGGCCACACAGGCGGCAGAGGCCATCGCTAGAAGCAGCGTCAAACGCAAAACAAAATAGGGCCTCTTTACGGATCTCGGAAGACATGAAACGAGCCCAGGCAAATGTCGCCGAACGCCGGGTGCCCAGGTTTGCGTTGGTTTTTCATCACGAGACAAACGGGTGCCCTTCGCTCTTATCGTGGGGCGCCCGGCGCAGCGCAACCGAACGACAATAATCTGATCTGCGCTCATCAGGGCCATTTGTTGCGAAGAAGTCCACCTGGCTTGAATCCATTCTTGTCGCCGAGATGAAATTTCTACGACCACAGGGCGCGTTAGACTTCCCGCCAGCGCTTGCCCCAGCGGAGCAGAACATGACACGAACCGCTCAGAAGATGAAAGTCGCCAATTTACGCTCCGACGAAGTGCAGAAACAGTCGGACAATCAACTCTTCGACTCCATCGCGCGTGGCACGCGGCACAAGGAATATCCGCATGCGTTCAAGTATCGCGGCCTCAGTGACTCCCAGATCAGAAAACTGGTGGCGTACATCCGCGAATTGCCGAAGACGACGAAGATTAACGCGGATCAATCGGTTCTTCTTCGTGTCTCTTTGCCTCCGTCGTGGGGTTTCAATATTCCACGCTGACCAGGAAAAGCCCATGGGCGGGCGCGGTGGCCGCGGCGGCGGATCGGTCACGCAATTCGAGAATGCGGCGCACATCCGCCACCGCAAGACTGCCTTTGCCGACCATCAGAAAGGTCCCCACCAGATTGCGAACCATGTGATGGAGAAATCCGTTGCCGCGCACGGTGTAGATCAATTCCTCGCCCTGGCGTTGCCACTGGGACTGAAAGATGGTGCGGACATTGTTGACTTCAAGTCCTTCTTTGCTGCGCTCCGGATCAACGGCGGCAAAGCTGGTGAAGTCATGCTCGCCTTCCACCAGCGCCCCGGCCTCAATTATGCGTGATTCGTCGAGCGGAAAAGGATGGTGGTAGACATAGCGCGCCAGGAAGGGGGAGCAAATGTCGCCGCGATAAATGCGGTAGCGGTATGTCTTGGCGAGGGCCGACCGACGAGCATGAAAATCCGGCGGCATCTCTTCCACGGCAAGAACGCGGATAGCCCGCGGCAATGCGTCATTAAGGGCGCGGCCAAAATTGGCCGCTGGAATCGGCGATTCGATCATGACTGTTGCAGTCTGGGCCAGCGCGTGGACGCCCGCGTCCGTCCGGCCAGAGCCCTGGGGCAGGGTCTTTTCGCCGGTCAACTGTTCGATAACGGACACCAGTGTCCCTTGAATGGTGGCGCGGTCGGGCTGGACCTGCCATCCGGCGAAGTCATGGCCATCGTAAGCCAGCGTTAGTTTGAGATTTCGCGCCAAGTCTGGTTCCCCAACACTTTTTAACGTCCTAAAGCAGCACTGAGCCGATATACTAACGGGTTTCCGCAACACTGAGCGTTCGATTCTGGAACCACAGAGGGGATTCCCGCGTATCTTCAATGAGAGAAGGTGACGGAACCTGGAAATTACAGTCTCTATAAATTACCAATCAGCCAGTTCAACAAGATGTGGAGAAAAAGAATGTCCGTAGGATTTATCCGCAGTAATTTCGCAAGGAAAGTTGTTTCGGTCGTCTGTCTTTTGGTCTTTCCGGCAGCGGCACAGCAGGGGAATACCGGGCTCTCGGTGCAGCCCGCCCAAAACGGTAGCCAGCAACCGGGCGCCGGCGCCCCGTCGTCAAACGCTCCCGAGCCCAAGAATTTGCCGCAACCAACGAATGTGGACTATTCCAGGCCGACGCCGCTGTTGCCAAACCCGTTCGCGCGCTACTTCCCACGCGACGTGCCGCCACCTTCCTTCACGAACGCCCCGAAGATCGAACAGCTGATTCAAAACGGCAAGCTGATGCTGTCCATGAATGACGCCATCGCGATCGCCCTGGCGGACAACCTCGACATAGCAATCTTTCGCTACAACCTGCCCATTGCAGATACCGATATTCTGCTTACCAAAGCTGGAGGCTCGCCGCGAGGCGTCAACTCTGGTGTGGTGTCGAATACTCCGGGTGGTGGCGTTGGCGGAATAGGCGGATCAACAGGAGCCGGGGCGGGTGGCACAACGGCAGGCGCGGGCGGAGCGGGAGCAGGCGCGGGCGGAATTGTTGGTACGACAAGCGGAGCCGGACCTCTGCCCGATAGTTTCGATCCCATTTTGACCGGCAATTTGAATTTTGAACACGCGATTTTTCCGTTGTCCAATACCATCACGACCGGCGCCCCGCTGATATCGCAAAACACCACTACGGGGAACTTCACTTATTTTCAGGGATTCTCCCCTGGCGCCGCGTTGACGGTTACATACGACAATCAAAGACTCGCTTCGACCAGCCGCTTCAATACCATCAATCCGAGCCTCACGGGGCAATTCAGGGCTTCCATCCGTCAACATCTCCTCCAAGGATTCGGTCCGTCTCTGAACAAGCGGCTCATCCTCCAGGCCAAGAATGACAGGAAGATCACGCAGGAAGGATTCCGTGATCAAGTGATTTCTACCGTAAGCCAAATCGAGGGCATCTATTGGGACCTGGTAAACGCCTACGAGGACTTCAAAGTGAAAGAGCGTTCTCTTGCATTGGCGCAAAAGACCTTGTCCGATAACCAGAAGCAGGTGGAAATTGGAACGCTGGCCCCGTTGGATGTTGTCCGCGCGCAGAGTACCGTCGCTTCGGCTGAACAGGACCTGATCATCTCCAAGACCAACCTGCAGCTCCAGCAACTTATTATCAAGAACGCGTTGACGCGTAGCCTGCCGAGCGACTCGCAGGTGGCGCAGGTGGATGTTGTGCCCACCGATACAGTGCAGATCCCTGACCAGGAAAACCTGCCACCACTCCAGGACCTGATTAAACTGGCGATGGCGAATCGACCGGATTACGCAAAGCTCAAAATCAATCTGCAGAACAGCGAAATCAACATCAAAGGTGCGAACAACGGCCTGCTGCCTATCGTGGATTTGATCGGCTTTTACGGCGCTTCGTCACTTGCTGGTCCAAACAACCCATTGAACCCCACAATCTGCGGAAATGCAGGCTCGAACCCCTCAACCTGTATTCCCCCACTACCCACAACCGGCTTTGGGGATACTTTCAGCAACCTGTTTAACTCCAGCGCGCCCGATAAAGGTGTGGCTATCAACATTCAGATCCCTCTCGGCAACCGTGCCGCCCAGGCTACACAGATTCGGTCGCGACTGGAATATCGTCAGTCGCAGCTCCTCCTGAAGCAGGTGGAAAACCAGATTTCCATCAACGTCCGCAATGACGCCTTCACGGTGGAGCAAAATCGCGCTCGCGTAGTGGCGGCGCAGAAGGCGCGAGAACTGTCCGTCCAGACACTGGATGCCGAACAGAAAAAGTACAATTTAGGCGCTTCCACCTACCTGGCGGTCTTGCAGGATGAGAGAGACCTGTCCGCGGCGGAGTCCGCACTGGTTGCTGCCATGACCAATTACGCGAAAGCGCGAGTCCAACTCGACAAAGACACGGCACAAACTCTTGAACGCAACAATATCAATCTTGATCAAGCTGTCACCGGGCAGATCACTACCCTGCCGAACGTTCCCGGCACAGTGCCGAACAAGACAGCCCTTCAGGAGACCAATACCCCGGCGCAGCAACCGCCGAAGTAGCAGTCAAGGCTCGCTTCAAGCCCGCCGGCTGGCCGCAAAGGTCAGCCGGCTTTTTTTGGCACCAAGCTGTGAGGTGAAGGTTACATTTTTTTGCCACAATTAGGAGGAACTTAAAAACTTCTTTAGGGAAACTCGATAAGGCGACGAAAGCATGACGCCAGCCAGAGTGAGATTGAACGGCGACGTGTGAGCAAACGTCGGCGCTACCATTTTCCGCTTATCCGCTAAAAATTGAAGCATCAGAGACTCTGGTCAGATTGTCTTTCTTGGTATATAGTTTGCAAACAAATTCCCCCTCCAAACAGTACTGAGGTGCTCGCATTGACTCCTGTCCGATTATTCCTGTTATCTGCCCTTTTGGCAGTTTTCGTGGCGCCTGCTCGGGCCCAAAAGGAAGACTGGCAACCTATTACCCAGCAAGACCTTGAGGCGAAGCAGGTCCCGGGTAATCCCGGGGCAGATGCCATCCAGCTTTACTACGCTGACTTCATCAACGATCAGGATCAGACAGAATTCTTCTACCATCGCATTAAAGTATTGAACGAAAAGGGAAAAAGCCATGCTGATGTGGAGTTGATCGTACCGCCCGAGGGATCAATTTCCAGCCTGAAGGCGCGCACTATTCAGCCAGACGGCAGGATCACGGAGTTTACCGGCAAACCGTTTCAAAAAACCGTGATCAAAACTCGGGGTGTAAAGGTTTTGGCTAAGGCCTTCACCATGCCAGAGGTCAACGTAGGCAGCATTATTGAATACAAATACAAGATAGATTGGCCCTGGATCATCACCGACAACTATTGGACCATCCAGCATGAACTATACACCGTGAAGGAAAGCTTCCGGATGAAACCTTATTCCGGCGGGCTGGAAGGATTTGAGAATGGATATCAGGTAGCAGCTCTCTACTCGCACATGCCGAACAACATCAAGCCACTGCAGAAGAGCGGAGGGTATGAACTGGAGGTTGAGAGCATGCCGGCCTTTGAATCTGAAGGGTACATGCCTCCGGAAGAAGACCTCAAACCGCAAATGCGTTTTTTTTATATCGGCACGGGAAGTTCCACTCCGGAAAAGTTTTGGCAGGATGCGGGACGGAAGTGGAATGATGAAGTGGAGCATTTCATCGGTAATCGAAAGGAAATCAGCCAGGCCGCTGCCCAGGCCGTCGGCAATGAGAGCGATCCCGAACAGAAACTGCGAAAACTTTATGCACGAGCACAGCAGATCCGGAACTTGACCTATGAGCGCGAACGAACCGAGCAGGAACAAAAGAAAGAAAAACTGAAGTTAAACCAGAACGCCGGCGATGTTCTCTCTCGCGGTACAGGCTATCGCGACGATATAACTCGCTTGTTCGTTGCACTGGCCCGCTCTGCCGGATTCGAGTCTTCCGTTGTGCGCGTGAGCGACCGCAAGAGCAAATTTTTCGATAAAGGGCTGCTTTCCAGGCGGCAGCTCGACACTGAGATTGCTGTCGTCAATCAGGCAGGGAAGGACATTTATCTCGATCCAGGAACCAGGTTTTGCCCTTACGGTTACCTCCGCTGGATTCGCACTTCAACCATGGGGATCAAACTGGACAAGAAAGGCGGCGTTTTCGTTACTGCTCCGGCAGCCGGGTATGACAAAGCCACCATTCGGCGGAACGCAGAAATGGCGCTCGATGCCGGCGGTAATCTGACGGGAATGATCACCGTCAAATTCGAAGGCGGCGATGCACTCGAGCACCGTCTGGATGAACTTGATACTGATGAAGCCGGAAGAAAGAAAGATCTGGAAGATGAATTGCAGGGTTGGCTTCCCACCGGGGCCATCATCAAGCTGACAAAGTCGGAAGGTTGGGAAACAAGCGACGGTCCAGTAGCCGCAACATTCAGCGTAGATATGCCAGGGTATGCTTCCGCGGCAGGCAAGCGTCTGCTGGTGCCGGCGTATCTCTTTCAAGCCAGGCAAATGGATGCTTTCAAACATGTGGAGCGCAAGTTCCCGGTTTACTTCCCTTACGCGTTTGGCGAAGTTGACCGAGTTAACATCACCATCCCAAATGGGTACACCCTGGAAAACACGCCGCAGGGGCAAACCGCGCGTTTAGGCTATGCGGGCTATCAAAATCTGGCCCAGTTTGATGGGAAACAATTGGTTACGCAAAGGGTATTGCAGGTGAATGGCATTTTCTTTCGTCTGGAGCAATATCCTGAAGTCAAAGATTTCTTTGGCAAGGTCCAGGCTGGCGACGAACAGCAAGCGGTTCTAACGGGAGGCAGCACCAATGCTCAGAAGAGCAACTAGCATTCTTTCATTTCTGTTTCTAATGGGCCTGCTGCCCACCGCAGCGAATGCTGGCGTGCCGGACTGGCTGCGCAGCCTCGCCCAGCAACCGCCAAGAACCTATGCGGACGACGCCAATGCCGTCGTCCTCCTCGACGATCAGGAAACCACCGTGAAGGACAACGGAGAAATTGTCACCCACGAGCGCATCGCCTATAGAATCTTGCGTCCTGAAGGCAAATTTTACGCTGGACATCGCGTGTACTTCGATTCAGAAACTAAGATCAACTCTTTTCGTGGCTGGAGCATCACCGCAAAGGGTCTGGAATACGAAGCTAAGGAAAAAGACGCCTTTGAAAGGAGTCTTGGCAGCCAGAAGGAGTTTGAGGAGACCAAGGAAAAGGTTATTGCCCTCCCTGGTGCTGACGTCGGCACTGTCGTTGGTTTTGAATATGAGCAGAAACGCAGGCCATACGTCTTCCAGGATTATTGGGATTTCCAGGACATGGTTCCAGTGGAAAAAAGCAGATATACGCTGCGCGTGCCGCCCAAGTGGGAGTATCGGGCGGACTGGCTCAATCACGCCGAACAGAAACCGACGGAGCAGAACGGCGCTTTGATGTGGGAAGTTTCTGATGTTCCACGAATCGAACGGGAGTACCACGAACCGAATTTTCGCGCTCTCGCGGGTCGTATGATTGTCACGCTCTTCTCGGACAGAACGACTCACCGGAACTCCGAATCCTGGAATGATCTGGGTATTTGGTATTCGCAATTGACGGCCGGCGTCCGTGATCCCAGCCCCGCATTGCAAGCCAAGGTCCAGGAACTGGCGCCTGCGAACCTGACGATGTTTGAGCGCATCCGTGCACTCTCTCTTTTCGCCCAGCGCGATGTGCGTTATTACGCAATCGAAATAGGGATAGGCGGTTTTCGTCCGCACCCAGCCGGTGAAATTTTCAGCCACCGTTACGGCGACTGTAAAGACAAAGCTACGGTGCTAAGTTCCATGCTGTCCCAAATCGGCGTGAAGTCGTATTACATGGTGATCCACGACACTCGGGGAATCTTCACAGAGAAAACGCCACCCAATTCACACTTTAATCACATGATTCTGGTGATTCAGATGCCGGAGGCCAGTTTTTCCCAGAAGTTTCCGGCAATGCTTGAGCACCCCAAGTTGGGCCACCTGCTCATCTTCGATCCCACAAATGACCTGGTACCGATCGGACAATTACCTCCGTACGAACAGGACAGCTATGGCCTGCTTGTCACGGACGCAGGCGGTGAGTTGATCCATTTGCCTGTAACGACGCCGGACCTGAACAAGATCCATCGCAATGCCAAATTGACCTTGCTGTCTGATGGCACTTTGCAAGGCGAGATTGAGGAGGTCCGGTCCGGTTACATGGCCATGAATGGGAGAGCATATCTTCAGCACCAGACTCAGAACGATCGCAAGAAAATGCTGGAACACTTCTGGGGGCCGAACATAGGCGGCTTTCAGATTGACAGCTTCAATCTTGAAAATGAAAACGACATCGATAAGGATCTGGTGCTGCGATACAAGTTTACCGCCAGCCATTACGCAAAGACCGCAGGCCCGTTACTGCTGGTAAGACCACGCGTGGTAGGGGAAATGGCCGGCGCTTTTGATGTGACCAAGCCGCGCCACTACGCTTATGAATTTGACGCACCTTTCCTCAGAAGTGACAGCGTGGAAATTACGCTTCCTGAGGGGTATAGCGTCGACGAACTGCCGGAACCGGCGAAGGCCATATTTCCTTTCGCTGAGTACACCAGCAAAGCGGAAAAGGAAGGCAATGTCCTTAAATACAGCCGCCAATACCGGATGCAAACGACGCAGGTGCCGGTTGAGCGAATTGAGCAGCTGAGAAAGCTGTTTGCTCAGATTGGCACTGACGAAAAGAATATGGCCGTTTTGAAGAAGGCGAACTAGCTGGAACCTCAACGGTGAGCGAAATGGACCGGCAGCCTTTCGCGGCTGCCACCGTTTTCTTGGCGAACAGCCCTTTGATTAGCTCGCCGTGAGGTGCGCGCGTAAAGAGGACGCAATCCTTCGCGCTTGCCCAGTATTTTCCGCATCTTCTATCATGAGAGTAGGATTCCTTTATGGCAGATTACGTGAATAAGAAGAAAGCCCCGAGTGGCCTGGCGGAAAGCCCCACTGCGGATGTCTTCGAAGGCCGCCACCCGTCTGACTCAGAAAAGCGCTGGGCCGAGACCACGCTGGCCAAAACGCTGGAAAAAGCGCCGGAAAAACCGATCGGCGCGGCCACCGGCATCAATCTGGATGAAAGCGGACACGCGCAGTTCACGACGATCAGCGGCCTGCCTATCCGACGGCTTTATACGCAGGCCGATCTGCCCGAGGACTGGAATTGCGAGAAATATCTTGGCTATCCCGGTCAGGCGCCTTACACGCGCGGCATTCATTCCAGCGGTTATCGCGGACGCCTCTGGACCATGCGTCAGTTTTCCGGATTTGCCTCGCCGGAAGAGACCAACGAGCGCTACAAGTATTTGATGGCCAGCGGGGGCGGCGGCCTGTCTGTGGCTTTCGATCTGCCCACGCTCATGGGGTATGACTCTGACCATGCGGCGAGCGAAGGCGAAGTCGGCAAGTGCGGCGTGGCCATTGATTCGCTCGAAGACATGGAGATCCTCTTCAACGGGATCGACCTGGAGAAGACCACCGTCTCAATGACGATTAATTCTCCGGCGTCTGTCTTGTGGGCCATGTATCTGGTGGTGGCGGAAAAGCAGGGCGCGGACTGGAAGAAAGTATCGGGCACGCTCCAGAATGACATTCTGAAGGAATACATCGCACAGAAGGAGTACATTTATCCTCCCGCGCCATCGATGCGCCTGGTGATCGATACCTTTGAGTTCGGCGCGAAATTCACGCCAAAATTCAATTCGATTTCCATCAGCGGTTACCACATTCGCGAAGCTGGCTCTACTGCGCTGCAAGAACTGGCATTCACGATTTACGACGGTGTTGAGTACGTGGAGTGGGCGCGTCGCCGCGGCCTGGACGTGGACGACTTTGGGCCTCGCCTCAGCTTTTTCTTCAACTCGCACAGCGATTTCTTTGAAGAGATCGCCAAGTTCCGCGCGGCCCGCAAGATCTGGTATCGGCTGATGAAAGATCGCTTTGGCGCCAGGCAGGAACGCACGTGGCTGATGCGCTTCCACACCCAGACTGCCGGGGTATCGCTGACCGCACAGCAGCCGCTCAACAACATTGCCCGCGTAGCATTACAGGGGCTGGCGGCGGTGCTGGGCGGAACGCAGTCCTTGCATACCGATTCCTACGATGAAGCGCTGGCGCTGCCCACACAGGAAGCGGCGCGCATCGCATTGCGTACGCAGCAGATCATCGCATATGAATCCGGCGTGGCGCAGACGGTTGATCCTCTGGCAGGCTCTTAC
>Ga0210400_10005861_pt1 | contig 10385 bp, 5 predicted proteins | sample IncBWH26MmetaG_FD_155456 | JGI IMG/M metagenome (GOLD analysis project Ga0210400, IMG submission 155456) | Forest soil microbial communities from Barre Woods Harvard Forest LTER site, Petersham, Massachusetts, United States - Inc-BW-H-26-M | ecosystem: Environmental > Terrestrial > Soil >... | reverse complement strand
GCGCGGATCGCGGCTTAGATCGGCATTGGGCGCTCGCACCACCAGGCCGCCACGATCGAATACGGGATTCTGGTAGTAGTAGCGCGCCTCATATCCCTCCAGCGAAGCCACCCTCTTCAGCAGATCCGGGTCCCACGTTGCTCCCAGTCCCTTTTCCTGGGGAAATGTCGTTGTCGGTACAGGCTGCCTTCCGCGACCGCCCCAACCGCCCGGGCCGCCCAGCGCCAGCCCATGTAGTCCCTCCACCTGTCCTGAAAAAACAATCCCCAGCCGCGGAATCTTCGGGTGATCCGACATAAGCGACACTTTTTCGTCCAGCGTCAGCCGGCCCAGCAAATCCTGAATCCGCGCGCTATCCGCGAGTGAGGTATCCCGAAACGGATACTTCTCCTGGGCATAAATCGCCGAAACCGAACTCAACACCAGCACCAGCGCCATCAACCAATTCACACCCCTGCTCAACCCTAGACGCATCCCCGATTCCTCCCCGGCTAGAACACCGAAGATTATCACGCCAGAATTCAGGAGCGTTCTTAAGTAAATCGATTGATGCCGAAGTCCCCACCTTCAGCGTTGAATCCCATGTTCGGCCCAAAGAAAAAGAGCGAAGCGCCCAATGCGCCCCGCTCTCCGTTTGTTACTCCTGCCCTGTTCCCTAATCCCTGTTCCCTGCTTCTCTAGTACAGCCTGAAGTTAACCTCGATGCTCATCATCACCGGAACGGGCGTTCCACCCTTCATCGCCGGTTTGAACTTGTACTTCCGCACTGCTTCCAGCGCCTTCTCATCCAGCCCCATGCCCAGCGGCCGCACAACGCGCGGATTCTGCGGATTGCCCTGTGCATCCACGATCAGCGAGATCAGGCAAACACCCTGGTACTTCGCCCGCCGCGCTTCATCTGAAAATTCAGCCTCCGGCGTAAAGATCGGAATCGGCGCTGAAACGCCGCCACCAATGTGATAAACGCCGCCACCCGTGTTTCCGCCGGTCCCCGGGCCATAACCGTTGCCATTGCCGGACCCAAGGCCGCCACCGTAGCCGCTGCCCATGCCCCCGCCGCCGCCCGAGCCGTTCGAAGCTAGTTGCACGTTTGCGGAGTTCTTCACACCGAAGTTCATCATCTCCGGGTTATCCGGCAGCGTGATGTCCTTCTGCACATTGATCGCCGGCGTAAATGCCAGCTTCGGCTTCTCCAAGATCGGCACCATAGGAGGTGTGATCGGATCCTTCATCCGTGGAGGCAGTTTGCCCTTCAAAGGATCTACGATGTCATGCGATCCACCACCGCCGCCGCCGCCCGCAGGAGTAGCCAGTTTCGGAGCTTTCAAAATGTCGCTGACATCGACATTGGATAAATTCATCTGCGGCTTGACCTGTGGGTGAATGAAACTAATACCAAGCCAGATCACGAAGGCCAGGATTGCGATGTTGACGAAGCTCGAGGTTCCAACGGCCCAGGGATTCGCCTTCACCGCCATGCGGTCTGGAACCGGAATCGGTGTCGAGGTCAGTACCAGGGGTGGAAGCTTGGGCGGGAAAAAGACGTCGTGGATATTTTCGTACAGATCTTTCCAGATCGGCTTCTCGTCGAACGCTTTCCCCAGGAACGAGTCAAGCTCGTGACCATCCGTCGAAGGCAAGTCGGCCTTTGTCTCCGAATCTGGTTGAATTAAGATGTCATTTGCCATATGTGCCGATGTTGGCCCTCTCGGCTGCGACTGGCCTGCTTGGCTATCGCTCGCTTCGCGGTCCATCTCTCCATTATGCTCGACATTACCAGTCTTTGTCTTTAGATGAACAGACGAAGGGGTTGGGATTGTCGCATTCTCCCGAGACTTGAATTCCTCCGAAGTTAGAGCTCCCATAAACGATAGACGCCTTAGGTTAGCACTTGTTGCCTAAAAATTCTTTCTGGCTCCTTTACACTAAACATTCACGATCTTCTTACCGATTCAGGGAGTTCCAATGTCTCCAGCGCCGGAGTTGAAGGCGACCCTAACCTTGCCGCAAACCACTTTCCCGATGAAGGCCAATCTGCCTCAGAATGAGCCTCTTCGGCTTGAAAAGTGGGCCACGCTCCGCCTCTATGAAAAGCTGCGTGAAGCCTGCGCCGGCCGCCCCGCCTACCTGCTGCATGATGGACCTCCCTATGCCAATGGTCCAATTCATCTTGGCCACGCCCTCAACAAGGGTCTGAAAGATTTTGTAGTCAAGTCGAAAACCATGGCCGGATTCGACTCCCCCTACGTTCCGGGCTACGACTGCCATGGCCTGCCGATCGAAATCAAGGTTGACGAGCAGCTCGGCCGCAAAAAGCTGGAAATGCCGGTTCCTGACGTCCTCGCCGCCTGCCGCGCCTATGCGCAAAAGTACGTCGACCTGCAAACCTCCCAGTTCGAACGCATCGGATGTTTCGGCCGCTGGGAAAAGCCCTACATGACCATGGCTCGCGACTACGAGGCCCGCACCCTCGAGGCTTTCTACGGCTTCCTCGAGAAAGGCTTTGTCTACCGAGGACTGAAGCCGGTCTACTGGTGCATCCACGACCGCACCGCCCTCGCCGAAGCCGAAGTCGAATACGAGTCCCACACCAGCCCGTCCATATATGTGCGCTACAAGCTGACCTCGGCTCCTGAAGCGATCGACCCCGCTCTCGCCGGCCGCGAAGTTTACACCATCATCTGGACCACGACCCCATGGACCATTCCCGCCTCCATGGCGGTCGCTTTCCATCCCGAGTTCGAATACGTGGCCATCGCGATTACCGACCAGGGTGCCCCATCCTTGCGGCAGTCCGGCGACGCCGTAACTGGCGAAAGGGTGGGAAAGCAGGACTTCAACGGGCCTGTCTACATCGTCGCCGCCGAACTCGCCCCCGCCGTCATCGCCACCTGCAAACTCGGAAGGACTATCGAACTCGCTCGTTTCAAAGGCCGCAAGCTCGAGCGCACCACCTTCAAGCACCCATTCCTCGAGCGCAGCATCCTCGGAGTTCTCGCCACCTACGTCACCGCTGACCAGGGCACTGGCGCAGTCCACACCGCGCCCTCCCATGGTGCCGACGACTTCTACACCGGCCAGCGCTACGATCTCGATCAAACCTGCCGCGTCGATGCTGCCGGTTATCTTCATGTCGATCCCGCCGCATGGCCTCATGCCTCGCTCCCTCCTTTTGAAGGGAAAAAAGTATGGGCCGCCAATCCCATCATCGTTGCCATGCTCGACGAGTATCGTGCCCTGCTGGCCGTCTCCGACCTCGAACATTCCTACCCGCACTGCTGGCGCTGCCATAACCCGGTCATCTTCCGCGCCACCGAACAGTGGTTCATCTCGCTTGAGACGCCGATGAAACGCGCCGACGGCTCCGAAACCACATACCGCCAATTGTCCATCGAAGAAATCGACAAGGTCGTCTGGGATCCCTCGTGGGGCAAGGAACGCATCACCAATATGATCGCCACCCGTCCCGACTGGTGCATCAGCCGCCAGCGCATCTGGGGCGTGCCCATCGCCGTCTTCATGTGCGAAGGCTGCAGCAAGCCGATAATCGATCCAGCGCTCGATCGCAAGATCGTCGACCTCTTCGAGCGCGAAGGCGCAGAAGCCTGGCATACCACGCCCATCGTCGACCTGCTTCCCGCGGTAACGAAATGCTCCCATTGCGAAGGCACCACCTTCCGCAAGGAAACCGACATCCTCGACGTCTGGTTCGACTCCGGCACAAGCTGGTTCGCCGTCTGCGAATCCGATCCCGATCTACGCAGCATTTATAAGGACTTCCAAAACGAGAACGGCCCGAAGGGCGCCCCGGAGTGCCTGTATCTTGAGGGCGGCGACCAGCACCGCGGATGGTTCCACTCCTCCCTGCTCACCTCCGTCGCTCTCCGTGGCCGTGCACCTTATTCGCACGTAGCCACCGCTGGCTGGACGCTGGATGAGCAAGGCCGCGCCATGTCCAAGTCTCTCGGCAACGGCGTTGACCCCGTCGACATCGCTGAACGCATGGGAGGCGAAATCGTTCGCCTCTGGGTCGCCTCCATCGACTTCCGTGAAGACATGGCCGCCAGCGAAAACCTCATGCAGCGCTGCGCCGAACTTTATCGCAAGCTCCGCAATACCTTCCGCTTTCTACTCGGCAACCTGAACGGCTTCGATCCCGTACGCGACCGAGTGCCCGAGGCCGAACTTCTGCCCCTCGATCAATACATGCTCGCCCGCACCCGCGACCTGACTGAGAAGATCCTCGCCTGGTATGAAGCCTTCGAATTCCACCGCGTTTATCAGGCCGTCAATGAGTTCGCCATCGTCGACTTGAGTTCGTTCTACCTCGACATCCTCAAAGACCGCATGTACACCTTCGCAACCACAAGCCAGGCGCGCCGCTCCGCGCAAACCGTGCTGTGGCAGATCACCGAAGCCCTCGTCCGTCTCGTCGCGCCCATCATGAGCTTCACTGCCGACGAGGTGTGGGAGTATCTCCCACACCTCTCCGGCCGCGAAGAGAGCGTCCACCTCGCGCTCTTCCCCAAGCCCGAAGAAATCTACTCACAAGACCCAACCAAGCTGCTCGATGAATGGAAACAGATCTTCGCCGTGCGCGACGAAGCTCTTCGCGTTCTCGAAGAAGCCCGCCAGGCCAAGCGCATCGGCAAGGGACTTGAAGCCGAATTGGAGATGGCCGCCTCAGGCAATCAATTCACGCTTCTTCAGCGCCATGCCGCCGGCTTGAAGGAAATCATCAACGTCTCCGCCGTCCGCGTCGTCGAAAGCACACCCGACGTGCTCCTCGCCGTCACCGCCCTGCCCGCCAGTGGTCACAAATGCGCCCGCTGCTGGAACTTCATGCCCGAAGTCTCCAACTACGGCATCTGGCAGAACGTCTGCACCCGCTGCCAAGGCGCGCTCACGGAGATGGGCCTCGATCCAATCGATCCGCCGCAGCAGGAGGAAGCACAGTGAGCTTTCCCGCGCCGCGCAAACTTCATTGGCTTCTGCTCATCTCGGTGGCGATCATCGTCGCCGACCGAGTCACCAAGACGATTGTGGCCTCTCACGTCCCGCTGGGCGAAGGCATCCCCGTCATTCCCGGCTTCCTGCGCATCACCCATTGGCTCAATGAGGGAGCAGCATTCTCTCTCTTTGCTGACTCCGCATCTCCCAACGCCGTCCGCTGGGGTCTCATCGCGTTTTCCGCGGTGGCAGCAATCGCCGTTCTTGTCGCTCTCATCCGCCTTGGCAGCCAAATCACGCCAGCCACCGTCGCCCTCGCCCTCGTGCTCGGCGGCGCGCTCGGCAACCTCCACGATCGCATCGTCTACGGCTCTGTCGTTGACTTCATTGAGGTTCACATCTTCAGCTATCACTGGCCTGACTTCAACGTGGCCGACAGTTCCATCGTTGTCGGGGCCTGCCTGCTGCTGCTCGATTCCCTCCTGCCCAAAAAATCCTCCGAATCCCCCTCCACGATCGAAAGCCAATAGCCAACTTGGCACCTGTCTCGCGGAAACTGTGGTTGGTCACATTCCCTAAATTACTTTTGCGTGTTCCAGTACCCTAAAATGACAAAGGGCCGTCGTCGGCTCCGGATCGCCAACCGCGCGCCACTTAGCCCTAATGACAACGCCCGTCGCACGATTCTGGGCCTTTGATTCAAGTAGCCATTCAACCTCTGAGGATGAAATGACCATCGATCCAACTTCCCATTGGCGCCTGAGGCGCATTTCTCTTATTTGTTGCACCATTGCCGCATTCACAATCGCTCTCCCCGGCATGCTCCAGGCCCAACGTCTCCCCACTACGGTTCGCCCGCAGCATTACGCGCTCACTCTCACTCCCGACCTCAAGGCCGCAACCTTCATCGGCTCCGAGACCATCGAAGTGACCCTCGCTGAGCCGGCAAACTCCATCACCCTCAACGCCAACGAGCTCACCTTCCAGTCCGTCAGGGTCGAAGCCGCCGGCCAGGAGCAAGACGCCTCCGTTTCGCTCGACAAAGAAAAGGAACAAGCCACATTCACGGTTCCCAGTACCCTGCCCGCAGGTAAAGCCAGGCTCACGATTGCGTACACGGGAATCCTTAACAACGAACTCCGTGGCTTCTATCTCTCCAAGACCGCTAGCCGCAACTATGCCGTTACGCAATTCGAATCCACAGACGCGCGCCGCGCCTTCCCGTCCTTCGATGAACCTGCCTTCAAAGCCACCTTCGACATCTCTCTGATTGTGGATAAAGGCGACACCGCAATCTCCAACGGCCCTATCGTCAGCGACACGCCTGGCCCGGCCGCAGACAAGCACATCCTCAAGTTCCTCACCACCCCCAGGATGTCCACGTATCTCGTGGCATTTCTGGTCGGCGATTTCCAATGCTCCTCCGGCGAGCAGGACGGCGTCGCCATTCGCACCTGCTCCACGCCCGACAAAGTCGCCCTCACCACTTACGGCGTCGATGTCGCCAAGTACGTGCTGCATTACTACAACAACTACTTCGGCATTCCCTATCCGCTCAAGAAGCTTGACCTCATTGCCTTGCCCGATTTTGAAGCCGGCGCCATGGAAAACTTCGGTGCCATCACCTACCGCGAAACCGATCTCCTCATCGACCCCAAAACCGCATCCATCAGCGCCAAGACTGAAGTCGCCCTGGTAATCGCGCACGAAATGGCGCACCAATGGTTCGGGGATCTCGTCACCATGCAGTGGTGGAACAACATCTGGCTCAACGAAGGCTTTGCGACCTGGATGGAGAACAAGCCTGTTGAAGCAATGCACCCTGAATGGAATGTCGATCAGGCCGTAGCTTCGGGCATGGATGGCACTCTGAATCTGGATGCGCAGCCCACCACGCGCGCCATCCGAGCCCGCGCCGACACTCCCGCGGAAATCGAGCAGATGTTCGACGGCATCTCCTACGGCAAAGCCAGTGACGTTCTGCTCAGTGTTGAAAACTACGTTGGACCGGAGACTTTCCGCCAGGGCGTGCACAATTATCTCGCCGGGCATCTCTATGGCAATGCCACCGCCGAAGATTTCTGGAACGCCCAGACTGCCACCAGCCACAAGCCCGTCGACAAGATCATGGAGAGCCTCGTCGCCCAGGCCGGCGTACCTCTTCTCACCTTCGGACAGCCGCAGAACGGCAAGGTTCCCGTTTCGCAAAAACGCTTCTATCTAAGCCCCAGCATTCAGCCCGACGCCGCGCAAAAGTGGACGCTCCCCGTTTGTTTCAAGACCACTGACGACGGACAAGACTGCCAGATACTCACGCCCGACACCGCTTCACTGAAAATCCCGCAAAATATACTCTTCTTCGCCAACGCAGGCGGCAAGGGATACTACCGCACCTCCTACACGCCCGCCGATTACACAGCCCTCGCATCGCATGTCGAAACCAGCCTCACTCCCACCGAGCGCATCAGCGTGATCGGCGACGTTTGGGCCCAGGTCCGCGCAAACAAAGTCACCGTCGGCGACTACCTCAATCTCGTAACCGCGGTCAAAGCCGACCCCAATTTCAATGTCGTCGCTTCCGCACTCGACGGCCTCGGCGCTGTTGCTTCGCGCATCGCCTCCACACGTGAAGAGAAAGACACCCTCAACGCATGGTTTCGCCAGACCTTTGCGCCCGAATACGAAAAACTCGGACCTCCTTCCGACAGCGATTCTCCCAACAAAAAGCAGTTGCGCGCACTGCTCTTTGCCGAACTCGGGAATGCCAAAGATCCGCAGATATTGACGCAGGCTCGTGAGATCGGCGCGAAGTACCTTGCCGACGCCAACTCCGTAGATCCCAACCTCGCTCAGAATGCGCTGCAAATTTCGGCGCGCAATGGGGACGCTGCTTTATTCGACCAGTTGCAGAAGATCGCCGAATCCTCCACCAATCCTGAAATCCAGATCGGCGCACTCCGCCTGCTGGCCATGTTTGAAGACCCCAGCCTCGCGCAGCGCGCATTGGAATACGCTGTCTCCGGCAAGGTCCGTAACCAGGATGCAGCCATACAGCTCGCCATCTCGCTTGATACCGACAAGAACCGCGACATCGCCTGGAAGTTCATCCAGACCCACTGGAACGATGTGAAAAAGGAGTTCACTCCGGAGATGGGCACCGTCCTCGTCGGCGCCACCAGCGCCTTCTGTTCAGAATCTGCCCGTGACGATGTATCGCAGTTCTTCGCCACGCATAAAGTTCCAGATGCCGATCAGGAACTCAAGCATGCCATCGAGCACATCAACGGATGCATCGAGCTTCGCGACCTCCAGGAGCCGCAGTTAAAAACCTGGCTCGCGAAAACTTCGTCCGAAACCCATGCTTCGTCAACCGCCTCCGGTGCAAACGTCCAATAGTCAGACTCCGATTGAATCCGAAACATCAATGGCCGCCCATCTCTTCGAGGGCGGCCATTCGGTTTTCTTCCCTGTCTTCCTTACCAGGCAATCTTCTCCGGAAGAAACTCCGCAAACAGCTCATCGTAGTAGGGCTTCAACTGCCGGACATCCGGCTTGGCATGCCCCTTCGAATACAAATCGTACTGATTGAATTTCAATACCCACTCCATCATCGCGCGATCCTGATCGTTCGCAAGGTGATCGTACGCTCCATGACGATGCCACGGATAAAACGAATGAAAGCGCAGCATGTACAGCGCTTCCATGCGCAAATAAGGCTTCATCACTTCGGCAATGTAGCCGTCGTGCCCAAACGACATGTGAACATTCTCGAGCCCGCAGTTCGGCTCGTAAATCCCATACTTCGTCTGGTACTCAGGCATCAGCCGATCGGGATTGTTGGCAAAATACTCGTGGAACACGATCGCGTCGGACCATGCGCAGCCCACCGGGAACGTATCGCCGACAACTCCCCACTGCGGCTCTCCATACAGGCAAAGACATTTCCCAAGATCGTGCAAAAATCCCGTGAGCACCATCCATCGCGGATGCCCATCGCGCCGGATCGCTTCCGATGTCTGCAGCAGATGCTCAATTTGGGTGAGATCCGTGTCAGGATCGCTGTCGTCAACCAGCGTATTCAAAAACTCCGCCGCTTCCCAGATCGACTTCATCCCCTTCTTCAGGCTGAAGTACTCCTTCTCCTTACCGAAAACATACTCCACCGTCTGCCCCTCATGGTTGAGCCGATAAAACTCAGCCACACCTGGCGTAGCCGCCGCGTCATAAACACGAAACTCTTCTTCGGACTTCCCTGCCTTGTAGCGGCCCTCGACGAAATCGTCCCACTGATCGAGCTTGGCAAGCGGTTGTGCGTGGGGAATCGTTGCGCTCATCTGCATCTCCTGACCGTCAACGCGCGACAATCGAATCTGCCGCTGTTCTATCAAACCCGGAGCGAGCTCGCAAGTCACGCTTTTCCCTCGCAACCAAGCTCAATGCAGCCAACAGTTTTTCTTTTCCCATGGGTGGCCCGAATGTTACCTTCAATCGCAAGATGATCCGCACCCGCTGCTCTGTCCTCGCCGGCTTTTGCCTCGTCGTCTGCACAATCCACGCTCAACAACCGCCTTTGCCCGCCGTCACCCAGGCCGTCCTCGCCGGAAAGCTCATTGACGTCCGCACCGGCACAGTCCGTCCCAACGCCTACATCCTCATCGCGGGCGACCGCGTTCAATCCATCGCAGACTCCGCCCCCGCCGGCATTCCCGTCACCGATCTCTCCGCGTACACCGTGCTCCCCGGACTCATCGACGCACACGCCCACACTCTTTCCAATCCCACAACGCAGAACATCGCCGCGCATCTGCGGACCTCCATTCCGCAGTCCACACTCTGGGGCGTCTACAACCTCCGCCTCTGGCTCGATCATGGCTTCACATCTCTCCGCGATGCCTGCGAAGGTCCGCCTGACTATCCCCAGTTCGCACTGCGCGAATCCGTCAAGCGTGGCATTATTCTCGGACCGCGCATCACCGCCGCGGGCAGTTGCATCTCCATCACTGGCGGCCATGGCGACGGCACTCCTTTTTCGCCTGACATGCAGTTGCCCCGCGGCCAGAATGTCGCCGACACTGTCGATGACATCGCCCACGTCGTGCGCCGCGACATTAAATACGGAGCCGACTGGATCAAGCTCATGGCCACCGGCGGCGTCATGGATCCCATCTCCGACTTCCACGTCCAGGAACTCAGCGAAGAACAGATGGCCGCTGCCGTCGAGATCGCCCATCGCGCCGGCAAAAAAGTCATGGCCCACGCCGAAGGCGCCGCTGGCATCAAGGCCGCAGTCCGCGCCGGCGTCGACTCCATCGAGCACGGCACTATGCTCGACGAAGAAGGCGCGGAGTTGATGGAGCAGCATCACACCTGGCTGGTCCCCACCCTCTACTGCTTCCAGCACGACGTGGAAACAGGCCTCAGCAAAGGTCGCGACC
>Ga0210400_10005860_pt1 | contig 10387 bp, 9 predicted proteins | sample IncBWH26MmetaG_FD_155456 | JGI IMG/M metagenome (GOLD analysis project Ga0210400, IMG submission 155456) | Forest soil microbial communities from Barre Woods Harvard Forest LTER site, Petersham, Massachusetts, United States - Inc-BW-H-26-M | ecosystem: Environmental > Terrestrial > Soil >... | reverse complement strand
GAGACAACTCTCGAATCTACCCCAACCGGCTTTGGATTTGCCGGAAAATGGTCTTCAAGTCTTCTTAAGGAGGAGATATGGCAAATATCAACATGTCTGATCCAGAAAGACCGGAGCGAATGAATCCTGAAGGTGTCTCCACCAGCGCCAAGTCAGGTCCTTCAGGCACATCGGGGGCACAAACTGGACAAAAGGGTAACTTCACTTTCCGTTGCGCCGATGTAGGTTTCAATGATTGTTCATGGGAAACCCGCGGCTCCACTCCAGAGGAGGTGCTGCGCAATGCCGAGCAACATGGACGGCAACACCACAACATGGCGAATATCGACGAAGCGTTACGCAACCAGGTCCGCAGCAAGATACGCCAGGCGGCCTGACCAACAGCACATTCGGATGCGGTCCTTGCTGAAGATCCCTGCCTGGAACTGCTGAATATCCCATCCAAAGGCGAGTTCTGCTCGCCTTTTTTCTCCTCCGGCCCGCTTCAGTTACAATCATAGTTTTCTCAGTATGTTGCGTTACTTTACTGCCGGTGAGTCGCACGGAGAAGCCCTGGTGGCTTTTCTATCGGGCCTGCCTGCGGGCCTCAGGGTCGAGCAGCAATTTATTGATCGGGAGCTCTGGCGCCGGCAACAGGGGTTTGGCCGGGGCGGCCGCATGAAGATTGAGAAGGATACGGCCCGCATTCTTTCGGGGGTGCGCCATGGGCAGACCATCGGTTCTCCCATTGCTATCCTGCTGGAGAACCGGGACTGGAAGAACTGGCAGGAGTCTTTACCCGTGGAGCCGGGCGATCAGGGGAAACATAAGAGCGTGGCGTCCCCTCGTCCGGGCCATGCGGACCTTGCCGGAGCGCTGAAGTATAACTTTCCTGAAGCGCGGTATGTGCTGGAGCGCGCTTCGGCGCGGGAATCGACCTCCAGGGTGGCCGTTGGTGCGCTGGCTAAGATCTTTCTGCAAGAACTGGGTATTGAGGTGCTCAGTCATGTGATCGCCGTAGGTAAGGCCACTTTGGGGAACGCTGAGGTGGCTTGGGAGAAGATCAAGGCGCTGCACGCCAAGGACGAAGTTCTGCTGAACTGCGCCGACCCGGAAGCTGAACAGCGCATGAAGGCGGAAGTTGATCGTGCTTTGCGGACCGGCGACTCCGTGGGCGGAGTCTTTGAGGTGGTCGCCCACAACATCCCTCCGGGACTTGGTACTTACGCCCAATGGGATGAAAGGCTGGACGGCCTGCTGGCCATGGCAGTCATGTCGCTGCAGGCGGTAAAGGGCGTGGAGATCGGAACCGGTGTGGAATCGGCCCTGTCATTTGGTTCGGCCGTTCACGATGAAATCGGCTATTCCAGGGAAGAGGATAAGACGAAGTTCACAGGATTCACCCGCAAGTCGAACCATGCGGGTGGAATCGAAGGTGGTATTTCCAACGGCCAGGACATCCTGGTCCGTGGTTATCTCAAGCCTATTTCCACTTTGCGGCGTCCGCTGGAATCGGTCAGTTTTGAGACGCGCGAGCCGGTCAAGGCCGCCTACGAGCGCTCTGACGTGTGTGTGGTGCCGGCGGCGGGAGTGGCCGCGGAAGCCATGGTGGCCCTGACCCTGGCCAAGTGTGCCCTGGAAAAGTTTGGCGGAGATTCAATGACTGAGACTCTTCGCAATTTTGAAGGCTACAGAAAACAACTACAAGAGTTCTGACAACCCAGAGATGATCTATCCAATTGTGAAATATGGCGATCCCGTGCTGGAAAGGCCGGCACAGACCATCACGGACTTCAATGGCGAATTGCGCAAGCTGGCGGACGACATGTTTGAGTCCATGTATGAAGCCCATGGCGTGGGGCTGGCAGCGCCCCAGATTGGCATTGGCAAGCGTATCGTTGTCATTGACGTGACTTTCAAGGAAGATCCGAATGCCAAGCTGGTGCTGATCAATCCCGAGATCATCGGCGCCGAGGGCAGGCAAAACAGCGGGGAAGGATGCCTGAGCCTCCCGGACTTCCGGGAAAACGTGACCCGCGCCAACGTTGTGACGGTGCGTGCCCAGAATCTGGATGGCAAGTGGTTCGAGCAAACGGGCGAGGGTCTGCTTGCCCGGGCCTTTCTGCATGAGACTGACCACTTGAACGGAAGGCTGTTTATCAGCCATGTTAGCGCTCTAAAGCGTGACCTCATCAAACGCAAAATCAAGAAGCTGGTGCGGCTGGGCGAGTGGAAATGAAGCTGGTTTTTTGCGGCACGCCGCAGTTTGCCGTGCCTCCCCTGGAGAAGCTCGCCGCCCACGGTTTCGTTGTCCAACTGGTAGTCACGCAGCCAGACCGCCCTCAGGGCCGAGGCATGGAAATCACTGCGCCCCCGGTCAAGCAGGCTGCTGTAAAACTTGGGATTCCGGTGGTCCAGCCGGAGAAGATCAAGAAAAACGAGGACTTTCAGAACCAGCTCCGGGCGATCAACCCCGATGCCATCATTGTGGTGGGCTATGGGCGCATTGTCCCGCCCTGGATGCTGCAGCTTTCTCGTCATGGCAACATCAACGTCCACGCCTCTCTGCTGCCCAAGTACCGGGGCGCGGCGCCCATACAATGGGCCATTGCGCGCGGCGAAACCGTCACCGGCGTGACTACCATGCGCCTTGATGAAGGGCTGGATACGGGAGATATTCTGCTGAAGCGCGAGATCGAGATTCGCCCGGAAGACACATCCGAAACCCTCTCGCCCCGCTTGGCGGAGATGGGTGCGGAGTTACTGGTTGAAACCCTCCATGGCCTGCAACAGGGAAAGATTTCGGCAACGCCCCAAGACCATGCCCAGGCGACGCTCGCTCCCATCTTGAAAAAAGAAGATGGGCTGATTGATTTCCAATGGACTGCCCGGGAAACTCATAACCGGATGAGGGGCTTTCAACCGTGGCCGGGGATTTACACGCGTTTTAAGGGCAAGAACCTGAAAATCATCTCCGCCATGCCGGTGCAAGCCGCTACTGTCAAAGCTGGCCCCGGAGAATTGCGGATGGCCGATGCCGGGCTTCTGCTGGGATGTGGCTCAGGAACTGTGCTGGAGCTGCTCCAGGTGCAGCCTGAAGGCAAGAAGGTCATCTCGGCGCGTGAATTCATCGGCGGTTACCGCCCGGCTGACGGCGAGCGGCTGGGGTGAAGCATGGCTGCTTCTCCAGCGCGCGCGGCGGCCTTCGCCATTCTGCTGCGGGTGGAGCGCGAATCGGCCTACGCGGTTGAGCTTCTGCATTCTTCGCTGCTTGATGATCTTTCTGTCGTAGACCGCAATCTGACCACAGACATCGTCATGGGCGTACTGCGCTGGCGCTCACTGCTGGATGCCTCTATCGCCGGCTTTGTTCCTGTGGCGCTGCGCAAGCTCGATCTTGAGGTGCTGATGGCGCTGCGCATGGGCTGTTACCAGTTGGTATTTCTGGACCGCATTCCTGGTCACGCGATTGTGAACGAATCTGTGGAGCTGGTGAAACTGGCCAGAAAGCGCTCCGCTACCGGTCTGGTGAATGCGGTGCTGCGCAAATTGGAGGGAAAGCGGCCCGGGCTCATGGCATCAGGGAAGGGGCTTGCAGATGTATATGCCCATCCGCAATGGTTGATTGAAAAGTGGGTGCAACAGTTTGGCTTCAATTCGGCTGAAAAGATCTGCCGATATGGTCAACAGGTCCCTGTTACCGCGTTACGACTGACCAGCCCTGGCGACGAAGACGAGCTTCGCAAGAGCGGCGTTGAGCTTGCTCCTGGGGCTCTGATGAAGAATGCGCGCATGGTCGTCCATGGCGATGTCACCTCTACCGAGATTTTTCGCAGTGGGCGAGTGGCAATTCAGGATGAAGGCTCGCAGTTAATTGCGGCCCTGGTGGATACCGGGAAGAGAATTCTCGATTGCTGCGCCGCTCCCGGAAGCAAAACAGCCGCCATAGCCAGCGCCTCGCCGGAAGCGGAGATCATCGCCACGGACATCCATCCTCATCGGGCCCGCCTGCTCCGCAGAATGGTCCCTAACGGCAACGTGCAGGTGATTACAGCGGATGCGCTGAATCTGCCTTTTGCGTCCAGCTTTGACCGTGTTCTGGCTGACGTGCCGTGTTCCGGAACGGGGACCCTGGCGCGCAACCCGGAGATCAAATGGAGACTTCGGCCGGAAGACATTCTGGACTTGCAGGGCCGTCAGCTGGCCATCCTGAAAGCCGCTCTGAAGCACGTGGGGGAGGGAGGTCGCCTCGTCTACGCAACGTGCTCTCTGGAGAGGGAAGAGAACGAACAGGTCGTGGAAAGCTGTCTGCAAAGCCACCCTGAATTCAAGATTGTGCCAGCCAGGGAAGAGTTGGTTAAATTGAAAGAGTCGTTAGTCTGGCCAGATGTTGATCAGCTCGTGAGCGGGAATTTTCTGCGTACGCTGCCGGGAGTCCATCCGTGTGATGGTTTCTTTGCTGCCATTGTGGAGCGAACCATTTGATCAGCGTCATCAGCGAAAATCAGCGGCAAAAAGATGTTGGGTTTTTCCCCGTGGACTCCTTGATTTTTCCGGGTTCCTCCGCGTCTCAGCGTCTCCGCGGTGAAATTGATTCACGGTTTTCTCCGTACTCTCTCCGTGTCTTCGTGCCGAAGCCTGCCCTCGAGCCTGGCGAAGGGTGGTGGGTTTGTTTTTGCTTTTCGTGTTTATTTTCGTACAACGAAGCTGATGGTTCCACCGGCGGCGATTTTCTGTCCTGCTGCCGGAGACTGCCGGATGATGGTTCCTGAGGCCCCGGAGATATCGGGCACCAGTTCAACTTTGCCCAGGGTAAAGCCCGCCTGCTGGATTGCCGATGTCGCATCGGTGGCGGAGCGTTCTACGAAGCTGGGCATAACATATGTCTGGGTTGAATCACTCGAGGCCACAACCAGGGCGATTTTAGGAGATAGAGCATTCTTGGCCTCCGGCGGAGGATTCTGGGCCACCACGGTTTGCGGAGCCGCTCCCGGCATTCGAATGGTGGCCACCGTGCCGATGGCCAGGCCTCGGCGACTGATGTTGATTTCCGCCACGCGTTCGCTTTGGCCGATAACATTGGGAACTCCGGAGCGCTGCGGTCCCAGGCTCTCCGCCACACGGATCTTCCAGCCTCGCCGCACCTTGGTTCCGGGCGGCGGCGCCTGCGTGACGATGTGTCCTTCGGCCACGTCAGGACTGTAAAACCGATTTTCCACGAAGAGGACCAGCCCCTGGGAGCTGGCTACGCGCTCGGCATCCACCGGCGTGAGGCCCTGCAACGGGGGAACTCGGACTTCGCGTCCATGGATGGCGAAGCGCATTGAGAGCAACGCAGAGGTCAAAGCAACCAGAAGAAGGGCCAGGCCCAGAAGGAAATAACGAATCAGGCGGCGCACAAGTTAACGCGCCTCCGTGCCGCCGGATTGCCTGGGAGGGACCACTTCGGCCTTCCTGACTGTGGCCGCCGGCTTGTCATCGAATGCGGGTGCAAACGCCTCGTCCTTACGCGCAGGATTGGAGATGGCCACGCGCATGAAGTCAATCCAGATTGGCAATGCCGCTTCCGATCCCGTTTCTTTTGCGCCCAGCGTCTTCTTTTCATCAAAGCCGATCCATACTCCGCAGGTGACGGAAGGAGAGAAGCCCACAAACCAGGCGTCGGTAAAATCATTGGTGGTGCCGGTTTTACCGGCCAGCGCGTGTTTCAGCCGGGCGGCGCTGGCGGCCGTTCCGTGCTGGACCACGCCCGCGAGCAGGGAAACCATCGTCCGGGCAGTATGAGGGTTCACCGCGTCCTTGGCATCGGGAAAATTTTCTTCCAATACATGGCCCTCATAATCGGTTACCTTGCGGATATAACGCGGCTCAATGCGTACGCCGTCATTGGGAAAGACCGAATAGGCTGAAGTTTGCTCGTACAGCGTCAGGTCGGCGGCCCCCAGCGCCACCGGCAGATAAGCTGGAATAGGAGAGGTAATGCCAAAGCGCCGGGCGTAATCAATCACTGTGTTCATTCCTACTTTCTGGGCCAGCTTCAAAGCGGGAATGTTCCGCGAATCGGCAAGAGCATGCCTCAATGTGACGTTGCCTTGAAATTTGTAATCAAAATTGTGAGGAGTATAGGGCACGCCGCCGCTGACGAAAGTTGTAGGAGCATCCAGAATCAAGTCGTCCGGTTCAGCGCCCTGGTCAACGGCGGCCGTGTAAACGAATGGTTTGAAAGACGATCCCACCTGGCGTTGCGCATGAATTGCGCGGTTGAACTTGGACTCCTGAAAATCCCGCCCGCCCACCATGGCCTTAATGTCGCCCGTGGCATTCTCCACGGCCAGCAGCGCGCCTTGAGCTCCTGAATCCTGATCGAGAAGCACTCTTGCAGTCTGGTTTTTGTTGATGCCGATGACTTTGATATAGGCCAGGTCTCCAGGAACAAGAATCTCCTGGGGAGATTTATGCCTGGTCCAGGAAATTTCAGCAAAGGCCAGCGTTGCCGTGTACCGTCCAAACTTTACCGTGGCGGTTTGCGCATTCACGTCCGTGACCAGCGCATGAATATAGGTCCCTTCCGAGATGGGCTGGCCCCAGTCGGGATGCTCGTACTTCTCCAGCGACAGGCCGGACTGAACTACATTTTTCAGATGGCCTTTCCATCCGTGCCGGCGCTCGTACGCGGCCAGGCCATCCAGCACAGCCTGGTTGGCCGCTTTTTGAAGGTCGAGATCCAATGATGTATAGACCCGCAACCCGCCTTCATGTACTTCACTGGTGCCATATTTCTTTTCCAGATACCTGCGGACCTCTTCGACAAAATATGGAGCAAGAGAACCTTCTACGGGCTGGATGTTCAGGACCAGCGGAGCGGCCTTGGCGCGCACGGCTTCATCGGCCGTGATCCTGCCATCCTCCAGCATATTGTTGATGACCAGATTGCGCCGCCTTACTGCGCGCTCAGGGTTCTGTATCGGGGAATAATGGGTAGGCGATTTAGGCAGGCCGGCGAGCAGCGCAGCCTCTTCGAGCTTCAGGTCTTTGGCCTGTTTGTTGAAATAGTACTCGGCTCCGGCTTCAAATCCGTACACGCCATGACCAAGAGCAATCTGGTTGCAGTACATGGCAAAAATTTGCGGCTTGGTAAAGTGCCGCTCAATTTGAATGGCCAGCATGGCCTCCTGAATCTTGCGGCTGAAATGGCGCTCCGGGGAGAGAAACAGGTTGCGGGAAAGCTGCATAGTGAGCGTGGATGCGCCCTGCGAACGCGAGCCTGATGCTACATCGCGGTAGGTGGCCCCCATGACCCGCCAGAGATCGATGCCCCAATGCTGCTCAAAATTCTTGTCTTCAATGGACATGATCGCGTCCCGCAGAACTTTGGGAAAATCATCGTAAGAAGCCAGCACGCGCCGCTGCAGGGCAAACGAGCCAATGACCTTGCCGGTGTCGTCATACAACTCGGTGATGGTGCTGGGGCGGTAGTGCTCCAATTCGCTGATCTGCGGCAGATCGGTGGAGTAAACAATCAGGAGACCCGCCAGCGTGCCCATCAGCGCAGAAGCCAGCACCAGGAGGCTGAACACTACCCGGCCCACCAACTTTTTTCCGCCCACCTGAACAGCGGGGAGATCTGAATATAGAAACTTCATTGGAGTGCGGAGGACCAAGGCCAGAATAGCATGGTTTCCGCGATTCCCAGCCAGACTTGAGGGGTGCAACCACGAACCTAATTGCTGTCTTGCCGCTGATTTTGCAGATGAACGCGAGATATGACGAACACTAAAAATTGGGCATCAACCTCTTAGAAGCTGATGCCCATTTTGCGGAGAACTTATTTACGTCTTAGCTGGCCTTCTGGGCCTTGTTCTTGAGCACTTCGATTGCTCGGCGAAGCTGCTCATCTTCTTTCGATTGCGGCTTCGGAGTCTCTTCAGGGTTAGCGTTGCCGTCTTCGTCGTCAGGCGCCACCACATCGTCCAGGGAAGCAACCTGGATGTTGGGCGTGACTCCCGTTTCCTGAATCACCTTGCCCTTGGGAGTGTAGTACTTGGCAATCGACAGGATCAGTGCGGAGCCGTCCGGCACTTCGAGTAACTTTTGTACCGATCCATCGCCGAAGGTCTTATCACCCAAAACGTCTCCGCGAGTGTTGTCCAGTACCGCTGCGGCCACAATTTCGGCGGCCCCGGCCGTTCCTCGGTTTACCAGCACTACCAGGGGCAGGTCAGTGATTTTTTTCTCGGGATCGGCGTTGTAGCTTACTCGGGTGTATTTCTGGCCTTGCAAATAAGTAATCAGCCCTTTGTTCAAGAAAAGATTGGCGGTAGCCACGCCTTCTTCTTCGTCTCCTTCAGCCGCATTGCGGAGATCCAGCACCAGCTTTTTGGCGCCGTCTTTCTGCAGAGACTTGATCTTGTTGGCAATTTCCTGGGATTTGTCCTTGGTAAGCACCAGGGCCTTGATGTAGCCGGTGTTATCGGCGAGCATCTTGGACTGTACGGCCGGTGGGGCCACTATCTCGCGAATGATTGTAACTTTTTGGGGCTCAACCTTACGGGCGCGGATGATGGAGCATTCCACTCGGGACCCCACCTCCCCGATGAGATGGCTCCTTACCTCCGCCAGTGACATCTCGTGCGTATTCTGACCGTCGATGGTTTCAATAATGTCGCCGCTGCTGATGCTGGCTTTATCGGAGGGACCGCCGGGGATCACCGAGACCACAGCCGCGTATCCGAAGCGCTTGGAGACCATAGCGCCAATGCTGGCCTTGCCGTCGGATTTCTTCTGCTTGAAAATCTTGTATTCCGCCGGGCTCAGGTAGCTGGAATTGGCGTCCAGGGACTCCAGCAATCCATGGAGCGCGCCGCTGGTGACGGTGTTCATGTTCGGCTCTTCCACATATTCGGTGCGGATGCGGTAGAGCACCTCGCTGTATACCTGCATGTGGGTGTATGCGCCGTCATTGCTGCTACTGCTGGTGGAGGCGTGCACTCCGAACCCACCAACTACGGCAAACACGATAATGATGAGGGAACTACTGAGGAGAAGGGCTTGCAGTTTTTTGGACATTGAATACCTTTACCACCTAGACGGATCGAACGCTAAAAGGTTAGCTTGCGTTATTATAGCCACCTTTCTTGGATGCAGCTGACATTTCTAGAGAGGCAATAAATTTGAATCGCCTCTACAAATGCCGGTCGCAGCCAAAAGGGTTACGACTCTAGGGGTTACGAATGTAATGTGTCTGCAACTCAGGGTAAGCACTTAGGAATCGGGAGGTCGGGTCGTTCCGGTGATTGGACCAGCAGGAAGCACCTTTGACGCATGGAATGCTCATCGCTTGCCGGAGAGCAAGCCCAGAATCTCTTTGAGTCCCTGGCGCACCTGCTTGAGTTTCGTGAGATCGCTTTCTGAAGGAGCAACGAAAGGCAAAGGGCTCTGTTTCTTCTTGACCTCGGCGCGCAGGTGTTGCCGCGCACCGGCGATCGTGAAGCCCTCTTCGTACAGCAGTTTCTTGACCCGGAGCACGTTCTCAACGTCCAGTCGCCGATACATTCGCTGGCCGGTGCTGCTCTTGGTGGGTTTCAATTGCGGGAACTCGGTCTCCCAGAAGCGCAGAACGTAGCTGGGGAGCCCGCACAACCGGCTGACCTCGCCGATACGGAAATAGAGCTTGTCCGGAATCATGACTTCCACTGAAGCCGGTTTGCGTGAAAGGTTCTTGGCAATCTTGTGCATGTACGTCCAGGCGGACGAAGTGGCTGAGCGGATATTATTTCGTCGGGAGAGAGGCGTCAACTGCGAAACGCGCCACAGAACCTGATTGAAGCTTTTCAAGCAACAAAAAAGGGTGTTCGATTGAACACCCGTCATAACTATTTTCCCTTGTTTTACGGAGACTTGGCTCCGCTCCATTGCTATTTCTTGGCTTTCTTCTTGGCAGCTTTCTTCGCCGGTTTCTTTTTTGCTGGCATGTGAAATTCCTCCTTGAAGAATTTGATTCCTTGTTGCCTTTGTGAGCCAGTTAGCCCAAGTGCTAGGGCGGCCAACCAGTTACATACAAGATATTGAGGTACCAGTGTTTCACTTGTCAACATAATTCTTTAACATTTCTCATGCCGGAAGGGATTCCTCGAAATCTTCCTGATGCAACTTTTTGGTCGAGAGATGTTTTCTTAAGCAATCAATTCGTCTAGAGCCAGGAAAAGCTGCGCGATCGGCTTGCTGATTGTGGTCGCGCGGCGTCGGTTATCTCGCGCTTATCTGCGGAATCAGCGGCAACACTAATTTTCCTTGGCTAGAGATTTTTTCGAATCAACTCCAGAGATTGTTTCTGCACCTCAAGATCCGAGCCAAAGCCTGAGAGCCAGTGAACATCCGGTTCGCGCCGGAACCAGGTCATCTGCCGCTT
>Ga0210400_10005859_pt1 | contig 10388 bp, 7 predicted proteins | sample IncBWH26MmetaG_FD_155456 | JGI IMG/M metagenome (GOLD analysis project Ga0210400, IMG submission 155456) | Forest soil microbial communities from Barre Woods Harvard Forest LTER site, Petersham, Massachusetts, United States - Inc-BW-H-26-M | ecosystem: Environmental > Terrestrial > Soil >... | reverse complement strand
CTACGCCAACATCCGCGCGGCTCTCGACGCTTCCGGCCGGCCTATCGTGTTGAGCATTTGTGAGTGGGGCAAGGCCCAGCCCTGGTTATGGGGCAAGGACGTCGGCGGGAACTTGTGGCGCAGCACCGGTGATATTCAGGATCGCTGGGGAGGAGGCCAGCAAAAATGGCCGGACGGTTCGTGTTGTTCGAATGGTGTGCTCTCGATTATCGATCAGCAGGTTGGGTTGCAATCTTATGCCGGACCGGGACACTGGAACGATCCCGACATGCTCGAAGTCGGCAATGGTGGCATGACGGACGTAGAATATCGCTCTCACTTCAGTCTGTGGGCGCTGCTGGCCGCGCCGTTGATCGCGGGAAATGATTTGCGGAACATGCGACCGGAGATTCACGACATTCTGACGAATAAGGAAGTAATCGCGGTGGATCAGGATGCGCTGGGGCGCGAGGGCGAGCGTGTGGCAAAGAACGGCGACCTAGAAGTTTGGGTAAAGCAGTTAAAGGATGGGAGCCGCGCAGTGATCCTGTTGAATCGCGGCGGAAGCGAGCAGCAGATTTCGGCCAACTGGGAGGACCTTGGCTATCCCGGAGGAGTGAGCGCTTCTGTGCGGGACTTGTGGCTGCATAAGGAGCTGGGAAAGTTTACGGGGAAGTTTTCCGCGACCGTGGCGTCGCATGGCGTGGTGATGGTTGCGGTGAAGCCCTAACGACTTTTAACCACAGAGGGCACTGAGGAACACAGAGGTCACGCTGGCTTTTTCAGTTCTTCCATCACGCTCTGGATCAGTTCTTTCGCGTCGGTCAGACTCTTCATAATGATTTGAATATCCATGACCGGCTTGCCCGGCCAGCGCTGGCTCTGGCAATAGACGCCGTGCTGGCCGACAAGTGCCATGGCGTCGGTAATGGTGTCCATGGTGACGGCGAGACGGCCGCGGGGCACGCCCATCATGGTCTCGTAGTGTTCCAGTTCTTCCTGCTTCTCTTCGAATACCGGCATGGGACGATTGTAACTGCATGCGGGCATGGCGCATAATGGCGTGACTGCTGACCTATTCGTTGCTCACACGTCAAAACCCTTGGCATTCGATATTCGAAACTTCAGTATTCCAAAAGGAGAGATCAATGCAAAACCGAATACCCCTACTCGCGTTCGCAATTCTGACCCTGACCGTGTTCGCCACGGCGCAGGCTAGTCCTCCGGCTTCGGCTTCGTGCGATCTGGGAGGCGGCAAGACCATCAAGACCGACTACTCCAGCCCGCGCATGAAGGGTCGCAAGATTTACCCTGGGCTCGTGCCCTTCGGCGAAGTATGGCGCACCGGCGCCAACTCGGCGACAACGTTTGTCACCAGCGCCGACGTGAATGTGGGTGGCAAGACCGTGCCTGCCGGGAGCTACACAATTTTCACCGTCCCAACGGCCGACAAGTGGACGCTGATCGTCAACAAGAAGACGGGCGAATGGGGAATTCCGTACAAGTATGAGAGCGACGAACTGGTGCGGGTAGATATGAAAGTGTCGAAGCTGCCTTCTCCGCTGGAAAACTTCACCATCGACTATGCCAAGTCGGGCGGCGGCTGCACCTTGCAGATTGACTGGGAGACGACGCGCGCGTCGGTGGACATCGGCGCGAAATAATCCGCGGAATCGGCGTGGGGAGAGACTGCACGACCTTGCGCGAGCGAGGCTCGTGCAGTTTTATTTTTTCGGTTGACTGAGCGCCGCGGCGGCTTGCTGCGCTTCAACAAACTCGGGAGAGATCTTCAGGGCCTGTTGGTAGGCATTGAGCGCCTCGAGGATATGCCCGGCCTGCGCCAAGGTGCGGCCGAGTTCGTAATACGCTTGCGCTGTGGGCTGCAGTTCCACGGAGCGGGAGAGATCGCTGATCGCCTCTTCGAGTTTTCCCTGCTTCCGCGCCAGCAGGCCGAGGCCGAGCCAGGCGTTGTACTGGCTGGGATTGAAGCGCAGCGACTGGTCGAAATCCTTGTGCGACGCGTCGTCATCCCCCAGCGCGCGGTAGGCAGCGCCCAAGTTGGCATAGGTTTGGGCCAAGAGCGCTGGGTCGGAAGTGAGTTGAATCGCGGCCTCATACTGCGCCACGGCCTCGTGCATCTGGTTGTGAGTTTGAAAATAAGTTCCGAGATTTCCGCGGCTCAAGGGATCGCGGGGATTGATGCGCGCCGCCGCTTCGAAGTGAGGATGGGCTTCTTCCTCCTTGCCTTCCAGAGTCAGGGCGCCGCCCAGATTGTCCTCGGCCACGAAATTATTTGTTGTGACCGCGAGCGCGTGCGACCACAGAGCTTCGTTGCTCTGCCAATATCCGATCTGGCGATGCGTGGTGAACGCAAGGGCGAAGAGAAGCGCGGCCGATGGGAGCGCGGGCCAGGGGCCGAATTTATGTTCTTGGGCCCAGTCAGCGACGCCGAAGGCGATTATCACAAAAATTCCAATCAGCGGGATGTAAGCGTAACGGTCGGCCATAGCGGCTTCTCCGACCTGTACCAGGCCGATAACCGGAACCAGCGTTCCCAGAAACCACAGCCAGCCTACGAGCAGGTAACGGCGCGAACGGAATCGCCATGCGGCCATAGTGATAGCAAGCAGAACCAGAGCGGCGACGATCACTTGCCAGGCTGCGAGCGAATCGCCGGGATGGGGATATAAAGGCGACAGGTGCGCGGGCCATACCATCTTCCACAGATACATTGCGTAGGCGTAGATTGCATTGGCGATGCGGACTCCGAAAGAAACTTCAATGGTTGTGCGGACGGCGCCGCCGGCCTGTTGCGCTTGCATGGTGATCACGGCGCTGGCCGCGGAGAGCGCGAGCAGCGGCAATTTTTCAAGTGCGAGTCGCGACCAGGGGAACGTTGGATTCCCAGCATTCGCTGCCATGGTCGTTTCGTTGTTCGCACCGCGGACTCGGCACAGCGGCCAATAGTCAAGCAGCAGCAGGACGAACGGGAGCGTGATGACCATGGGCTTGGAGGCGAGTCCGGCGGCGAACAGAGCCGCGACCGCCAAATACCGCTTCCAGTGCGGCTTTCGCGCATACCATCCGTATGTCCAGAGGGTAAGGAAGAAGAACATTGTGCAGAGGACATTTTTTCGTTCTGCGACCCAGGCAACCGATTCCACGTTGATGGGATGAATCGCGAACAGCGCAGCCACGAAGAGGCTCGGTCCAAGGCGCTTGGTGGCCCATATCAAAAGCAGAAAAAGCAGCATCACATTCACGGCATGCAGCAGAATGCTGGTGAAATGGTGGCCAACGGGATTGAGGCGATAAAGCGAAACATCGAGCGCGTGCGACATCCAGGTAAGCGGATGCCAGTTCGCTTGTTCGGTGGATGTGAGCGCCCAGGTGAAAGTGTCCGCTGTCAGGCCCTGGCGAATGTGCGGGTTCTCGGTGACGTAACGGTCGTCGTCATAGTTTACGAAGGGATGGCGATTGACCGGGTTATAGAGCGCGAGCGTAACCACCGCGAGCAGCAGGCACACGATGGGGTTGCGCTTCTCGGCAGACAGGAACTTGCCTGACGATTCTCTCGCGGGCGGGGTTTTCTTTGGGGGAGGCAATACCTGAATTTAACCACAAAGGGCACGGAGGAACACAGGGGAGGAAACATTGAAGGCACGGGGCGGGAGTAATTTGACTGTTGATTGAAAACTGATGATCGGTGCCTCGTTGGATTTCAATCGCCAACCGGCAATTCAACTCGCCGGCTTCCAGCGCAGCACTGGCTTCCTCGCCGCGGCGGTCTCGTCCAAACGCGAAACGCGCGTGGAGTGCGGCGCGTCGAGCACCGTCTGCGGATCTTCTTCCACTTCTTCCGCGATCGATTTCATCGCCTCGATGAAAAGATCCATCTCTTCTTTCGATTCACTCTCGGTGGGCTCGATCATGAGCGCGCCGGGGACGATCAGGGGAAACGCTGTCGTATAAGGATGGAATCCGTAGTCGATCAGACGCTTCGCGATGTCCATGGTGCGCACGCCTTTTTTCAGCTGCAGCTTGTCGCTGAATACGACCTCGTGCATCGTCGGCGTGGAATAGGGGAGATCGTACGCGCCTTCCAGACCCTTGCGGATGTAGTTGGCGTTGAGCACGGCATCTTCGGTGGTCTGGCGGAGGCCGTCGGGGCCGTTGGCTTGAATATAGGCGAGGGCGCGCACAAACATTCCGAAGTTGCCGTAGAAGGCGCGTACGCGCCCGACAGACTGCGGGCGGTTGTAGTCGAAAGCGAGAGTACTGTCCGATTTCGTGGTCAGGACCGGAGTTGGAAGAAAAGGTTCGAGAGCTTTTTTGATGGCCACCGGGCCTGAGCCCGGACCGCCTCCGCCGTGGGGAGTCGAGAAAGTCTTGTGCAAGTTGAGATGCATGACGTCGACGCCGAAATCGCCGGGGCGGACTTTGCCGACCAGCGCGTTCATGTTGGCACCGTCCATGTAGAGCAGCCCACCTTTGGCGTGGAGGATGTCGGCAATCTTGTGGATGTCCTGCTCAAACACGCCCAGCGTGTTGGGATTCGTGAGCATGAGCGCGGCGACGTCTTCATTCATCTGAGCCGCGAGCGCTGCGATGTCGACCATACCGCGCGACTCCGACTTCAAATTCTCGACGGCATAGTTCACCATCGCGGCGGTGGCCGGATTGGTGCCGTGGGCGGAGTCGGGAATCAGAATTTTCTTGCGGGCGTTTCCTTTGGACTGGTGATAGGCGCGAACCATCAGGAGGCCGGTCATCTCGCCGTGCGCGCCGGCGGCGGGCTGCAACGTGATCGCGTCCATGCCGGTGATTTCGATGAGTTGCTCACTCAGCGTTTTGATGATAAACAGCGCGCCCTGGGAAATCTTTTCGGGCTGGTAGGGATGTCCATTCGCGATGCCCTCGACCCGCGCCACCGCCTCGTTCACGCGCGGGTTGTACTTCATGGTGCACGAGCCCAGTGGATACATGCCAAGGTCGATGGCGTAGTTCCAGGTCGAGAGGCGCGTGAAATGGCGGATGATCTCGATCTCGCTCACCTCGGGCATGTTGCCGAGATCTTTTCTTTCGGACCCGCCGAGAAGCGCCGCGGTGTCCACTTCCGGCACGTCGAGCGGCGGCAACTTCCAGGCTGCCTTGCCGGCCGACGACTTCTCGAAGATCAGGCCTTCGTTCTGGTTGACGTGGCGCGTCGCTTTGCGCGTCATGTGCTTCATCGCGCTACCTCTTCCACATCCTCTTCCTTGGAAGATCGCAGGGACCACTCGCTCTCGGCGATCAATCCTGCGGCGGTATCGATCGCGCTGCGTGTGGTGAGTTCGGTGCAGCACCACAATGCGGCGTTGCCGAGTTCGGGATAGAACTTTTTCAGCGGCAAGCCGCCAACCATTTTGTGTCCCAACAATCGGTTGTTGATGGCGTGGGGATCTTCGCTGGTCTGCACCACGAATTCGTTGAAGCGCGGCGTACCGTTGAACAGAATCTTGCCTTGCTTGGCAAACTGGTCGACGGCATAAGCCGTCTTCGCTAGATTCTGTTTGGCTAATTCTCTTAGGCCGATTTTGCCGTACACGGTCATGAAGATGTTGACCATCAGCGCGACCAACGCCTGATTTGTGCAGATATTCGAAGTCGCTTTCTCGCGGCGGATGTGTTGTTCGCGAGTCGCGAGGGTCAGCACGAATCCGCGCTTGCCCTGCTTGTCGACGGTCTGGCCGACGAGGCGCCCGGGCATTTGGCGAACATATTTTTCGCGGGTGGCGATAACGCCGCAATACGGACCACCGAATCCGAGGGGCACGCCGAACGACTGCGCCTCCATGGCGATCACGTCGGCCTCGCGCGGAGGCTCTACGATTCCGAGCGAGACCGCTTCGGCAATCGAGACCACAAGCATCGCGCCATGCTTGTGCGCGATGTCGGCAATCGCAGCGACGTCTTCAATGATGCCGAAGAAATTCGGCGACTGGATCAGCACGCACGCGGTCTCTGGAGTGATCAACTGCTCGAGGTCCTTTAGGTTCAGGCGGCCGTCGTCGTTAAAACCGGCGACCGATAGCGGCATGCCCTGATGCGTGGCGTAGGTGGCCAGGACCTCGCGATACTCCGGATGCAGACTTCGCGCGACTACGACCGACCGGCGGCCACTCAGGCGGACCGCCATCATCACGCCTTCGGCTGCCGCGGTGGAACCGTCGTACATCGACGCGTTGGCCACGTCCATCCCGGTAAGTTCGCAAATCATGGTTTGAAATTCGAAAATCGACTGCAGGGTGCCCTGGGAAATTTCCGCTTGATAGGGCGTGTAGGCGGTGAGAAATTCGCCGCGCGAAATCAGTGAATCAATAATGACCGGGCGGTAATGGAAGTACGCGCCCGCACCCAGAAAGCTGGTATAGCCGTCGCCGTTTTCGCGCGAACGCTGGCGGAAGAAGTCGACGATTTCCGACTCCGCCATCTGGCGCGGGATGTTCAAGTCACGAGTCAGGCGGTATTCGGCGGGAATCGGCGCGAACAGTTCGTCGACCGAGCGCAGGCCGATGGCCTTCAGCATCGCTTCGCGGTCGGCGGGAGATTTAGGTAGATAGCGCATAAGAAGTCCTTTAGATGTGCCTCGAGGTCATTTGGATTGAGGCGGCTCGCGATCCGTTTGAATCTGGTGCAAAACTCATCGGATTACGACTCGGCTGCATCCAAAAGCTTCAACCACAAGGGACTCGAGGTACCACGAAGGAATGTCAGTGTCCCGCCTCTTCCGCCACAAACTTCTCGTAGTCGGCGGCAGACAGCAAGGCGTCCAGTTCGCCGGGATTCTTCAGGGTGAGCTTCATCATCCAGGAGCCATGCGGATCGGTGTTCACCTTCTCGGGCGAGGTGGCGAGGTCGGCGTTGACTTCGGTCACAGTGCCCGACGCCGGAGCAAATAGGTCCGACACGGCTTTCACCGACTCGACCGTGCCGAAAGTTTTGCCGGCGGTGAGTTCGGCACCGACCTTGGGAGTTTCGACGAACACGATGTCGCCCAGCGACTGTTGCGCGTAGTCGGTGATGCCGACCTTGGCGGAGTTGCCGTTCACCTGAATCCACTCGTGCTCTTTGGTGTATTTACGATCTGTAGGGTAGGGCATAAAAGCTTCTAGCTCCTAGCTGCTAGCTAATTTTGGTAGCGCCGGGACGGCGGCGCTACGAATTCGATCACTTCTTCGGTCGTCTATAAAAAGGTGTCGGCACTACTACGGCACCCACGCCTTGGCCTCTGATCTCTACTCTTACAGCGGTTCCGATGGCCGACAACTCCAGCGGCACGTATGCCAGCGCGATATTTTTCTTCAGGAACGGCGCGGGCGATCCGCTGGTCACGTATCCGATCTCGCGGCCGCGGTCGTCGAGCACTTTGTAGCCATCGCGGGCGATGCCGCGCTCTGTCATCTCCAGGCCCACCAAGGATCGCTCTACGCCGGCCTCCTTCGCCTTCTCAAGTGCAACTCGTCCGACAAACTGCGGCTTTTCCATCTTGCAGAAGCGGTCGAGGCCGGCTTCCCAGACATTGATCGTATCGGAAATTTCATGGCCGTAGAGCGGGAGTTTGCCTTCGAGGCGCAGAGTGTTGCGCGCACCCAGGCCGCAGGGGACGACGCCGAACTCCTTGCCGGCGGCGAGAATCTCGTACCAAACGCGGGCGCTGGTCGCCTCGTCGGCGGGGATGTAGATTTCAAAGCCATCTTCGGCGGTGTAACCCGTGCGGCCCATCAGAATATTCGGGATACCGCACACCTTGCCGCGCGTAACCCAGTAGAATTTCACCAGGCTCAAGTCGGCGTCGGTGAGCTTCTGCAGCAGATGCACCGCCTTCGGTCCCTGGATGGCGATCTGCGTGAAGTCGTCCGACAGATTTTCAACTGCACAATCGAACTGGCGAGTATTGTCGCGCACCCAGCTGAAATCTTTTTCGCGCGTGCCCGCGTTGATGACTAGCAGGTATTCGTCTTCGGCAAGGCTGTGGACGATCACATCGTCGACGAACGTTCCTTCGGGATAAAGCAGCGAGGAATACTGCGCCTGGCCGATGGCGAGCCGCGACGCGTCATTCATGGAGATGTGCTGCACCGCGGCCAGGGCCTGCGGACCGGCCAGGCGAATGTCGCCCATGTGGCTGACGTCAAAAATACCTACGCCGGTGCGCACCGCCATGTGCTCGTTGATAATTCCGCAGCCGATCGCGGCGGGATACTCCACGGGCATGTCCCAGCCGTTGAACTCCACCATCTTCGCGCCCATCTGGCGATGGACGGCGTTCAGCGCAGTTTTCCGGACGGCGGTCGTGATGCCGGCGGGCGTCGCCTCAACCAGTGACAAAATGGACCTCTGTTCAACGGCAGAGCCGCTGGAGTGAGTGTAACCATTTACCGTATCACGCGGTTTTTCGGCGGGTCAAACGCGGGGAAAAATCTTTACCACAGGGGACACAGAGGACACAGGGGAATTCATTAGACTTGCTCCGTGTCCTCTGTGGTTGGGATTTTGACGTTACCGCCCGAATTGCACCGTCACCCGGGCGCCTGTGGCGACGTGGGTTCCAGCCACGGGGGATTGCTGGCGGGCGACGCCGCTGCCTACGGCGTCAAGTTGAAGGCCGAGGTCCTGGGCGGCTTCGACCGCGCCGCGCACAGTTTTTCCGACGAAAGACGGCACTTCGATTCCACCTTGCTCAACGTCGAGGACTACGGTTCCGGTGGACGGCAGTTTTGACTGGGCGTCAGAGTCTGGAGATTTTGACGGAGTTTCCTGACTAACCCTTCCCGCCGGCATGGTGTCGCGCATCGCGGCTTGCACTACATTTCCTTCGCCTCTGGCAGTCGCGGGCGTGGGCGCCCGCGCCACACTCTGCGGCTTCGCCGGTTCGGCGGGAGCGCCACTTGCATCTGCGGTTTCCAGCGGCTCGCCGGGATGATCGGGCGTGCCTTCTTCCAGATCTTTATCTTTTACCTTCGACTGCGCCAACAGCAACTGATGCTGCGGGGCCAGCGGCAGATCGTGCGGCACGTGCAGGTATTCGAGCACTTGCTGCGAGATTCGCTTGAACACCGGCGCCGCAACCTGACCGCCCTGGTGGGGTCCGACGGCCGAATCCAGAATCACCGCGACCACGATCTGAGGATTGTTCAAGGGTGCGAATCCGGCGAACGAACCGATGTATTTCGTCTTCGAATACGCGCCCGTGGCCGGATCGACTTTCTGCCCAGTACCAGTCTTCCCCGCCGATGTGTAGCCTTCGAGGATTGCCTTGCGGCCCGTGCCTTCGAGCACGACTTTCTGCATCATGGCGCGCATCTCGGCGGCGGTGAACGAAGAAATCACGCGATGCGACGCGCCCGGATGAAAGGCAACCGTCTGCAGCGGAGTCTGCGGCGTTGCCGTCCCGGCCACGATGCGCGGTGCCACCCACACCCCGTCGTTGGCAAAGGTGGAGATGAGGCTGGTCAACTGGATCGGCGAAATGCCGATCTCCTGGCCCATCGAAATCGCGGCGATCGACACTTTCGACCAGCGGCTCACGGGCTTTGTCATCCCGCGGGTTTCGCCGGGCAACTCGATGCCGGTCTGTTGGCCGAATCCGAAGGCGCGAATGTATTTGTAGAAACGGTCTTCGCCCAGGCGCAGCGCAATTTTGATCGAGCCCACGTCGCTCGATTCCGCCAGCACGCCCCACACTGGCAGCAGGCCGTGCGGCTTTGAATCCCGGATGCGCATGCCGTTGTAAACGATCGATCCCATCTGGCAGTCGAACACTTCGTCGGGATTCGTGAGCTTTTCTTCCAGCGCTGCCGAAATCGTCACCAGTTTGAATGTCGATCCCGGCTCATACGCATAACTCACCGCGCGGTTAGTCAGCGCGCCGGGCGTGATTTGCTTGCGCTGATTCGGATTGAAGGTTGGGCGGTTGGCCAGCGCCAGGATTTCTCCGGTGTGCGGATTCTCGACGATCACGGTGCCGGCAATCGCCTGCGTGTCGTGAATCGCCTGATCGAGTTCTTTCTCCGCGACGTACTGGATATTTTTGTCGATGGTCAGGACCAGGTTGTCGCCCGGATCGGGCTGGGTCGCGACGTCGGCGAACCACTTCCTGTGAGCATCGACCGAGATAAACATTTTTCCCGGCTGGCCGCGAAGCTGGTCGTCGAACTCGTGCTCGATCCCGCTCTGGCCGGAGTCTTCCATCCCGACCGAGCCCAGCACCTGTGCCGCGAGATCACGCGCAGGATAGAACCGCTTCGGCTCTTTCTGGAAATGAATTCCCTGCAGCTTCAGGGAATTGATGCGTTCGATGGTCTCGTCGCTGGCCTTGCGCGCGACCCAGCAAAAAGTCTTGTGAGCGCGGCAGTCCGCCAGCACGA
>Ga0210400_10005858_pt1 | contig 10388 bp, 4 predicted proteins | sample IncBWH26MmetaG_FD_155456 | JGI IMG/M metagenome (GOLD analysis project Ga0210400, IMG submission 155456) | Forest soil microbial communities from Barre Woods Harvard Forest LTER site, Petersham, Massachusetts, United States - Inc-BW-H-26-M | ecosystem: Environmental > Terrestrial > Soil >... | reverse complement strand
CCACCGGTACCGCCACTTACACGGCGCCTAGTAAAGTCCCAGACCAAACCAAATATCCCGGGCTGCAAATTATCATCACCGCTCAATCTCAGCAGGACACCAGCAAGACCGGAAACGTAAAGCTCGCGCTGGACTCCGGCATCGGCATCACATTGACGCCCAGCACCGCCACGGTGGCCACCAGCGAGCCGCAGAGTTTCAACGTTGTCCTTACCAATGATCTGCAAAATTTGGGTGTGACGTGGTTGCTTACGCAATCGACAGCAACTTCTACTATCACTGAACCTAATCTCACCACCTGCAGTCCCACCTGTGGTTCCATAACCTCTACGGGTCTTAACACCGCGACCTACACCGCCCCCGCGACCGTTCCCACCGCCTCCACACCCTCCGGTGCTAGCACTACGCCTGCCGACGTCACGATCGTGGCCACCTCCAAGGGCGATAACTCTCGCTTCGTCACTGGTACCATTACCATCATTCAAGGCGGACCTATCGCCTTTAATGGAATTTCCCCTACGATCGCTCCACAGGGTGCCGCCCTTTGGGATATTTATCTCAACGCTCCCAATATGTCGTCCGCCTCCAAAATCACTATCACCGATCAGAATCACGGCAGCAAAACCTTCGACTCCTCCTCCGGGCAGATTAAGGTGATCTTCCCGATTCCCACCACCACTACCCCGAATCCCTCTTCCAGCGGCGCGCGCCTTCGATTGCTGGAAGCCGATCTCGGCGGTGCGACCTCCAGTTCAACAACTCCACTGACTTACACCGTTTCCGTCACCGATCCTGGTGAGCCTGTAACGCAAACCGCCGGCGGCCAATTTACTTTTACTCTGTTACCGGTCAGGCCGACTGTCGTTGCTTCTTCTCCGAACGGCGTCGTTCAGGGCGCGGCCACCGCCGAGTTTCCTGTAGCTATTGATGGCGGGTACTTCGGGCCGAACGGCACATTCGCATCCGCTAGTTTTCAGGGCAACGTAATTCCTCAGGGGCCTTCATCCAACTCCCGCCGCCTCATCACCCAATTCCCGAGTAGTGCTATTGGGCCTCCTGGTCTCTACCCGCTCTCCGTTTCCCGCACCACGCAACCGCTGCCCAGTCCCAATAATCCCGCGGTGACTACCGTTGCCGTATTTCCGGACTATTCCGCCACCGCCGGAGTTCTGCCGCCCCCGACAGTCTCGATTCCAGCAGGTACCAATCCTAGCGCCATCGACATCGATCCCGTTCTCGGCGTTGCTGTCGTCGCTGAAACTGGTTCGAACGCTGTCCAGTTTTACACCATTGGTAACGGATCGCTTGTTCCGTCAGGAGGTCCGGTCGCGGTCGGCCAGACTCCTACCGGCGTTTCGGTAAATCGCACCAATCATTCTGTTGCCGTGGTTAATTACCTCAGCCAGAGCGTTTCCATTCTGCCCATTCCCGGCGCGCCCAATCCCGTTACACCCGCGACCATAAATCTATCCACCGCCTTGCAAGGGCAGGTGTCGCCGGCTCCTCTGCCTTATGCCATTGGAGTCGACTCAGACACGAATCTTGCGCTGGTCGCGTACTCTTCTACTTCCACCTCCTCGGCTTCCAACCTGGGCTTCGTTGTAAATCTGAATCAAGTGGCGGGTGGACCTTTCGGCTGCCTGATCTCGGGGCAAAATCCGCCCTGCATTTATTCGCAGGTCACGCTCAACACGGGTCAGTACCCACACATCGCCATGGCTCCTCACGGGCATGTGGCTTACGTAACCCCGGGAGGGGCAGGCGTCGTCAGAGGCGTTGATGTAACGCAGCCCGCCTTCTCCTTGGCGCTGGGCACGCTTTCGCTCACTGCGGGCACAGTAACGGTTACTACGGCGAACGGCGCCGCCCTCACGGGGCTTGTTCCTGGAATCCCTACTACTGTGCTGATCTCTGGTGTTCCCCCTCTCGCCGGCAATGTCAACCTCAATGGAGTGTTCACCATATTTGTGACGAGCAGCACAACCTTTACGTATTCCATTGGCAATACCACCGCTACCGGCACCGCCACCGCAGGAACGCTCTTTTACGGAGGCCCCAATCTTGTTTTCGGCGGTCTTTCCGCAACCACGCAAGGTATAGCCATCAATCCCATCACTCATACTGCCGCGCTCGCCGACGCCAACGCGACCAGCCAGCAGATCGACATTCTCAATCAGCTCGATCAGTCTTTTTCTTCGATCAGTTTCTTCGCTAATTGCACGGCTCTTACGGCTACCTGCAGCAATATGGCCGAGTTGCCGGGGAGCGCGAGTATCGCGTGGCAGCCCTATACAAACTCCATCGTTTCTTATAATCCCGGCGTTCCAGGAACGCCGGTGAACCAAGTTTCGATATCCGATCCGGTGACGGGAAAGCGCTATGGTCTGATAAATATGCCGCAAGGAACGACGGGTTCCGCCAACATCTCTGTGCAGAACGGCACCACGAATTCCCTCACTTTGTGGGGCGGCGTCGCGGTCGATCCCGCCACAAACCAGGCGTTTGTCGTGCAATCCGGTACCGGCGGCATTCAGGTCATCAACTTGAGCGCGAGCATTAAACCAGCCGAGATCACCGAACTGGTCGTTCCAAGTCCTAATCCCGGTCTGGGAGTCATCGGGGGCATTCCTAACGCTTCCGTTCCGCAGGCGACTCTCACTTCTACGCCTACGTCCCCCCCTCTCTCGGGTGTCCAAATCTTCGGTTCTGGCTTCGTTTCCGGAAGTACGCAAGTCCGCCTGGACGGCGTAGACATAACTACCCAGACGGGGGGCGCGGTAAGCGTTCCTCCCGGTTCCAACGGCCGCGAAGTTGACGCCACCATTCCGGCCTCCTTCCTGCTCCTGCCGCACCACTACGCCCTCGATGTTGTCGTCAGCGGCGGCGCGCCATCCAACGCTGTCGATTTCATTGTGATTAAGGCCGTGGACATGAAGGCGGCTTGCGCCACGCCGACCCCTAGTTCCGTGGCTATTGCCGACCAACTCGCTAACGGTCCGTTCTCGCCCATCGCAGTCGTCACCAACAGCGGGTGCAACAACGGCAATGGCAATGGCATCCTCTCGACGATCGACATCAATCCAGGCAGCGCCACTTTCGGTGCCGTGCACAACATCCCCATCGGCGCGGGACCCCAGGGCGTCGCGGTGAGTTCGCATCTCGGGATGGCCGTCGTGGCGAACAACAGCGCTGGCACGGCCTCCATCGTGAACCTCTTGACCAATACCCTGGCCGTCCCGGATGTCGCCGTCGGGACCAGTCCAATGGGGGTTGCTATTAATGAGGCGACCGGCGTGGCGCTCGTTGCTAACTTCGGCTCGAACACCGTTTCCCAGATCAATCTCGGTCTCTTGCCGGCAACCTCTTTGACCGCTTCGACCATTGGCGGTGTGCAGTCGCCTATCGCCGTAGCCATCGATCCTGATCGCGGCACGAACAATCAGGGTCTGGCGGTGGTCACGGGCCTGCAACTGGTTTCAGGCTCAACGCCCAACGGCGCCCTTTACCCGGTGGACATCGGATTGGTAAGTCCCGCGTTAAGCACCACCATTTCCATCGGAAGCGTTACCTCTAGCCCCACGGGCATTGTTTTCAATCCGGCGGTATCCACGGGCACGGCAAATCCAGGGCTCTTCTACGTCAATTCGAGCGGCAGTAACGTGATCTCGGCTTTCAATCCGGACACCAGTGCAGTCAGTCAAACAAACGTTGGCATTAATCCGACGGCTTTGGCGGTCAACCCGGAAACTGGCGCGATTCTGACTTCCAACTTCGCGGGGAAATCGGTATCCATCGTGGATACCATTTCGACTCTGAAGACGGTCCAGACACTTGGTCTGCCTGGGTCGGCGCAGTTTGGCGTGGCCATCGACCCGTTCACGAATCTCGCGGTCATAGTGGATCAGGCTAATAACCGCGTGCTGCTGTTCCCGATGCCGCATTGAGTCCGGTTCGCCGTAGACTGAGACGTTGCGCTCGAGCGGAGAAAAGCCGGAAGGTGATAGTCGTCCTTGCTGTTGCGGCGAATCCGAGCCTCAGCTATACTGCGAAATTTGTGCGAGGACGGCGAAGCTCGCTGGAGACGCGGATACGGTTTTAAGCCGGTGTCCCCTGGCTTAGAGATTGAGGCAGTTAGAAAATTCGATTTTCAGGCAATTCGAAAGAAGGAGAAAAAAGTGAATTCCAGAATGTTGGCCCTGACCCGCTCGGGGTCGCTCAGAAAGATATTTCAGGTTGGCGCAGTCGCCGCCGCTTGCGTTTTCGGCGCAGGCGCGGTGGGCGCGCAAAGCGCGGCGCCCGGTTCCGCTGTGGCGGGAAAAATCGGCGTCATCAATGTGCGCCAAGCTATTGCCAGTACCTCCGAAGGCAAGCAGGCCGGCGCGGAATTGCAATCGCAATTCGCGCCGCGGCAAAGCGAACTGGAGGGACTGAACAAGCAAATTAACGACCTGCGTCAGCGCATCGACGCGGGCTCCGGCAAGTTCAGCCAGGAAGAGCAAGCTCGCTTGCAGCGCGAAGGCGAAACCAAAGCGCGGCAACTGCAGCGCAAGCAGGACGAATACCAGGAAGACGTGAACGCCGCGCAAGCCGACGTCTTCGATCGCATCGGCCGGAAAATGATCGATGTGCTCGACCGGTACGCGCGCGAGAATGGGTACGTTGCGATACTCGATACTTCCGCGCAAAACACGCCGATTCTTTTTGCCTCTACCAACATCGACGTCACGCAGGACATCGTGAAGCTCTACGATCAGGCGTATCCGGTGAAGGGTGGAACTCCGGCCTCCAGCACGACGCCTAAGCCCACAGCGCAAAAGCCGGCGTCGCAGCCACCAGCCGCGAAACCCCCGCAGCGATAACGCCGCAGCGCCTTTTTTGACGCCCCGGAGCCGAGTTCCGGGGCGTTTTTGTTTCTGCCCGGCGCCGCCTGCTTGCCATCGGGCACCCTGGAAATTGGGCGAAGCAGGGCGTTTCGGGGGACATGGGCGAGCAGTGGGCGTCTGCTACATTGGGGAGAGCAACCGCGTGAAATAGCGTCAACGGCGAGTCCTGAAGTGACGTGAAGGGCATGCAGGGCGGTGCCTTGCTTTTGCCGTAGCGGGGGAATATACTCTAATTTCACTCTGAAGCGGTCGCACCGATGAGTGGGCGCAAGCCCACTTTTTTGTTGACGCCGGTTGGGGTGCACTTGATACCGGCCTGGGGCGGGGAGTCTCCACGTGAATTTGGAGCGGATTCGCGCGGCCGCCGAGCGGGTGGCGCGCTCGGAGGGGCTGGAAGTCGTTGATGTGGAATGGAAAGTAGGGAAGCAGAGGTTCTTGCGGGTTTACATCGACCGCGTGCCTCAGCGAAAGCCATCTCAACTTAACCCAGCGTCAGAGGAAATAGTTGCGGCGGAGGCGGAAGGCGGCAACATTGCGGCTGGCGATGCGGACCCGAAGATCAGTCATGCGGATTGCGAGCGGGTCAGCCAGCAACTGAGCGTGATTTTGGATGTGGAAGAATTGATTGAGGGGCCGGGATACATTCTGGAGGTCAGCTCACCGGGGCTGGACCGGGCGCTGAAGAAGCCGCAGGATTTTGAGAGGTTCGTGGGAAGGCTGGCGAAGATTTCGACGAGCGAGCCGATCGGGGATGCGAAATTTTTTGAGGGAAGGCTGGCGGGATTCGCGGACGGGAAAGTACGGATGGAGCTGAAGGGGAAAGAGCCGCGGATGGTGGAAATACCGCTGGAGGGGATTCGTAAGGCGAATTTGGTGGTGGAGTTTTAGAGGCAGTCAAACAGTTGACAGTTTACAGTCGACAGAAAAAGCGAAGAGAAGAAAAAGATAACGCTGAGACGCAGAGGGCGCTGAGGAAACGCAGAGAAGAGCGCAGAGAAGAGCGCAGAGAAGAAAAGGATTTAACACAGAGGGCACAGAGTTAAGAGCACAGAGGCCACGGAGGCCGGGGCCCAGAGGGCACGGAGAAGAGTTAGGAACGAGCAATGGCGAATCTGCTATATCAACAAATCGAGATGCTGAGCCGCGAGAAGCACATCGAGCCGGAAATCGTGGTGTCTGCGATTGAAGACGCGATGGTGGTGGCGGCGCGGAAGTATTACAAGACGGAAGAGAACTTGCGCGGGAAATTCAATGCGGACACAGGCCAGGTGGACGTGTTTTCGGTGCTGACTGTGGTAGAGGAAGTTACGGACCCGAAAGCAGAGATTGCGCTAGCAGACGCGAAGAAGAAGAATCCGGCCGCGGAAGTTGGCACGGAGATTTTAACGCCGAAGCCGACAGATGTGCTGGGACGGATTGCGGCGCAGACGGCGAAGCAAGTGATCCTGCAGAAGGTACGCGAGGCCGAGCGCGACACGATTTACAACGAGTATCACAACCGCGTGGGCGAGTTGGTGACCGTGATCGTGAAACGCGCGGAAGGGCCGGATTTGATTGTGGATATGGGGCGCACGGAAGCGCGGCTGCCGAAGCGCGAACAATCGAAGCTGGAAACTTACAACATCGGCGAGCGGCTGCGCGTGGTGATCAAGATGGTGGACCGCGCGGCGAAAGGCCCGCAGGTGATTGTTTCGCGCGGCGATGCGAGCCTGGTGCAGCGTTTGTTCGAGATGGAAGTGCCGGAAATTTACGACGGCACGGTGCAGATCCGCTTTGCGGCTCGGGAAGCGGGCGAGCGCACCAAGGTGGCGGTGATGAGCCGCGACAAAGACGTTGATCCGGTGGGCGCGTGCGTGGGCATGAAGGGCATGCGCGTGCAGTCCATCATTCGCGAGTTGCGCGGGGAAAAGATCGACATCATCCCGTACAGCGAAGAGACGGTAGCGTTTGCGCAGAAGGCGCTGAGCCCTGCAAAAGTCACGCGCGTCCAAATCATCGATCCCGAAACGAAGAAGCTGGAAGTGATCGTGGAAGATTCGCAGCTTTCGCTGGCGATCGGGAAAAAGGGGCAGAACGTCCGGCTGGCCAGCAAGCTGATTGGCTGGGACATTGACATCAAGAGCGAGGAAGAGAAGCGGCGCGAGATTGAAGAGCAGATGACGGCTCTGACCGCGCCAACTACACCATTGACCGCATTGGCAGGCGTAGGCGCAAAGACGATCGAGAAGATCGAGGCGGCGGGAATCACCAATGTGGAGAAGCTCGCAGGAATGACGCCGGAGCAGTTGATGGAGATTCCGGGCATCGGCGAGAAGATGGTGGACAAGATCTATCAGGCGGTAAATCGCTTCTACGAAGGCGGCGGCGAAGCGGCGGCAACGGGCGAGGCGGCCGAGAATACCGAGGCTGCTGAAGGCGCAGGAGCAGAGGAAGGCGCCGCTGGAGAAGCCGCGACTGCGGAAGAAGCGAGCGCGACGGCTAGCGAGACAGAGCAAACTCCTGAAGCCGAGCAAGAATCGGCGGCGGCGAAAAACGAAAATGCAGAAGAGGTTGAGTCCGCAGAAGAGAAGAAAGATGCGGAGCGGCCGGAAGAGGCAAAGTCTTAGGACGCATGTCAGACGCAAATCAAGTCCGAATTAATGAGTTGGCCCGCGAACTGGAGGTCAAGGCGAAAGCCATTATTGACCTGCTGGCCGGGTACGGCGTCACGGAAAAGAAGACGCACTCGAGTTCCATTCCCGCGGATGTCGCGGAGAAGGTGCGCAAACATATCCAGGGAGTAGCTGACGCCGAAGCAGCGGCAGAAGCAAAGGCTAAGGCGGAGAAAGAAGCGAAGGACGCGGCAGCAAAAGCGGCACGGATGCGGCCAGTTGCTGCACCGGCAGCTCCTGCGGCACCTGCGGCTTCTGTGGCTCCCAAACCTGCGGCTCCTGCGCCGGCGCCTGCAGCGACAACGGCAGCCCCGGTTGCGCCGAAACCTGCTGCACCAGTTACGCCGAAACCTGCTGCGCCCGTCGCTCCGCCGGCACCACCGGCTGCTGCACCTGCGGCTCCGCCTGCAAGCGCAGCGCCTCCTGCTGCTACAGCTCCCGCAGCGGCGAAACCTGCGCCGAGTGCACCACCTGCGAGCGCTCCGGCGGCGACCCCGATTCGACCTCCTGTTCCGGCTTCGCGGCCCCCTGCTCCGTCTTCTGCGCCAGCCGCAGCTACGAGTTCCACTCCAAGTTCGACTCCGGCTCAGCGGCCGGCGCCAGGAACTCCTGCGCCACGCCCTGGGCAAGGTGCCGGTCAAGGAGTCAGACCAGGCAGGGGCGGACAGCCTTCGGCAGTGCGTCCTGCTGCCGCGGCGCCGGGCGCGCCTGGCACGGCTACGCGGCCTCCGGCGCGTCCGCCGATGCCCACCGGCGGGAATCGCGGACCACTTCCGGGCACTGGGCCAAACAGTCAGCGGCAGGGCGGACCGCGTCCAGGTCAGCCGATGCGTCCGATGCAGGGGGGCCAAGGTGGGCGCCCGTATCCTTCGCGGTCGGGTGGACCAGGCGGGTCGGGCGGTGGACCTGCAGGCCAGCCAAGACCATTTGAGCAGCGGCGCGGCGGGGTGCCCACGGGCACGCGTCCGGGTCCCCGCATGCCGGGGCGTCCTGGGATGTTGCCGCCGTTACCGCCGGATAAAGCGCCTCCGAAGGCGGAGCCGGGCAAGCCGCTCTATACGCGGCGGCCAACGCAGCGGCAGCGGCCGGCGCTGGACAAACGAGAGATTGAGGGCGAGCGCAAGCTACACCCGACGCGGCAGCGTCCAGGAGCAGGGAGAGCAGCAGCTGCGGTGATTGCGCCGCCGGAACCGCGTGCGCCGCGCGATGTGACGATTACGGAAGGCATCACCATTCGCGAACTGGCGGAGAAGCTGGATGTGCGCGCGAAGGAATTGCTGAAGACGCTGCTGGATCGCGGCGTGTTCGCCAGCATCAACCAGGCGCTGGACGTTCCGACAGCGACGACGCTGGCGGAGGCGTTCAGCGGCGTGGTCAGCGTGGTCTCCCTCGAAGAGGAGATGGTGCTGGAGGTTGCGAAGGAAGAGACCAAGGAGAGCCTGAAGCCGCGGCCACCAGTGGTGACGGTGATGGGACACGTCGACCACGGCAAGACCAGCTTGCTGGATGCGATTCGCAGCGAAGATGTCGCGGCCGGCGAAGCGGGTGGCATCACGCAGCATATCGGCGCGTACAAGGTGCAGGTGAACAACCGCAGCGTGGTGTTTATTGATACGCCGGGCCACGAGGCGTTCACGCGGATGCGCGCGCGAGGCGCGAAGGTGACGGATATTGTTGTGCTAGTGGTGGCTGCGGATGACGGCGTCATGCCGCAGACGAAGGAAGCGATCGACCACGCCAAAGCGGCCAACGTGTCGATTGTAGTGGCGATCAACAAGATCGATAAACCGGAAGCGCAGCCGGAACGCGTGAAGCGCCAGCTTGCGGACAACGGGTTGCTGCCAGCGGAATGGGGCGGCGATACGGAGTTCGTGGAAGTTTCGGCGAAGCAAAAAACGGGAATAGATAAGTTGCTGGAAACTTTGCTGGCACTCGCCGAGTTGCGCGAGTTGAAGGCGAATCCGGACGCGCCAGCGACCGGGACCGTGCTGGAATCGCGCGTCGATAAGGGCCGCGGACCGGTTGCCACGATTTTGGTGCAGAACGGTACTTTGCGAGCGGGCGATTTCTTCATATGCGGAGCGGTGTTCGGAAAAGTGCGCGCGATGTTTGATGACCACGGGCGCACTGTGAAGGATGCGCCGCCCTCCACGCCGGTAGAAGTGCTAGGTTTACAGGGCATTCCAGAAGCGGGCGACAACTTCCAGGTTACCGACGAAGCGAAAGCGCGTCACATTGTCGAATACAGGCAAGGCAAGCAGCGCGACGCGGCTTTGGCGCGCACGTCCGGCGGGCGCATCACGCTCGATCAACTGCACGAGCAGTTGAAGTCCGGGGACGTGAAGGAATTGGGAATTGTGATCAAGGCCGACGTGCAGGGTTCGGTGGAAGTGCTTAGCGAAATGCTGCCGAAGCTTTCCACGGATCAGGTGAAGCTGAAGATTATCGGCTCAGGCGTCGGCGCGGTGACGGAAAACGATGTACTGCTGGCGTCAGCGTCGGGCGCCATCGTGATAGCGTTCGGCATTCGGCCCGACCGCAAGGCCGCGGACCTGGCGCAGCAAGAGCACGTGGACATTCGCACGCACACTATCATCTACGAAGTCTCCGACGAGATTAAGAAGGCGATGGAAGGCCTGCTCGAGCCGGTGATTCAGGAGACGTACGTGGGCCGCGCGGAAGTGCGCAACACGTTCCGCGTCAAGGGCGCGGGCACGGTGGCGGGCTGCTACGTTGTAGATGGCGTGCTCAAGCGCGACGCGCAGGTGCGCGTGGTACGCGACGGAACGATCATCTACACGTCGAAGCTCAGCTCGCTGAAGCGCTTCAAGGACGACGCGAGCGAAGTGCGCAC
>Ga0210400_10005855_pt1 | contig 10392 bp, 7 predicted proteins | sample IncBWH26MmetaG_FD_155456 | JGI IMG/M metagenome (GOLD analysis project Ga0210400, IMG submission 155456) | Forest soil microbial communities from Barre Woods Harvard Forest LTER site, Petersham, Massachusetts, United States - Inc-BW-H-26-M | ecosystem: Environmental > Terrestrial > Soil >... | reverse complement strand
GATCCAACTGCTCACGCTGCTGAATTCCCGCACTCCCATCGAACAGGTGGACGTGACCGGGCTGTACGATTTCAACGAACAACTCATGCCGCGGGACGAGTTCCGGAAGATCGCTCTGGATACGCGGCCAGACTTGAAGGCCGCGGCCGAAGCCGTGGACAAAGCCCAAACCGACCACAAACTGGCGGTTGCCAACGGCTCTACTGATCCGACCTGGGGCGCGTGGTATACGCACAACTCATCCAACAATAATCCGTTTGGGATCAATACGCTCGGCGTCAGCGTGAGCATCCCATTCCGCATCTTTGACCGCAATCAGGGGGAAAAGCTGCGCACGCAACTCGATATCAGGCGCAATGAAAAATTGCGGGACGCGGCCGCAGCAGGAGTGCTCGGTGACGTGGATTCCAGCTACGCCACGGTTGAGAGCGATCTGACTCTGCTGCGGCCTTACAAGGCGAAGTACCTGCAGCAGGCGGTCCGGGTACGCGACACGATTTTCTTTTCTTATCAGCACGGCGGAGCGTCATTGCTGGATTTTCTGAATGCGGAGAGCGAGTACCGCACGGTGGAGTTGAGTTACGTGAACCTGGTGGGATCGTATTTGACGGCGGCGGCGCAGTTGAATGAGGCTGTGGGACGCGAGGTTATGCAATGAAGATGGAATGGGGTTGGAGGCGAGCCGGTGCCGGGCGCGTTGGGCCTCTGTCATTTGCTTGCCCTTCCCCGGCTTTACGTCCGGGGCTAATGAACGGCGTCGCTTCGCGACTCAGCTCAGGCACTGCGGCTTCGTGGCTGGGGCTTTGGGCGCTTCTCGCATGTCTGATCTGTGCGACCGGTTGTTCGAAGGAGACTCCGGCGGCGGCCAGCAAGGCTCCCGTGACGGTTGATCCGGATGTTTTTTCCGTGGAGCATCCGGAATTGTTTAAGACGGCGAAGGCGGAAACGCGGGCGCTGCCCACCGAGCTGACGGCGAACGGGACGGTGACTCCGGACGTGACGCGGACGATCCACGTGACGTCGCTGGGTGGAGGGCGCGTGGTCGATCTGAAGGTGAAGCTGGGCGATTCCGTGAAGAAGGGGCAAACGCTGCTGGTGATTTCGAGTCCGGAGCTGGCGGCGGCGATGGCGGACTATCAGAAGGCGGTGGCCGACGAGGTGCTTTCGCGCAAGGCGCTGGAGCGCGCCCAACTGCTTTACGACCGCGGAGCGATTGCGGCGAAGGATCTGGAGACCGCGCAGGATTTGGAAGACAAGGCCAAGGTGGATGTGTCGACGGCGGAGCAGCATGTGCGGGTGCTGGGCGCGGACCCGGCGCATCCGAGTCCGCTGATTGATCTGCGCGCGCCGGTGGCGGGAACGATTGTGGAGCAGAACGTCGCGGGGTTTGAGGGCGTGAAGAGCCTGGACAACACGCCGAATCTTTTTACCATCGCCGATCTGAGCGCGGTGTGGGTGGTTTGCGACGTATTCGAGAACGATCTGAGCGAGGTGCATCTGGGGGACTCGGCGGAAATCAAGCTGAATGCTTTCGGGGGGCGTGTGTTTCACGGAACCGTGGCGGACATTTCGCGGGTACTCGATCCGAACACACGTTCGGCGAAAGTGAGGATTGTGCTCGCGAATCCGGACGGAGCGCTGCGGCCGGGAATGTTTGCGGTGGCGAAGTTCCGGTCGCGGAAGACGACGGACCGTGTGGTGGTTCCGGCAACTGCGATCATGCGCTTGCATGATAAGGACTGGGTCTTCCGCAACGGGATTGGCGGGGGCGGCAATTTCCGGCGGGTGGTGGTGCAGGCAGATGGGCTGGCTCCGGATGGCATGCAGGAAATTCGCGAGGGCGTGAAGCCGGGCGACGAACTGGTGATGAATGCACTGGAGTTCTCGAGCGAAGTGGCAGAGAAGAAATAACAATAGATGATCCGCAAGTCCATCGATATCGCGCTGAACAACCGGCTGCTGGTGCTGGGCGGGGCGCTGGTGCTGTTCGTGTGGGGAATCTTTTCCTTTCACGCTCTGCCGATTGAGGCGTATCCCGACGTGGCCGACACTTATGCGCAGATCATCACGCAGTGGCCGGGACACGCGGCGGAGGAAGTCGAGCAGCAGATCACGGTCCCGCTGGAAGTGGAACTGAACGGCGTGGCGCATCTTACGCATCTGCGCTCGGTTTCGCTGTCAGGGCTGTCGATGATCACCATCATTTACGACGACGACATCACCACGTTCAACGCGCGGCAGGAAGTTCTGGACCGACTCCAAATGGTGACACTGCCTCCGGGCGTAAATCCCGGGATTGGGCCGGACTACAGTCCGACCGGACAGATCATGTTCTACACGCTGACCAGCACGAATCCGAAATACGACGTGATGGAACTCAAGACGCTGAATGACTGGTTTGTGGTGAACCAGTTGAAGTCGGTGCCGAACATAGTGGATGTGAATCCGTTTGGTGGGCCGACGCGCGAGTATCAAGTGCAGGTGGATGCGGGAAAGCTGGTGTCTTATGGACTGTCGCTGGCGCAGGTGGAGACGGCGCTGGCGGCCAACAACATCAATGCCGGCGGGGGATTCATTGAGCGCGGCGAGCAGGCGCTGAATGTGCGAGCCGTGGGGTTGATGGAGACTACCGACGACATCGCCGCGACCGTGGTGAAGGTGCAGGGCGGTACGCCAGTGCGGGTAAGGGATTTGGGCAAAGTAGTACAGGCGCCGAAAGTGCGGCTCGGACAACTGGGGAAGACCATCCACAAAGAAGATGGAACTATCATCGACTCGAATGATGTGGTGGAAGGCATCGTGCTGCTGCGCAAGGGCGCCGTGGCGGAGACCACGTTGGACGCGCTGCACAAAAAGATTGATGAACTGAACGGAACGAACGGGCGCCACGGATTGCTGCCTGTGGGTGTGAGGTTTGTTCCGCATCTTGATCGCAGCGAACTGATGAAGCACACCACGCACACGGTACTACGCAATTTGACGGACGGGGTGTTGCTGGTCACGCTGATTCTATTTTTGTTCCTGGGGAACGTGCGCAGTGCGCTGATTGTGGCAATAACAATTCCCTTCTCGCTGCTGTTCGCGGCGATTTTGCTGGACCTGCGGCAGATTCCTGCGAACCTGCTGTCGCTGGGCGCGCTCGACTTCGGCATGGTGGTGGATGGGTCGGTGGTGATGGTGGAGAACATCCTGCGCCACACTTCGTTTGGCGACAGGAAGAAGTCGTTCATGGAGGTCGTCGCGGTTGCGGCACACGAAGTGCAGAAGCCTGTATTCTTCGCGCGCATTATCATCATCGTTTCGTATCTGCCGATCTTCACCTTGCAGCGGGTCGAGGGACGGCTGTTCAGCCCAATGGCCTGGACGGTGGCCTTTGCTCTGCTGGGGGCGCTGGTCTTCGCCCTGTTTATTGCGCCGGTGTTGTGCAGCATGCTGTTCAGCAGCGAAATCAAGGAATGGCGGAACCCGGTGCTGGAGTGGCTGAACCGCAACTACGGGCGCGCGCTCGACTGGTGCTTCGATCACATCAAATTCACTCTCAGTATGGGACTGCTAGCTTTGGCGGCGATGCTTGCGCTGGTTTTCAGCGGGATCATCGGGTCGGAGTTTCTGCCGCATCTTGATGAAGGCGCGATCTGGGTGCGCGGCACGCTGGCACCCAGCACCGGGCCCACGGCAGGAATTGATCTGGCGCAGAAGGCGCGGCTGGTGCTGGCGGGGTTCCCGGAAGTAACACAGGTGGTGAGCCAGGTGGGGCGTCCCGATGATGGTACTGACGCCAGCGGTTTTTACAACACGGAATTTTTCGTCGATCTGCTGCCCCGGGAAAAGTGGAGGAAGGAATATCACAAGAAGGATGAGCTAATCGCGGCGATGGATGAGGCGCTCAACAAGTTTCCCGGAGTGGACTGGAATTTCTCGCAGCCGATTTCCGACAACGTGGAAGAAGCGGTCAGCGGAGTGAAGGGCGAGTTGGCGGTGAAACTCTTCGGGCGCGACCTGAAGACGCTGGAGCAGAAAGCCGAAGAAATGCAGGCTGTGATGAGCCAAGTTCCGGGCGTGGCAGACCTGGGAACGTTTCAGGTGCGGGGGCAGCCGAACGTGAATCTGGTGGTGAACCGCGGGGCCGCGGATCGGTTCGGGATCAACGTAAGCGATATTCAGGATGCGGTGGAAGGCGCAGTCGGCGGAAAGGCCGTGAGCCAGATTCTGGTCGGTGAGCAACGCTACGACTTGACGGTGCGCTACCAGCCGCAGTTCCGCAGGACGGTGGAGGACATTGGCAACATTCGGATTCTGGCGCCGTCGGGGGAGCGCGTGGCGCTGAGCCAGGTGAGCGACATCACGCTGGACGACGGGGCGTCCACGATTTATCGCGAAGGCAACTCGAGATACATCGCAATCAAGTACAGCGTGCGCGGGCGTGACCTGGGCAGCACGGTGCGACAGGCGATTGAAGAAGTCGGGCAGAAGGTGCAGTTTCCCGAGGGTTACCATCTGGACTGGACGGGCGAATATGAAAGCCAGCAGCGCGCCAACCGGCGGCTGGCGTTTATTGTGCCGATCACGCTCCTGCTGATGGCGTTCATCCTTTATTCGGCATTTGGTTCGTGGAAGTGGGTGGGGCTGATTCTGGCGGTGGTGGCGCTCTCGCCGCTGGGCGGATTTCTCAGCCTGCTGCTGACCGGGACGCATTTCAGCGTCTCGTCTGGGTTGGGGTTTCTGGCGCTGATCGGCGTATCGGTGGAGATCGGCGTCATCATGGTGGAGTACATCAACCAATTACGAACGCGCGGGCTGCCGGTGCGCGAGGCGGCGAAGGAAGGCGCGGCGCTGCGGCTGCGTCCCATTATGATGACGATGATCGTGGCAACTTTGGGGCTGCTTCCGGCGGCGATGTCGCATGATATTGGGTCTGACTCGCAGCGACCGTTTGCAATTGTGATTGTGGGCGGGCTGATCGTGGAATTGTTCGTGAGCGTGATCTTGTGGCCGACGTTGTATGTGTTCTGGGCGCGGCCCGGGGATAGATTGCCTCCGGCGGAGCAGAGCTTTATGGCGGAGGGAGAGCATGTGGATTAGCGAGTGAGCTGCGAGTTGCGAGCTACGAGCCTCAATTAGACCAGAGCCCGCAGAAGAATCCTCCGACATAATTAAGACGGGAAAGAAGAGTACGAAGGGGGCGCTTGCAGTTCGAAGCTCGATGAAAAATTAAGAGTTCCGAGGTGGTGTTGGGTCCGTTCCTCTCGGCCAGTAGCTCGCGTTAGACCCTTGCTCGACCTGCTCTCGCCGCTTCCCTTGCGGGGCGCTGCGCGCGATCTTTGCTCGGGCTCCGGGCTAACCGCCAACCGGACAAACCTACCCAACGCCTCGGAACTCTGTCTTGCCTTCGACTGGGTTTCCCGTTCTCCTCGACCAGCGCTTTGCTATAGACCCTTACTGGCCTTCCCTCCGCATTTTGCAATGTTGAGGGTGACTCAGCTTGAGCCCCGGACGCTGCACCAACCGGAAAAACTTAAGAAACTGTCAAAGAACGATCTTCTTGTACTCCTTCCAATTCTTGAGTCAAATGAAAAGTGTGGGCCTTTATCTGGTTTATTTTCAGTCGAGTGCAGGCCGTCCACAGGCGGGTGACCGGATTTTGTGCAGCTCGAAGGAGCGTTTTCGCGCGGGAGGCAGGCGGGGCGCGGGTTTTCGCGATGTGGGACAGGAGCGGGGCGGGGACGGCCGGTTTTCGCAACCTGGCCGCGTCTGTGAAAATCCGGTGAAAGCCCTGCTGGGCAAGGGATCTCACGAGTCCGGCGGTATGGGCAGGAGTGCTGGCGCGGCAGGAGATGGAGCGTCTTCAACTGAATATTAACAGTTAGGGCTTAATTCCTTGACAACACGGGTAAGTCTGCTAAAGTTCGAGAAAAGATGCTCTACCCTACAACTGACAACAGGTGCCCTGTCTATGAAGAATGTTTATGAGGTTCTAAGGCAGAAAGAGATGGAGATGACCCGGCTGGAGAAGGAAGTGGAAGCGCTGCGGCTGGTGGCTCCGTTGCTGTCGGAAGAAAAGGAAATGAACTCGGACATGGTTAAGCCGGCACTGGCTACCGCGGTGAACGGACCGCAGGCTCCGCTCCGCATACCCGCGCCCCCGGTGGTGACAGCGGCGCAACCGGTGCGGGCCGCCGGTTGGGACGATACCGCCAAGCGCTGGCCGTAGAAGCGCTGGGCAGGTTAGCCCACGATATTTGTGCGCGCCGTTGGCGCCGCAGGTCCGCGCTCCCTACCAGCCTGGGACCACGTCCCAGGCTGTTGTGTTTCTGGCGACATCCGCACGGTTCTTACGATCCAAGAATATCCTCTAGCGCGGCCAGCAGGCGATCCACTTCTTCCACGGTGTTGTAGTGGACGAGGCCGATGCGGAGGAAGCCTCCTGTTTTTTCCACGTCGAGGCGCTCGGTCAGGTTGAGCGCGTAGTAATTTCCGTCCCAAGTGAAGAGACCGCGATCGCCGAGCTTGGTGGCGAGCGCCAGTGGAGTTTGGCTTGCAGTTTGATTCGCTTCTTGAATAACGACGCGCAGGGCGATCGTGGGACAGCGCTCTTCGAAGCGCGCCGGATCAGTGATGCCGTAGAGCTTCAGGGTGGGAATCTTGTTCAGCCCGGCGATGAGGCGCTCCATTAATCCGTGCTCGTAGGTGTGGATGGCTTCGAAGGCGGCGACTATCGCGGCGCGGCGGCCGGGGGCTTGCGGATGTGCGTGGCGGCCGAGATCGGCGATGTAATCGACGCAGGCGGTGATTCCGGCAATGCACTCGTGGTTGAGAGTGCCCCACTCCCAGCGGTTGGGGACGGCGTCGGTGAGCGGACGCACTTTGTAAGGACGCAGGCGCTGCAGGTGCTCGCGCTTGCCGAAGAGCACCCCCATGTGCGGTCCGAAGAATTTGTAGGTGGAGCAGACGAGGAAGTCGCAGTCGAGCGCGGCGACATCAATGAGGCCATGCGGGCCGTAGTGTACGGCGTCGACGTAGGCGAGCGCTCCGGCGGCGTGGGCGAGTTGAATTATGGCTTTCACGGGGTTGATGGTTCCGACCGCGTTGGAGGCGTAGCCGACCGCTACGAGCTTAGTGCGATCGTTGATCTTCGAGGCCAGGTCGGCCAGGTCGAGCGTGCAGTTCTCCTCATGAATCTCAGCCCAGCGGATGGTGACGCCTTTTTCTTCGAGTGCGAGCCAGGGCGTGACGTTGGCGTCGTGATCGAGGCGCGTGACCAGGATTTCATCGCCGGGGCCGAGGTCGCGACCAATCGCGCGGGACATGGCATACGTCAGCGTGGTCATATTGGGGCCGAAGACGATTTCGTCGGCTCCGCAGTTGAGGAAGTCGGCCATGGCGGCGCGGGCCTCGGCGAGCATGGCGTCGGTGTTGCGGCTGGTGGCGTAGGCTCCGCCGGTGTTGGCATTGTCGCGACGCAGGTAGTCGGAGATGGCGTCGATCACGCGCTGCGGGACTTGGGTTCCGCCGGGACCGTCGAGGAACGCGGCGGGATGTCCGTTTACGGTTTGGGCGAGTGAGGGGAATTGGGCGCGGACCCGGTGGATGTCGAGGGCGAGGGTGGGGGCGGTTTCAGTCGTGGGCATAATGGTCTTTCTATTTTTATCATGGCGACGGAACCGGGAGGTCGCAGGTTACGTTTCCTTGCGAGAGGACGTCTCACTTTTTGAACGGAGACCCGGATGCACATATGCAGAGCAGCTAGATTTGCAACAACGTTCAAGTGTGTTTGGGTGGCGGCGATCGGCGCTTGCGTCGCAGTCGCCGCGGTTGGACAGTCTGCGTCGAGCCCCAAGCCACCCGGCCAGCTTGTCGACCTCGGTGGCCACAAGCTCCATGTGAGTTGCACTGGGCATGGAACCCCCACCGTCGTAGTGGAGAATGGCCTGGGCGACTTTTCGTTCGACTGGATCCTCGTACAGGCGAACGTTGCAACATTCACTCGGATCTGCAGCTACGACCGCGCCGGATATGCCTGGAGCGACCCCGGCCCCAAGCCCCGCACCTTTGCCCAGTTAAACCTCGAGTTGCGTGATGCCTTAGCCAAGGTCGGAGAGCGCGGCCCGTTCGTACTGGTGGGTCACTCGTTTGGGGGACCGGTCGTGCGAAATTTCGCGGTTACCTATCCGCACGAGGTCGGAGGGTTAGTTCTGGTGGACGCGGCTTTCGAAGGCCAGCGAGTTGGCATTGGTGGCAAGGCGACCATGCGCCTCGGCGACGGCGCGAAAGGCAGGAGTATCCCGCCGCCGCACGAGAACATGACAGAATCCGATAAGCCCGCGGCACACGCGAACCCTAATTCGGAGCAGCCACAGGCGCTCGACTCGATGTATAAAGTTCTTCCACCCGAGCAGCAGAACTTGCAACTTTGGGCGCAGGCGATGCCGGAAATGGAGGACGCGGAGAATAGCCAACGAGAATGGTCTGGAGAATATTTCTCGAAATGGCTGGCAACGCCTCAGACGGGAAAATTTGGGGCGACTCCGCTGATTGTGCTGAGCCGCGCCGAGGGAGGCTACGACAACGATTTGGACGTGCCTGCGGTCCAATTGGAAAAGGAACGCAAGGAAGGTCAGGCAAAACTTGCGCAACTCTCCTCCAATAGCAAACAGATCATGGTTCACAGCGGGCACAACATGGAGCTTGAGGCCCCGGCAGAAGTGAGTGCGGCGATCCGGCAGGTTGTGGAGGCGGTCCGGCGGCACGGAAAACTATGACATGCGCGACCGCAGTATTTGACAGCCCTCACAAAATCCGCCAACAGGCCGTAGGCGGTCGCGCGCAAGCCGGGATTTTCTTCGATGATGGCGAGGCCGGGGAACATGTCGAACTTTATGTGTGTGTCCCGAGATCGGATCATTCGGTGGCGTCGTTGTTGACCAGAATAATCCGGCAGCCGGGCTTGCCGCGCTCCACGCAGTGCTTTAGTGCGGCTTGCGTGGCGCTCTTGGTGGAAACTGATTTGTACTGATAGTTGATCGCGCCTCCAGGAGCCATGGCAAGGGCCTTCTGGCTGGGTGCGCTGACGTAGCTGGCAAAGGAATCCCGCACCTTGTCGGAGGCCGTGGACTTGAGCAAAACCCAATTGTGGTGCCACCGGTGCTCCGTCCCCGGCTCCAAAATATCCACCGACAACAGCGTCACACCTGTTGCAAATGGATTCAGGGAGCCCATTCGGCGGCGATCCCCAACCGTGTAGTCATAGGTGGTGGTTGTTCCCGACGGCCTCAGGCGGTGGGTGCCCTGGTCGCACTCGCCCGAACTACAGGCGTGCCACATATGCGCGTGAAGGCCTACCTCATCCCGCGTCACCTCGATTCGGCTGATGCTGTCGGCGGAAGGGATCAGGTTGGTCCAGGTCCCGACGAGACTGTCTTCGCCACTGGCCGGAGGGACCGATGCCGGCGATTTGCCGTGTGCGGCTGCGGGTGCGGACGCCTCGGGAGTTACAGGCTTGATGGTTTTGACAGTTGGAGATTGCGTCGCCCCGGCCTTAGTTGCTGGGGCCTCATGGGGAACTTCAGGCGCCACAGCGGTGGTAGCCGATGGCGTGGCCGTTCCCACGGACGGCGTGCTGGCGGCAGGAGACGCGACTGACCCAGGAGTGGTTGACGATGGCGTGGAGGCGGCGGGCTTGTGGACGCCCTCATGCAGCCACGCTCCGCCGACAATCAGCAGCACTCCGAGCACTCCTGCAAGCACGCGGGAATTCTTCCCCGCTTCGATGTTGCCGAAGATGCTTCCGATGAAGCCGCCGATGCGGCCAAAAAGCCCCACTGCCAAGAAGATAATGCCAGCCAGGATCAGGATGTTCGCTACCGGCGCGTCGGTGAGATGGTCCATGCCTCGCCTCCTGGCATTGCCAACCTTCGAAAGGTGAAACGGCGCCGCGCAAAACGCGGTCTGGCGGAATGAGTATCCGAACCGTTCCTGTGGCCCAGGTCCTTTTTCCGGCTAGAGTCTAGCGCTTGTCAAACACCACTGCAAGTCGTGTCAGTGAGCGACAACTGCCCTTACAAAATCTGCAAGCATCCCATACGCGGTCGCGTACAGGCCAGGATTTTCTTCGGTGATGGCCAGACCGGGGAAGATATCGGTTTCGAAATAAATGTAGGAAGACGTGCCGGCGATTTTACCCATGGGGCTGGTGCTGAGTACTTTCTCGGGCGCGACGCTGGCCTTCACTCCGTTGCCGACACGTTGCGCGCGGCAGACGAGCTTGAAGGGCCAGCCGTCGCGGCGGCCGTTGCGGACGGCGTTGGTGGTTAGTTCGCGAATCCCCTCGCGGGCGATGTCCTCTAACTTCACTGGAACATCCATCAGCACGGTGATCAGCGCGGCGGTTTTCAC
>Ga0210400_10005854_pt1 | contig 10394 bp, 9 predicted proteins | sample IncBWH26MmetaG_FD_155456 | JGI IMG/M metagenome (GOLD analysis project Ga0210400, IMG submission 155456) | Forest soil microbial communities from Barre Woods Harvard Forest LTER site, Petersham, Massachusetts, United States - Inc-BW-H-26-M | ecosystem: Environmental > Terrestrial > Soil >... | reverse complement strand
TCCGAACGTGGACTCCGCGAGCCCCGTTGACCGGCAATAGTCGGAGATTTCCTGGAGTAATTGCTGCGCGTTCATGGCACGCCGCGTCCTAAAGGTTTCCTCGACCCGTGCGGGGTTGTTCCGTGTCTGTTGCGCACGGTTTCCTAAGATTTAAGCGAACCAAACCGGCGCCAAGGGGTAAACCACAAAATGGCCCACTGGCGTAGTGGGCAAGATAATGGGCTATTTCCCAATATGAAGGGGCCGAAAAGCTCCTAATAAATTGCCTGTCTCCACGTTGACCCGGGACAGTCGGGCGGGAAAAAAGGGCGACATGCCCCGCCTCGCCGCCAACCTCAATTGGCTGTTCGCCGAACGGCCGTTCATGGAGCGCTTCGGCGCTGCGGCGGCCGCCGGTTTTTCCGCCGTGGAGCTTCTCACTCCGTATGAGCATGCCGCTGCGGCGGTGCAGGCGGAGCTTGGGCGCCATGGCCTGACGCAACTTGGCATCAACACGCCGGTCGGCCGCGAAGGCGAGTCCGGGCTTGCGGCGCTGCCGGGCCGCGAGCGCGAATGGCAGGATGCATTTGCGCGCGCTCTCGACTACGCCATCGCCATCGGCGCGCGTTCGGTGCACTGCCTCGCCGGCGTGGTCCCGCCGGAGAAGCGGCCGGCGGCCGAGACGGTGTACATCGCCAATCTCGCGCGCGCCGCCGAGGCCGCGGCGAAGGCCGGCATCATGTTGTTGATCGAGCCGCTCAACCCGCGCGACCGGCCCGACTATTTCCTCACCCGCGTCGAGCAGGCCGCCGATATCGTGCGCAAGGTCGGCGCGCCGAACCTCCGCATCCAGTTCGATTTTTATCACGTGCAGATTGTGTCGGGCGATCTCATCCGCCGCTTCGAGAGCCACCTGCCGCTGATCGGCCACGTGCAGATCGCTTCCGTGCCGGAACGGCGCGAGCCCGATGAGGGCGAAGTCAACTATCAGGCTATCCTCGCGGCGCTCGATCGGCTCGGCTACGCCGGCTTCGTCGGCTGTGAATATCGTCCGCGCACCCGGACCGAGGCTGGGCTTGCCTGGGCACGGCCCCATGGTCTGGTTCCGCGCGGCTGAACTCTCAAATGCGCTGTTGCAAGCCTACGCATTGATGTATCTTGCCTTTTTGGGATGTTCGGCCTTTGAGGGACAAGGCCATGTGGGGACGAAAAAGCAAAGTCGCAGCCGGCGAGAGCGAGGCGCCATCGCCGCTCAAAGCCGCGATGCATGCAGCGCGCATCGAGGCCGCCGAGCGCACCAGCGTCGTGGTCGATCTGCGCGACGCCGAGGTCGCGCGCCTTGAGCTCCTCAACGAAGCGCTCGATCCGCTGTTTAAGGAAATCCCGTCCGAGGTCGAACTGTTCGACCGCGGCGTGAGCCGGGGCGACACGCCGCGGCTCTGGATCGACGCAGTCGCCCATGTCGCCATGGGGCGCGACAAGCGCATGTATCGTTTCCTGCACGATACGCGCGTCGGCCGCCGGGTCATGGCGGAGTCGCACGAGATTGCCGACATCGCGAAGGCCGTGACGGATTATGTGGCGCGCCGCATGGTCGAGCGTGAGCGCGCGCTCGACGAAGACCCCGAATTCATCACGCGCATCGCCCGGCCGGAAGCCGCGCGCGCGCTGCGCCGGCGGCGGCGGCGCGGATGGTGGGCGTTTGTGCTCGGCTTCGTGCTTGGCGCGATCGCGCTGCTGATTGCGGCTTTGCTGGCAGCCGGCCATGTGTGAGGCGCATTTCTGCGATCCTTACCTCCGCTCATTCCCGCGCAAGCGGGAATCCAGGGACAGGTGCAAGAAAGCTGCGTCCCCGCCTTCGCGGGGACGAGCGGCTTAGAGCAAGACCTGCCGTTCGACCTCGCTGACGCTGCCGTCGCCGCTGCGCTCGCGCGCCACCATCTCGCAGCGCCAGGCATTGCCCTGCATCGCGATCTGAAAAAGGTTGTAGCCGGCGGCATTCTCGTGGCGATGCGCCGTGCGCGCCGAGGCCGAAGGCGCACCGATCGCCGGAATTTTCTTGTCCGGCCCATCGAGCCACAGGATCGCGCGGCAATGATCGTGGCCGTGCAGAACGAGATCGGCGCCGTGTGCCGCGAGCACTTGGCGAAATTCCGCCCCGTCGACCAATCGCCGAAGATGGCGGCTGGGCGGGCTCTCCGGCGGATGATGAATGAGCACCACGCGGAACAGTCCGCTTGTTTGCTCGAGCGCCTGCGCAAAGCGCGAAAGCTGCGCCTCGCCGACGAGCCCGGTCGCCATGAACGGCCCGGTCGGCACCCCTGAGCATAATGCGATCAGCGCGACGCCGTCGCGCCGGCGCACGAACGGGAAAGTGCCGCTCGGCGCGCCGTCGTCGCCGCGCATGTAATCGCCCCAGGCTTTTTCCGGGCCGCCCGAGGCTGCGGGTACGTAGGCGTCGTGATTGCCCGGGATCACGGTGACATCGTGCGGCGGCCCGAGCGTCTCGAGCCAGGCGCGGGCGGCGGCATATTCGATCGGCAGCGAGAGATTGACCAAATCTCCGGTCACCGCGATGTGGTCGGCGCCGACGGTCTTCAGATCGCGCGTGATCGCGTCGAGCGTCTCGTGGCGATGGATGTATTTGCGGCCGCGATGCCAGTTGATGTAGCCGAGCCCGCGCTTGCCGGCGAGCTCAAGAAGCCGCGGCCGCAGCGCCATGTGCAGGTCTGACAATGTGCGAGAACGAACATCGAGCATGATCCGGAAAAAGTGGCTACCGGTTTTCCAAACAGATCATGCTCCACCTATAGCCCATGGAGCGCAATGAATTCACCCTGGATGAGTTGCGCTCCGGCATGATGCTCCGCAATTCGTCGCGGTCACAACCATTTTTCGAAGAGACATGCTTTGTCGGTTAAGAGCTGCCGATCAGAATGCCCGCTGCGAACACAAGCACGCCGCCCACCACGACTTGAAAGGCGGCTTGCAGGAACGGCGTGTCCATGTAGCGGGTGCGGATCCAGGAGATCGCGGCAAGCTCAACGATGACCACCACGAAGGCGAGCGCGGTCGCCGCATAGAAATGCGGGATGAGGTAAGGCAGCGCATGGCCGAGCCCGCCGATGGTGGTCATGAGGCCGCAGACCACGCCGCGCACCAGCGGTGCGCCGCGTCCGGTGAGCGAGCCGTCATCCGACAAAGCCTCGGCGAAGCCCATCGAGATGCCGGCGCCGATCGAGGCCGCAAGCCCGACCAAAAATGTCTGCCAGGTATTGTGCGTGGCGAACGCCGCGGCGAAGAGCGGCGCCAGTGTCGACACCGATCCGTCCATCAGCCCGGCGAGTCCGGGCTGCACGTACTGCAACACGAACATCCGGCGCGCGGTTTCGTCCTCGGCCGCGCGCGCGCTCGGCTCGATCTTCTCGCCGAGCTCCTGCGCGAGTTTCTCGTGGCTGTCCTCGGCCGCCGCCAGACGCGTGAGCAGATCGCGCACCGCATCGTCGTGCGCGGCCTCTGCGGCCTTGCGGTAGAAGCGCGCGGTCTCGAATTCCATCTCTTCGGCAAATTTGCGCACCGCGTCGAGGCCGAGCGGGCGGTTGAGCCAGATTGGACGCCGCGCCACGAAGCCCTTCACGTCCTGGCGCCGGATCAGAGGAAGAAAATCGCCGAACTTCTTCCGGTAGAGATCGAGCAGCATGTCGTGATGCCCGATCTCTTCCTGCGCCATCCGGTCGTAAATGGCCGAGGTCTCCGGATAAGAGGCGCGCAGCCCGTCGGCGAAGGACCGGTAGATCCGGTTGTCCTCCTCCTCGTTGGAAATGGCGAGGGCCAGGACTTCCTGTTCGTTCAAATCGGCAAAGCGCTTGGTTGCCATCGTTTGACGCGGATTGGGGATGAAATCAAAAGATTAGAACAATTCTAAATTATTGTCGCCCTCGACGCAATCCAATCAGTGCGCTTCAGGCGCGCGTGGCGGCGAATGAGGCCGGGATCGTCATCGTCGCCTTGACGGGGCCGGAGGTTCCCAGCAAGGCAATGGCCGTAGGGCAGACCTCGCCACAGCGGCGGAATCCTCATGCAGTTTGAATCGCTCCGCCGATCGCTCGAACCGTTGCTCCGGCGGCTCTTCCATTTCTATTGGCGGTTCGCGCGCGGGTTGACGCTCGGTGTGCGCGCGGTCGTCATCGACGGCACAGGGCGCGTGTTTCTGGTCAAGCACAGCTACGTCGCCGGCTGGCATTTGCCGGGCGGCGGCGTCGAGGCGGGCGAGACGCTGATGACCGCCCTCACGCGCGAGTTGCGCGAGGAGGGCAATATCGAGCTCGGCGAACCGCCCGATTTCTTCGCCATCTATTTCAACCGGCGCGCCTCGTGGCGCGATCATGTCGCGCTTTACGTCGTGCGCTCCTTTCACCAGAGCACGCCGCCGCAGCCGAACCATGAAATTATTGCGCACGGCTTTTTTGCGCCCGATGCGCTGCCGGAGGATACGACGCGCGCAACACGCGCGCGTCTCGCCGAGGTCATGCAGGGAAGGGCGGTTGCCGAGCTTTGGTGATCGCTCTGCTTCAGTCGACTGACATTGCTGCCATGTAACGCGCTCCGCGTCATTTGGTCTTGGTGCGGCGATGCGTGAGCAACCCAACGTGTCGTGCGAGCGTTGCTGCTCCGGGTGGGTCGGTCGGAAGTAAGGAGAGTATAATGCGGAATAAAGTTGTAGCGCTCGTTACGGCTGTAGCAATCGGCACGGCCGCGATGACGACTGGCGCGCTTGCGGCCGGCCACGGCGGTGGTGGCGGCGGTGGTCATGGCGGCTTCGGTGGCGGTGGCCTTGGCGGCGCGCGTGCCGGTCTTGGCGGCGGGCATTTTGGCGGCGGCTTTGCGGGTCCGCACGCCGGCGGATTCGCCGGGCCTGGCGTTGCGATGAATGGCGGCCATTGGGCAGGCGGTCGGGGTCCTGGCGGCTTTCGCCATGGATTTCACCGCGACTTCGCCTTCGGCGGGCTCTACGCCTATGCACCTTATACTTACGGCTATTGCGATCCGTACGATCCGTACGCTTACGCTTACGGCGCCTGCAACGGCTATTCCTACAGCTGGTAGTCGCTCATCACGCAATGCAAAAGCTGCCGCGCTCTCCGGGCGCGGCGGTTTTCTTGGCTCACGGACATTTTCTATGTCGATCGCAAGTTTTGCTCTAACTGAGCGCGCTGAACACAGCGGGACGGCTGTTACTGAACTGTAACATCTCCGCGTCATTTGGTCATATCAGCAAACAACAATGCCGCGCGCACGTTGGCATGGTCGGTTCGGTGCTTACTCGTTTTGACGCGTAGGGAGAATGCGATGCGAAAGAGAATTTTCGCCGTTGCCACTGCCGCGCTGCTTGGCGCGGCGACGATGACGCAACGGCCGTGGGCTGCCTTTTGGCCCGCCGCTGGGAGCGCTCTATTCCTACGGTTCAGGTCACGCCTGCGATCCATACGATCCGTTCACCGCACTCTATGGCTATTGCGGCGGTCCCTACCATTACCGCCGGTGACGGCTCGCATCACGGCAACGCTGTGCTTTCGCGGCGCCGCGGTCTTTGTCTCTTTTCAGCCGAAGCGGCCGCGGTCGTGCGGCTGCGAGAAATCGAGCACTGGCCCGATCGGCACGATGCCGGTCGGGTTCACATTGCGGTGGCTGCCGTAATAGTGCCGCTTGATGTGATCGAGGCTCACGGTCTCGGCGACGCCCGGCACCTGATAAAGCTCGCGCAGATAATTCCATAGATTCGGATAGTCGACGATCCGCCGTAGATTGCATTTGAAGTGGCTGTAGTAGACCGCGTCGAAACGAATGAGCGTTGTGAAGAGCCGCCAATCCGCCTCGGTAATCTGCCGCCCGGCGAGATAGCGCTGGCGCGACAGACGCTCCTCGAGCTGATCGAGCGTGGCGAACAAGGCGCGCGCGGCTTCTTCATAAGCCGCCTGCGTGGTGGCGAAGCCCGCGCGATAGACGCCGTTATTCACGGTCGAATAGACAAGCTCGTTGATGCGATCGATTTCGGGGCGCAGCTCGGCCGGATAATAGTCCGTGCGCACGTCGGTGAACGCATCGAACGCGGAATTGAGCATCCGGATGATTTCGGAGGATTCGTTGTTGACGATGGTGCGTTGTTTCTTGTCCCACAGAACCGGAACGCTGGCGCGGCCGCTGTAATGCGGATCGGCCAGCACATAGATCTCGGCGAGCGTCGGCCTGCCGTTGACGGTGTCGAGCGTCGCGCCGGGCTCGGTGCCGAATTCCCAGCCCCTTTTGCCGAGCAGCGCCTCGGTGACCGAAACCGAAATCACGTCCTCGAGCCTCTTGAGCTTGCGAAAGATCAGCGTGCGATGCGCCCACGGGCAGGCGAGCGAGACGTAGAGATGATAGCGGCCGTGCTCGGCGGCAAATCCGCCGGTGCCGGTCGGGCCCGGATCGCCGTCGGCAGTCACGTAATTGTGGAATACGGTCGGCTTGCGGACGAATTGACCGCTCTGGGTTCGCATATCGACGTCTTGCCAGGCGCCATCGACGAGAAGTCCCATCAATATCTCCGAATTTCGGAATGTGTTCGTGACCTCCATGTAATCATTCGCGCGGGCGGCGACAGAGCGCGGTGCGGCCAAAATGGCTTTTCCCTTGGCGCCGCGTTCCGCTGGACCCGAACGGGCCCAGATGCTACGCGGCGGCGCCATGAACGATGTTTCCCTGACGATCCTGCGCGAGACACAAGCCGACGGCCCCGCCATCGAGCGGCTGAATGAGCGCGCCTTCGGCCCCGGCCGCTATGCCAAGACCGCCTATCGCCTGCGCGAGCAGGTGGCGCACAGCCTCGATCTATCGTTCACCGCGCGGGTCGGCACGCTGCTGGTCGGGTCGGTGCGGATGTCGCCGGTACGGATCGGCGAGGCAAGCGCGCTGCTGCTCGGACCGCTGACGGTCGAGCCGCCCTTTCGCGACCGCGGCGTCGGCCAGGCTCTGATCGCGCGCGCTCTCGACGAGGCCCGCGCCAACGGCCATCGGCTCGTGATCCTGGTCGGCGACGAGCCCTATTACGGCAAGTGCGGCTTCAAAAAAATCCCGCCCGGCCGCGTCACCATGCCGGGCCCGGTCGATCCCGATCGCCTCCTGGTCGCCGAACTCGCCGAAGGCGCGTCCGAGGGACTATCGGGAACGGTCGGCGGCGAGTGGGGGAGTTGAATTCAGCGCGTCATTAACGAGCCAATGGGCCGAACCCGTTGGCTCCTCGCAACGACAAAGGCGGCTCACTTCCCTTCGCGTGCCCAGGTCACGGCGAGGCTGCCGACCAAGAGCAGCAGTCCGAGGAATCCGGCAAAGACCGGCAGCACGCCGATGCCGCGCACCACGCTCGCGTCGCGCATTTTCAGGCCGATCCAATCCTCGCCCTTGTAGGTGTCGCCCGAGCGCACCGTGAGAATGCGCGGAACGCTCAGGCCACTCCCCTCGTCGAGGCGGCGTGAGTCGCCGCCGGTGGCGTTGGCGATCGGCGCCACCACGTCGGTGGTCGACGTGACTTCGGTGAACTCGCGCGGATTGACCGGGCCGATATTGATCAGCGCGTTCAGCTTGCCGTCGGTCGCGCGCCAAAGCCCGAGCTCGTTGGCCGCAACGCTTGCCTGCCAGGCGCCGGGCTCGGTCGCGGCGAGCTTCAGCGTCTGCGTCGTGCCGGAGGGCGACGTCAGCGTCACGTCGGTGACGGTCTCCGCCATAGTCTGCCGGCGCACCAGAAGCTGATGGCCGCTGACGCTGAGCCGCAGCGCTTCTTCCTCGAGCTCCGGCTCTTTCATCAGCCAGTGCGAAAGCCGCCGCAACAGATCGAGATGCGGGCCGCCGCCCTGAAAGCCGCGCGCCCACAGCCAAAGCTGGTCGGAGAGGAGCAGCGCGACGCGTCCTTCGCCTTCGCGCGAGAGCACCAGAAGCGGCTTGTTGTCCGGCCCCTGCATCACCGCCGTGCCGGTCGCATTGGCGGTATCGACCAGCCGGAACCATTGGCTCCAATGCGGCGGATCGCTCGCCGAGCCCTCGAGATCGCGCGTGACCGGATGGCGCTTGCCGAGATCGGTCAGGCGGGCGTGAAAGCTGCGCTCGGTGACGCCGCCGCTCGGCTCGGCCGGCAGGATGGCGTTGAGCGGGGTGCGCCAGATGCTGGTCTGGCTCGCATAATCGGGACCGGCGGCGACCAAAACCGCCCCGCCGTCACGCACATAGCGGGTGATGTTGTCGAAATAGATCATCGGCAATACGCCCTGCCGGGCATAGCGGTCGAAGATAATGAGCTGAAACTCGCCGATCTTCTGCTGGAACAGTTCGCGCGTCGGGAAAGCGATCAGCGACAACTCGTTGATCGGCGTGCCGTCTTGCTTTTCGGGCGGACGCAAAATGGTGAAGTGCACGAGGTCGACCGACGCGTCCGACTTGAGCAGGTTGCGCCACGTTCGTTCGCCGGCATTCGGTTCGCCGGAAACCAAGAGCACGCGCAGCTTATCGCGCACGCCGTCGATGGTGACGACGGCGCGGTTGTTGACCGGGGTCAGTTCGCCGGCGAGCGGCGAGGCTTCGATCTCGACGATATTCGCTCCGCCATGCGGGATCGGGACGTCGACGCGCTGCGGCGTGCCGACCGGCACCGTGCGCGTCTCGACCACATCGCCGTCGCGGCGCACGGTGACGGTCGCGCTGCGCTCGCGCGCGCCGTGATCTTCCACCTGATAAGTAATCGTCTGCGTTTGCCCGACGATGCCGAAGCGCGGCGCCGCGATCAAAGCCACGCGACGGTCGCGCTCGTTCTTATTGCCGGTAATCAGCGCATGGACCGGGGCGGCGAAGCCGAGCGCGCCGGCGTCCGTCGGTACGTCGTGCACGCGCCCGTCTGTGATCATGATGGCGCCGGCGATGCGGTCGGCCGGCACATCGGACAGCGTCGAGCCGAGCGCGGTGAAGAGCCGCGTGCCGTCGGTATCGCCGTCCGACTGGCCCGCCTCCACCACGCGCACGTCGAGGCCCGGAACACGGCTCAGGCGCTCGACCACGGCCTTGCGCGCCTCTTCGGTCTGGCGGGCGCGGTCGCCGAAGGTCTGGCTTGGACTCTTGTCCACCACCACGACCGCGACCGAGCTCAATGGATCGCGGTCTTCGCGGGTGAACGACGGGTTGGCGAGCGCCAGCAAGATCAACGCGAGCCCGGCCGCGCGCATGGTCGCGCCGCGGCTGCGCGAGACAAAAAGCAGCAGCGCCAGCACGGCGGCCGCAGCAATGGCTGCCCAGAGAATCTGGGTGCTGACGAGCGGGGCGAACGAGAGACCGAGATTCACGTCGCCTCCTATTGGCCGAGCCGCTCGAGCAGCGCGGGCACGTGCACCTGGTCGGCCTTGTAGTTACCGGTCAGCGTGTACATCACGATGTTGACGCCGGCGCGGAAGGCGAGTTCGCGCTGGCGCGGCTCGCCCTCGACCATCGGCAATGAAGGCTGTCCGTCGGGCTGGATCGCCCAGGCGCCGGCGAAATCGTTGGAGCTGATGATGATCGAGGACACGCCGTCGCCGCCGCGCGCCGGCCGGCGCGAGCTTTCGTCCTCGTCGTTGGCCGAAGGCAGCGCTTCCACCCAGAGCTGGCCGGAATTGAAGCGGCCCGGGAAGTCGCGCAGCAGATAAAACGTCTTGGTCAGAACGTGATCGCGCGGCACCGGCTCGAGCTCGGGAAGGTCGAGCGAGGAGAGGATTTTGCGCAGCTCGGTCATGCCGGGGCCGCGCGTTTCGCTGCCGGAGCCGGGCGGCGCCAGCACCGCGTCGCGGGTGTCGAACAGCACTGTGCCGCCTTGTTTCATGTAGGCGTCGACGCGCTTGAGCGTTTCCTCCGAAGGCCGCGGCGAGCCCGGCACGATCGGCCAGTAGATCAGCGGATAGAAGGCAAGCTCGTCGCGGGCGATGTCGAGCCCGATCGGCTCGCCGGCTTCCAGCGCGGTGCGTTGCGCCAGGAACAGCGTCAGGCCGCCGAGGCCGGACTTGCTGATCGAGTCCACATCGCGGTCGCCGGTGAGGACGTAGGCGAGCTTGGTTTCCAGCGCCGAGCGCGGCGCGTCCTTGTTCTGTGCGTCGGCCGTGCCGCCATGCAGGAGCGTGAAGGCAAGCGCGGCGATGAACAGCACAGCCGTGGTGCCGGCGCGCGCGAAGCGCGGCACGAGCCGCGCCATGCCGCCGCCGAGCCAGAGTACGATCAGCGTATCCAGCAAGAACAATCCGAGCGCCGCAAGCAGGATTGGGCCGCGCAGATCCTGCGGCTCGGTCTTGCGGTAGATTTCCTGGGTTGCGTGCCCAAGCGCGGAAAAATCGAGTGGCGCGAGCCGATCGTTAGCCGACAACGTATTC
>Ga0210400_10005853_pt1 | contig 10394 bp, 10 predicted proteins | sample IncBWH26MmetaG_FD_155456 | JGI IMG/M metagenome (GOLD analysis project Ga0210400, IMG submission 155456) | Forest soil microbial communities from Barre Woods Harvard Forest LTER site, Petersham, Massachusetts, United States - Inc-BW-H-26-M | ecosystem: Environmental > Terrestrial > Soil >... | reverse complement strand
CTCGTTAACGGAGCTTGTCCCGCCGCCCATTTCTCCCGTCCACATGGCCACAAGGAGAATTTAATGCCTGCGTTTTCCGGCGTGGATTTCCTGGACTTCGATTCGCTGCTCAATGACGAAGAGTTGCTGGCGCGCAAGACTGCGCGGCGGTTCGTCGAGGAGCAAGTGCTTCCCATCATCGTAAAACACAATCGCGAGGCGACGTTTCCCCTGGAACTCGTTCCACAGTTGGGAGAGCTGGGATTTTTTGGCGCGAACTTGAAAGGCTATGGTTGCGTGGAAATGTCCAACGTCGCCTACGGCCTGGTGATGCAGGAGCTGGAGCGCGGCGATTCGGGGCTGCGCAGTTTCGTTTCCGTGCAGAGCGCCCTCGTCATGTATCCCATTTATACGTACGGCTCACCGGAACAAAAGGACAAATGGCTGGCGCGCATGCAAAGCGGAAAAGCTCTTGGCTGCTTTGGCCTGACCGAGCCGCAATTCGGATCGAATCCTGGCGGGATGCTAACCCGGGCCGCGCGCCGCGGCGATTGCTACGTGCTGAACGGCGAAAAAATGTGGATCACCAACGGTTCGATCGCCGACGTCGCGCTCGTCTGGGCAAAATGCGAAGAAGATGATCGCGTGCGCGGCTTCCTGATTGAAAAAGGCACCAAGGGTTTCAAGACCTGGGACGTGCACGGAAAAATGTCGTTGCGCGCGTCGGTCACCTCGGGCCTGGCCATGAATGATTGCGAAATTCCCGCCGCAAATGTTTTGCCCGGCGTGTCCGGGCTGAAAGGCCCGCTGTCGTGCCTGAATCAGGCGCGTTACGGCATCGGCTGGGGAGCCGTTGGCGCGGCCATGGCTTGTTATGACACGGCTCTGCAATACGCAAAAACGCGGAAGCAATTCCAGAACAAGCCGATCGCCTCGCACCAACTCGTACAGGACAAACTGGTCTACATGATTACGGAAATTTCGAAGGCCCAGTTGCTGGCGCTGCACGTGGGGAAACTAAAAGATCAGAATCGCCTCGATCCCACGCACGTTTCCATGTTGAAGATGAATAATGTGTCGATCGCGATGGAAACAGCGCGCAAGGCTCGCGACATTCTGGGCGCCAACGGAATTGTCGATGACTACTGCGTCATGCGACATATGAACAACCTGGAATCGGTTTACACCTACGAGGGCACGCATGACATCCATCGCCTGGTCATCGGTGAACGCATCACGGGCATTCCGGCGTATTTTTGAGAATGACGGATGCGGGCTTTTGAAATCGAGGAGAAAATGATATTTCGCAACAGCGGCTCGCCCATATCCGTTTCGCAATTGATATCGCACGCCGTATTGCTCGGAACCCTCCTGTTTGCGGTAGGCATCGCGCCCTCCTCGGCCGCGGAAAAACCAAAAGTCCGTACTGTCACCGCGTTCATTCGCCTGGACACGACTCAATACAAGCAGCAAGTGGCGGACACGCTGAAGATTTTGCGGAATGCGAAGGCCCGCTTCGACCTCGCGGGCTATACGGTCGAAACAATCCGCATATCCACGCAACCGTTTCCGGAATACACGCGCGGAATGTCGCAGCAGGATACTCTGGCGTTTTTTCACGATCTCGACAACCTGGCGAAACAGGAAGGCTTCATCGTCAGCATCGGTCCAGCGCTGACGTCCGAAAAGGACGACCCCGCGCAAGCGCAACTCCTCTCCGAAATTCTAGGCCTGACGAGCAATTTGAGCGGCAGCATCGTTGTGGCTGGCGGCGATGGTGTCCACTGGAAGTCCGTGCGCGCAGCCGCGGATGTCATGAAATATCTCGAGGACCACACCGACCACAGCCTTGGCAATTTCCGCTTCGCGGCCATTGCCAATGTGCCCGCCTACACGCCGTTTTTCCCCGCGTCCTATCACCAGGGGCAGGGGCATCAATTCGCGATTGCGCTTGAATCGGCCAATGTTGTCGCGGCGGCAATGGCGGTGCCGCGCGATGCGGAGGCTACGCGGCAGGCAATTATCGCCGAACTGGGTATGCACGTTCGCGCAGTAGAGGACGTCGCCAGCAAAATTGATCAGGAAACCGGATGGACCTACATGGGCCTCGACATTTCTCCCGCGCCCATGAAAGAAGTTTCCATCGGCTCGGCCACAGCAGGAACCACGGGCGGACGATTCGGCACCAGCGGCACCTTGACCGCGGCCGCCACGATTACGTCGGCGCTGCGCGATATCATGGTGAAAAAAGTCGGCTACAACGGCCTGATGATGCCGGTGCTCGAAGACACGCGCCTTGCGCAGCTCTGGAGCGAAGGCGCGCTCACGATGGACCAGTTGCTCGCCTATTCCGCCGTTTGTGGTACCGGCCTCGACACTATCCCGCTGCCCGGAGATATCACCACGGAGCAACTCGCGCGCATCATCGGCGACGTCGCCACACTCTCCGCAAAATTGTCGAAGCCTCTGAGCGCGCGCCTGCTGCCACTAGCAGGAATGAAACCCGGCGACCGCACCACGCTCGACGATCCCAATCTGGTGAACACAGTTCTTCAACCGCTGCCTTAATTCAATCAAGGGTCACTGAACTATATCGCTGAACTGTAGGGGCACGGCATGCCGTGCCTGATATCACGCGGCAATCTCCCGAGCCATCCGGCCATAAGGAAACCGAGCTTGACAGCGCCTTTCTCGACTCTTAACCTTGGTATATGGAAGTACATTTAACTCCTGACCAGGAAGCATTCGTTCGCAAGGCAATTGAGATGGGTAGGCTCGACCGCGAAGAAGACGCGGTGCGCGAGGCTTTGTTGCTATGGGAAGAACGCGAGAGGCGGCGACTGGAAATACTCGCTGCTGTCGACGAAGCTGAAGCTTCTCTTGCGCGCGGAGAGGGGCAGGATATCACGCAGCAATCCATGCGCGAACTTGCTGAGGAAGTGAAGCGGCGCGGGCGCGCCCGCCTCGCCACCGAGCAGCAGCAAACGCCCCGCTGATGGGGCACGTCCGCACACTTTAGGCCAATTCCGATCTTGACGAAATCTGGTATTACGTTGCGAGCCACAGTGGCAGCCTTGAAATTGCAGACCGGCTTATTGATTCAATCACGGAACGTTTCGTTCTACTCGCAAACTATCCGAATCTAGGTCGTGCCCGCGACGCAGATTTGCGCCCTGATCTGCGTAGTTTTACTATCGGCGAGTACATTATCATTTACCGCATTCGCGGTGCGGACGTGGTGATACTTCGCGTACTGCGCGGAAGCCGCAATATGGAAATACTTTTTGACTCTTGATGGCTGCCTCAATTCAACCACTAGGTGCACAGAACAGATTCCTGGTTTAGGATAGGGCAGGTCTTGGGTGCGATCGCGCGCGTGACCTGCATCGGTTGCGCGCCGGATTCAAAAATCCAAATTGTCGGAGATCAGATGGAAATCGAACTGAGTCTGGAATTCTTGCGCGTCGTCGAACAGGCTGCGATTGAATCGGCAAAGACCATGGGCCTCGGCGACGGGCATAAAGCCGATCAGGCAGCCGTCGAATCCATGCGTAAGGTCATGGACGAGGTGCCAATGGACGGAACGATCGTGATCGGCGAAGGCGAGCGCGACGATGCGCCCATGCTTTTCATTGGCGAAAGAATTGGCGCCGCGCAGCATGTCCGCGGTTTTAATTTTCCTGCGGTGGACATCGCCGTCGATCCGCTTGAAGGCACCAATCTTTGCGCCACCGGAGCACCCGGCGCGATTACGGTTCTGGCCGCGAGCGAAAAAGGCGGCCTGCTTCACGCACCCGATCTTTATATGGAAAAAATTGTCGTGGGACCGTCAAGCAAAGGCGCTGTGGATTTGGATGCTCCGGTGGCCGACAATCTGCGCGCCATCGCAAAGTGTCTTGACCGCGACGTCGAGGATCTCGTCATCATCGTGCTGGACCGGCCGCGGCATGAAAAACTCATCGCCGACATTCGCGCGACCGGCGCGCGGATCCGCCTGATCGGCGACGGCGACTTATCCGCGGGAATTTCCGCGGCCGTCGTCGGCACGGGCGTTCACGCCGTGATGGGCACGGGAGGCGCGCCGGAAGGCGTGCTGACCGCCGCGGCGCTTCGCTGCCTGAATGGCGAAATTCAGGCGCGCCTGGTCGTCTCCAAACCTGAGCACCACGAGCGCCTCGCAAAGATGGGAATCAAAGATGGCAAGAAAATTTATAAAACCGAAGAGCTCGCGCCGGGAAAAAAGTTGATCTTCGCGTGTACAGGCGTCACCGACGGAAACTTGTTGCGCGGCGTGCGATTCTTCGGCGAAGGCATCCGCACGCAGTCGCTGATCGTCACACTGGAAGAGCGCCAGGTCCGCTTCGTCGACACCGTGACCCTGGACAAGCGTTCCGACGTAAAAGTGCGATTCGCATAGAACGCGATTCGCGTAGGCCTTTTTTTCGCGAAGCCTCTGGCAAAGCACCACCATCAAACGTGAGTGTTGCTGCTCGGCTGTCGTCATTCCGTTCACGGTGAACGTTCACGGTGAACCGAACGAAGTGAGGAATCTCTCTCGGTTTCGTTTTTAGAGAACAAAAAAGCTGCCCGCCCAAAAAACGGGCGGCCTCTACAAGTGCCGCGAACGACGCTTTCGTAGAGGCCACTCCGTTCCGCGGTTTTCGGAACGGAGTGGGCACGCCTCTTATTTAGATTGAACCACTAACGAAATGTTCCAGCAGCAGCCTTTGATCTCTGCGCACCAGAAACCACTTAAGTACGAGTATATTCAAGGTATACTGTAGTCTCCCGCCCGGGACCTCAGAAAGTTGCGCATGCATTTTAAACGTCTTACACGCAGGGAAATACTGAAACTGTGTAGTGGCACCGCCGCCGCTGGCTTGGGCGCTCAACTCTTACATGGTTGCGGCGGAGGGAATCTCGGCTCGATCATTCCTCCGGGCACCGGCGGTTGCAGCAAATTGACGGATATCGAGCACGTCGTCATTCTCATTCAGGAAAATCGCTCCTTCGATCACTATTTTGGCAGCTATCGCGGGGTGCGCGGATTCGCGGACCAGAGTGCCGCGTTCCAGCAGCCGGATTCGGCCAACACCACGGACCCGCCCGTCGGACAATTACTGCCATTTCATCTGAACACGGCCACGACGAATGCGGCCTGCACGCATGACATCACTCACGCCTGGGTGCCGCAACATCAGAGTTGGAACAATGGCGCGATGAACGGGTTTGTCAGCTCGCGCCTGCCAATCGATGCCAATGACGCCGTCTTGACCATGAGTTACTACACGCGCGCGGACATTCCCTACTACTACGCCGTCGCCGACGCCTTCACGATTTGTGACAATTATTTCTGCTCGGCGATGGGACCTTCGGACACGAACCGCCTTTACACCATGGCTGCTTCGATTGATCCAGACGGAAAAAACGGCGGGCCTTTAATTGAAACTTTGGGCGTCAATCGTTCCACCTTTTTTGGGCAATTGACATACGCCACGATGCCCGAACAGCTTCAGGCCCGCGGCATTACGTGGAAAGTTTATACCTCACCCGACGCGAACATTTTGAATAGCGTTTTCTCGGACAACGTCCTGTCGTATTTCAAGAATTTCCAGAACACGGCTTCGCCGCTTTACCAGAACGCTTTCGTGCCGCAGTTCCCCGTCGATTTTATAAACGATGCCGTATCCGGAAATTTGCCGCAGGTTTCCTGGTTGCTGACGTCCCTGATTGATTCCGACCATCCGCCCTCCCCGTCAATTTTTGGCGAGGCCACATTGTCCGGAATTCTAACCGCGTTGACAGCGAATCCGGCGCAGTGGGCAAAGACCGCGCTGTTTGTCACGTGGGATGAAAATGGCGGATTTTTTGATCATGTCCCTCCAGTCACCGCGCCGCCCGGAACTCCCGGTGAATACCTCACAGCGCCTGCCGTGGTTGATCCGAGCATGATCGGAAATCCACCGATCACCGGTCCCATTGGACTGGGTTTTCGCGTGCCGATGCTCATCATCTCGCCGTTCAGCCGCGGAGGTTTTGTTTCCTCGGATCTTTTCGATCACACATCGGTTTTGCGATTCCTGGAAACGCGATTCGGCGCGGAAGTCCCGAATCTCAGCGCGTGGCGCCGCGCGGCGGTAGGCGATATGACCAGCGCATTCAATTTTAAATCGCCCGATCAATCGATTCCGAGCCTGCCCTCCACCCTCCCGGCGATTCCGCAAATCATCCAGGAATGTACGGCGAATCTGGCAGGCACAACGCCGTACCCTGTGCCGAATCCGCAAGGCATGCCAACGCAGGAGTCAGGTACAGCCCCAAAGCCCAGCGGAGTCTGTTAGGCCTCCAGTAGGACAGGCTTCAGCCTGTCTGGTTTTGTGTAGGAATCGGCGCCTAATGCCCCGCGTCATTCCGAACAAAGTGAGGAATCCCTCCCGCTGTGATTACAAAAAAGAAAAGCCTCCTGGGCTCGCAGCAAGCGTGCCCAGGACAGACGCCCTTCTAAGGTTTTCTTCAGTCTCCGCGCGTGGCGTCTTTAGCCCCGCGAAAGCGAGAACCGCGCTCTCGCAAGATGCGCTACTGGCCGTGCGTCGCTGCGACCTGAACCAACTTCAAAACCGCACAGGCTGAAGCCTGCGCTACTTAACTGCGCAGATCGCCTGGCGGAATATCATTTTGCCGCGCGAGATCGCTGAGGTCGTCGAGCTGATTCTGCACTTCGCGAACGTATGCTTCGAGAATCGCGATGCCCTCCGCAGGCGTCACACCGACATTCCCCTGGCTCATATCAACGCCGGGTTGCGTGATTCGATTCTCCGCGGCCGCGAGATTTGCCTGGGCCTCGCGCAGCAGAGCTTCGCGTCTGTCGAGTTCCGCTTGAAGGATGGACGCCTGCTCGGCGTACCACGCGGGGTCTTCCGTCCTCGACGCAAATGTTGCCGGTTCGGGCGCCACGGCCGGCGTCGGGATCATCATTTCAATAGCGGGATTGAACGTAGTGATCAAGCCGCGCGCGCGAAGCTCGTCCATATCCTCATTCGTCCAAACTTTTTTTGTCTTGGCCGTTTGGGCGGCGGCCTGGTTGCTTTGCGCGGGACGCGGCTTCTCTGCCGCACGCGAAGGGAACACTACAGCCAAAGCTAAAACGGCCGCGAGAGAAAAATGAAAAGTGCGCATGCATCCTCCTGGGCGGGGACAAGCAAAGTGTACACCCAGAGGGTGTTTAGCAAAAACTCCGAACGTTGTTCGCGGCCCGAACCCTATTCACCGTTCAAATAGTTTGTTCCGAATTCGGCTCGGATGGTTTTCCATTGACGGGGGTGAAGTATAGCCAACGGAGCAGAAGACGCCAGACCAAGAGGAGCAAGACGAGTCCGGTGATACTCTCGCTAGCGGGACAATAGAAGGAGGGGCTCAACGAAGTGTTCGCCCGAGCGGGGTTCCACAGCGCGCGGATCGTCGATTTCGATCAGGATTTCTGAGTGCTGGCGATCAAAGACTCTTCCTCTTCGCTCTTTTCTGTCTCGTGAACAGCGCCATCCTCAAGTTTCCTCACAGGCGCGTCCGCCCGTGCAAACGAATCAAAGATGGAGCGCGTGAACGTATTCGATGCTCCGATGGGGTCGCGGACACACAGTAAGCGAATCGCCACGCCAAACTCGCCCGGAGACAATTGCTCGACCCGGACAACCTCACCGTCATATTCACAATTGATAAAACCAAATGCGGGAATGGCATGCACGCTCATTCCAGGCCGGTACCAGCCCTTTTCCGTCACGAAATAGAAACCCCAGCGGCTTAGATCTCGCGTGGTGCGTAATTCTTCGAATCGGTCGTTGTACGGACCGGTGGTTTCCACGTAAACGGGGCGGGCGATTTGGGCGCGAGGCTCTCGGCGGCGCTCTTTCCCATGTGCAAGTTCGGTCATCTCGTTTCTATTTCCTTCATTCCCACAAGACACCTTAAGGCTGGAAAGCGGTCATGTCGATGGAGCAAAAGTACTGGGGACGATGGGCTGTTCGGAAATGAAACAGTTAGACGCTGGTTGGATGTGCGCGGAAACGCCTCGTTGTTAGCGGAATTACGAGCGATGGAACAGCGCAACGACCGCCGGCTTCCTTTGCAGGAAGCCATCACTCCTTATTCGCTGACAGTTTTTTTTGGGGGAAAGCCTAGTAACTAACTGAGTTTATGTAACAACCTTGTCATAACCGCGTCATCTCTCAGCTCCCGCTTACGCCCGCTATATCGGAATCGCGGGCAGCAATTTCCTCTCCAACTCCTGGCGAGCCAACAGCGAAGCCAACCTGCACGACGCCGCTTTGCGCACGTTCACGGGATTCCTGGGCAGAATGGGAAGCAATGCGCTTCAGGAATTTTGGCCTGACGTAAAAAACCGCATCTTCCGCAAGCAGTAGCTTCGAGCAACTCGATCAGTTACGCCTTGTCGTAAACAAAGGTGACACTGGTCTTTTTGCCGTTGGCATCCGTTCCGCTGACGGTGACGGTGCGGTTCTTACCATCGGCCGAGACGACGACGCGACCGGTATTGGTCACCTTGCTGCCCTTCTTCTCGGTCAGCGCCAGCGTGTGATCGTTGACCGGCTTATACGCACGGGTGTCGGACACGAGATCACCGGTGATGGGGTAATCTTTCCCGTCGAACTTGCCCGTCCATTCGTTATGCGTGGGCTTGCCGTCGGGTCCGACGCCATCGACAGTGACTTTCACGCTGTCTCCGGCGGGCGCGATAACCACCATGGTATTTTTTGGAGCCCCTGGGCTGACTTTGGACTTGGCTTCGTTCAGCTTCCAGGTGCCCATATTTACGTCAGCCGCGAAACACGCCACCACGACGGCAAAAAACGCTGCCAGCGTAAGCAGAATCGTCCTCTGTTTCATATGATCTCCTCTCACGAAACTTTCTCTCGTCTTCGAAACCGAACTTCGGATTTAGCCTCTCACTTTGTGCATCGCACACGCTTCTACTGATTTCGACACGTGGGCCGTTTGCCGGCTAATTGCCGCCGCTCGCACCCCGGGCATAGTGGATCTCGCGGACCAAACGACTCGATACGACTGTCGCGAGCTGATTGCGGTGATCTCCGGCTGCCTGTCGCTGCGTCGCGGACCCGTAGTGTTTGAGCGTGATCGGATCGGCGCGCTCCGCGAGGGTATCCAGTGCCGCGTAATTTGCGTATGTCAGTGTAAGTCCGACAGTCCAATCATTTGGATTATCGGTGGTCACATTGTTGAACATCGTATAATTCGTGAGAATTCCGGCCTTTTTCTCCTCCTCGTAAACCGGAATGAGGTTGTCCATTACGTCCTGATCGAAAGCAGGACGCTGGCCTGGATTGATCTTGAGAAGTATGACCCGCGTGACCGTCGTTGGAGTTACTTTGACGCTGCCTGCCGATTGCTGGGCAGCAACTCGAGTCGATGAAAGAAAGGATACGAACGCAAGCAGCGCGAACAGTAATATGGAAATTACGATCCAGTGTTTTCTCATTGGCTGGTCTCCTCCAAAGAAAATCTAGAGTGGCTTTCTTGGCTTCAATTTTTCAGGGACCGGGGCCTGCCAGGAATGTCCTATTTTTCCAAGGGTAGTACTAGCGAGCGAAGGGTTACCTAGTGCACTTTATACGCTCTTGCGCAGACCGGAGTAAAGAAGATTATTTTTTCTTTAAGTGGCCACCGCGTTGTCAACTGCTGTACTGGAGAAATACAAAACTAGCTTTAAGTGATTCGTTCGTAGCATAATCCGCGACAGACGGGAGGAACATCTGCCATGAGAACAACTTTGTTTCTTGTCGGTGCTTTACTTGCAGTTGCTGGGGTCGGCTCGATGCCGGCACGCGCCCAGGAAGTAACCAAGCAGGACGTCGACGGAGTTAAGAATTTCAAGCGCCTGGAGACCACCGTCGCCTGCGCCGGCGCAACCAAGGCCGACGCCGTGCCGGAAATTAAGAAGATGGGATTTAACTCGATCATTAACTTGCGGGAAGCCAGCGAAGAGGGCGCAAACGTCGAGGCCGAAGAGGCCGCTGCAAAGAGCGCGGGCATTCGCTACTACCACATTCCATTCAATGGCTCCAATCCCGATCCCGCTGTGGCCGAGAAGTTTCTCAACGCCATCACGGCCAGCGGCAGCGATCCCGCCTTCATCCATTGTGCCGGCGGAAATCGTGCCGCGACCATGTGGCTGATCAAGCGCCTGGCGGTTGACCATTGGGACGTCGAGCGCGCCACGAAGGAAGCCACCGAACTCGGCATGACCAGTGACAAACTCAAGCAGTTCGCGATCGACTTCGCGCAAACGCACAAACGCTGAGCGCCACCCGTTTGTACAGCGGATTTTCTTCCAACCATGAAATTTACAAGACGCGATTTCATTAAGACCGGCGCCGCAGCGG
>Ga0210400_10005852_pt1 | contig 10394 bp, 16 predicted proteins | sample IncBWH26MmetaG_FD_155456 | JGI IMG/M metagenome (GOLD analysis project Ga0210400, IMG submission 155456) | Forest soil microbial communities from Barre Woods Harvard Forest LTER site, Petersham, Massachusetts, United States - Inc-BW-H-26-M | ecosystem: Environmental > Terrestrial > Soil >... | reverse complement strand
GGGTGAACTCGGGAACGCTGCCCTTCAGATGCATGGAGACTTTGCGTGCAAACATGTCAACCTCCTTGGTTGGCTGGCCAAGGGGGATTCAGATAACTTGTTTTGGTATAGACAACCTGAAAGCTCCCTCAGTCTCTTAACCATAATAGGTTAATTAACTTGACCTGTCAAGCACACTCTGAGAGTATTGTCAAGGATTAATCAGGTAGAGTTAATCTCGCGGAGGCGCCTGTGGATATCTGCCTACTGGTCAAACAGCGGCTAGAAGAATTGGGGCTGGAGCAGAGAGATCTGGCCGCTGCCGCCGAAGTTACGGAGTCCTACATTTCGCAGCTGCTGACTCGGAAAAAATTGCCCCCGGAGCCTCGCCGGACAGACATTTACGACAAGATGGGAAAATTCTTGAAACTCCCGAGCGGCAAGCTTGCGAAGCTGGCCGACCATCAGCGTAAGGAGGCATTGAAGCGGAATCTAGACGACCCACCGAAGCCTTTGTTTAAAGAAGTGCGAGAGATGATTCTGCGCAAGTGCGCACCCGGGAAAGAAAAACAGATACGCGTGATTTTTGAAAAACAACCCTTCGGCGAACTCGAGCGCCTCGTCACGCAAAAGCTTTTGGACGTCGTCAAAAAAATCGCCAAAGACGAATTGCAAAGTGAAACCTGGCTTCACTCGGTGGCGCGCCTTAGCGGCAAAAGCTACGAAGCGATGCGAGTCAGCATCCTCGAGTTCCTGGACACGGACGTCTTCAACGTGTCAGTTGAGAATTGCGTTTCCTTCCTGGATCCGCTGGTCGAATCCTGGGATATCGATCTCGCGACCTTCGGCATGGATATCGTTTTGAATCGGAGAATCATTCCGGGTTACGCAAAGAAATTTGAGTTTGTCGAAAGGGAACCTGCCCAATCTGAGGAAGAGCCAGGGCTCAAGGAATTCCTGAAGCACCTGTCCGTGAACGGTGGTGCGACAGAAGAGGAAATCGAGTTTCTAAAGAGGCTTAGGTTCAACGGAAAGCACCCGGTGCCTCTTTACTACTACCGAGAATTGCAGAACCTGAGGGACCCGCTCCATTTTCGCGCGCTCGTCACTCAGACCATGCGGAAAAAAACACTGGGCCAGTCCCAGCCCGAAGGGTCAGTCGCCCCGATGCACAAATTCCTGGAGGCTGATGGCATTGAGAAACAGCTACAGCTTAACGGCAGGAAAAAGGCATTACAGCGCTGGGCAGGAAACAGGAGAAACGGGAGCAAGAAAAAGTTTAGAGCAGCGAAGGCGAGGGGTAAGCAGTGAAGCTAATTTTGCACAGGCGTAAGAACCCGGCATCAGCGGCCAAGACTGATCGGCCAGGGCCTAGGAATCATCAGCGTCATCAGGAGCAAGCCGAGCAATGCCATGTTTTTCATGAAGTTCACCTGCTCGGCCTGTTTCGCCTGTGGGTCCTGAATCGCCCAGTAATTGTGGATTCTGAACGCGAAGCCCAACAGGCAAATTATGAGCAGCGTCGCACCGATGGTTGGGTGATACCCAAGGAGAAGGCTCGCGCCGCCCAGTATGAGCAGCGCTCCCGTACCGCCGACGGCGATCTCCGAAGCAGGCGTGCCTTTGCTCTTTGCATATCCGGCCATCATGCTGAGTTTCGCGAAGTGGTTGATGCCGGAGGTCAGGAAGAATCCGCCAGCGATAATTCGCCCGATGAGGAAAGCAATGTTGATGATATTCTGATTGTACATTGGCTCTCCTTGCTCTCGTGAATTTCGCGCTAGCCGTTATGCTCCACTCACCGCGCCCGGCCAGCGCGTGCAGGCAAATCTAAAATAGAATCTCTGAGAGGGCAAAACCAACCATTATTCTACTCCGCGTCTTCCAATGAACGCGGAAAACATGAATGACATGAGCGCAAAAACCAAAAGCAAATGAATTAGAACGCCAGTGACGTGAAACATGAAGTAGCTCACTCCCCACGCTAAGCCCAAGAGGACGCCTAATGCCAGCCAAGATATGGAACCGCCCATTTTGTAACTCCATCGTCTATTCCACCAGATAAGTACGACCAACATGATTGTGGGGACTATGAGAACGATGAGCGCGGTTAGCATGGGTACGGCCCTCCCTGCCTTGTCATCTCTTGTGTTCCTTTTGTGCGTTTCTACGTTTCAGCTCTGTCGCGCTCAAACAGAGCATCACAATTGGGGCAACGCAATGCGTCAATGTCTGGGCAATCGATTGCCGTTCTCATCGACAGTCAAAATTTAAAATCTGGCCATCGGCCTTGAATGACTCTCCATCCTTAACGGCCCACTTATCGAACAGCGTCGGGTCATTCCTGAGCATCAGTAACGCGATAGCAATTTGTTCCGCGCTCGGCATCCCTTGGTTCGGTACGAAAAAGCACGTCTCCTCGTGACAGGATTTGGCGTCTTTCCCTCCTCGAAGCCGAGTGATGTATCTATCGCGCACAAGGAATGTGTTTGTACCCACATTCAGCAGATAACCATCACCCACCTCGGTGGCATTAGTAAGGGTCACGATGCGCAGCAGATAGCTCTGGGCCTGATTTCTTACATTCTCAGGACAATTGATTTCAAAGTAGTTGAAGAAGCCCAAGAATGGGCTGTTGTGCTGTGGTCGTTGCGGTAAGATGATTTGTCCAAACAACAGTCGCTGCGAGCAAACAAACACAATTAACCAGCCCAGAACAAGAAACACACACGAGAGAAGGATTACAGCCACCAACCTACACCAAAACAACGGACCTGCCACAGCCTCTCGTCTGATTATATATCCAGTGGGGACCGCAACAGATACAGCTCCCCTCTCCCCGCCCTAAGAACTGAGGGGGAAGCTATGACCGTTTATGATTTGCGGCCAAGCTGTCTAATTTAGACGGCCAAATACACATTGTGGTGTATTGGGAAGATGAGCGGTCTGCAAAAGTGAACAGCCGCTGTAATTCAAAATCTGTTGTAGCGAGAAGAACTTGACCCTCATTCGTATGAACGGTTCATTAGTTGCATCCATTTCTCTCACTTCGCCCCATTCGGCATCACTGGAAATAACCATCGGCCAGTCAGTTATGAGACCAGCATACACAATTTTGCCTTTCTCATTCGAAAAGACCACGATGTTCGCTTTCGTTGGTGCGTTCGACTCTATACATCTGTCTAGCAGGCTGCTGAAAAATCGTGCTGAGCCAGCAATTTCTGGGTTGGTTGAGTCATTCGGGAGTTTTCGAGCGTCTGAGGCGTGATTTTTCGTGCTACCGAGCGCCCGAAAGAGGCGTTTCAGCGCCGTTCAGAGACACTACGGCCCGGACTGACTACGTCGGAATTGCGCTGCGCATCAGGTTCCGCATGCGCACCAGGTTGTAGGCGGCGCAGGCAAACGTGAAGATCCAATCAACTTTCAGCGTTCCGCGATGCCGCTGCGCAACAACGCAATGGTCTTCAGCCAGCCAAAACATTCTTCGATGCGCTTCCTCTTCTTCTGGCTGAGGGCATAGCCCCCCTGCCGCGTCGTGCGGCTATCAATGGCGCTGCCGCCTCTTCGCCCAAGGTTTTGCGCCACGTGCGGCGTCACCCAAATGTTCCGGCACTCACGCACGAATTCCGCCGTGTCGAAGCCCTTGTCGCCGCCCACCGTCACGCGCCCCCTTCCCGGAATTTCCTGCAGCATTTCCAGCGCGGCATAGCGCTCGGCCGTGCCCGTGGCTTCCCACACCCGGCTGTCCACAATCAAGCCGTTGCGATTCTCCACCAGCAGATTCCCGCTGTAGCTCAACTTGGCCTCCTTGCCCGCGCCTTTGCGCGCCAGTTGCGCTTCTGGATCGCTTTTCGACTCGTGCGTTTCGTTCGAGCACTTCTCGCCGTGATAATCCAACGTGGGATTTCCAGGATCATCCGGCGGGGGCGAACTCTTCTTGTTCTTTGGCTGAAAACTCTTCACGCTGGCCCAGGCTTCCAGCAAGCTTCCGTCTACGGTGAAGTGCTCGTCCGAGGCCCATCCCTGCCCTCGTGCTTGCTCCACAACCAGCGCCAGAAAGTCCTTGGCCACTTCGGCCTCCAGCAAACGGTCGCGGTTCTTGGTGAACACAGTGGCGTCCCACACCGCATCATCCAGATTCAGTCCCACGAACCAGCGGAACAAAATGTTGTAGTCGATCTCCTCCATCAGCAGCCGCTCGCTGCGCACCGAGTACAGCATCTGCAACAGCAGAGCGCGCAGCAACTGCTCCGGCGGAATCGACGGACGACCCACTTTGGAATACATCTTGTCGAAGTCAGGCGAGAGCTCCTTGAGTACCTTGTCTACCATCGCGCGAATCGGCCGCAGCGGATGATCTTTGCGCACCCGCTGCTCCGGTGAAATGTAGCTAAAAACATGTCCCTGCTGCTGATCGGTTCCTCGCATGCCCAATGAGACGCATCGCGCGCCGCCTCGTTACAACATTTCCGACTTTTTCAGCAGCCTGCTAGGGCTTTCTGTAACTCCAACTGAGCATCCCTATTCATCGCCATGTTGTCGCTCCTTCCCCATTCCCTGGCGATTCAATGTGCAGCTTTCAAAGCAGGCTCCTCAGAAACCGCACGATTTCCGCCAACGCGAACACAAACCAGAAGGCTTCGAAGAGGAGTTTCTTGAGTGGCGGGAAGATGCGCCTGAACTGATTTAGAGCCGCGATGATTTCTGAGACTGTGGGCTTGGGCACTGCACGCTCCTCCCCATTGAGAGAACAACGTGCAGCATTGAAATCGTGGCCGTGCCGGAGATTTTTGTCAATAGCTACACAATTTGTGCCTGCTGTGGAAATGGGGCGCTACTGCTTGTGTACGCGGGCTGATCGCCGCTCGTGCATGGCGTCAAACTTTTCGTGCCGCCCTTCGAGCTGGGTATAGTTCGGATTCAGAACCACGAGCCAGTGTCCGGGAACTGAATAAACGCTGTCCCTTCGCTTCGCAACAATACCTTCTAAATCCTTTTTGCAAATTGCCCGATACAACACGCACCCGCGCATCTCGATATGCGGCACATAAATGATGCGCCAACAATCACCCTTTTCGATCAATTTACGAAGCCGAATTTTGCGCTCGATGAGGGGAAGTTGCCGCAAATCTTTCCCATTCAGCCATAACAGGTCAAACGCATATAACGCAGGCTCAGCGCGATGGCGGAGAAGTAGATTCAATCGGCTGCGACCTTCACTATCCAGACAAACAATCTCGCCGTCTAAAATCGCATTCTCGACTTTCAGTTTTGCCAGTGCAGTTTTCAAGGAATCGAAACTCTTGTACTGATTGCTACTCCGTGATGAAACCAGGTTGCAACGTCTCTCGGAAATATACGTGAGGCAGCGGAAACCATCATACTTCAGCTCGAAAACAAAATCATGATGGTCAAACGGCGCGGGAATCCGCGTGAGGGTCATAGGCTCGAAAACAGGTAAGCCCACACGTCAATTCTAGGGATTGCACAAGAATCGTGCAACTTTAGGGCGTGCGGAGGGGAAAGGAAGAGGGGCCGAGTCTGTTCTTCACATCGAGAGCGAGGCAAAACGGAAGGCTCGGGCCGCACCTAGGGCATTTAGTTGGAGGCGCACCAAGAACTCACAAGTGAAATCTCTCGATCTCTTGAGGGAATCAGTCAGCGGAACGGTTCGAGCCTCTTGCGGCCTTTTGCGCCAGTTCACCATCATGGAATAGGCGATACATTGGCACTTCTAAGGCCCGTGCCATCTTTTCGAGCGTCGAAACCGCTGGGACTGTATGCCCGTTTTCAACACGTGAGATGTAGCACCGGAGCAAGCCTGTGCGTTTTTCAATGTCGCCCTGCGAGAGTTCCTTGGATTCGCGCAATCCTTTCAAGCGATTACCAATCACCATGATGGTCTCCTAAGACCAATGTTACCTTAGAATCGCAGCCGCTCCATTCGCTGCGTATCCATTTGTCCGAATCGATGAAATCCGAACACGCCACGGACACCGTTGGAGAAGGCGGAAATAATAACAAGAGCCACGACCAGGCTCGCTATGGGAGCGAAGCCATTCTTTATTCGTACCGCTAGTTCTACGACAAACAGCAACAGGCCGACCACCGCCCACGGTCGGGACATCCTGTAAGTACCCCAGGCGACTACGCCGAATAACCCTGCATCTACGAGACCCAGGCCATCGATTCCTAAAACTGCGTGCTTAAGTACGATGCTTAGAGTGGCCGCGAGACCTGTTACCGCTGCGACGAAAACACTGGCACCGACACCTTGCATGGCAGCGTCTGTCGCCGTTTTTGTATCTGTAATCGTGGCCCAATAGGACATAGTTCCTCCTAAAAAGCGCCCCGCACAGCTAGGTGCTTGTGTCCTTTGTCGGTTTGCTCAAACCGTTCAACCAATTGTTGTAGCCCTCGGCAAGATTCAAGAATTCGGCGAAGCTTTCGTTTGATACCTTCCAGGGTTCCGATTTTGGTGCCTCGTCGTTCAAGCGCATCATTCTTTGTCGATCAACATCCCAAAGAATCCAATCGTTGCTATTCGGGTCTCGGGTCATCCATCCATTGGGGTGCGCTTCGCTGCCGCCTTCGTGTTGATACTGACAGCCGCGCTTTGTGAATTGCCGCGCCAGAGCGAATCCCGTGATCTCGCGCCATACAAACCGTATGAGCGCCATACCTATGACGATTCCGATTCCTAGTTTGACGCCAAACCATACGGTGTCCACGCAGCTATCCTCCCGCCCCGCGTTCTTGCCAGCAAGGTAAATAGCGCGGTACGTTCGCTAATCGTTATCGGCGGGGTTTTACTCGAACGCTTCAAGCAGGGATGCCGGGAAGTGCTGTGGGCGATCTCAAAAAGTGTTATTCCGAGTTATCCTGCCTACAATAAACACACCTGAATCAAGGAAGGGTCTTTATGTACCTAGCGTACTTAGATGAATCTATCGACAAGGAATGCGGCCTCGCAATGGTCGGAGCACTCCTTATTCAAGACGATCAGTTCTTTGTTGTTGAAGACTACGTGGGAATGGTTATAGAGAACTTGGTTCCCATAAACAAATTGGAGAAATTCGAGGAATTCCATGCCTGGGAGTTGTTTGGTGGACACGGAGTTTTTGAAGGCATCGATGAGAAGGAACGGTTTGAGGCTATTGAAGCCCTCCTAGCGGCAGTTCAAAGTTTCGAAATGCCTTTTGTATATTCAGCCGTCGATACTCGGGCGCTCTCCAATAGTGCGTTTGGGGGAGCGAACCCCATTGATGTTGCGTTCCGCATGTGTGCGAGGGGCATAGAACGAAAAATAGCACCCGGAGGCGATGGGGCTTTGGGGCTATTAATTATGGATGAAACCAAAGAGGCGGCGCTAAAGAATCAGTTAAAGCGCAGTTTCAATTCCGAACGTGGAAAGAGCGCACCTCCAAGTCGGAACCCGCGCAGGATGTTTCACATGCATGACGATATGTACTTTGGGCATTCGCGTGATTCGATAGGCATTCAAATTTCCGATTTGTGCAACTATTTCGTGGCACGCAAACTCAAGATTAGAGGTGATAGCGAACGCTTCTACAACATTTTCGCGCAGCGCGTCTTTTGCGCGAAGATGGAACCGGAGTGGTCGCAATTCAGAGAAAGCTTTATGGAAATTGGGGTACAAGTGGCGCAGTGAAATCAACGCGATGTAAGCCTGGACCGTTCTTTGAATGCTGTGAACTTTTCGTGCCGCCCTCGTGCTGCGTATAGTCGGGATTCATTACCTTCAGCCATTGCGCATTCGCCGAATACACGCCGTCTTTACGTTTGCAGACGAAGCCATCAATTCATCGCGTATCCCGCAGCCTTCCACGCCTCGACTCCTCCTTTCAGCACTTTGACATTCGTAAAGCCCTGCTCCTGGTATTTCGCTGCCTGACCGACAGCGCTCGCTTCGGCGGGTCACGCTCAATAGAAGATGATTTCCTGCGTCTTTGGCAGCGAGGCCGCGTGGGGCTGGAACTTGGTGAACGATATAGACCCTTCCAGATTTAACATCCGACATTTAGCCTCGTCTTCGTAGGCGCAGACTAGCAGGGCTTGCTTTGCCTTTGTTTTTGCGTGGCCGATTCGCTCGATGTCTGCCATGTTTCCCCTTCAGGGTGGGCCTCGCAAAAGTCTACGTCGTCGCCAAACTTTTGTCAGCGGATGCTTCTGACCAACGAGATTGTGACTACGTTCGATCTTACTTTGATGTTGCTTTCGCGGTCGGTTTCGCTGACCTGAATCGTATATTTGCCCGATTCAGTCAAATCGTAGTATTTCTCCACATCAAGCAGATCACGCGAGGATTCGCCGGGCCTCAGAGTAGGGAAAGCAACGCTGAAGGTCGTCTAGCACTGCTCTCGCTTGCTCTGTCGTAGGCGGATACATCGTGACCGGAGTATTTTTCGGCTCGCGCATTTCGGACGTGTACGCGCTATAACGAGTTCGCGATCGCTTGATATAGATGCGGTTTTTACCGATGACCGTTTGAAAACCGGATGGCGTCCGCTGCGCAACTTGTTTTTGGATTTTTGCAAGCACACGCGACACTTGGCCAGGTCGGAACGCATGCACGTCAGTCAAGTGTGATGCGAACTTCGCCTCAGACTCCGTAGAAAATCCGCATCCCTGTTCCGGGCACGTGAATGTGATTTTATCGCCCATCCTGGAGAGTTCCTTTCGACTCGTTCAGCCGCTCTGCATACTCTTCCATTCGCTGCTGGGACCGAACGCGCAAGGCGAACCGGTTTCGCTACCGTCGAGCATTACCGTGGCCCAGATTTCGTTGTTAGCGGCAGTTGTCCAGAGTTCTGCTTTGAATTGAGTCGCTGGAATCGTTTGAGCCTTCATCGTTGCTCCTCTTGCACAATAACTGCGGCAAGACGATGGTGGCCAAAAGCCAACTGATATTCACCTTTGGTTTTGCGAACCACCCACTGTTCTCCCTCTTCTTCCTCTTCTTCCTCTTCTTCCTCTTCTTCCTCTTCTTCCTCTTCTTCCTCCTCCTCTTCCTCTTCCTCTTCTTCGTCGTCTGGCTGTGTCGGGTGCAGGTCCAGTTTCTTTTCTACGGCGTTCATTGCACCGATGTTCCAGCGTCTGCCGACTTCCGCCAGGATGAAGTCCGCTGCCGTGAGCGACGTTCGGTTATTGTGAATCATTGGCTACCTCCTATGCCGTGGTGCAGACGAAGGTCTTAACTCCGTCGTCCTCCGTAATATCGAGAACGCGAAGGGTCTTCTGAAACGTATTCTTTGTTCCGAGGCGCGTCGGCACGCCTTGAAAACGGTCTCCGATTTCAGGGGCTTGAGTGAACCGCAGCACACGGACAGGTTCGGGCTTAGTGTCATTGACGCGAGCGCGAATGATTATCGGGTCCGGCCTGCTTTTTGTTTCGCGACTGCTCACGTTTCCGCGTTTCACGATTGCACCTTCTTTTGAATCACGACCTGCGCTTTGCAGTGATGGTCGCGCTTCGCGATTTGAATTGTCGGCTGCTTGCCGAGGCCGGAAACGAAGAATCCACACTTTGCGCAGCTTGCTTGATAGTCAGGATGGCGATTCTCCTTTCAGATCGAACTTCTCTAACCCCGTACTATTCTTTTGACCCGGTTTAAATCTTGTTGTACAGCTTTGACTCGACGCTCCATATCATCCACCTTGCGCTCAATACGAGCGAGTGCAGCAAGAATTTTCTGCTCAGCGGTCATCGCATTTGATGGGTTACCCATGCGTTTGCTCCTTCAGCCGTATCGTAACGCGATGCTTGGCTGGCGACGTAAATCTTCACTCGCTGCACTTGGGTGCGTAAGAACAATCGGGATGCGTGACTGTGGCGGCGGTATCTAGGCGATTCCGCGTCTGGTGAGGATTTCCAAAATTTCCGAATCAGGAGGTGTCTTGGCCGTTCGATAGATATAAGCATGGAGCATTCCGTTGACAATGTTCATGCCCATGCGTTTTCCGTGCTGATAAACTCCGGGGCGATGCTCTGACTTCAATTCGTCCAAGATGGGATTCCATCGGATGCGGTTGCCCAACGGAAGTTCTGTTATGTCGATGCGGTCGTTCTGAATGGTGACTTTCATCGCAGGATGCAATTATACACGACGAAGCCTCCCACACCGAGAACGACGAACACGACGCTGCCGAGCTTCCCCAACAATCCAACATTGCCCAAGGCTATGGCGTAGAGACTCGTCGCCAGGTAAGTGAGCACCGCAAACAACCCGAGCCAAGCATCGATGAGCGCAGAAAAAGGGGGCCACCACTACGGAACATTTCCAGAACTAGCTACTTGCGTAGCCCGCATGTCAACGACGGTAAGCATGGTGAGCGTGAACAGAGTGAACATTGTCGTGGAGATTGTAGCGGCGGAGAGTCTGAGAACCGAAAAT
>Ga0210400_10005850_pt1 | contig 10395 bp, 6 predicted proteins | sample IncBWH26MmetaG_FD_155456 | JGI IMG/M metagenome (GOLD analysis project Ga0210400, IMG submission 155456) | Forest soil microbial communities from Barre Woods Harvard Forest LTER site, Petersham, Massachusetts, United States - Inc-BW-H-26-M | ecosystem: Environmental > Terrestrial > Soil >... | reverse complement strand
GCGCCGTGGCGCTACTTACCAACGAACCGCCGGCTACAGCGGCCAGTGCAGCCGAGCCGACTCCAAGAAAGCTGCGACGCGACACTTGATCTTTCGTGTTGTTGTTCTCCATTGCGTTACGCCTCCCTGAAATCCGAATGCACTTCGCATGCCAAAGTTGCAATTGCCAGCGTGTTTGTCACCAGGCGTCTGAGCGGAGCGAAGGATCGAGACAGCGTGTGTGCGTGATTTTTGCTCACACTCTGTCTCGTAAGCGGCCGGTACGGAAAGAAAAACCCTTTTCCTTACTTCGCAAGCCTGCGCGCAGCTTCGGGGGCCAACTCGTGCCGGTGCGCGTCTTGGGGTGGAAGCAAACGTATAAGAAATAAAGCTCTTACCGATCAGGGCTCGCCAAACCTAAGAAGGGCGTTGCGGACGGCCTTAACAAAATAGCCAGTTCAGCTGTTGGATTGAGGCGTCGAAGTTTCGAGAGATGTCGAAGTTTCGACAGGTGTCGATGCCGAGAGATGGTTTTCGTCAAACGACGCATGCTAAATGGCTGTTGCTACTCAATGAAACTGCCCGAACTTGGCCAAATGCAACCTTGGCAACTCAAGTGCATTCATGTCGGACGACGGCGTTTTCGCCCAACTGTTCAGCTTGGGCGGTCCGTATACATCGATTCCAAACCTGAAGGTCGAAACGAGGTAATTTATGTGGATTGTTCGGCTTGCGCTCAGGCGGCCTTACACGTTCGTAGTGTTGGCCGTTCTGATCTTGATCCTGGGAACGCTTTCATCGCTCACCACTCCCACGGACATTTTTCCGAACATCAACATTCCGGTAGTCAGCATCATTTGGAATTACAACGGGCTGGCGCCGGCCGACATCGCGAGTCGAATCATCATTATTCAGGAGCGCAACTTAACAACCATAGTGAATGATATTGAGCATATCGAGTCGCAGTCGCTGAACGGCGTCGCTGTTATCAAGGTCTTCTTCAATCCGGGCGCGAACATCAGTACCGCCATTGCGCAGATTGCCGGCCAGTCCCAGACCCAACTCAAGCAGTTGCCGCCAGGAACGACGCCGCCGCTGGTCATCACTTACAGCGCTTCCAGCGTTCCGATTCTTCAGCTCGCGCTCTCCAGCCCCACGCTTTCTGAGCAGCAGTTAAATGATCTGGGACTGAATTTCCTCCGGCCTCAGCTCACTTCGGTACCCGGCACGTCCATCCCGTATCCTTACGGCGGCAAGCAACGGCAGGTTCAGGTGGATCTGAACACCACCGCTCTCCAGGCGAACGGACTGTCTCCGCTCGACGTGGTGAACGCCATCAGCGCGCAAAACCTCATTCTCCCCGCTGGAACAGCGAAGATCGGGACCATCGAATACAACGTCGACATGAATGGCAGCCCATTGACCATCAAGGAACTGAACGACCTTCCCATCAAGCAGATTGGAACCACCACGATTTATATCCGTGATGTCGCCTTCGTGCGCGACGGATTCCCGCCGCAAACCAATATCGTTCGCGTCGACGGCCGGCGCTCGACGCTGATGACCATCCAGAAGATCGGCTCTTCCTCTACGCTGGACATCATCAACGGTATCAAGAAGCTCTTGCCTCAGGTTAAAACCACGCTCCCGCAGGATCTGCAAATCCGCACCGTAGCGGATCAGTCTGTTTTCGTCACCGCGGCCGTTTTCTCCGTGGTGCGGGAAGCGCTCATCGCCGCTTGCCTTACCGCTACCATGATCCTTCTTTTTCTCGGAAGCTGGCGCAGCACGATCATCATCGCGATTTCAATTCCCCTTTCGATTCTTACGTCGATCATTGCCCTCAGCATGCTTGGAGAGACCATCAACCTGATGACTCTTGGCGGTCTGGCGCTGGCCGTGGGCATTCTGGTGGATGATGCCACGGTCACCATTGAAAACATCCATCGCTACCTCGCCGAGGGCAAGAACTTAGAAGAGGCCATTCTAGATGGCGCGCAGCAGATCGCAGTACCCGCGCTGGTTTCAACGCTCAGCATTTGCATCGTGTTTGTACCGATGTTCATGCTCACCGGCGTCGCCCGCTATCTCTTTGTTCCGCTCGCTGAGGCAGTGGTATTCGCTATGCTGGCTTCTTACCTCCTTTCGAGGACGCTGGTGCCCACCATGGCCAAATACTTCCTCAAGGCCCATGCGGAAGGAGATTCACATGTAACCGGCCCGAGCAGGAACCCTCTGGCGCGTTTTCAAGCCTGGTTCGAGCATGGATTTGAGCGCATCCGGAGCTCATATCGCGGGCTGCTCGAGACATTTATCAATCACCGCCGCGTTTTTGCGGCTGGCTTCCTCCTGGCCTGCCTGCTCTCCTTCGCTCTGCTCCCGTGGCTGGGACAAGACTTTTTCCCATCGGTGGATGCCGGCGAATTCACGCTGCATATGCGCGCACGAACCGGAACGCGTATTGAAGAAACGGCAGCTTTATGCGACCGGGTGGAAAACGAAATCCGCAAGCAGATACCGCCCGCGGAGTTTGCCGGCGTCATCGATAACATTGGCTTGCCCTATAGCGGCATCAATCTTTCCTACAGCAATTCGGCTCCGGTTGGCACGCAGGATGCGGACATCATGGTCTCGCTGTCGCCCAAGCATCACCCCACAGCGGATTATGTGCACGATTTGAGGTTAAAGCTGCCGCGGGCCTTCCCGGGAACCACGTTCTATTTCTTGCCCTCGGATATGGTGACCCAAATTTTGAACTTCGGACTGCCGGCCCCAATTGACATTCAAGTGGTGGGAAACGATCTGGAGGGCAACCGGCTATTTGCGGACAAGCTGCTGGCCCGCGTAACAAATGTTTCTGGAGCATCCGATCTCCGCATCCAGCAGACCTTCGACCAGCCCAAGTTTCATATTGACGTGGACCGGACCAAGGCTCGCGAGATTGGCTTCACCCAGCGGGACGTCGCCACCAATATCCTGGTAACGCTCAGCGGCAGTTTTCAGACCTCGCCCACTTTTTGGCTGAACCCCAAGAATGGCGTGAGTTACCAGGTCGCAACACAGACACCCCAGTACCGCGTTCAATCGCTCCAGGATTTGAGCAATGTTCCGATAACTGCCACGGCCACTAGCATGGCGAGTACGTCGCCCTCCCTGGGGACTGTCGCGGGGAATCCGCCGCCCACCATATTGGCCAGTCTTGCCTCTTTCAACCGCGCTACAGACCCGGCCGTTGTCTCCCATTACAACGTAGCGCCGGTGATCGACATATTCGGCTCCCTCCAGGGCCGGGATCTTGGCGGTGTCTCCAAGGACCTCTTCGCGATCATCAACGCCAGCCAGAAAGAGCTTCCTCGGGGGTCGCAAATCATCGTGCGCGGCCAGATCCAAACCATGCGCACGTCCTTTGCGGGCCTGTTGACAGGTCTGCTGTTCGCCATTGTTCTGGTCTACCTGCTGATCGTTGTGAATTTTCAATCGTGGCTTGACCCCATGATCATTCTTATGGCGTTGCCTGCGGCGATGGCTGGAATTGTCTGGTTTCTATTCCTGACCGGCACCACCATCAGCGTTCCTGCGCTGACGGGTGCGATCATGTGCGTTGGAGTGGCAACCGCAAACAGCATCCTGGTGGTCAGCTTTGCGAAAGAACAATTAAGTACGGGACTCAGCGCCGCGGAAGCGGCCGTGCACGCAGGGTACATGCGCTTTAGGCCGGTGTTGATGACGGCTTTAGCAATGATTATTGGAATGGCGCCCATGGCGCTGGGACTGGGTGAAGGCGGAGAGCAGAATGCGCCTCTTGGCCGCGCTGTGATTGGCGGGCTGCTCTTCGCCACGGTCTCTACGTTGTTCTTCGTCCCCGCCGTCTTTAGCGTGATCCACAGTATGCGCCGGCAAGGTGCTGAAACCGGCAAGCAGCAATAGAACGGAATTCTTCAAAGGAGCACAGGAATGGTTATGCCAATGCAATCGCAACCACAACGCCACGACCTTCCGGACGACCCGCCGGCGCTGAGTGTCGTTAAAGCGCGGCGCCGGTCGAAGCGAGGCTGGCTCGCCGGGGGAGTGATTCTCTTGGTTTTTGCCGGGATCGCCGTATACGGTATCGTCTCGCGTCTCTCGCATAGCGCCACCGTGCGGGCTGAAACCGCGCAGATGGCCGTGCTGTCGGTTTCCGTCGCTTCTCCTCAGCGCACCGCGCCCTCCCAGGAGATTGTGTTGCCGGGGAACGTGCAACCCTTTATTAGCTCTCCGATTTTCTCTCGCACCAATGGCTATCTCAGGCGCTGGTATGTAGATATCGGAGCGCGCGTAAAAAAGGGGCAACTGCTGGCGGAGATTGAGACGCCGGAAATCGATCAGCAATTGGCGCAGTCACGCAGCAATCTTGCCACAGCGCAGGCCAATCTCAAGCTGGCGGAGATCACGAAGACCCGGTACCAGGGTCTGCTGACGACTCACGCCGTATCGCAGCAGGACGTGGATAATGCCGTCGGCACTTATAACGCCAACGCGGCGATCGTCGACGCCAACCAGGCGAACGTGAGGCAGCTTGAGACTTTGCAGTCCTTCGAGAAGGTCTATGCTCCTTTTGATGGAATCGTCACTGCGCGTAACACCGACATCGGAGCTCTCATCGCTTCCGGCAACGCCGGCGGCGTGAAAACCGATCTCTTCCACATCTCTCAGCCCGGAAAGCTGCGTGTCTACGTGAATGTGCCGGAACAGTACTCCAAGGCTGCCACTCCGGGCTTGACGGCAGATCTGACTCTGGCGGAGTTTCCCGGACGGCGGTTTCAGGGCACGCTGGTTCGCACTTCCATGGCCATCAACTACACGACGCGAACCTTGCTTGCGGAAATTGACGTGGATAATCCCAGCGGAGAGTTGCTTTCCGGCGCCTATACCGAGGTCCATCTCAAGGTGCCTGGACAGACCTCGTCGTACCTCGTGCCGGTCTCCGCTCTTATATTTCGTTCGCAAGGATTGCAGGTCGCAGTTGTGAAAGACAGCACCGTGTCGCTCACCTCGGTAATGCCGGGTCACGATTTCGGCGAACAAATTGAAATTATTTCCGGTCTCAAGGGCGATGAATCGCTGATTGTTAATCCGCCGGATTCCATTGTCTCTGGACAAAAGGTGCAGATCGTGCAGGCCTCTCAGCCCGCTCCTACAGGAGGCACAAAGTGAGCTTAACTCACCGTCCGAATGCAGAGGGTCGAGTCTGGAGGCACAGGGTAGCGGCCCTATGCCTTGCCGGGATGCTCTTTCTTGCCGGTTGCTCAGTTGGCCCCAAGTACCATCGCCCGCCTGTCGAAGTTCCAGCGGCCTACAAAGAACTTCCGCCGGCTTATAAAGAAGAAGAAGCCGGCAATTGGAAAGAGGCCCAGCCGAACGAGCTGACTCTCCGGGGCAGTTGGTGGGAACTATTCCAGGATCCTCAACTGAACGCCCTGGAACAGCAAGTCAGTATTTCCAACCAGAACCTGAAGTCCGCAGAGGCGCAATATACCCAGTCCCGCGCGCTGCTCCGCTATTATCGCGCCGATTATTTCCCGACGCTGACCGGCGGTGCGTCCGCGACACGCACCAGAGTGTCCAACAACCGTCCGCCCCCGAGAGCAATCAACAACGGCAGAACCGAGAACGACTTCCAGATACCCTTTGACTTGTCCTACGAAGTCGACGCCTGGGGACGAATTCGCCACAATGTGGAGTCTTTCCGCGAACAGGCGCAAGCCAGCGCCGCTGACCTGGCCACTGTTAATCTGAGCGTGCACGCTCAGTTGGCTCTGTTCTACTTCCAGGCGCGCATCCTCGATGCCCAGGAACAGCTTCTGTACTCCACCGTCAAGCAGTATGAGCAGGCCCTGGAGTTGAACCAGGCCCGGTATCAAGGAGGAATTGCCTCCGAGGTTGAGGTACAGCAGGCCAGGACGCAACTTGAAACGACTCTTGCCCAGGCGGAAGACGTCGGAGTGCTCCGCGCCCAGTTCGAGCATGCTGTTGCAGTTCTGATCGGCAAGCCACCAGCATCCTTCAGCCTTGCTCGGCTCCCTCTCCACACTCCGCCTCCTCCGATTCCGGCAGGTCTGCCGTCACAACTGCTCGAGCGGCGGCCTGACATCGCCGCTGCCGAACGACGGATGGCTTCCGCGAACGCCCGGATCGGGGTGGCCAAAGCCGCCTATTACCCAATCGTGAACTTGACGGGTGTGGGAGGCCTTGAAAGCTCTGTCATCACGACATTGCTGTCGGGCCCCAGCTCATTGTGGTCCGTTGGAGGCTCGGCGGTAGTAACGGTCTTTGACGTAGGCAGACGCCGGGCATTCTCAGACCAGGCCATTGCGTTCTACGACCAGAGCGTTGCGTTCTATCGCGAAACCGTGCTTACCAGCTTCCAGCAGGTGGAAGACAATCTGGCCGCATTGCGCATCCTGGAAAAAGAAGCGCAGACCCAGAATGAAGCAGTGGTTGCAGCACAGAGATACCTGGAACTCGCCATCACGCGTTACAAGGGCGGTGTCACCAGCTACCTGGAAGTGACCACCGCGCAGACCGCCGCTCTCACTGACGAGGTTACTGCGGTAAACATCCTCGGCCGGAGAATGGTTTCCGCCGTTCAACTGGTCCAGGCCATCGGCGGAGGATGGGACATCTCAAGCCTGCCGCAAAGTCCCGAGTGTTGCGGAAAACTTACAAACCCAACCTGTTCTGGAAATAGTTGCAAGTAAGTAGCAGGCTCAATTACGTACGCGGTTCATCATCGAAGAGCTCTCTGGGGCACATGCCTTTAAACGGCAGGACCAGTGAAATCCATGATGGGTCGAAACATCTGAATATCGCGAGGAAGGAAGTTATTTCATGAACCGGCGTGGATTTTTGCAGCTCATGGGCGCTGCTGGTGTTGCTGCGTTGGCGTCTTCCTGTAATCGAACCAATTCTGTGACGGGGCCCACAACGAGTCCGGCTGACCTCATTCGATTCCCGGAAAAAACAGAGATGATCTTGCTCACCGACCGGCCGCCACAGTTGGAAACTCCGGTCCACTATTTTCGGCAGGACCTCACGCCGAACGAGGCTTTCTTTGTTCGGTGGCACCTCGAAGGGATCCCGACTTCCGTGGATCTTCGAACATTTCGGCTCACTGTCAGCGGCCACGTCCGGCAGCCGTTGCAGCTAAGTGTGGACGAGCTTCGATCGCAGTTCGAGCCAATCTCCATCATCGCCGTCAATCAATGTTCCGGTAATTCTCGTAGCTTCTTTGAGCCTCCTGTTCCGGGCGGTCAGTGGAAGCACGGTGCGGTCGGCAACGCCAAATGGACCGGTGTTCCCCTGAAGGCGATTTTGGACCGTGCCCAGGTGAAGGCAGGCGCCGTAGACGTCTCATTCAATGGGCTTGACGCGCCGCCACTGCCTTCTGTGGCTGACTTCGTGAAGGCCCTTTCCATCGACCACGCACGGGATGGGGAGGTGATGATCGCCTACGCCATGAACGACCAACCGTTGCCCATGGTGAACGGCTTCCCCCTGCGCCTCGTCGTGCCTGGGTGGTACGGAACTTATTGGGTGAAAGCGCTCAGCGACATCGCCGTGTTGCCCCATGTCTTCAGCAACTTCTGGACGGACAAGGCGTATCGCATTCCCAACACTCCAAATGGCACCGAATCTCCAAAGGACTTGGACAAGGACACAGTTCCCATCAATCGATTCAACGTGCGTTCCATATTCGTTCGTCCCGACCCCGATGAGACCTTGCATCCCGGAATGCCGAATGAAATGGAGGGTATTGCCTTCGACTCCGGCTTCGGGATCAGACAAGTGGAAGTGTCGACGGACGGGGGAGCCACCTGGGCGGATGCTCGACTGGACCCGGAAATCGGAAAGTATTCGTGGCGACGCTGGCGGGCGTCCTGGACGCCAAAAAACCGCGGACATTATCGACTGATGGCTCGCGCGACAAATGCGGTGGGAGACACTCAGAGCAAGGAGCAGTGGAACCGCAGTGGTTTTATGTGGAATGTAATCCAGCAAGTTGACGTAAAGGTGGAGTAACAACGCATGACGCCGAAAACAAAGAGTGTGATTCTCACGCTGGGGTTCGCGGTACTGGTATTCGCGGTACTGGGGCTCACGGTATTGGTCGCTGGCTGTGCATCCCAGTCCAACATCCCTAAGGGCGCAAACCATGGCATGGCCAACGCAAAAATGGAATCGACGCTTGATTCAAAGCCAGAGAGCCCGGTTCATAGCATCGTGATGCCGCATGACGAGCCGGAGTTTCCGCCGGGCCGTGGCCGTGATGAATTCGTGACCGCGTGCGTCGTTTGCCACTCACCGCGATACATCACGATGCAGCCGCGATTTTCGCGGACTGTGTGGCTGAGCGAAGTCAACAAAATGAAAGATTCCTACGGCGCGCATATTTCTGATGAGCAGGTGCCCGTAATTACGGACTACCTGGTTTCTATCAACGGAAAGCCTGACTCTGGGAAGGGTCCTAAAGGCGTAAGTTATGGCGAATAAAATCGGAAGCGAACAGCAGTCGCCCTCACGGCCGCCGATACGGCTGCTGGTGTCCGTGCTGCTTCTGGGTACGCTACTTGCTTGGTGGGGGACGCGCGACTATCGCCGTCTGTTCGGGGAATCACAGCGCGAACCGGTTGCTGCCGGAGGTGTGGTTCTTCCTCAGGTCACGCAAGAAAAGAGCGCATTGCTGGATCGAGGTTCCCAAATTGCACAGCGGCAATGCGCGGGTTGTCACGAAATGGCCGCGCGCTCCAGCGCGCCCAGTTATCGGGAAATTGTAACTTTCTATCGCCGCAAATTTCCTTCGGCCGGCAATCCGGATTTGCGCTCTCGATTAGCCGCAGCAGTAACACATCCGCGGCCAGGATGGGGCAATTTTGCGCCGGGCCCCTCGGAGTCTGATCTGTCGCTTGATGACCGGATCGCCCTTGCGAGCTGGATTCTGAACAGTTTTGATCGAGACAACAATACTGGCGAAGGTGTGGGTAAATGACAAGTTCCGCAGAAAATTTCTCCTATCGAAATGAGCAAGGTAACACCCAAAGTTCGGGCGCCCTTCCATCGGTTGAATATGGCCTGATCCGTGCCCATGTCTTTGCGTCGCTCTTCACCTTGGTGTGCTCGGTCCTGTTCGGCATTCTGGTGGCCACAAAGTTCAACTTTCCCGACTTTCTGGGAGGTCCTAGATGGCTTACCTGGGGCAGGCTTCGTTACAACCATACGCAGGGCATATTCTTCGGATGGCTGGGCAACGCGTTCCTGGCCTTCTTTTATTACGTTGTGCCACGTCTGGCGAATCGGCAGGTGTTAAGCCGCAAACTGGGGTGGTTTCTTTTCTGGATCTGGAATTTTGCGGTAGTCCTCCCCGGATGGGTACTGGTTGCTGCCGGGTTCAGCCAGCCCCTGGAGTGGGCGGAGTTTCCGCTCGTCGTGGACGCCTTTGTCGTCCTTGCCTTCATCCTGATGGTCTTCCAGTTTGTCATGCCCTTCCTTAAAGCCCGGCTCTCCGACCTGTATGTCAGTGCGTGGTACATTATCGGCGGCATCATCTTCACGCTGCTCGCCTATCCGGTTGGCAATCTCGTGCCGGAACTTGTTCCTGGCGCTCAAGGCGCAGCGTTCAGTGGCCTTTGGATTCACGATGCCGTGGGCCTCTTCGTCACGCCATTCGCCCTCGCCATCACTTACTACGTTATTCCCGCGACCACCCGTCGCGCGATCTTTAGTCATTTCCTTTCCATGGTCGGCTTCTGGCTGCTCTTCTTCCTTTACCCGCTGAACGGGACCCACCATTACGTCTATTCAGCCTTGCCGATGGCTGCACAGAAGGGCGCGATCGTTGCTTCGGCGTACCTGGGAATGGACGTAATTCTGGTCGTCACCAACCTGCTGCTTTCTCTGCGGGGAAGCAGTGGAACTGCTTCGAAGGACGTTCCGCTGCGTTTCGTTTGGTTTGGTGTCATCTCCTATCTTCTGGTGAGTTTGCAGGGCTCGGTACAGGCGTTGATGCCTGTCAATAGCTTCGTTCATTTTACGGACTGGGTCATCGGCCACTCGCACTTGGCAATGATCGGTTTTGCAAGTTTCATCTCGCTCGGCGGCATTGCCCATTTGTGGCAACGCATCCCCGGAACCCGCTACAACGAGCGTCTGATGAATTGGTCGTTCTGGCTTCTTGCAGTGGGCCTGACGCTGATGGTCGCCGATCTCACGATTGCCGGCCTGGTAGAGGCTCAGGTCTGGCAGTCGAGCGCGCCATGGATCGATTCTGTCCGGGTGGTCGGAAGCTACTGGCTCGTGCGTACACTCTCGGGACTCACTGTTCTCACGGGCTTTGTTCTTTTCTGGATTTCTCTCGTTACGGGTGCAAGGTTATCAGAGGCC
>Ga0210400_10005849_pt1 | contig 10396 bp, 7 predicted proteins | sample IncBWH26MmetaG_FD_155456 | JGI IMG/M metagenome (GOLD analysis project Ga0210400, IMG submission 155456) | Forest soil microbial communities from Barre Woods Harvard Forest LTER site, Petersham, Massachusetts, United States - Inc-BW-H-26-M | ecosystem: Environmental > Terrestrial > Soil >... | reverse complement strand
ATCGTTCTTTGTCTTTTCCTCTCTGTGGTCATCTTGCAATATGCGCGACGAAACGTGAAAGTCTCCTGGATCCTGTTGGCGCTTCTGGTCGTGGTATTCGGCGCGTTCAACATGGGCGGAACGCCCGACAATGCTCAAATGGACCGCAAGTATCCACCCGGACAACGGACAGTCGCTCTGGCGCAGTTCGCTTATCAGGGGAAAGAAGAGACCGGGCCGTCTGCCTTCGTGACGCAAAAACGGGACCGGGTGGGAATCTCAATCCCTATGCTCGTCTCCGGCGTGCCCGATGGTACAGTCACGATCCCCGATTTCCTGAAGGTCACGCTCCAGGCCCCGGGCGGTGCGCGCTGGACCTCCGTCTGGCAGTCCACCTCCATGGACAAGTTCTTTCCTGGAGAAAGGGTTGCTCTCGAACGATTCACGATGCCGCGAGCGGTCTATAACGACTTCATCGGCAAGCCACTCGGCGTGCAAATAACATTTGCTCTGACGCAGGCGCATGCCGGGAATCAGGAACGACTTACTCTCGGCCAGAATGACTTTGCCGTGTCGGGAGTAGGCATTTGTTCGCCGGTCACGGGCTTTGCCGATCGTCCGGACGAGATCGGACTCATCGCTTGTCGGGCCCCGCTGCGTCAGCCCGAACTGACGCTTGTCAACTCGGCGTGGTCCACTGTTTCGTGCAGTTGCACATCTCCGAGCCCGGACGACAGCGTGCAAACTGCAGCTTGGATTGGGTCGCTCGAAAGGGAGCCAGCCGAGTTGGGTATCGTTCCTGTCGCGATATCGCCTGTCAATTTCACAGATCAGTTTGTAATGGAATCCAATCGGCCTTCAAAAGTGCGGCATCTTTGCCCTGGAACTCCACTCATCTTCACCAGATACACATTGACGGCGCGTACCCAGTCAACATTGTGGATCAGCGGCTTTCAACTCCCTCGGCTGGATGCTGGTCAACTCACAGTAATCGACCATGATTAAACGCAAAACTTTGCGGATGAATGTTCGATCCGACACCTGCTCAACGATTGCTCGTTCCGAACAAGTCAAAGCCGCTGCCGCCTAATTGCGTCCTAAAGCCCTGAACCCAAACAGTCGATTGTCACCGTCCGCAGGTAATTTCCCGCCTTTGGCGCACAATGAAGTTTGAACTGAGAATGATTTGCGGGTAAATCTAATCATAAGAGAACTTTGCAGCCGGCGCCTACCTATCACCTCTTTAGAAAGATGATTCTATAGCCAGGATCCGTATGGGGGTACCTATTCGATTGGAACCTGGCAGTTCAGCTGACATCTCAGTCCGCGTTATTCACGACGCACTCGTGGATCGCAGCGAGCGGCGCATTGGGCCAGCGGCTCTTGACCAGGTCATCCTCTGAAAGTTCGTGCAGCTTGAAATCGATCTGCCCGTCAGCCTGAACCTGGCCCTGAAGAAACCCGTAAATATGCGTCTTGGCACCCTTGCCTGCAGTCTTGGGCAGCGCATAGCGATGCGCTCCCGCCGTTCCAATAATCACTCCAGGCACAACGCGGTTGGAGTGCTGTTTCCAGTACGGAGTATCGAAGATATTCGGAGAATAGTAATGCGAATGGCTTGCAATCAGGTAGACATGCTTCCCCGCGGACTGGGCGTCGTAGAACCAGGTGTACACCAGCTCGCCGGTGCGGTCGCCAAGTTCCCAATCGTCCATTGCATGTTCAGACCCCGTTGAGTGAGGAAGCGCCTCGTGCATCCCCGCCACAATCGCGCGGATCCCCGATCCCTCCGCAAGATCGCGATCCAGCACCCCACGCAGCCACTTCAGTTGCGCATCCGAAAACTCGTCCTTGGTCGAGTTATCGAGCGTGATGAAATCCACGCCTTTATGCGTCCAGTGGTACCACGGCCCCACCGGTCCCGCGTCGGCGCCATCGGCCTTCCGCTGTTCGGCAATCTCCGGCCGATCCAGGAATGTCGCAAATTTCGCGATATAGCCATCCCGCGTCATCGGGGGCACCGCCTCGTGGTTCCCCCGCCCCAGAAACACAGGAAACGTTCCGAACGATGTCATCTGGTGGGTAAGAAAATCATCCCACGCCATCTGGTGATACTCGCCAATGGAGAGTTCCTTGCCCGCCGGCAGCATCGCAACCATGTCTTGGTCTTGTTTCGATATCCAGCGGAAATCGCCGAGGTGCCAATAAAACGCGTCGTTTTCCGCTTTTACACTGGATGCGATCGCAGGCATCACAAAATCACCGCAGTTCCGGCTGTCTCCGGACACGGCAAAATTCCACGTCGCGTCATTTGTCTGCGCAACGGCCGAAAGGGTTACGAAGGCAAGAACTAGGGGCAGAGTTTGAATCAGGGAAACCCGGTTCATCCAATCAGCATAAATGGGCGCATGGACTCGAGGTAGATCAACACTTTGTTAAACCCTTCAGTCGGAAGCGATTGAGGACGATCCTCCTTCGTGTGATTTGAGTCACGGAGAACGAGAAGCCGCTCTGGCTAAGCTCGATTCAGCGCACTCGACACATCGCGCACCGCTATTAAGGAGCACTTCTTTTTATGGCTTACGTCGTAACCGATGCCTGCATCAAGGACTTTGTCTGCGTCACTGAATGCGCTACCGCCTCCATCGCACCGCAACCCACCGATGACGCCGCCGGCAACGTGTCGCAGGTTTTTATCAATCCTGACGAGTGCATCGACTGTGGCAGTTGCGCTGCACTTTGCGCGCAGAACGCGATCTACGCTGAAGCCGATCTGCCTGCTGACAAGGCTCACTTCGCCGAAAAGAACCGCGCCTACTTCCAATAGGCTTTCATTCGGAGCCAGTCAAAAGCCTGCAAGATTCTTCTAGGGCTCGGTCTTCGGTTGAGGCGAAGCAGGCGTCTGCGCATTCTGTTGTTCTGTTGTCGGCGCGTGTTCCGATGTCGGCGCAGGCGCCGCGGGTTTAACCGCTGTCGGCGCTTGCGTGCCTGGGGTCAACGGCATCACTGAAAGCGCCAGCGTCTGCACCGTCTCAGGATCGTCGCGCAACCTGATGTACAACATGCCATTCAGCGGATGCGGTACCGAGAGTTGCGTGCCTGTGAAGTCCGCGGGCACATCCACAGGATTATCGAACTCGGGCGAGGCTGCAATATATGCAGCCAGGAACAGATTCGTTCCCGTCAATGTACATGGGCGCGAAGGATTGTGCGGACAATGCAGTTCCTTGAATCCGGGAAGGCGCACAAGCGTTCCGAGTGACATCCATTCTCCGGCAACACCGTCGGCGGATATGGCTCGCGCCTGAAGCGGGCCAAATGCTGACGAGCCAAACTTGGCCAGCGGTTCCACCACACCCAGCGCCGTATTCGCATCTTCCAGCATCAGTGTGCCGTCGCTCACTGAGAGCGTTGTGTGGAAGCTGTTGTCTGCAGCGGCGACCTCCACCGTTTCGTCGCGCGGAAAGTTTGCCGGCGTCTTTGACTTCAAAAAGAACACCAGCCTGCTGTCCACTGGAAGATCATCGGGGCTTCCAAGGTGAACGGGCGATGGATCTGCCGACTGCTCATCCTGCGTCCCTTTGCTCAGCAAGGTAACTTGCGGACGCGGCAAATCAACAGTGACAGGCACCTTCAATTCGCGGGCATCCCGCAATCGGACCTTGGCGGTGTAGTGCTTTCCCGCCTCAAACCCCTCTGTATTGCCGTTGGCCTTCATCTCCAGCCGGTCCTGGTCCTCGATACGCTTCAGATGCTCGGGCGTCCAGTCGACCCCGTTCAGTGAAACCTTCGCCACCTCATCCAACCGGTTTCCGATCAGCGCCGCCTCATCATCGCCGACGCTGAACTTCATTCTCTCCAGCGAAGCCGCCTCCGAGTAAGCCATCAGCGTCAACTTGTCCGGCTTATCCATCCCATACTGGTGGATATTGATCGTCACCGGCCCTGGCTCCGCGTCTTTCAGGGGCACTCCCAGTTCCAGCAGATCCGGCTTGGGAGACTTCCACTTCAGATCCACCGCGCTCGCGCCGGTTGATTGCGCCTCGATCCTCTCGACGCAAAGGGTGGTCTGCCCGGAAATATGAAGCGCGTCCTCTCTTCCCACCACCAGCGCTGAATCGTCACTCGGAGATACAGCCCACTTTCCGCTTTCGGCGCTCACGAGGTGAAATCTAGGGCCTTCCCAGTCATCGAAACCCCATTTGCCCTTGACCACCCCCGTCAACTCACCCGGGGGAAGCGGAGGCATCGTCTGCGTCAGGACAAGACCACCCTGCGATGCGTCGGCCTTGAGCGGAACGTCAACGGGGCCCGACTTCGATTCAATATGGAGCACCAAGTCGTGTGCCTCGGGACTCGCGTACACCATTGGTGCGCCTTCAGCCTCGAGCACCAGTCCGCCCTTCTGCGCGCAGAATTGTTCCGTAGGATTGACTGGATGCAATGGCGGCATCTTGGCCGGCCCCACGGGCGGCAACGCCACAACCACCACCGATTTGGGGTCGCGAAATGACGGCGGCACATTCAAACGCAGGTTCAGCGTATCCTCGGTCGGAAGTGCCAGCGCCGGAATGTACTGAAAATGCGCGGTATGCAGGGAGGCCAGAATCCGTGCCGTGTCCACAATGGCGCCGACGTAGGGGCTGTACAGGCCGGCCCCCCCCACCGTCGAGTAGCTAAGCTGGTTCATCAGATCGCCACTGTTGCCGCTGGTTAACTGGGACACGCGATTAGAGGCATTCGCATCGTCCAGGACCAACCCGTCGGTATGCTGCGTCAGGCACGGGGCCTGTTGATCCGTCGGCTTGTCGAAACACTGTTGATCGAGCCGGATTCCCAAGACAGAAGCTATCTTCTCGGCTCGATCTTTCAGCAATTTCGGGTCAGTTTGAGAGGTAACCTTGACTGTTGCGAGGTAGCTATCCAGGCGCATCCTGTCTTGGCTCGCCGCCTGCAGATCTTGCGTCGCTCGAACAAATGTCCCGGGTCGCCCCCTTACGGCATTCCTGAGGGTGCTGAAATCGCCTCCGGTCGCTGGCGCAAGGAACACGATTGCCTGCTGCGCTTCCGCTGGAACCGTGATGAAGACTCCTTCCTCGCGGGCCTTTTTCTCCCAGGTATCCACACGCGTAAACCACTCCGCGGGAGGAGGGTTGGTGGCGCCGCGCAGGAAGGCGACAATCAGCACAAACCGAGTGGACTGGCTTTCAGGAAAATCCGGATGGATCCACAAACGGTCGCCCGGAAGGAGGTTGGGCACTTTGCCGATCGGCAGTGTGATTTCTCCGCGTTTTACATGAACATCGACCTTAGGACCGATCAGATCGAAGGCTGGGGCTGCCTGACCTTGTGCAGGTGTACTTCTCCAAACCAATAAAACGAAAAACAGTAGAAGGAAACAACGCCGCATCCATCTATTGTACGGAGATGACGCTCGCAAAAATACTGGGTCTGCGCCGAGACTTTTTGGGTAACCTGGGGTTGCGTGCCCCGGAATGTCCCTTGCACGGGTGCCGGGTCAGGTTGCACAATCGTTTACACTGGTGCGTGGAAAGGCTGGAAGTGCTTTTTAGTTAAAGTTTTCTCGGTTCTGTAGGGTATCAAAACAGCAACAGGAATGGCGATCGGGGCGCTTCAACAGACTAAATCCGCCATGAAACCCATACAACCGTTCGGGGAACCAAGTGGTTCATTTACAGCCAGATCGGGAACCTGTCGCCCGCCAAAAATGCGCCATATCTTTTGAGGATCGATTTCATCAGAGCGCAGCGAGATAGAGACAGGCTAAAGAAGCTTTATACGGAGACAGTTCAATGAAGTCGAATCGAGCTGCGCAAAGCAGCGTAGACATAAGCAATCTGAGTGTTCCTGACGCGGAAGAAATTATTGAAGAAGCCTTGAGTGAACTGGCGTTTTCCCAGGACCCCGGGCTCGCGCGCGCGCTTCGTTTTCTAGCGCCTCCCGGATACCAGGCAATTGTTGAACTATGCAGCGAAAACGGACGCAGCAAACGCCGGAACGCGCCGGCCGACACATGGTCACCCGAAGAAGACGAAGTTCGGATCTATTTTGAGCGTCTTGACGACGGCACCGCACCAGCAAGACAAAGTCGCGGCTCGCGGGTACCGGTCGAGGTGAATTTCGAGGAAGATCCTGAAGATATCGCAGTAGTTCCCGCCGACTTGGACGCGCGGGTAAAGGAGCTTTGCGCTGCGCTTGCTGAAGCAGAGCGTGGCGGACACGCCTTCATCGCATTGAAGTGGTTCCGAGACTCGTTTTTACCGCGCAAGGCTTTCCGCTGGAACCAGCATCCGGAGTCGCGGCAAGCCATACTGGCCGAGGCAATTCAGCGAGGCGTTGTCCTCACCAGTAAGATTGCGAATCCGAAGACCCCAGCCTATCCGACGACAACGATTCGTTTGAATCGCGCCGAAGCCGGCGTGCACGAGGAAACTCAGCGCTTCCATCCAGTGGTTGTTCAGGGCGAGCCGATCAGCGAAGCAATTCAAGAGGAACGGGGAAAGCTGTGAGTTGCTATTTTCTCGAATCCACAGCATTCGCGAAGCTCTTTGTGCAGGAACCCGGCACCGATGCTTTGATCCGGCTAATGGAAACGGTTGAGGATAACCGCAAGCTGATCGCTGCTAGTGCGCCTCTCGAGGTTTATGCGGCGATACGTCGACGCGAGCGCGCCGGCGACATCAGTTCTGTAGATGCCTCTGCAGCATTCGAGATACTGCGCATCGAGGCCGCTCGGATGGTCCAGGAACCTCTGAATCCAGCCGTGCTCGAAGCTGCCCGGCAACTACTCGACCGCACGAAATTGCGCTGGACCGACGCACTGCAGCTGGGCGCGGCGCTGGTGGCGCGAGAGATGTTCCGAGGTACCGAGATTATTTTTGTTTCGGCATCGCCGATGTTGCTGGAGGCAGCAAGGGCCGAAGGCTTTCAAGCTCTCGACCCCGCAAAAGACGAGATCAGAGCCGTTGAACAAACGGCTTGAACGGCTCCTCGCCGCTTACTTCAGAATTTCGACCGGTTCCACATTCATTGCGCGCCGTGCGGGAAGGTAGCTGGCCAGCGCTGCCACCAGGAGAAAGACAACCGGAGCAAGAACGAATGTGGCAAGGTCGCGGGAACCGGTCTTATAAAGCACATTCTCCAACAACCTCGTCAGGATCAAAGCCGCGCCCAACCCCGCAAGGATCCCCAGCAATGCCAGCAATAGCCCTTGCCGCATGACCATGCGCAGGATGTCGGTGCGATGCGCCCCGAGCGCCACACTAATGCCGAACTCCTGCCGGCGCTGCCCAACCGAATAAGACAGAACCCCATATACGCCGACAATAGCCAGCAACAGTGCGGTTCCGGAAAAACCGCCAATCAGCAGCATCGTGAAGCGGGGTTGCGCACGCGAATTGTCGATCAGATCTTCGGCGGTTTGAATTTCGTTTACGGGTTGATTGGCGTCGACAACGGCAATCTGGGAGCGCACCGATCCAACTGCAGCGGCGGGGGGAACATCTGTCCGCACCAGCAGGTTCATATCGCTCCAGGGAAGTTGCGGGAACGGCAGATACAGTTGTGCTTGCGATTCCTTCTCTAGTCCCTGATTCTTGGTATCCGCAGCCACACCGACTACCAGGGCAGGATCGGGCCTGCGCCCGATTGCAATTTTCTTGCCCACAGGCGATTGGCCTGGCCAGTATTGCCGCGCGAAGGTCTCATTTACAACGACCACCGGTGGCGCTGTCGCATTGTCGGCGCTCGTGAATGTGCGGCCGCTGCGCAAGGGAACGCGCATCGTCTCAAACCATCGTGGGCTGACAGCTTCGATGTCCACGAAGGGGCGTTGAGCAAGCGGCACATCTGGCTGGCCTTCCGGCAGCACGGGGGTGACGCGTTTGAAGGTCAGCGGTAATGCGGCCGAGATCGCGGCAGAGCGGATTCCAGGCTGCGCGGATATGCGCTGAAGCACGTCATCGAAGAAGGCGATCTGCTGGTCAGGTTTTGCGTACTTGGTGGTGGAGAGGGACACGTTCATCGTAAGCAGGTTGTGCGCTTCAAATCCCGGATCAACGTGCAGCAGCCGGTTGAAGCTTCGCAGAAGAAGGCCTGCTGCAATCAGCAGCACCAGCGAAAGGGCGATCTGGCTGACAACCAGCAACCCTCTTGTCTTTGAACCCGAGCGTCCCGGCGAGGCAGATCGACCCTCGGCACGGAGCGTCGCATTCAAATCAGCACGGACAAGTTGCACGGCGGGGAAGATGCCAAACGAGATGCCGGCGAGCAAGGAAATGGCGAGCGTGAACAACAGGACGCGTACGTCGAGCGTGACCGGGAATCCCTGCGGAACCTGCGATGCGCCCCATGTTGCGAGCGCATGTGTAGCGGCCCATCCGATGCCCACACCGATCGTGCCTGCAATAAGAGCCAGCATGATGCTTTCAGTGAGAAGTTGCCGCACGATCATGCCGCGGCTGGCGCCAATTGCTACGCGAGTTGCGATTTCGCGCCTGCGGGAGAGGGCACGCGAGAGCAGAAGGCTCGCGACATTGGCGCATGCGATAAGCAGGACCAACGCTACCGCACCAGTCAGAATCAGCACCTTCGGCTGGACGTCTCCGACAACTTCATCGCGCAGACTTCTGGCCGTCATCACGGTAGTAGGCGAGGCGTCGGGCGCAGTCGGGTTCTGCTCGCGGTAGCGCTGATTCAGCAATGTCAGTTCGTTGTTGGCTTCCGCGAGAGAAGTTCCTGAACGGAGTCGCGCAATGATGCTGAGGTACCCAACCCCCATCCGCAGCCGCTGCGGCGTCATCAGCGAAAGCTCGAAGTAGCGCGGAGTAAAAATATCCGCCTTGGGCATGAAGGGGAATTGAGCACTCGCGGGAAGGATGCCGACGACCGTGCTGGACACCGAGTCAAGCGTGACGACGGAGCCTACAGTCGTGGGATCAGCGTGATAGCGCGTCCGCCAGATCGCGTCGCTCAGCATAACGACGGGCCGCCCCGCCGGAGTGCCCTCCTCTTGCGTGAATACGCGCCCCAGTTGTGGTTGTACTTCGAGTAGCGGAAAGAAGCTGGGCGAAACGCGCGCCACGGGTACTTGGACTGGATCACCGCTCCCGGTCAGATTCAGATTGTCGCTGGTCCATACGGCCACCGACTGGAACGAGCGGTTGTAGTCGCGAACAAGTTCATACCGCAGAAGTGTGCCGCCGTTATCTTTCGTGGCGTCCTTCGAGGTGATGCTGACAATCTGCAGCGGATCGTGAAATGGAAACGGCCGCAGCAGCAACGCATTCGTGACGGTGAAGACAGCGGTGTTCGCACCAATGCCGAGTGCCAGAGTAAGGACAATTGCAGAGGTGAAAACAGGTGTCTTGGCCAACGTGCGCAGGCCGAAGCGCAGATCGCGAAGGAGAAGCCGCATGGTGACAGATTATAGGTGAGAACGGCCGACGCGTTACTCCCGCCGGAAGCGATTGGCCTTTTCAAACTCGTCGCGCAGTTCAGGCGTGCGCAGGTTTTCGCGGATGTGCGCAAGGCGCTGCTCCAGTGCCTCGAGTGCGGCGGCAATGGCGTCGGTGTTGGTATGGGCAATGTCGCGCCACATGGACCACGGACTGGCGCCAAGCCGCGTCATCTCGCGAAGAGCACGCCCGCCCACATCCTTTAATTCCGGCGCTTCGCCAACCTCGTGCTCCAGTAGCGCGCTGAGGGCCGTGGCCGTGAACTGCGGCAGATGGCTTACCCATGCGACTAGTTCGTCGTGGCGCTGCGGACCGAGATCGAGCGTTCGCGCACCCATGGCTAGAACCCACTCGCGCCAGTTTCTCGCCAGCGCGGAAGATTCTGATGATCTCAGCCATGCCGGAAAATCCGTAAAGAGCCACACCGCACCGCGGAAAAGGTTGGCATCGGCCAGTTCTGCGCCGCCGCGTTCTTTGCCCGCCATGGGATGGCCGGGAAGGAAACCGGCGCGATCTGTCGTATTGAAAAGGCGGTCGGCGGATTCGGTGATTTGCGTCTTCGTGCTGCCCACGTCCGTGACAAGATGCTCCGGGCCAAGCACCGGCGCGAGTTGCTCCATCAGGTCGAGCGACGCGAAGATCGGAACCGCGAGAAGCACGACCTGGCTTGCCTTAGCGGCTTCGATCGCGCTAGGGCCGATGGAGTCAATTGCACCCATCGAAAGCGCAGCCTCCGCCGGGCCGCGGCTTCGATTCCAACCGACGATCGAGCCCTGATAGCCGGCCGCGCGCAGAGCGAGGCCCACCGAAGTGCCCAGCAGGCCTGTGCCCAGGATCGCGACTCGTTCCATCATGAAGACTCTTTCCAGCTCAGAGTGTCCGTCCAACCGCCTTGGCAATGACCCGCAGTTCTGCCATCAATTTCTCGAATTGATCCGGGT
>Ga0210400_10005847_pt1 | contig 10398 bp, 8 predicted proteins | sample IncBWH26MmetaG_FD_155456 | JGI IMG/M metagenome (GOLD analysis project Ga0210400, IMG submission 155456) | Forest soil microbial communities from Barre Woods Harvard Forest LTER site, Petersham, Massachusetts, United States - Inc-BW-H-26-M | ecosystem: Environmental > Terrestrial > Soil >... | reverse complement strand
CTGTGTGGGCCGTATGCTCGCTCATGCGCGCCTCGATCCACTTGCGCATGCGCACGGCATCGGCCACCCGGGTGTACTTGCCGAAGGAATTGAGCAGCACGATGACGACGTTGCGTCCGCCGATCACCGCCTGCATCACCAGGCAACGTCCCGCCTCGGTGATGTAGCCGGTCTTCTGCACGATGATGTTCCAGGCCGGATTGCGCACCAGCGCATCGGTGGTACGGAACTCCACCATGTGCCGGCCGATCCGCACGCTGTGCTCGGTATCGGTGGAGAAGTCGCGGATGGTCGGATTCTGCGCCGCTGCCATCACCAGACGCGACAGGTCCTCGGGGCTGGCGACATTGTCGCTGGACAGTCCGGTGGGCTCGACAAAGTGAGTGGCGCTCATCCCCAGGGTCTGCGCCTTCTCGTTCATGGCGCGCACGAAGGCCGGAATGCCACCCGGGTAATTGCGACCCAGCGCATGGGCAGCGCGGTTCTCGGAAGACATCAGCGCCAGGTGCAGCAGATCGCCGCGGGTCAGCTTCGTGCCGATGGCCAGGCGTGAGGCGGCGCCCTTGCCGAGCGACCGATCCTCCGGGGTGACCTGGAGTACTTCATCCAGCGGCAGCTGTGCATCGGCCACCACGAGTGCCGTCATCAGCTTGGTGATGGAGGCAATGGGCGAGGCGACGCTGGCATTGCGCGAATACCAGACCGAGGAATCCCCCTGGTCGACCACATAGGCGGCGGCGGACTTCAGGCCCGGATCATCGGCCGACAGGCTGGCAACCGGATGGTGCCGATGATGGTTGCTGTGGCTGGCCGCGGCGAATGCCGGCGCTGCCAATCCCAGGCCCAGCACACCCGCGCTGGCCAGCATCGTCTTCAGTCGCCCAGCACTCATCGTCGCCTTCGCCTCTCTTGAGTCACAGAATTTCGCTATTGTTAAGTGTAGCAAAGCCATTGGGTATCAGCCTACCTGCCGTAATGCCGAATCTGCTGCGTCGGCCCCGCCGTCGGGACTCAACTCGTAGGCGGCGATGCGGTTATGTCCGCCGTGCTTGGCCGCCCACAGGGCACTGGCGCCCGCCTCGATCAATGTCAGCGCCGAGTCGCCCGGCTGCGGCCGGCAGGAGGCCGCACCGATACTGACGGTCACGTAGTTGGACACCGTGGAGCCCCGGTGGGGGATCTCCAGGTTGCGCATGCCGCGCAGGATGCGCTCGGCCGGAATATGCGCCGCATCCAGTGTGGTGCCCGGCAGAACGATCAGGAATTCGCCTGGACCCAGGCGGCCGGCGCGCGCCGCGGCGGCAAGCCCGCTCGCCCGTATCACAGCGCTCGCGCGACGCACCAGCATTTCGCCGGCTTCGGTGCCGTAGTTGTCGCCGTAGCGGCCAAAATCGTCCAGTTCCAACATGAGCACCGACAGCGCCCCGGATGCGGCCGTCGCCGCCTCCCAGCTGGCCAGGGTGAAGGCTTCCAGGAGGCTGCGGGTGCACAGGCCGGTCGGCTCCTCGAGGTTCCCTGATTCCGGCTGTGCTGTCATAGCCGGGAACTGTATTACGTCATCCGGCGGCTGTACTGCAGCAGTTCACAGAGGCCGAAGAGGGCCCACGCCTGCCCTGCCCGAATCGTGACGCGCGACACGCTTGTCCCCTCAGGGGTCGCTGCGCGGGACCACCGAGTCCAGACGATCCACGGTCCGCAGGGCCGGGAACAGCCGCATCCAGACACCCACCACCAGCAGTGTGCCGAGCCCGCCGAGCACCACGGCGCGCACCGTACCCAGCAGCGCCGCGGTGACGCCGGATTCGAATTCGCCCAGTTCGTTGGACGCGCCGATGAACAGCATGTTGACTGCGCTGACCCGGCCGCGCATCGCATCCGGCGTCGCCAGCTGGATCAGCGAGGAGCGCACGAACACGCTGACCTGGTCGGCCGCGCCCAGGATGATCAAGGCCGCCATCGACAGGTACATGCTGCGCGAGAGGCCAAAGACGATGGTGGCAACACCGAACACGGCGACCGCGGCGAACATCCGCTTGCCGGTGTCGCGTGCGATCGGCGAGCGGGCCAGCACCAGCGCCACGCAGGTCGCGCCGATTGCCGGCGCGCTGCGCAGGGCGCCCAGGCCCATCGGCCCCACGTGCAGCAGGTCCCGCGCGAACACCGGCAGCAGCGCAGTGGCGCCGCCCAACAGTACCGCGAACAGATCCAGGGAAATCGCCCCCAGCACCACCGGCCGTGAGAACACAAAGGACAGGCCCTCCCGCACCCGTGCCACCGGACTGAGCTGCCCGGGCTCCTGCGGTTTATTGCGTCGGCCGCCGTAGGTCGCCGCGGCCACGCCCGACACGCAAAACGCCACGAGGCAGGTGCCATAGGTCTGCGCCGGTCCCACGGCGTAGAGGAATCCGCCCAGCGCCGGTCCCGCGATCACCGCCACCTGGTAGGCCGACGCGCTCAGGGCAATCGATTTGGGCAGCCGCTCCTGGGGCACCAGGAATGCCAGCAGCGACTGCGCGGCAGGGCCGTAGAAGCCGCGGGCGATACCGAACACGGCCAGCACCGCATAGAACGGCCAGGCGACCCGGACATGCGCCACGCTCAGCGCCAACAGCAGGGCTGCGACCAGGGCCTGCACGAAAAACGCCGCCGACAGCACCTTGCGCTGATCGGTGTGATCGACCACGGCGCCCGCCGGCAGGGTCAGCAGGAACATCGGTACGAATTCCGCCAGGCCCACCCAGGCCAGTGCCAGGGGCGTGCGTTCCAGGTCGTAGATCTGCCAGCCCACGGCCACCGATTGGATCATCACCGCGAGGGTGGCGAAGATGCGCACGCCCAAGAACAGCCTGAAGTCGCGTTCGCGATAGACCGGGTCAGACAAAATGGTGGGACTTCCGATAGTATTTCCTGGTCCCTAAGTCTGCCAGGAGTTCGAATGCGCCTTGAAGCCATTTCAGTGGGTCGTGATCCGCCGCGCGAAGTGAATGTCGTGGTCGAAGTACCGGTGGGCGGGGAGCCGATCAAGTACGAGATGGACAAGGCATCCGGGGCGCTGGTGGTGGACCGATTTCTCTATACCTCCATGCGCTATCCCGGCAACTATGGCTTCATTCCCCACACGCTCTCGGAAGATGGCGATCCCTGCGATGTGCTGGTGTGCAATCAGCGCGGCATCCAGCCCGGCGCGGTCGTGGCGGTGCGTCCGGTGGGCGTGCTGAAAATGCAGGATGAGGCCGGCGGCGATGAAAAGATCATCGCCGTCCCCACCACCCGGCTCACGCGCCGCTATGAGAACGTGCACAACTACACGGATCTGCCGGAGATTTCCCGCCAGCAGATCCAGCATTTCTTTGAGCACTACAAGGATCTGGAGACCAGCAAGTGGGTCAAGGTGCTCGGCTGGGGCGATGCGGCCGAAGCACAGGAATTCATCATGCGCTCCTGCGAACGCGCCAAACGGGGGTGAGGCGCAGCAGCAGGATCAGCAGCAGCGCCAGGGTCGCCCAGTCGATCTCGCCGCCGCCATGGTGCCCGGCCGCCGACTGCACCGACAGGGTCACGGTCGTCGCGGGACCGACGCCGTTCGGCCCGGTGCACGTCAGCGAGTAGCTCAAGGTTCCGACCGCCATGGGCGTGACGGTGGTGCTGCCAGAGGTGGGCTGCGTCCCATTCCAGTCTCCCGTGCCCGTGCAACTGCTGGTGCCGTAGGAGGCCCAGGTCAGCGTGGCGGTGCTGCCGGCGGCGACTTGCGCGGGGCTGATGCTCAAGGTCGGTGCGCCGGTCGGAATCGCGCCCAACGCCGCATTCACCTGGACCAAGCCGGCGCCCCCGCCCTGCGGCCCGACGGCCAGGGGCAAGGCGGTATTCTCGAGCGCCGCGGCGATCTGCAATGCCGTCAGCGCCGGATTGGCCTGCCACAGCAGCGCCGCGGCCGCGGCCACATGGGGCGCGGCGGCCGAGGTGCCGAAGAAGTTCGGGTACTGCGTATTGTTCTGGCACTGCGCAATCGCCGTGGGGAACTGACCATTCGCATTCCAGGGCGGTGAGACCGCGGTGCTGTCGGCCAGCTGAAACCCCAGAAACGTGTCATTCACGGCATCCGGTCCGGTCAGGTTCGGCTTGCCGCGGTTCTGCGGGCTCGCCAGGGCATGGCCGCTGGCATCGAACAGGATCGGGTCACCGCCGTAGGAGGAGAAGGGTTCCAGCAGCGCCGGTGAGGTGCCGCAGGCCGGCGTCTGGTAGTACATGGCTGCGGCGACCGCGACGGCGCCGGCGGCATTCGGATGGCCCTGGATGGTGGGACTCGCGGTCGCGAAGCTGGTGATGTTCGCACCCAGGCCATTGTCGGACAGCAGGAACTTCACCCGCTGCGGGGCTGCGCCGCTCACCAGCTGTATGGCGATATTCAAGGTCACCGCGGCCGTGGGCGTGCTGGCATTGGCCGGATTGCCCACCGCCAGAAGCAACAGCGGATCCGCACCGATGGAATTGGCGCCGGTACAGACCGGATAGCTGACGAGCTGTGCGGGACCGGTGGCCTGCGCGACCCAATCGACTGCCGGGCTGGCGCTTTCAATGCAGAAGTTCAGGGCATTGGCCGCGCCCGGACTGCCGGGCGCACCCGTCACATACGGCTGGTCCCATTGCACCACCAGCAGCACGAACTCACCGGGGGCCACCGGCGGAATGGTCATGGGCAAGGTGGTCGTGATGGTCGAACCGCTGGCGTCGAAGTTCAGCAGATTGCGCCCGGACTGCGGGACAAATACCGGTGTCGTGGTCTCGTAGGCGTTGCGCGCGTCGTTGCCGGCCGAGGAAAAATACGCGACGCCCTGCGCCGCCGCCGCATCGATGGCCTGGGCCACGATGCCGTCCTGGAAGAACGGCTCATCCGGATAGCCCACATCATCGACAATGATTTTCGCACCCAGCTGCTGCAATTGGGTGATGCCGGCCGCAAAGTCCGCCTCGGAATTGATCGCCGAATGAAAGGCGAGCTGCGCGCCGGGGGCCACGGCATGAACAATCTGCGCCATGGCGCGGCCCTCATCGCCGAACGGTGGCTGTTGTGGCGCGCCATAGTTGCGGCAGTCGGCCTCCTCCACGATATCAACGTTCGCCGGCAGCGCCCCGCTGGCGACGTCGGTGGTCTGGGTCGCCGTGAACGAATTGGTCGCATACCCGTTATAGCCGTTGCCCGCCGCCGAAGGACCGTTGGCCGCGTAGTAGGTATAGCAATTGAAGCTGTCGGAGAGCAGGCCGATGAGCAGCCCCGAGCCGGTGAGACCGGGGTACTGGGATCGCAGGGCACTGCTGCCCTGGACGAAATCGCCCTGCAGCGCGACCGGTCCGCTCGCGGCGCGCGTGCGGGGCATGGCAGCACGCATCTGACTGAGCCCCGGCAGCTGCGCGGCCTGCGCCAATGCCGTCACCGGCAGCCAGCCCCCGACCAGGTTCGAGACGCGCGCCATATCGCGCATACCCAGGCCGGCAAGACCCCGCTGCAGCGCCTGTGCGTCCGCGCCTGCGACCGCATCCACCAGCACCTCCGGGGTCACTGCCGGGGCGGCGATCCGCAGGTGCAGCGCCGGATTGCGGTTGGCGGAGGCTCCCGCAGCGCTGATGGCGCGCAGCGCGCCATCCAGGCGCCGCAGTGGCGCGGCGCCCGCATCCAGCGGTCCCGGGCCGGCGTCGGCGCCGAATATGGTGAGCACGGCGGCGTCGCGCGTGGCCTGCGTCGGCGCGTGCCGGACCTGCGCGACCGACAGGACTGACACCGCGCTGATCATCAATCCTGCCGCTATCCGGCGCGCCCGCTCGTGCATCGACACTCCCCGCTTGTTCCTCGAAGCATTACAGCATGGCGCATCACCAGCCTCCAGCTGCGGCCACCTTGAGGCTTGCGGTATCCTTTCATATGCGCCCGCTCACCATGTTGTCGTTCGTGATCCTCTGCAACATGTCCGCGGCCGCAGACACTGCGCCGTGGCGGCTGGGCGCGCGCGAAGCGTGGGTGCAGAGCGTCCCGCCGCCCTATGGCGATATCACGCAGGCGCCGACCACCCCCGGTGTGCTGCTGCATGATCGGCAGATCCGCATCACGGCGGCGGGTGATGACCGCTACGAACACACCCTGGTGCGCCTGAGTGCGGCGCAAGCCGGCGAGCATGCCGTGCCGGTGCGTGTGAGTGTGGATCCGCGTTACCAGGAGCTGGTGGTCCACGCCCTGCGTCTCATCCACCCCGGTGATGCGCCGAAAGTGTTTACCGGCGCGCAGCTTGGTCAGCACCTCAGGAGCCAGCCCGCGGAAGCGGAGCCCAGCCAACGCGAACTGGATCCGCGCGTGCAGATCAGCCTGCCGCTGCCCGAGGCGCAAGCTGGGGATATTCTCGATTGCGAATACACCGTCCATTCCCGTACGGTGCGGTTCCCGGGACTGTTCATCGGCCATTACGCGGCACAATGGTCAGGCGAGGCGGATCAGCCGGTGCACTGGGAGCGACTGCGGGTGAGCTGGCCCGCCGACCGCAGCCTGCAATTCAAGATCAGCAATGGCGGCGCGGGCGTCGTACCGCAGGTTCACACCCGGCCGGGCGAACTGGACATCCAGTGGCGCAACCAGGTCCCGATCATTGCCGAACCGGATACGCCGCGCTGGTTTGAACGCCAGCACCTCGTGCAGCTGAGCGACTTCGGCGCCTGGACAGAACTGTCCACCCTACTTGCAGCACGCTACCGCGGGGCAGAACCGCCGCAGCCGCCCCTTAAGCTGCCAGCGAATGCGGCGCCGGCCATGATCCTGAATGCCCTGCGCCTGGTGCAGGACAAGGTGCGCCCCATCAACGGTATCGGCAGCGGGCCCTATGCGCCGGCCGACCCCGCGCTGGTGCTGCAGCGTGGATATGGCGACAGCCGGGATCTGGCGCGACTCCTGGTCTTGCTGCTGCAGCGACTGGGCATCGAGGCCCAGGTGGCGCTGGCGGACAGTCGCCGCGGTGCGGTGCTGGCCACCGATCTGCCCTCGCCCTTTGCACTCGACTCAGCGCTGGTGGTCGTGCATGCGGGCAGCGCCGCATACTGGCTCAATCCGGCAGCGCCGGGCCCCGCCGCGGCACTGGACACGACCGATCCCGCAGATTTCCGTCAGGCGCTGTTGATTGCGGCGGGCGGCGGCCGGATCATTGCCCTGCCCCCTGCCCCGCCGGATGCCAGGCTGCGCTCGGTCACGCAGCAATTCGAGCTACGCGCCGGCCTCGCCCAGCCGGCGGCGCTGACCGTGATCACCCAGTATCGCGGCGGCTGGGCGCAGGCCATCCGCGCCGCGCTGCGCGCCCAAAGCGCGGCGCAGCTGCAACTGACGCAAATCCAGGGCGTCATGCAGGATTATCCAAGCGCCACTGCCGCCGGGGAGGCACAGCTGCAGGAATTGCCGGACGGGCCAGCGGTGCAGGTGACGGCGCGCTTTCGCATCCCACACCCCTTCGGGGAGGCGGGCGATCCGCATTTCGATTTTTTCGCCGAATCCCTCGTCGAGGTGGCGCAGCCGCGCGATGAGCCAACGCGAGAATTCCCGTTGAGCCTCGCCTGGCCCTTCAAACTGGAACAGCGCATGGAGGCGCGACTACCGGCGGATTTCGCGGTGCCCGAAGGCAAGCTGTTGATTGAAACCCCGGCCTATCGCTATGAGCGCGAGGTGCGACTCATCCAGGGCACACTGCACATCACCCACAGCTACGTGGCGCTGTCGGACCACGTCGACCCGGCGGACTATCCCGCATTCCTGCAGGCCAATGCGCAGGTCACCCAGGCGCTCGGTCTGCGGGTACGGCCGCAGGCGACGGCGGGGACGCGCGCCCTCGCGTGGCTGAATGAGCGATTGCTGATCATCCTGGGGCTGCTGGTGGTGCTGGCGACGCTGGTCACGATCACCTGGCGCCGGCTGCGATCCCGGTAGCCGCAGCGCTCAGGCGGCCGCTGCGATCGGCACTTCACCGCCCAGCGCCTGCAGCACATCGGCCAGCAGCTGCGTCAACTCGCCGGTCATCAGGGCAAAGTCGGCGGCGAACTTTTCCTGCGGATCAAGCGCGCCGGCGGGCTGCTCCGGCGCCGCGGCATCCGGCTCAAGATGCAGAAACTGCACGCGTCTGATGGCGAGCTTGTCGGTGAGCATGAAGGCCACCCGGTCGTTCCAGCACAAGCCCAATTGCGCCGGGTACTTCCCCCCTTCCAGGTGCGAGCGGATTTCGCGCAGGTCCAGCGCATGGCGGGTGTAGCGCACCGTCGACTTCGTGCCGTTGGCCGCCGTCAGCGTCAGGTCCTGGTCCAATGCCAGGCGCTCCGGAGCGCTGCCCTGCGTCAGCCAGGCCGCCATGCCGGTGTGGGGCGAGCGCTGGGTCTGCACGAACTGCACCGCGAAGCTGCCGAGCGTGTCACGCAGGGTGTCGATCAATTCCTCGGCCTTGCCGGCGCTGGCCGCATCCACCACGCACCAGCCACCCCGCACATCGATCCAGGCACGCGTGCTTCGCTGGCGACTCAGCGCCCGCGCGCGCAGCTCATCGCTGACCTGCAACTTCAGGTCGCGCATCTGCCGCTTGCCCACCGGAAAGCCCTGCGAGCCCTCCTTGAGCTTCGCGCGGCGCAGCGCTTCCTGGCGGATGATGGAGGCCGGCAGCAGTTTCTGCTCGATACCCAGCGCGATCAGGTAGTGCTCACCGAGGGCCTGCACCAGCCGCTCGTCGGCGGCCGGCGCCACCCAGCCGCGACTGTGCAGCTCCAGCGCACCGCAGGGTCGCAGGGGCCGGACGCTGAGCTTTTCCTCCAGCTGTGCAGCGCTCAGGGACCAGCGCGGCGGCAGCCGATAGAGCACGAGATTGCGGAACCACATGGATAAAAGTCACCCTCACCGCCCGTGACGGGGCGGTGCGGCAAGGCGCCATCAAGAGGGGATCAATTACGCCGGGTGCTGGCCAGCAGGCGCAGGATTTCCAGGTACAGCCATACCAAGGTCACCAGCAGGCCGAATGCCGAGAACCACTCCATGTACTTGGGCGCGCCCTGCGCCGCGCCGGACTCCATGATGTCGAAGTCCAGCACCAGGTTCAGGGCCGCAAAACAGATCACGAACAGCGAGATCCCGATGCTCAGCGCTGAACCATTGAAAAGCCCCGAGAGGTTCACATGGAACAAGGTCAGCACCTGCGCCGCCACGTAGAACACGGCGATGCCCAGCGTTGCGCCGATCACGACGGAGCGGAAGCGCTGCGTGACCCGGATCAGGCCGGTCTTGTAGGCCAGCAGCATCGAGGCGAAGACGGCGAACGTCAGGCCCACGGCCTGCATGGCGATGCCGGGATACTTGCGTTCGAGCATGGCAGACAGGGATCCCATCGCCAGGCCCTCGAGGGCGGCATACGGAATCGCCAGGTAAGGCGCCGTGTTCGGCTTGAAACTGATGATGAGGGCCAGTATCAGGCCCCCGAAGATCCCCACCGGGATCTGGGGCAGTACCACCGCCGCATCCCCGGTGCTCAGGTACTGCGACCAGGGCCAGAAGGCACCCGCCAGCAGCACCACCAGCAACAGGAACGATTTGTTGACCGCGCCCTGCACCGTCATGCGCTCGCCGCCAAGTCCCACCAGCGGTTGGCTGGCGAAAGTCTTGTCGTTCAGCCCCGGATTGCCGGAGCGAAGGAAGCGATCGGCCATCGAAGTCTCCTCAGTTGTCCAATACGTCACATTATAGTCGAATCGACGAAAACCAAGGCCGCCGCGTGCAACATATTGATTTTCAGCGAAGAGCGTGATCCGGCGCACGCACGGCCGGCGCGGCGGGGGCATACTTAAAGTCATGCACAGCGCGACCGTTCCCGCCACCGTAAGACTCCAGGGCGTTGATTGGGCCCGCTACTTCGCGCCCGTCATGTTCTTCGCCTTCCTGGCCACCCTGTGCCTGGCCCTGATCACGGTATCGGCTTTCCTGGTGACCATGCATGACGCCCTGGCGATCGCCGTCGCGGGTCTGTTCGGCATGCTGGCGACCGGGGCGGCGGGCGCCGTGATCCTGCGCCTGCAACTGCGCTGGCTGCGTTACACCGCCATACCCATCAGCACCGAACCGAACGCGGCGCTCGCGGCCGTCCGCCGCCTCGTCGCCGAAGCCGGCTGGCGTATCACCCGCCAGACCCAGGAGGGCCTGGAAGCCCGCACCCCCGACACCTTGTTCGCGGAGGGGGAGCGGGTGTGCGTTCAGGTCCGCGACCATGAGGTGCTGGTCGCCAGCATCTGCGATCCGAATGTCGGTTTCTCGCTGGTCGGTCATCAGCGCTGTCAGCAGCATTGCGAGCGGGTGCGCCGGGCCGTACTCGCGATCTGACCGTGTAACATGCGGGGCAGATG
>Ga0210400_10005846_pt1 | contig 10399 bp, 8 predicted proteins | sample IncBWH26MmetaG_FD_155456 | JGI IMG/M metagenome (GOLD analysis project Ga0210400, IMG submission 155456) | Forest soil microbial communities from Barre Woods Harvard Forest LTER site, Petersham, Massachusetts, United States - Inc-BW-H-26-M | ecosystem: Environmental > Terrestrial > Soil >... | reverse complement strand
TGCACTTGCGCCCAAGCGTTTCGCGCGTACAAGCCTAGGCCTACAAAGAGGACGACGGTCGCCAGCGTCCAGACGATTTCCATCGTGTTGTTGCCTTCGAAGTACGTCGCCTTCTGGCCGTGATCGCGGAAACGATATATGGCAATAGCCAAGCCGAATTGCGCGGCCACGAATACGATGCCAGTAATCAGCAACGTGCGCATAAATTGCGAATCGATCTCGTGGCCCAAATCGGTAATCGCCGGCGGGAACCACCACACTTTCGCCATGAAAATGTAAACGGTGATGACCGTCATCAAAACGAGAAATATCGCCATGGCGAGAGCGACGGAACTGGATCCCCGCTCCCCTTGTTTTCTCAGCATCGTCTCTGCTCCAGGAATCTTGCCGCCCACACGCTTAGCCCAAAGTCCTGACTCGAACTTACACCCAGCCAAACTTCGTCCGCAAACCCGAACGGCACATCATATACATCCGTGCAAGAATTTCAACAATCTTTCTTCAAAAATTGAAAAGTAGATTTGAAGATGGCGAGCCGTATATTTGTGTGCGGACTCCTTTGGAACCAGCCAACAAAAATGACTGGAAACGCATCGTGACAGTGGGGCCTCTAAACTTAGAGGAAAACATGAGGAAAACTGGTGTCTTGCGTTTTTTGACTCTTTTGGGCCTTATCGCAGCAGCGGTTCCGGGATGGAGCCAGCAAGTTCTCAGCCCTCTGGCCAAGGCCGCATGCAAATTCGCTGACGGCAAGGCAATTAATGTGACGTATTCCAGCCCGCGCATGCGCGGACGCAAGATTTTCGGCGATTTAGTTCCATATGGCGAAGTGTGGCGCACCGGAGCAGACAATGCGACCTCATTCGTAACAAATACGGACCTGATCGTCGGCGGAAAGAATGTGCCTGCCGGCAGCTACACTCTCTTCACTCTCCCCACGCAGAACAAGTGGACACTAATCATCAGCAAGCAGACAGGTGAGTTCGGAATCCCATATCCCGGCGAACAATTCGACTTCGCGCGCGTCGAGATGAAGCTCTCGAAACTCCCCTCGCCGTCCGAGAATTTCACGATTTCATTCGATCAGGCGGGCGCGACCTGCACGATGAAGCTGGATTGGGAAACGACTCGGGCATCCATCGATATTTCTGAGAAGAAATAGCGCGCTGCCCCCCACACGTACCTGACGTGTGAGGCACCCCAATTCACCAGTACACTCGGATTCCTAATCGGTTTTAACTCAGGTTTTCCAACAAATCTGCAACGGCGAAAGGCTTGGCAGCCTTCACGGATACTGCGAGCAGTTTGCGCGGGTCAGTATCGTATGACATTGAAAATTCCCGCCCCCGAAACAATTTCTCAAAGAAGGTATGGAAATCCGATTTGAACGCTTCGCGGGTTGCGTCGCAATTGGGAGCCAGCAGCCGGTCATTGATGAAGACTTCGATCTCTTGACCGTTAAAGCGAAGCCTTTCCCCCAGGCGGGATTCCGCCTCCAAGCGCTGGCAGGCTGTAAGCGCTGCTCGCGCCGCTTGCTTCAAGCGGTCTTGATTGCTGCCATCAAGGGCAGCCTTGCGATTGTAACGAACTCCCAGACGATGATCGGCGTTGTCCACGCTGTAGTTGCCATCATGCCCGATCAGGACCACTCCTGGGCCTGCATCGACGTGACGGTAATCGGCCACGTCGAGCAATAGGCCCTCGCCAACCTGGTTCTGAATCCAGCCGTGAAACACCGGGATTAGAGGCTCGAGGTCGACTCCCTCGGGATTGCGCACGAGGAGTTTCACATTGACATGCTGCAGTTGCACGTTGGGGTTTTCCATTCTTCAGGCGCTCGCCGGCGTCCCGACTCTATTGTAGCAACTGTGCGCCGCGTCAATGAAAAGCTGCGCTTCGTCGATGAGGTAGCGGGTTGAATCAGGTGTATAGGGCTCGTTCGATTTCTCGTGTGCGGTAAATAGATACTGAGCGAATTTCCCGCCGGCAAAAGGATCAAAGAATTTCTGCGTGTCGTAATATCGCGCTCGAAATTCGCGAACGATTTGCCCGGGATCGTCCGTGACGTTGGTAGCCTCGAGTTTCACGAGCGCTTTGGCGGCGCGCAGCATGGATCGATAGGCCGTCATTCCCGCCTGCTCGACTTGACCGCTCTCCCATTTCACCTGGGCTTCAAATAATTCCCTTTCGGCTGCGCCAAGATCAAACTCGACTGCCGACACAACTTCTCCCGCACATTCGCCGACTCCCATGTCCGACAAACTGTATTCCCGGGGATCGCCCCAATCACTGAAGAAAGAACGGTCCGAAGGATCGGCCGGCGGCCGGGCGAGATCTTCCAGCATTTTTTTCAGTTCTACCTTCCCCATTCGCTTGATGAAATCCTTGAATTTTTCGCCGCTCTGCCGATTGGCTGCATAACGGTCCGTCAAGCGAGTCACCACTTCGGGAATATTCTTCGAGGGGATCGCGATCACCGGGAGGCCATACGAACCTCCGTTATGATCCCACTCACCTCCCAGAACGACCTGGAAGTGAGGCACTGCGTATCCTGCCATCTTGCGGCTGACGCCGTAAAAGCCCAGATCCGCCACATGATGCTGGCCGCAACTATTGAAGCAGCCGCTGATCTTGATATGCAGATTTTGAACGGATTCATCCAATTGAAAACTTTTCTCGGCTAATCGATTTCGTAACTCCGCGGCAAGTCCACGTGAGGAGGAAATTCCCAATTTGCAGGTGTCAGTCCCCGGGCACGCGGCAACGTCAATGATGCTTTCCGCCCCAGCAGCTCCGAGGCCTGCGGCTACGAGCGCTTTGTGCAGCTCCGACAAATCACTTTGGCTCACCCAGCGAAGGACGATATTTTGTTCGACTGTCGTCCGGATCGTTTCTTTCGTAAAACGACGCGCGATGTCCGCTAAAGCCCGGAGCTGGTTGGCGGTAATGTCACCCAAGGGAAGCGCAATCGTAACGACCACATAGCCTTCCTGTTTCTGTGGCCGCGTGTTGGTCTTGTGCCAGGTCTGGAAAGCCTGTGAACCCAATAAGGGCGCTTTGCCGCCAGGCCGAAGAGGCGTCTCCCGGAATTGCTCGGCGTCCTTTACGAATTCCGTCCATCTCGGGTCAGGAGGGAGATTCTTGCGTTCCTCCAGAACCAATTCCTTAAATTTCTCAATTCCCAGGTCCTGAATCAGGAACTTGATCCGAGCTCGACTGCGATTTTTCTTCTCACCGCGGGCAGCGAAAACACGGGCAATCGCCTGCGCCAGAGGCAACAATTCCTCCGGGGGAACAAACGTATCAAATAATTTCGCCTGATAAGGAACGGCGCCGAGTCCGCCACCGACATATGTTTCAAACCCACGCTTTTCTTTTCCATCCTCTGTTCGTGTAACAGCGATCATGCCCAGGTCGTGCATGCTTGTGAGGCCGCAGGCGTGTTGCGAGCAGCCGCTGAACGCCGGCTTAAACTTTCTACCGAAATTCTGGCAATCGGGATGGCCCAATAGGAATTTGGACAAGGCCTGAGAATAAGGCGTGACATCGAACACTTCGTCCGGGCACACCCCTGCATAGGGGCAGGCCGTAACGTTACGCACCGAGTTACCGCAGGCCTCGCGGGTTGTAATTCTAGCGGCTGCCAGACGGCGCATCAAACTTGGAGTGTCCTCAATGTGGACGTAGTGAAGCTGAAAGTCCTGCCGGGTTGTCACGTGCGCGATGCCGTCGGAGTACTCCTCGGCCAAATCCGCCAGCGTTTCAAGTTGGTTGGCATTCAGACCCCCACCGGGAATCTTGATGCGTTGCATGCCCGGGGCATCCCACATCGTATTCGGACCTTTGGTTAGCGTCCCAGACGGGTAGGAAATTTCCTGAACCTTTCTCCCGTCATGTCTCTGCCCATTGTCATAGCGCTGGCCGTAAATTCCTCTTCGCAACCGCGTCTCGGCGAATAGTCGCTCGTCCAGCTTGCCCTGTTTCCTCAGGGTGACTTCCGTTTCAAAGATGTCAATTTCGCGGGCCAATGGCTCGGGCAATTTCCCGGCGAGTTGCTCTGCCCAGAGTGAATTCGAGACCTTCATTTCTGATTCGCCTCCATTACTCGTCTGCGCGCTCTACTTGGAGCCTCGACGGAACCGGTTGGCTTCGTGTCCTTGTCCACGTGTGCTCTGCCAACAAAATAACAAACCCACCATCGGATTTATCACCGAAGGTGGGTTGGGTTCGCTCGTTCGATGTCTTCCTGCTACGCGTTCTCCCCACACAACGGCGCTGTTGTGTAGCAACAACAGACGCAGACGACGAATTCTCTCCACTGATTCATTTCGATATCTCTATCATAGAGCGGCGGCCGAGAAAGTCAATCGCAAGAATAAATAGGCGCCGAGAGCATGGCGGCCTGTCAATGGGTAGCAAAGGTTCTGATTTTGCGACTACGCAATCGATTCGATTCGCCGGTCGGGTATGAACCACATCATTGCATTTAGAACGTATAGCGCGAGTGCGATCCACGGGTGCACGAAAGCCAGCAAAATCGCCAATGCATAAATTAACATCGACAGCTTGGCTTTCACATAACGGCCGACCGCGCGTGCCAGCTTTGAGTTTGGCCCGTTGAATACGATGATCGATCGCTCCAATAAAAAGTATGCGATGCCGGCAAAGGTCAACACCACACCGTAGGCCGCCGTGGGCATAGGGGCGAAATGTGTTTCGTCCATCCAACGAATGACGACTGGCACCAACGACAACCAGAACAGCAAGAACAGATTGGCCCATAAAACCGTGCCATTAATCCGCTCCGTGACGTGGAGCATGTGGTGATGGTTGTTCCAAAAAATGCCAACGTTGGTAAAGCTGAGCGCGTAGGCCAGGAACACCGGCAGACCAGCCTTCATCGCGGTGAAATCGGAACCGGCGGGCACTTTCATGTCCAACACCATGATCGTGATGATGATGGCAATCACTCCATCCGTGAAAGCCTCAAGCCGTTGCTTACTCACAGTTGATCTCTTTCATGTGGATTCTCAGCTGGTCGTCGCTAGTCAAACGCGTCTTGATGAAAGCACACTCGCGAACAGATTTCGAGCAGCCGTGCGAGAGTGTACCTCTTTCCGGCGGGTAGAGCTCGCACGCTAATAGCTACAGGCCGCATAACGCTCGATTAGCACGCATGGAGCACATCCGCGCCTCTCTAGCGAAGCCATCATGGCCGATGACATTGGTCGGAAAAATTGTTATTGTTCTGGCAAGTTTGGATGTCATCCGGGAATCCGGGTTCAAAAACGCAGAGGGAGGAAATGAGCATGACCAAGCATGATGCAGCTCGCCGAGCATTCTTGGTTCGCGCAGCGGTTGGCGCGGGCGCCGTTGCGGGGGCGGGGCTCATACCCGATGCGCACGCTCAGCTTGAGCGGCACGAGCAATCCGGTGCCGCAGCCCCAGCCCACCAACATTCAAGCGGCGCTGAGCATGGAGCTTTCTTCAACCACGACGATGCCGCCACGATGGCGGCGTTTACCGAGAGGCTGATGCCCGGTGGGCCGGATAAGCCGGGCGCGGGCGAAGCGGGAGTGCTCAACTACATCGATCTGGCGCTCTCTGGCGCTTATGCCGATCTTCAGGATTTCTACAGGCGCGGCCTTGCTCAACTCGATGCGTACTGCCGCAAGACCCATAACGGGCCATTCCAGCGGCTCAGCCCTGAGCAACAGGACGAAGTGATCGCGGCGCTCGATGAAGGCAAGGCAACCGGTTTCACCTGGCCCACGGCTCAGGACTTCTTCAATACCATTCGCACGCACACGATGGAAGGCATGTTCGCCGACCCCCTCTACGGCGGCAACAAGGATTTCGCCGGCTGGCGCCTGGTGGGCTTCCCGGGCGCGCAAGCTATGTTCACACCGATTGATCTGCAGAGCAAACAGGCATTCACACGTGCGCCGATGGTTGGCCTTCAGACGGTGGCGTCGGCCCCGATACGGAAGGGATAAGCCATGGCAGCCGAAAAAACTGATGTCGTCATTGTGGGAGTGGGCGCGGCGGGCGGGATACTCGCGGCCGAGCTCGCCAAGGCGGGCATGAAAGTCATTGGATTGGAGCGCGGCCCGCGTCTAAAAACAGCCGATTTCAGCCCGCATGACGAATTACGTTACTTCCAGCGGCAAGAACTGCGCCCGAACGCGAAGCGCCAGCCCGTAACCTGGCGGCCAAACGCCAACGTGCGCGCGAATCCGCTCCCGATTCTGAATTACGGCAACCAGGCAGGGGGCGGCACCGTCCACTACGGCACGCTCTCGTGGCGCTTTCACGAGGACGATTTCCGAGCGCGGTCGCATACGATTGAGCGGTACGGAGCATCGGCAATTCCGGCAGATTCTTCGATCGCCGACTGGCCGTTAACCTACGCTGATCTCGAACCATTCTACGATCGCGCTGAGTACGAGCTCGGCGTGTCAGGTAAGGCGGGCAATTTGCAGGGGCGCAAAATTGATGGCGGCAACGTCTTCGAAGCACCCCGGCGTCGCGAGTATCCGTTGCCGGCATTGCTGGCGGATCAGTCGGGCGTCCTTTTCGAAGCCGGGGCGCGCAAACTGGGGTATCACCCGTTTTCGTCCCCGCGCGCGATCCTCTCTGAACCGTATAAGGATCGCTCGGGATGCACCTATTGCGGCTTTTGCCAGTCGTTCGGCTGCCACGTTGGCGCGAAGTCGAGCATCCTCGTCACGAAACTGCCCGAGGCCGATGCAACCGGCAACTTCAAATTGGTCACCGGCACAATGTGTTATCGCGTGAACAGCGACAACAGCGGGCGCGCGACCGGCGTGTCGTACTATGGCCCCGACGGCTCGGATAATACGATCGAGGCGGAGATCGTGATTCTCACTCCGTTTATCTACGACAACACACGCCTGCTCCTACTTTCAAAAACGGAAAAGTTTCCCAATGGGCTTGCCAATTCGAGTGGCCAAGTGGGCAAGCATCTGATGGCCCACATGATGCCGCATGTTTTCGCCGCATTTGACGACCGTTTTGTCAACGTCTATATGGGGCCGAGCGCACAGAAGCACAGTCTCGACGACTTCAATGGCGACAATTTCGACCACAGCGGCTTAGGCTTCATTCGCGGCTCGCAGGTTTCCATTGGTCCCGCCGACCTTGAGGCCGGCCCGATCGGCACCGCGGTCAGCATGAACCCGCCTCCTGGCACCCCGCGTTGGGGCGCGGCATATCGCGACTTCCTCGCAAAATACTTTGCGCGCTACGCCGCGATCGTAGCGCAGACCGAGAACCTGGCGTACGCCGACCAGACGATTGACCTCGATCCGTACGTGCGCGATCAGTGGGGCCTCCCAGCGCCGCGGTTGACCTACGACTGGCGAAGACCGAACGAGTTGGCGCGCGTTGAGTTTTTGCTGAGTAAGATGGAGGAAATAGGCCATGCCATGGGTGCGACGCACGTGTGGCGCGCTCCCCTGGGCCCCGGCGCGCCAGGCGCGCACCACGAGGGAGGAACCCGTATGGGGAACGATCCGAAGACTTCGGTCGTGAACCGCTACGGCCAGACCTGGGACATTCCGAATTTGTTCGTCATCGGTAGTTCAACATTCCCGTCGATGAGCGGGTTCAATCCCACACTCACCATCCAGGCGGTGACCTACATGAGCGCCGATGCCATCGTGAATCGCTACAGGAAGAATCCCGGGCCGCTCGCATAGGGGCCATGCGGACAATGAGGAGTCGCGGCAGGAAACTAAGTTCGAGTGGTTAGATATCGACCCGGTTCGCGGCTTTTGAGGAGATGTCTCAGGCGATCGGAGGCCTGCTCGAGAGAACGGTAAAGCTCGTCGACGCCCTTGCTGTCGGCGGTCACTCTTCCTGCATCCACGTCAGTGATGACTTCCAGGCATAGACTCGCGGCGCGGCGAATTCGCTCGGCGGTCAGTAGCAACATGACTTCTCCATCGTCCCGCCCGTGCATCTGTTGCTCTCGCAATTGTTGGACAACAACAGCGGCCGTCCGTATGTAATCCACCGCATCGCGGAACTCATTTAAGAGACGAAGGTCAATGCCTTCCGATCGGAGAGAGTCTTCGAGCTTTTGAAGCTCCACGCTGGCTTTCTTAACCTGTAAGTTCACGCCCCAGAAGCTCTCGCTCGGAACAATCAACTCAACGACGATGCCGTGCGACACCCCTTCCCTCGATTGAGGAGTCGCCAATACGCGAGCATCCGCAGCCTCCGCAGACAGAAAGTTAGTGAGTGTGATCCTGCTACCTACGTCCGGGTAGATCGACATCTCCAACTGGCCGCCATTGGCATTCACCTGCCTGGCGATGGCTTGCTCCTTGATGGCCATTCCTTCGGGGCCGCGCCAGCTCACTTCAATTGGGACAATTACAGGAAATCGTCGGGCTTTTCTGCGCTCTACTTTCGATCCGTCCGGGCTGGTTCCGCGCCTTGCCATGGTGGCTGGGTTCCTTCCGACTTGTCCCTGGTTTTCTACTTCACCAAAGCAGAAGGACAGGTCAAAGGGAAGCTTAGGGCAAATACTGCGGGATTCCTACTGTACTAAAGGACAGTATCCGTGGAATGGCAACGATGCTACGGCTTTCCGGTTGGACTGAGACCATCGGACAGGGTTTTCCCGCCCTTCGGCAATATCCTCCGTGCAAAAAAAACTTCGGCCAGCCCTATTGTGGAGGAGCAGCCGCATCCACGGTAACGTGTGCGGGTACAGGCCGATACCCGCTTCGTGTGCGGATGCGGTATTTCTTCAATTTTGGGTCTTTTAGTTTGACTGTGATGGCACGCCAGCCACGATTGGGATTCGGCTGCGGGTAATAGCTCAAAAAATAGAGGTGTGCCAAATCTTCCCGGATGGAAGAGAAGGCCTGGCGCTCGTCTCTCCAATTCTTTGCGTAATAGGCCTCACCACCTGTGCTGGCGCTCATACGCTCGAAAACCGCGGAGGTCGCCGGATCTAATTTCGCTTCCCGGGTGCTGATCATGTAGATGGGAATTCCTTGCGACTGCGCCAATTCGTCGACATCTTCTGGCGCAACCATGCTGGAGTTGTCGGGGCCGTTGGAGAAGACCACCACCACTTTTCTGCCGGTGTACTGGGATGCATCCTTGAGAGTCATCAACAAAGCGTTATAGAGAGCGGAATCGTCTCCATTCACCGTAGCGCGCACGCCACGCAGTACTTGCGAGCGGTCAGTCGTGAGCGAGGCGGCCCGAAAGAAATCACGGCTGTACGAATAGAACGCCACTCGATAGGGAGTATCAAGCGTCCGCACAAAGTCAGCGATCGCATCCTGTGCGTAAACAAATCCCCGGCCCTTATACATATAATTGCTGGTGTCAAAAAGGATAAATACATTGGCCCCGCTCACCGCGGAGCCAAGCCCTTCCAGCGAGCCCTGTTGAACCCCGTTACGCGGAGAGCCGACCTGCGGCCCCTCGACGAATGTATTTGCGTTGGCTCCTCCTGGCCTGGGTGCGCCTTTTTCCTGGGGAGCGTCCGTTATAGTTTGCGGACCTTCGTTACCTTCCTCAAAGGTCGCGACGTTCTGCGAAATGCCGTCTTCGGAAATTATAAAATCGGACGGGTGAAGCCCAGTCACGTAGTCACCCTTGGTATCCGTCACTGCTACATTCAGCTGCACCATGGCCACAGTAACGCAAATGACGTTACTGTTCTGTTCGCGATCCTGGGCCGACATCCAAATTGCGAAGCCGGAGACCAACATAAGAAGAATCAGAAATAATAGAATGTGTCGTTTCGCCATAGGTCCCTCTTTTAACTGTCCGCCGCGTATAATCGAAGTGTTCCCACATCGTGAAAATCCTGAAAATTTCCCTCGCTCGTAACGTATCGCCTAGAGTCCGGAACCCACACTGCTTTTCGGCAACGCAGCGATCTTCCCCTGGCGAAATTCATCCCCAGTTTCCCGCATCGCGCGGAGCACCGCCGGCCAATCTTCGAGGTGGGTAGCAAATGTCTGCTCCACCATACGGCGCGTCAACTCCGGCACCAACCGGTTCAACATCACCGGGGAATAGTTCATTTCGTCTGCCAGCCGAGCCCAATACAAATTATTTGAATCCCAGGACTCAGCCAGCAACCGGCTGGAATAGCCGAGGAAAGAGGGAAAGGGCTTCACATTCAGGAGCTCGAGAGCGTAGCTCTGTGCCAGCGCAGGATGCGGCACACCGAAATTTTCCGAGAGTCTCTCCCAACTGACCTCTGCGGGAAAGCGCGCCGTCAGTTCTTCCAGTTCCTTTCCCGCAGCCCCCCAGTGGCTCGTATCTCCCGGCGACCTCCGCCGGAACTCGGCCGTTAAGTAGAAGGTCTCCGCCGGCGCAGTCTGTGCCAGCGCGTCCTCGGCAC
>Ga0210400_10005845_pt1 | contig 10401 bp, 7 predicted proteins | sample IncBWH26MmetaG_FD_155456 | JGI IMG/M metagenome (GOLD analysis project Ga0210400, IMG submission 155456) | Forest soil microbial communities from Barre Woods Harvard Forest LTER site, Petersham, Massachusetts, United States - Inc-BW-H-26-M | ecosystem: Environmental > Terrestrial > Soil >... | reverse complement strand
CGACGATAAAATCCTTCAGCGCCACCGTCAGCCCGGCGCCCGCTAATCCGAGGATGGTTGGCATCTGGTTCGGCACCCCCAGAATTACGAATGCAATCACCAGAACGCCTACCGCTTGCAAACTAAATCGAATGACTCCGCGGAGTGTGAGAAGGTGCTTCTTCTCCGGGGCGGCCTGCCTGAAGAGCCGATTCACCAGGAGGCTCCCGAAGTAGACCAGGACCACTATCAGCAAAATCCAAAGGACGGATCGCACCATGCCATGCAGGACTACGCGTTGCTGGTCGCGCGTCAGGTCGAGCCAGTTGCCGTAGATTTCCTGCAACTCCTTCTGGTCTCGAATACGCTTATCAAAGTCGGAGAGCAACTTCTGGTCGTCAGAAAAATGTTTAAGGGAATTGACGGCGGTCGCAGTATTTTCTTTCGAAACCGCTCCCGAGGCGGCCCCCTTGCGAATCTCTGCCGCCTGCTGTTTAGTCTCTTCTTTTTGGGGCTTTTGCTCGCGAACGCGGCGTTGCAGAGCGTCGTGTTGCGCCAGCAGGTCGTTTCCCATCTCGTCGGCCAGGATTCGCGCCGACTCGATGTGCGCGCTCTTGTCTCGCAGCCACATCCAGGCACGCACTTGGCCCACCAGAGTATTGGCGCTGAGATCGATCACCGCCGCCGAAGCACCGGTTGGGTTCTGACTCTGGTGTTGCTCCAACTCGTGCTCGCCCGCCTCATGTTGATCCCGCTGCCGCTGGACCGCGGTCTCCTGATCGCCTCCCGCGCGGATCAATTCCTGCTGCGCGTCTTCGACTTCGTCTTCATCCAGCGCCTGTTCCGCGTCCAGCAGATCCTTCCGGTCCTGTAATGCGTCCTTTTCGCCTGGTTTGGCTGATGATATCTGCGCCTTGAGCTGTTCGACCCGCGATTGGACGTCCGCCAGAGCCGCTTGCGCTTCCCGCATTTTCAGGTACAGGTCCCTGTTCTTGGGATCCTGATCGGATCGCTGCTCGGCGGCTTGGCGCAGTTCGTCTGCAAAAGCCAGGTCCACTTCGTGGTCGGCGATTCGCACCGCTTCCTCAGCCAATCGCTGTTCTTCTGGACTAATTGCCAGAGCAACGAGCGCGCGCGCAGTCGGCAGCGGGCGTTCGTCTACCAAGGGAGTTTGGGCGGCATTTGAGGCCGCGTTCTTGGCGCGAGGGCGACTGGTCTCGCGCGTGGCGTAGTAGGCGGCGCAGGTCCCAAGTACCAGCGCCAGCAACGTTAAAGTGATCCCCCATTTCAGCCATTTCATTTCGGTTCCCCACAGGGTTGTATAGCGACGGACGCCCTGGTGCATGCAGGCCGACCGCAACGCGGCGCCTCGTCACTAAAATCTGATAAACACATTTTAGAAAAAGTGTAGCAGGCGAAATGCTCGTCTTGTACGACCGGTTGGTTGACTTGCTGCACGGCACGCGGGCGGGGGTGCCCGCGCCACACGCTCCCGATTAAGCCGACCCGTCAGAGGCCCGCGACGCCCGAACTCCATGCATGATAACTTTATCGCCGGACATGCCCCAATCCGCCGCCGCTGCGGCCCGAGAAATTTCGATGAACAGAATCAGCGTCGCACTTCTCCTTCTGATCGTTCTCAGCGCCTCTTCCTTCGCCAGGAAGGCAAAATCTGCCAACGGTGAAAACCTTCTACTCCAACTCGAAGCTGATTTCGCCGGGGATGTGGCTAAGCACGGCCACGATGCCTTCCTGACCTACTTCGCCGAAGATGGCGTCGAAATTGTCGACGGCGACGGCATCGACGACAAAGAGGCGATGCGCAGGCAACCCCCTTGGCCCGAAGGCACGACCCTTACCTGGACGCCCGTCCATGCCGAAATGGCGGCTTCCGGCGACCTGGGCTACACCTACGGCAATTACATCTACACCGCCAAAAATAAAGAGGGCAAGCTCGTTGCCAATTACGGCAAGTACACCTCGATCTGGAAAAAGCAGAAGGACGGCCAGTGGAAGGTGGTCGTCGACATGGGAAACTCCAGCCCGGATCCGAAAACAGGGAAGTGAGCCTGGACCTTCACAGGCTATGAGCGAAAGTCAGCGGTCGCTGATTTTCGATCGAATGGCCGCCATCAAATCTGCCGTCGCGGAAATGTCGATCCTGTAACGTTCGCCACTGCGCACGATGGGACCGCCAATGGCATCCAACTCTAGCTGCCGCCCAGCGGCAAGATCTTTCTGCATGGAACTGCGCATAGCCGGCGGCGTGCTTTCGAAAACCGCGCCAATCTGTGCCGTGTCAACTTCCGCGCCGCCCGCATTCGCCACCGCGCACGCCTCCGCGATAGCAGAGTTCAATTTCTGTTTCCACGCACCATCTGCAAGAATCTGTCCAACATTCATGCCGGATGCCGACGTGGCCAGCGCAAATGGCGCAAGAAAGCAGAGCTTGCTCCACAGCAGAGTCTGCTCGTTCGGAATGAACCGGCAGGTGAATCCAAGATTGCCGAAGCGGGCGACGATGGCTCCCAACAGTGGCTCGCCGCTGCTGGCGATATTGAGGCGAACGAACGGGGAGCGCTGGATGAATCGTCCCGGGGCAATCCTCTCCGCTTCAACCGCGACCGTTGCCGGGATCACGCGCTCCTCTCCAAATCGGGCTCGCAGAGCCGCGATGTGATCCACTCCGTTCAACAAGGGAACCACGCAGCCCGGCGCTATCTGCACAGATTCCAGTGCTGTTTGTAGTTGATACGTTTTGGTTGCGATCCAGAGCACATCAACCGGATCCGTCAATTCGGCGACGGCTTTCGCCGGCGCAGTAATAGGTCTAGCGCCAGCGCCCGACGGACGTTCCAGCACCAAGTTGCGAGGATAGCTCGCCAACTTTTCCGGTCGAACCACCATTGTTACGTCTTCGCCAAGCGATGCCAGCGCGGTTCCGACCAAGCCTCCGATAGCTCCTGCTCCCAAAATTGCATGTTTCATGCCCACCCCAGGGAAAAACTATACGATACGTCAATCTTGCGCGCCGCCGCCATCCCCTTTGACCCACTGTTACTCGCCTTTACGCGGCGGCTGAGAATCTGTCACACTGACCACTGATCCCAATGGGCAAGATTCACGTCCTCGCCGAGAGAGTTGCCAACCAGATCGCTGCCGGCGAGGTGGTTGAGCGTCCCGCTTCGGTGGTGAAGGAGTTGCTGGAGAACGCGCTGGACGCAGGTTCCACGCGCATTCGCATTCAGGTTGAGGCGGGCGGGAAGAAGCTGATCCAGATCACCGACAACGGATGCGGCATGGTGCGCGACGATGCCATGCTCGCCTTCGAGCGCCACGCCACCTCGAAAATAAAAGACACCGACGATCTGCTGAGCATTTCGACACTCGGATTTCGTGGCGAGGCGCTGCCTTCGATTGCTTCTGTAGCCCGGCTGCATCTGGAAACCCGCGCCGAAGAGGAAGCCGCAGGAACGATCCTCGAAATTAATGGCGGCAAAATCATCCGCGTAGAAGAAGCGGGCCTGCCGCTGGGAACTTCGATCACGATTCGCGATCTCTTCTTTAATACGCCGGCGCGCAAGAAGTTCTTAAGATCAGAATCGACCGAACTCTCCCATATCGCTTCGTTGGTAACCCACTACGCGCTGGCGCATCCCGAAAAGCATTTCGAGTTGCATTCGGCGACGAATGCAGTGCTGGTGGCGCCGCCCGTGGCTGGTCATCGTGAGCGCGTGTACCAGGTGTTTGGACGCGAGACCCTTGACCAGTTGATTCCGCTAGCCGCAATGCAACCACTGGAGCGTATCGGCCTGCCTCAGCCTCCGCCGTGGCGGCGTGGCGCGGACACTCCGGTCCGTGAGACCTTATCTTCCAAGTCAGGAGAGGAAGGACCGTGCGGTCAGCCTGCAGCGGACACGCGGACAGGAGTGTCCGCGCCACACGACTTTGGCGAGGTACGCTTGCATGGTTTTGTTTCGAAGCCGGAAATTCAGAAGCTCAATCGCAATTCGATTTTTATCTTCGTGAATGGCCGGCTGATTCGCGACCGTCTAATCCAGCATGGAGTCGTTGAGGCGTATCGCAACATTTTGCCGCCGACGGTGTTTCCGGTGGTTCTGCTTTTTATTGAGATGCCGACTGCCGAAGTCGATGTGAACGTGCACCCGTCGAAGACCGAGGTGCGTTTCCGGCAGCAGTCGGTGATTCACGATTTCGTGCGCGAATCGGTGCGGGCGGCGCTCATGAAGGCGCGGCCGGTCCCGCAGTTTGTGATGGAGATTGGCGCGCAGCCATCGGCGAGGCCTAGCCTCAGCAGTCCCGGCCTCTCCAATCCTTGGATCAGCCAGGATGCGAACAGCAGCGACGGCCTGCAGCGTGCCTCGTGGCGCGACTTATCTGAACCCGTGGCGGCGGGAGCGTTCGCGCTGCAGGCGCCCACAATCCCGGCGACGACTGCCCACCTCGAATTCGAGGGCGGAATCGCGGTCGAGGCAAACGCTGCAGTATCCCTGGCACGAGACCCAAGAGCGACATTGGATGATCAGACGATTCCTGATCACGGGTGCGCCCCGCCAATTCCTCATGAGCCGCATACCGCTCCGACTCTCGAGTCGTTGCGAACCCTGCGGCCGCTCGGCCAGATTCGAAATTCATTCATTCTTGCGGTGAACGAAGACGGGCTCTGGATTGTCGATCAACACGTCGCTCACGAACGCGTGCTATTCGAACGAGTCCTGCGCCAACGGCAGACTCAGCAGGTCGAGAGCCAGCGCTTGCTAATGCCCCTCGTCATCGACCTGACCCCAGCCCAGCAAGCGATCTTCAGCGACATTGCCGAAGAACTAGCACGCAATGGTTTTGAAGCGGAACCCTTCGGCGCGCGAAGCGTCGCGGTAAAGGTCGCGCCGGCGGGCGTAGATGCGGAGCAGATCGAACACATGATGAACGAGATCTTCGAGCAGCTGACACGCGAAGATCAGGCCATCAATCTGGAAGCGGTGCGGTCGCGCATCGCGGCATCGATTGCCTGCCACGCAGCGATCAAAGTCAATATGCCACTCGAGCAAAACAAGATGGAGTGGCTGCTAGCGGAGCTGGCAAAAACCGAGCATCCCATGACCTGCCCGCACGGCAGGCCGGTTGTGCTGCGCTATTCCATGCAGGATATTCAGAAGGCATTCAAGAGGATCTGAAGCAGCGGTTAGCATTTAGCCGAACGCTTGATTACTGACGGCTAAGTGCAAGTGCTAAATGCTGCTTTTTCTGTGTTCTAATCGAAATCATGACCGACCCGGAACTTCTGCAAGCTCGCATGCAAAAGTGGCGCCTCGACGGCCAACCCGTGCGCACTCTGGATGAGGCGCGCGCCTTCCTCGAGTCGGTGGGATTTTGTCTGATGTATCCGATGCGGCCCGCGGTTCTGGTGCCGACTTTCATCGGAGCCTGGGTGGGTGCGAATGACAAGCTACCGACGCGCCAACACGCCTACAACGATCCGCGAGCGAAAGAGGCGACCGAACTCATGGTGCGGGCTCTGCGCGACAAAGCAGCCTACGAGGCTCCGCTGATTGACGAGAACAACGCGTTCCTGCTGGCGGGGTCTGTGTTTCCTTATTTTTATTCGCTCGTGGGCGAGCGCAATCCGAAGCAGCCGCCTGCAACCGGACCGCGGTCTCCTTACTCGCCGTTAGCCGCTGACGCTTTTGAAATCATCCGGCGTCGTGGCCCAATTTCGAAAACTAAACTGGGCGAGATGCTGGGCGGATCGGTTTCGAACGCCGGCCTCGATCGCGCGCTGAGCGAACTCTGGGCCAAGCTGCGCATAACGCGCGTGGATTACAGAGCGGAGGAAGGTTCGGTGTGGGACGAATTGTCGCGCTGGGCGCCGGATGTAGTGCGCGAGGGCGTGGGGATTTCGGTCCCGGAAGCGCTCTCCGCGCTGGTATCGAAATATTTGGATTGCGTGATTGCGGTGGATGAGGGAGAGGTCGAGAACTTTCTGGCGAACTTCGTTCCGCGGACGCGGGTGAAAGAAGCAATCCATGCCTTGCTTTCGGCGCGCGAACTAAGCTTCGTGCATGTGGGGAGCAAGTCGCTGCTGCAGGTGACTCCGCCAAAGCAGGCGTACGTCCCCAAGCCCCGTGGAGAACGTCTTCGCGAGCGGAGCTCCACGTAGTCGTGTGGGGATGGCTCGTGTGGGAACGGGCGCCCCGCCCTTCCAAGCCGAGCGAAGCTCGGCAGCGCTTTTGGTTGGCAGCGACTCTTGATGTACGGTAGCTGCGACGCCAACCATCCATACCCAACCTGTAGTTTTCCACCTGCGAGCCGTGTAGAATCGCACATTCCCACGATGACCGATCCATCCCAACGCAGACTCATCATCGCCATCGACGGCCCCGCTGGAGCGGGCAAGAGCACCATCGCTTCCCGTCTGGCGCGCAAACTCGGCTACGTGAACCTGGAGAGCGGTGCGATGTATCGAGCGCTGGCGCTGGGCGCGATCGAGGGGGACGCTTCATTCGACGATGAAGCCGCGCTGCTGAAGATGGCGCAGAATTCGACTATTACTCTCGAGCGCTCGATCGGCGGTCATCGCGTTCTTCTCAATGGAAAAGACGTTTCAGCGAGGATCCGCGAGCGCGATGTGACTGAGGCGGCGTCGCGCGTGTCGGTGCATCCCAAGGTGCGAGAGTGGATGGTGGCGCGGCAGCGCGAGATGGGCATTGGCGGCGGCGTAGTGATGGAGGGTCGCGATATTGGGACAAAAGTATTTCCCGATGCCGACTTAAAGATTTTTCTCGACGCCGATCCCGTGATTCGCGAGCAGCGGCGGCTTGACCAGCAGCAGGTGAAAGGCGCATCGGCACAAATGATGGCTGCGGAACTTCGCGAGCGCGACCGGCGCGATCGGACGCGCGAGGCTTCTCCGCTGGTGGCGGCGGAAGATGCCGTGGTGCTCGACTCGACAAACATGACCGAGGATGAAGTCCTCAATCGTATCGAGGAGTTAGTAATGCAGCGACTGGGAACAAGACGCTAGCGCAGGGTTTTACATATGGACGAGTACCTACCTTCCACTTTACCCATGCTGCGTTCTTGATTCCGCGAGGCACCGGATCACTTCTTCACCACTCTAATCCCTAACTCCCGCAATTGCGCCTCGGCCACTGGCGTTGGCGCTTCCATCATTAAGTCTTTCGCGGCGGCGGTTTTGGGGAAGGGAATTACTTCGCGCAAGCTGTCGGCTCCGGCGAGGATCATTACAATGCGATCGAGGCCGAGCGCAATCCCACCATGCGGAGGCGTTCCGTACTCGAGCGCATCTAGAAAAAAGCCGAAGCGCGAGCGCGCTTCCTCTTCGGTCATACCAAGCGCGCGAAAGATTCTGCTCTGCACGTCCTGGCGGTGAATACGGATTGAACCCGATCCCAACTCCGTCCCATTCAACACCACGTCGTAGGCGAGCGCCCGCACCATGGCCGGATCGCTTTCCAGTTTGTCCATGTCTTCATCGTGCGGCGAAGTGAACGGGTGATGGGCCGCATTCCATCGCCTCTCGCCTTCATCCCACTCGAACATGGGGAAATTAGTCACCCACAGAAAACGGAAATCGCCTTTCTGGAAAAGCTTGTGCCGATCGGAATATTTCTGCGCGAGTGCCACGCGCAGCAGTCCCGCCGAGGCATAGATCGCCAGTTCCGCGGGCGTCACTTTGCGCTTGCTGGCCGGATGCGCGTCTCCGGATGTGCCCGACTGCGCCGAGCCCACCACCAGCACCAGCAGGTCATCCGCCGCCGCGCCAGCTTTGTTGCGGACTTGCGCAGCCGCCTCGGGAAACTTGTTCTCTATGCGCTTGAAGTCTTCGAACGCGCGCGCCCCACCCTTAGACACAAAGAGCGGCTTGATATCGTCGCGTTCCTTTCGCGAAAGCTCGCCCACTCGCGGAATGCGGATGGCAATCACTGGCAGATCTTTGTTGATTGCCAACTGTTCGAGATCGCCCGGCGCAAAACAATCGGCGACGTCGGTGAAGGCAGGCACGCGCAGGTCGGGCTTGTCGATGCCGTATTGCCGGATTGCATCGTCGAAATCCATGCGCGTGAAAGGGGTCTTGATCTCATGCCCCGCCGCCTTGAACGCCGCAGTCAAGAACCCTTCTACCGTCTCCCAGACCCGCTCCGGTTGGGGATACGACATCTCCAGATCGATCTGGGTGAATTCCGGCTGGCGGTCGGCACGCAGGTCTTCGTCGCGGAAGCAGCGCACAATCTGGAAATATTTGTCAAAGCCGGAGATCATCAAGATCTGCTTAAACAGTTGCGGCGATTGCGGCAATGCGTAGAACGATCCCGGCTGCACGCGGCTGGGGACAAGATAATCGCGCGCGCCTTCCGGCGTCGACCGTGTCATGAACGGCGTCTCGATTTCGAAGAACCCCTGCGACGCGAGATTGTCGCGGATTGCAAGTGCCACTTTGTGCCGCAGCTCGATGTTGAACTGCATGGCGTCGCGACGCAAGTCGATGTAGCGATATTTCAACCGCATCTCTTCGTTCGCCAGCACGGTGTCGGACGGTAGAAACGGCAGCGGCTTCGAGACGTTCAGAATGCGCAGTTCTTCCACCACCAACTCCACTTCGCCGGTTGGGATGTTGGGATTGATGGTGTCGGCATCGCGGCGCTTGACCGTGCCGATTGCCGCAATCACGAACTCATTGCGCAGCGCTTCCGCCTTCTGGTGAACGGAGGCGTTCAGTTCATGGTTGAACACGACTTGCGTCACCCCGGTACGGTCGCGCAGGTCGACGAAGATGATCTGGCCAAGGTCGCGCCGCCGGTTGACCCATCCCATGAGCACAACTTTCTTGCCCGCATCGGAGAGCCGAAGAGCCCCGCACATATGAGTTCGCCTGAGGTCGCCTAAAAAATCGAGCACGTTTTCGCCTTGTCTTCTGAAATTCGTCGAGCAGGAATACGGTGGTGAGCCGAAACGAGGATTATACGAAACGAAGATTATAAATGGCAGAGAGTCAGTGCAGAGTGCCGGGTTGCCAGAACAAGAGTCTAGCAGCCCGGACTATGTCGTTTTACTGGGTACTTCTATTTGCTCTTCGTGCACTTGCCTTCCATGACCGGGGTCCAGTTGGCGCTGTCGGATGACACCTCAAACTTGAAGGTGTAGGAGTTCGGCGACAGAATCTTCTCGCTGAAGCGGCCTTTCCCGGCTGGTTTCATGTCGCCGATCCAGGTCCAGGCATCGCCGTCCACCGTTCCCTTCGATTGAACGGCCTCACCCATACTGTTGAACTCGTTGTAGGTGTACTTCTTTTCGTCGAAATCGTACCCCAAGAAGGCGATGCCGCTGCCGTTACCCATGGAAGCACTCTTCATCTGGGAATGGATGACGACAAAGTAGCCGCCCTCCATCCATTTGGCGTCCTGGGGGGTGCTGATTTTCCCGCCCGGCCCCATGGGGCCAGGCTTCACGTCGGCGTCGCAAGCCCAGGTGCCGGTAAAGTAGTCGAGTTTTTTGTGTTCGGGCCCGGGCTTGGGCATATTCATTTGCGCGGCGGCAGCGGCCGCGAGCCACAGAACGGCGGTAAGAAGCCCCAATGTACATTTCGACGTACGCTTCATGAGAATGCCTCCTGAAAGTGAATTGTCGAGCGAGAGCGGAAGTGATGATACCCCGGTTGCCGATGGTAGACACGCGGGACGCCCAAGTCAATGGAGGCGGTAGTGAAACTCGGGAGTGCGCTGGAGTCGGCCTTCAGTCGCCCGATTAAACGGGGATCAGACTCTCTGCGTAATCGTGAGCCGGAACATACGTTCCGTTAGGCTGGGGGCATATTCTGGACCGGCGCAGGAGTTAGTGGAATCGGGCTGGGCATCGTCGTCTGTCCGGCGGGAACCGTGTCTGACTTCGATTCCAATCCCAGGCTGCAGCAGGCCGCTAGAAGTGCAGCTTGTAAATCCTTGAGATGGCGCTCCTCAGTCAGATAACTGATCACCATCGTTCGGATCACACTTTGTCCATTCACTGTAGCGGCGGAAATCCACCGCTGGCCATCGCGATTGACTTCTTCAATGATCGAGGCGTGCAACGCGTCGATTTTTTGCGGGGCTATACCCGTGGCTCGCATACGCAAATTCAGGATTGGCAAAACCTGAGGAGCGGCCAGCTCAAAGTACTCTGAATTCGCCACCCACCTGGCGAAACTCTGCGCCAGCCTCATTTGCCGGTCAATCAGCCGCTCATAAGCTCGCCGGCCATGAACCCGCAGTGTCAGCCAGAGCTTAAGCGAGTTCATGCGGCGCGACCACTGGGCGCTGATATTGCGGTTATCGGGTAACGTCCCTGGAGGCGCTTTCTGCAGGTAAGGACAGGCAACGGAGAAAGTCCGCTCTAATACTTCGGGAT
>Ga0210400_10005843_pt1 | contig 10404 bp, 9 predicted proteins | sample IncBWH26MmetaG_FD_155456 | JGI IMG/M metagenome (GOLD analysis project Ga0210400, IMG submission 155456) | Forest soil microbial communities from Barre Woods Harvard Forest LTER site, Petersham, Massachusetts, United States - Inc-BW-H-26-M | ecosystem: Environmental > Terrestrial > Soil >... | reverse complement strand
GTCGTGCTGATCCCCTTCATCGTGCCGACCGTGCTCTCGGCGATCGCGTTCTGGTGGATCTACGACTCCCAGTTTTCGATCATTTCATGGTCGCTGATCAAGCTCGGCCTGATCGACCACAACATCAATTTCCTCGGCGATTCGAACCTGGCGCGCGGCAGCGTGATTTTCGCCAACATCTGGCGCGGCGTTCCCTTTGTCGCGATCACGCTATTGGCCGGCCTGCAGACGGTGTCGCCCTCGCTCTACGAGGCGGCGGTGCTGGACGGCGCCACCAATTGGCAGCGCTTCCGCTACATCACCTATCCGCTGCTGACGCCGATCATCGCCGTGGTCATGACCTTCTCGGTGCTGTTCACCTTCACGGACTTCCAGTTGATCTGGGCCCTGACGCGCGGTGGTCCGGTCAACGCCACGCATTTGATGGCCACACTGAGCTATCAGCGCGGCATCATCAGCGGGCGGCTCGGTGAGGGCGCCGCGATTGCCACCGCGATGATTCCATTCCTGCTCGCGGCCATCGCGATTTCCTGGTTCGGCATGCAGCGCCGGAAATGGCAGCAAGGATCCAACAATGACTGACTCCGTGCTGCCATCGAAAGCGCCAGCCGCCACCCGGAGCGACGAAAGCGACGGCATGAGCTATCTGGAGTCGTTGCCGCGCCGCGTGGTGACGCTCTATCTGCCGCTGTTCGTGATCCTGATCGTGCTGTTGTTTCCATTCTACTGGATGGCGCTGACGTCGATCAAACCGGACGAACAGTTGATCGACATGAACAAGTTCAACCCGTTCTGGGTGGTCCATCCGACATTCAAGCATATCAGCAAGCTGTTGTTCGAGACCCAGTATCCGCGCTGGCTGTGGAACACGATGTACGTTGCCGTCGGAGCCACGACGCTGTCGATCATCGCCAGCGTGCTCGCGGCCTATGCCATCGTGCGTCTGCGATTCAAGGGCGCGGACACCGTGGGCGTGCTGATCTTTTTTGCCTATCTGGTGCCGCCTTCGATCCTGTTCATTCCGCTGGCCTCGGTGATTCAGGCCTACGGCCTGTTCGACTCGCCGCTGTCGCTGATCCTGGTCTATCCGACATTGCTCATTCCGTTCTCGACCTGGCTCCTGATGGGATATTTCAAGACCATTCCCTATGAGCTTGAGGAATGCGCCCTGATCGACGGCGCGTCGCGCTGGCAGATCCTGACCAAGATCATCGTGCCGCTGGCGATACCCGGCATGATCTCGGCCTTCATCTTCTCGTTCACGCTGTGCTGGAACGAATTCATCTACGCGCTCACCTTCCTGCAATCGACGCCGAACAAAACCGTTCCGGTTGCGATCGTGAACGAGTTCGTCGATGGCGTTATTTACAAATGGGGATCGCTGATGGCGGGCGCGCTGGTCGGCTCGCTGCCGCTGGTCATCCTCTATGCGTTCTTTGTCGAACATTACGTGTCGGCGATGACCGGAGCCGTGAAAGAGTAGGCGCGCAGGCCCGCGGCGATCAATGATCAATTAAGAAAAAGAAGGAGTTGGGTCTTGCATATTCTGGTTTTGGGCGCGGCCGGCATGGTCGGCCGCAAATTGACCGAGCGGCTGCTGCGCGACGGGCATCTCGGCAAGCGCGATATCACCCGCATGACGCTGCAGGATGTCGTCGCACCCGCCAAACCCGATAAACCGGGGTTTCCGATCGATACCGTGACCTGCGATTTCGCCGTCCCGGGCGCGGCCGAAAAACTGGTCGCCGATCGCCCCGACGTGATCTTCCATCTGGCGGCGATCGTCTCCGGCGAGGCCGAACTCGACTTCGACAAGGGTTATCGCATCAACCTCGATGGCACGCGGATGCTGCTCGATGCGATCCGGACCGCGGGCGGCGGCTACAAGCCGCGTGTCGTATTCACTTCGTCGATTGCGGTATTCGGCGCGCCGTATCCCGAAGCCATCGGCGACGAGTTCTTTCAAACCCCGTTGCTGAGTTACGGCACCCAGAAGGCGATCGGGGAACTCCTGCTCGCCGATTATTCGCGCCGCGGTTTCATGGATGGCATTGGCATCCGCCTGCCGACCATCTGCATCCGTCCCGGCCTTCCCAATAAGGCGGCCTCCGGCTTCTTTTCCAACATCCTGCGCGAACCGCTCGCCGGCAAGGAAGCGGTCCTGCCGGTATCCGAGGAGGTTCGTCACTGGCATGCCTCGCCGCGCTCCGCGGTCGGCTTCCTGATCCATGCGGCGACCATGGATAGCGCGGCGGCGGGCGCGCGCCGCAACCTCACCATGCCCGGCCTGTCGGCGACGGTCGGCGAGGAGATCGCCGCGTTGAGGCGGGTGGCCGGTGACAAGGTGGCGGAGCGGATCAAGCGTGAGCCGGATCCGTTCATCATGGGCATTGTCGATGGCTGGCCGCGCAATTTCGACGCCAAGCGAGCCGTGACGCTGGGCTTCACCACCGCCGAAAAGACCTTCGACGACATCATCCGGATTCACATCGAGGATGAATTGGGTGGTAAGTTCGTCGCCTGATCTGTTCGAGGAGAAAAGCCATGATCGCCAGCATCGTCGGATGGGCCCATACGCCGTTTGGCAAGTTCGATACCGAAACCGTCGAGAGCCTCGTGGTGCGCGTCGCGACCGATGCGCTGGCCGACGCCGGTATCTCGGCCGCCGACGTCGATGAAATCGTGCTCGGGCATTTCAACGCCGGCTTCTCGCCGCAGGATTTCACGGCTGCGCTGGTGCTGCAGGCCGATCCGCAGCTGCGCTTCAAGCCGGCGACGCGGGTGGAAAATGCCTGTGCTACCGGTTCCGCCGCCGTGCATCAGGGTGTGCGGGCAATTGCCTCGGGCGCGGCGAAGATCGTGCTCGTGGTCGGTGTCGAGCAGATGACCCGAACGCCGGGGCCGGAGATCGGCCGGAACCTGCTGCGCGCCTCCTATCTGCCGGAGGACGGCGACACCCCCGGCGGTTTCGCCGGGGTGTTCGGCAAGATCGCGCAGGCTTATTTCCAGAAATACGGCGACCAGTCCGACGCGCTGGCGATGATCGCCGCCAAGAACCACAAGAATGGCGTCGCCAATCCCTATGCGCAGATGCGCAAGGATGTCGGTTACGAATTCTGCCGCTCCGAAAGCGAAAAGAATCCGTTCGTGGCGGGACCGCTGAAGCGCACCGACTGTTCGCTGGTCTCGGATGGCGCGGCGGCGCTGGTGCTAACCGACTCCGAGACCGCAAAATCGATGGGCAAGGCCGTCAACATCAGGGCGACCGCGCATGCCCAGGATTTCCTGCCGATGTCGAAGCGCGACATCCTGCAATTCGAGGGTTGCAGCGTGGCATGGCAGCGCGCGCTGCAATCCGCCGGCGTGCAGCTTTCCGATTTGTCCTTTGTCGAAACCCATGATTGCTTCACGGTCGCCGAATTGATCGAGTATGAGGCGATGGGATTGACGCCGCGGGGGCAGGGCGCGCGCGCCATCAAGGAAGGCTGGACCCAGAAGGACGGCAAGCTGCCGATCAATCCGTCCGGCGGGTTGAAGGCCAAGGGTCACCCGATCGGCGCCACCGGCGTTTCCATGCATGTGCTGAGCGCGATGCAATTGCTGGGACAGGCGCCGGAGGGCATGCAGATCAGGGACGCCAAACTGGCGGGCATCTTCAACATGGGAGGTGCGGCGGTCGCCAATTACGTCTCGCTGCTGGAGCCCGCGAAGTAAGGGGTTGAATTGCCGAGGGCCTGAGCGATGAACGTCGCCGAATGGCTGGCGGCATCGGCGCGGCTTCGTCCCGATGCGCCGGCGCTGCTGACCGGATTCGATCTCGATGCCGACTACGCCACCTTTGCACGGCGGGCCGCGGCGATCGGGGCGGCGCTGTCGCGCGACCATCACATCGCGCCCGGCGACCGGGTCGGCCTGTTCGCGACCAATTGCACGCAATATCTCGAGTGTCTTTACGGGATCTGGTGGATCGGCGCCGTCGCCATCCCGATCAATGCCAAATTGCACGGACGCGAGGCCGCCTGGATATGCGCCGATGCCGGCGCCAAACTGATGTTTATTTCCGACGATACGATCGATGCCCTGGCGGAAGCCAGCGACGATCTGCCCGCGACCATGAAAACGCTGTCGATGGATAGTGAGGCCTATCGCGCGATGCGCGAAGGCGACGGCCCGTCGGCGCCGCTGCCGCGCGAGGAAAACGATCTCGCCTGGCTGTTCTACACTTCAGGAACCACCGGGCGCCCCAAGGGCGTGATGCTGAGTCACGGCAATCTGGTGGCGATGACACTGTGTTATCTCGCCGATGTCGATTTTGCGACGCCGAACGATGCATCGCTTTACGCGGCTCCGATTTCGCACGGGGCCGGCCTTTATCATTTCCCGCATGTCCGCATGGGCGGACGGCATGTCATTCCTGAATCCGGCGGCTTCGATCCGGATGAAGTGCTCAATCTTGGCCGGCAGCTCGGCAATGTCGTGATGTTCGCCGCGCCCACCATGGTGCGGCGCCTGGTCGATGTTGCCAGGCGCCGCGGCGAGAATGGCGAAGGCCTTCGCACCATCATCTATGGCGGCGGGCCGATGTATCTCGCCGATATCAGGGATGCAATCGCGACCATGGGTCAGCGCTTCGTGCAGATCTATGGCCAGGGTGAATCGCCGATGACGATCACGTCGCTGAGCCGCGAGTGGCATGCGCGCACCGATCATCCGCGCTATCTCGAGCGCCTTGCCTCGGTCGGGCCGGCACAAAGCGTAATGTCGGTTCGCATCACCGGCCCCGATGGAACGCCGCTTCCATCGGGCGAAACCGGCGAGGTCGAGGCCAAGGGTAGCGCGGTGATGCTCGGTTACTGGAATAACCCGAAGGCCAACGCCGAAACGCTCAAGGATGGCTGGCTGCGTACCGGCGATGTCGGACGGCTCGATGAAGATGGATTCCTGACGCTATCGGATCGCTCCAAGGACGTGATCATTTCGGGGGCACCAATATCTATCCGCGCGAGGTGGAGGAGGCGCTGCTGACACATCCCGGTGTGCGCGAGGTTTCGGCAATCGGCGTTCCCGATCCGGAATGGGGCGAAATCGTCGTCGCCTGCGTGGTGTTGGAGCAGGGCGCTGTCGCCGACGACGCGAGGCTGGATACACATTGCCTGGCCTCGATCGCGCGTTTCAAGCGGCCCAAGCGTTACGTCTATCTCGATGCGTTGCCAAAGAACAATTACGGCAAGGTGCTGAAAACGGAACTGCGGGTGATGATGGGGAAATAGGGGCGATCACGCATACGCCCATTCGCCTGCCGCCCTTGATCTTGCCGACGGCCTGCCGTTACTAGACTCCTGAAAATGGCGGGAACGCATGTACCGCGCCATCGCCGGGAGCAAATCGAATGGGACCACTGGAGGGCGTCAAGGTCATCGACATGACGACCGTGCTGATGGGGCCCTACGCGACCCAGATGCTCGGCGATTACGGCGCTGATGTGATCAAGGTCGAGACACCCGATGGCGACGTGACGCGGCTGATCGGGCCGACCCGCCATGCCGGCATGGGGCCGGTGTTTCTCAATACCAACCGCAGCAAACGCAGCATCTGCCTTGATCTGAAAAAGCCCGCGGGCCGCGACGCGCTGCTGCGGCTGATCGCGTCTGCCGATGTGCTGGTCTACAATGTCCGTCCGCAGGCGATGGCCCGGTTGCAACTCGGCTACGACGTGGTCGCGAAAATCAACCCTCGCCTGATTTATGCCGGGGTGTTCGGCTTTGGCCAGGACGGCCCTTATGCGGCCAAGCCCGCTTATGACGATCTGATCCAGGGCGCCACCGCGCTGCCCGCTTTGATGGCGCAGACCGGCGACGGGGTTCCGCGCTATGTGCCGAATGCACTGGTCGACCGCATCGTCGGGCTCACCGCCGTCGGCGCGATCTGCGCCAGCCTGGTGCATCGCGACCGTACCGGGCGCGGTCAGCGCGTGGATATTCCGATGTTCGAGACCATGGCGGGTTTCGTGATGGGCGACCACATGGGCGGCCTGACCTACGAGCCGCCATTGGACAAGGGCGGTTACGCCCGGCACCTGTCGCGCGACCGGCGGCCCTACAAGACCTCGGACGGCTACATCTGCGTGATCGTTTACAACGACAAGCAATGGGAGAATTTCTTCAAGGCCACCGGCCGCGACGATCTGCGCCGCGATCCAAAATTCGCGACCTTTGCCGGGCGCGCCGTCAATATCGACACGGTCTATGCCGAACTGGCCCGCATCTTCGAGGCACGCACCACGACCGAGTGGACCGAACTGCTTACCCAGGCTGACGTACCTGTCATGCCGATGCATGACCTCGAAAGCATCTTGCAGGACCCGCATCTGGTCGCCACGGATTTCTTTCCCGTGGTCGATCACCCGAGCGAAGGCCCGATCCGCAGCATGAAAGCGTCCGCCACCTGGTCGGACACACCGGTGGAATCGATGCGGCTGGCGCCGCGCCTGAACGAGCATGGCGCCCAGATCCTGCGCGAAGCCGGATTTTCCGCCGACGAGATCGCCGCATTGGTGCGCGACGGTGTCACCATGGCGGCGCCCGGCAACCCAACGGATTGAGACGGATGGATTTCGCGCTCACGGCCAACCAGGAATCGATCCGCGACGCGGTCGGAAAAATCTGCGCGCGCTTCGACGATGCGTATTGGCTCAAGAAAGACAAGGAAGGCGGGTTTCCCGCCGACTTCCACAAGGCTCTGGCGGACGCCGGCTGGCTCGGCATCTGCATTCCCGAGGCCTATGGCGGCTCCGGCCTGGGCATCGTCGATGCCGCGATCATGATGCGGACGATTTCGGAATCGGGCGCCGGCATGTCCGGGGCTTCTGCCGTGCACATGAATGTGTTCGGGCTCAATCCCGTGGTGGTGTTCGGCAATGTCGAGCAATGCAAGCGGATGCTGCCGCCGATCGTCTCGGGCAAGGAGAAGGCTTGCTTCGCCGTCACCGAACCGAATACCGGGCTCAACACCACGCAGCTCAAGACCCGCGCGGTAAGGTCGGGCGATAAATACGTCGTCAACGGCCAGAAGGTCTGGATCTCCACCGCGCAGGTCGCGGAAAAGATCCTCCTGCTGGCGCGGACCACGCCGCTGGAAGAAGTGAAAAATCCGACCCACGGCCTGAGCCTGTTCTATACGGATTTCGATCGCAGCCGCATCGCGGTTCATGAAATCGAGAAGATGGGCCGCAAGGCCGTCGACTCCAACGAACTGTTCATCGAAAATTTTGAAATTCCGCTCGAAGATCGTCTCGGTGAGGAAGGCCGCGGCTTCGAATACATTTTGCACGGTATGAATCCGGAACGCGTTCTGATCGCTGCGGAGGCTGTCGGGTTGGGTAAGCTGGCGCTGTCGCGCGCCACGGCCTATGCAAAAACCCGCAATGTGTTCAACCGTCCGATCGGCCAGAACCAGGCGATCCAGCACCCGCTGGCGAAGAATTGGATGGAATTGGAGGCGGCCTGGCTGATGACGTTGTCGGCGGGCTGGCAATACGATCAGGGTCTGCCCTGCGGACCGGCGGCCAACGCCGCAAAATATCTCGCCGGTGAAGCGGGCTTTCAGGCCTGCGAGCAGGCGGTCATGACGCATGGCGGCTTCGGCTACGCCAAGGAATTTCATGTCGAGCGTTATCTGCGCGAATCCCTGATCCCGCGCATCGCGCCGATCAGCCCGCAGCTCGTTCTCAGCTTTATTGCCGAGAAGGTGCTGGGTCTGCCGAAATCGTATTGAGGATTGCCGCAGATACCATGAGCTTCATTACCGGCGTTGGATTGACGGCATTCGGCAGGCATGAGGGCTCATCGTCGCTCGACCTCATGAGCGAGGCGGCCGAGCTTGCGATAACCGATGCCGGGCTGAAACGAGCCGACATCGACGGCATTCTTTGCGGATACAGTACCGTCGCGCCCCACATCATGCTCGCGACCGTGTTCGCCGAGCATTTCGGTATCCGGCCGGCCTATGCGCATGCGGTACAAGTCGGCGGCGCCACGGGACTGGCGATGACGATGCTGGCGCATCATTTGGTGGAGTCCAATGTTATCAGGCACGCGCTGGTGGTGGCGGGTGAAAACCGGCTGACCGGGCAAAGCCGCGATGCCTCGATCCTGGCGCTGGCGCAGGTCGGCCATCCCGAATACGAAGTGCCGCTGGGGCCGACGATTCCGGCCTATTATGGCCTCGTCGCATCGCGCTATATGCACGAGTATGGCGTGACGCAGGAAGACCTCGCCGAATTCGCGGTGCTGATGCGGCGCCACGCGCTGATGCATCCCGGCGCACAATTTCATGACGCGATCACGGTCGCCGATGTCTTGAACTCCAGGCCGGTGGCGCTGCCGCTCAAATTGCTGGATTGCTGCCCGGTGTCCGACGGCGGCGCGGCCTTTGTCGTGAGCCGGGAACCTACCGGCGAGATCGGCGTGCGGGTGCGCGGATGTGCGCAGGCGCATACCCACCAGCATGTCACGGCCGCGCCCGCTTTGAACGAATTCGGCGCCGAGATCGCTGTGGCGCGGGCGAAAGCCGCGTCCGGTATCGCGATCTCCGATGTGCGCTACGCGGCAGTCTATGACAGCTTCACCATCACGCTGGCGATGTTGCTGGAAGACCTCGGTCTCGCCGGGCGCGGCGAGGCGGCCGCGCAAGTACGGTCGGGGCATTTCAACCGGGATGGCGCGATGCCGCTCAACACCCATGGCGGACTGCTGAGTTACGGCCATTGTGGCGTCGGCGGCGCGATGGCGCATCTGGTCGAAACCCATTTGCAAATGACAGGGCGCGCCCGCAATCGCCAGGTCCGCGACGCCTCGGTCGCGCTGCTGCATGGCGACGGCGGCGTGTTGTCCTCGCATGTCAGCATGTTTCTGGAGCGGACGCGGTGAGCGGAGGCAAGCCAGCTTTGGCGGACTGGACCACTGGCGCAGAGGCGATCGCCTATCAGTCCTGTTCGGCCTGCGGCAGGCTGCAATATTTCCGCCGCAGCTTCTGCGCCAGTTGTGGTGCACCGGATCCGGAACAGAAATACGCCAGCGGCAACGGTGTTGTGTATGCCATCTCGCTGGTGTGCCGCGCGGCAACGCCACAGACCCGCGCGCATGTTCCCTACAACATCGTGCTGGTCGACACCGTCGAGGGCTTTCGCATGATGGCCCACGGCGATATTGATCTTGCGATCGGCGACAAGGTGACTGTGCGATTTGCGCAGTTCGCCGGTCGCCTCGTGCCCTGCTTTACAAGGACAACATCATGAGCCGTCTCAAGGCTGCGCTGGATCCGCACTCCATCGCCATTATCGGCGCATCGGAGAATCCCAACAAGGTCGGCGGCCGTCCGGTGCATTATCTCGACAAGTTCGGTTTCAAGGGCAGGATTTTCCCGATCAATCCGTCGCGCCCGGAAGTACAGGGCTACAAATGTTACAAGAGCCTCGCCGATCTGCCGGAACCACCAGACATGGCGATCGTCGCGGTCGCCGGCGACAACGCCATCGGGGTGGTGGAAGATTGCGCCGCGCATGGCGTCAAGGTCGCTGTCGTGATGGCCTCGGGCTTTGGCGAGGTCGATGCGGTCGAAGGCAAAGCGAAAGAGCGGCGGATGGTCGAGGCCGCGCACAAGGCCGGCATGCGCATCGTCGGTCCGAATTCGCAAGGGCTGGCCAATTTCGGCACCGGCGCGATCGCGAGCTTCTCGACCATGTTCATGGACATGGAGCGGGCAGACGGGCACGTCGCAATGCTGAGCCAGAGCGGCGCGCTGTCGACGGTGCCGGTGGGATTTTTGCGCCAGCGCGGCATTGGTGTCCGCCACACCCATGCCACCGGCAACGACGCCGATATCACGGTCGGTGAACTCGCGGTCGCGGTCGCCGAGGATCCCGAGGTGAAGCTGTTGCTCCTGTATCTCGAGAGTATTCCCGACAGGAAATATCTGGAAGAACTCGCCGCCGTCGCGCTCGATCGCGACCTGCCGATTGTCGCATTGAAATCCGGCCGCTCCGAAGCCGGGCGCCAGGCTGCGCAGTCGCATACCGGCGCGCTCGCCAACGAGGATCGCGTGGTCGATGCCTTCCTGGAGCACCACGGTATCTGGCGCGCGCCGGATATGCGCGGGCTGGTCGAAGCCACCGAACTTTACCTCAAGGGCTGGAAGCCGAATGGCAGGCGGCTCGTTGCCATCAGCAATTCCGGCGCGGTCTGCGTCATGACGGCGGACGCGGCGACCGCCGTCGGTATGCCGATGGCCAGGCTGGCGGATGAAACCGACAAGAAGCTCAGGGGCATCCTGCCGAGTTTTGCGACCACGACCAACCCGATCGACCTGACAGCTTCGCTGTTGTCCAACAGCCGGCTGTTCGGCGAT
>Ga0210400_10005842_pt1 | contig 10404 bp, 8 predicted proteins | sample IncBWH26MmetaG_FD_155456 | JGI IMG/M metagenome (GOLD analysis project Ga0210400, IMG submission 155456) | Forest soil microbial communities from Barre Woods Harvard Forest LTER site, Petersham, Massachusetts, United States - Inc-BW-H-26-M | ecosystem: Environmental > Terrestrial > Soil >... | reverse complement strand
GGGCCCCGGTCTTAGCCGCTACGGCGGTCATAGGCGAGTTCTCCAGAGACTAATGCCCCTGGCACAGGGTAAGACCCCGGGATCGATTCCGTACACTGGTTGAACGTCTAGTTTAAGTACAGGTGGTGATACTGTACGTAATGTTGCGTTTGCGCCCCGGTTTTTGCGTAACCTGGTGCTCGTATTGCGGAGAGTGCAATGCGAATGTAGCTGCTGCCAGTTGCCGATCAGGTTAAGTAACGCGTCCTCGAGGTCTGGCTGCCCTACATTTAGATTTGTCTAGATTTGTCAATCGCTCCGCGCTGTAAACCGGGAGGATCCTAACCAAGAAACAGCCTAACGCTCACCGTGCGGTAACACGCCCCACATTCTAGTTGCACCTGAATCCTTCCTCCAAGCCGACTTTTGGGGGCTCCCTTTTCCGAGGGTTCCGGAACTAGTTCAAGAAGTGGGATAACAGTTCACAACATCTGCCATAACTTCCGAGCTGCTCAAAGCAGGACTAGTTCCATCGAAAATGCCAAGAGTTGCGCATCTACGCTATGACGTGCGCCAGGGCTTGAATGCAGGTGTCAATCAGCTGGGAGAGGATCGGCAGTGGGGGTATCGGGGCGGCGAGCCTGCACCACGGCTCCGCGCCTGGCTCCCAACCCAGCGTCCCGAATCTTATAAATCAATGCGCGATAACTGATCTTGAGTTCTTCTGCGGTCTTGCGGCGATCCCACTGATTGGCCCGCAGCGCATCTAATATGACGTTCCGCTCCATTTCGCGAATCGCCTCTTTGGCAATGCTCTTAAGAGGCACACTCCCGTCAAACATGGGATTACTCAGATGGGAGACTTTGCACTGTTGTGGCACCTCCTCTGCCCGGAATGCATCCTGCCCGATCAGCACGAAGCGAGCGATGCAGTTGGACAGCTCTCGCACATTGCCCGGCCATTGCAAGATCTCAAGATGACTCAGCAGCCTCGACCCCAGTGGCTCGCATTCCTTAGCGAATTGTTTTTGGTATAAAACCCGGAAATACTCTGCTAGTACAGGCACATCCTCTCTCCGCTCGCACAGACGTGGCAGTCGCACTTGCAGCACGCTGATACGATAATACAGGTCCGCCCGAAACTGGCCGGCCGCAATTTCAACATCTAGGTCTTTGTTCGTGGCGCAAATGATCCGAGTGTCTACGAATTGTTCCGCTTCGCCGCCGATGCGCGAAAACCTGCCGTCCTGCATGAAATGCAATAACTTGCTTTGCTGGCTGATGTCCAAGTCCGCAATTTCGTCCAAAAAGAGAGTGCCTTTGTGGGCGAGCTCAACTCGCCCGGGCTTGGAAGCACGCGCTCCGGTAAACGCTGCCTGCTCATATCCAAACAGCTCACTTTCCAACAGCGTCCCCGGAATGGCAGCGCAATTTACCTTGACGAATTGACCGCTGCTATATGGCGAGTGACGATGGATCCAGCGGGCGACCAGCTCTTTCCCGGTTCCCGAATGTCCACACAGCAGGACGGGCACATTTGTATTGGAAATCTTCTCTATGCGCTTCCGGACCGGCACCATTACGGCAGATCGGCCAAAGAGAACCTCGTCCGGTGGTACGAGATTGGCCAAGTCTACGTTGACACTTTTGGATGCCGCGGCTGGTCGCATGTTCTCGTGACACTGTTAATGCCGCGGGAGCTGCACATCTCAGGCCAACGAAGTCCTTGCGGAATTCCTCGCGGGGTCTCGCCGCTGTAAACCTAAAGTCTTATGATTCAATAGGTTACTGACACTTCGCCGCTCCCGACTGCCAAGAGTTCTAATACCAGCTGCCAGTCACAGCGATTGGCACGAGGAAAACACTATCCGGAAGCCGACTAGGATTTTCCCTCTTTCTACAAATTCTTGCCGTTCGCACGAGCCAGCCAGCGGCCCTTCTTCAGAGTAGCTCCCCGCAGTAGAAATAGCATCAAATCCTGGCTGGATCGAAAGAAACGCGGTAGAGAGGTTCCTAGGTCAGTCGACGAGACGTTACGCCCTTCCATTCTCGGCGCGGATGATGTCATACCGCTCGATCACCGCGGCTACGCCCATGCGGGAGCTACCGTCTTCCATGCGCCGCTCCACGCGCACCACTTTCCCCAACGCCCTCACGAAAACGTCCGAGCCATGCGTAATCTCCGCGGGAAGCGTCAGGGTAATGTCCAGCTCCGAACCCGGCTCCAAATCCTGATCCAACACGAAGTAAACGCCTCGAGTTGAAACGTCGCGTGTCTTGCCTTTTTGCGTATCTGCAATGCGCTCTGTTGGCACACGAATAATAACAGGTAATGATAAATCGTAACGTCGTGCAATGCGCCGCTCCGTCATTACCCCCATCCTCCTGGACGCCTCGCGGTGGACACGTGAATCCCCCCCCGCGCCCCTTTCTTCGATTCGTCCGGCCCGGCAACTGCGCCGGCCGAACTCCCCCACACTAATTCCTTTTAACCTGCGTGACAATACCGAAATCGCGTCTTTTGCGCTATGGGAAAATTGGACCGGTACCTACAGGCCTCACGGTCCTATCTCGAAACCACCAGTTGCGCTGCTATCGCTTATTTGACCTATTTAATCGGTTTGTGCCTACTGGTTGCGAAGGGCGCCCACTGCTGCGGTGTCTTCTGCTGTAGGGTTTGCGCTTGCAGCCGCACCTGGCGCCGAACGTCGCGTTCTTGGGGTGTCTAAGTTAAATTGCCGCATCTTGTAGAGCAGCGCTTTGTAACTGATGCCCAGCATCTTCGCCGCATCCTTGCGGCACCAGCGCGTTTTTTCCAGCGCGTCGGCGATCGCTTCCATCTCGGCCTCGTCCTTTAATCCGCGCACCAAGGCCTTGAGGCCCTGTTCTCGCGGCAGCACGGGGTCCTGTCGCGGAGAGGTTCGCTGCCGCGCTGACGACATCTCCACCAATTCGCGCAGGCTCCCTTCGTCATCCTCGAGGATCACGTACCGTTTCACGAAGTTTTCCAGTTCGCGCAGGTTGCCCGGCCACGGATAGTTTAGCGCCGCGTCCAGCAAGTGTTTCGAGGGGCCGTGCAACGGCTTTCCGAACTTTTCGCTGTACTTCTCAAGGAAATGGCGGAACAACAGCGGTATCTCCGCAGTCCGTTCGCGCAAGGGCGGAACCAGGATGGAGAGCACGTTCAATCGGTAGTACAAATCTTCGCGAAAGCGCCCCGTCTTCATGGCCTCTTGCACGTCGACGTTCGTGGCCGCAAGCACCCGCACATCCGTGTCGATCATGTGCCGCCCGCCCAGCCGCGAATATTGATGGTCCTGCAGCACGTGCAGGAGCTTCGCCTGCAGATGTGTGCTCATCTCCGCAATTTCATCCAGAAAGATCGTGCCTTTGTTGGCCAATTCAAACTTGCCGGGCTTGGCGCGAACCGCTCCGGTGAAGGCTCCCTGTTCAAATCCAAACAACTCCGATTCGAGCAATTCGCCCGGCAGCGCCGCGCAGTTCACCTTCACAAATGGCTGATTCCGTCTTTTCGAACGCAAATGAATCATGCGCGAAACAACTTCTTTTCCGACGCCGCTCTCTCCGCAGATGAATACCGGCACATCTACGGGCGCGATCTGCAAAATTTGCTGCCGGATTCGTACCATTTGTGGGCTGGCTGCCAGAAAACTCAAGTCTTCCGTCACCTGGTCACAATAGTCGCGCAGCGCCTGATTTTCCTGCGTCAGTTGATTTTTCTGTCGCGACTTCAGCATCGCCGCATCCAATTCGCTTTTCTCAAAGGGCTTGGTCAGGTAATCGTGCGCGCCGATACGAATCGCCTCCACCACCGTGCCAACCTCATTGGAACAGCTCAGCATGATTACGTTTAGGCTGCGGTCCAACTGCATTAATTCCTTTAGCGTGTCCAGTCCGTTCATCTCCGGCATCAAAACGTCCAGAATAATGAAATCCGGCCGTTCCCCCGCATTTACCTTCGCGAGCGCCTCTTTGCCGGAACTCACTGTCTCCACTTCGAAGCCGTCCACTTCTAGCAGGGTCTGCAGGTACCTTCTGATGCTCGGCTCGTCATCGACTACCAAAATCTTTTCTTTCGCTGCCATCGAACTCTCCTCTACTCCTGACATCCGAATTGCAAACAACCGCGCCCGATCAACTCTGGTCCATAGGCAGTAGAAACGTAAACTTGCTACCGCCCACTGGCTCGCTTTCGACCCATATCTTTCCGCGATGCGCCTGGATCAGCCGCTTCGCGATTGCCAGTCCCAGACCCATTCCCGTCGTGTTGCGGTCCACACGAACAAAATCTTCAAAAATTTCCTGGTGATGTTCCGCGGGAATCCCCGGGCCGGTATCCCCCACCGAAACCTCGACGCTATTGGGCCGCGGCAAGCGAAACCGCCTCCGCTCCTGGATTGGCGCCACCTCCGCAACGCGCCGTTCCCAGAAGTGCGGCCCGGCATGCAGCGTCACCATGCCCCCTGCCGGTGTGTGTTTCAAGGCGTTATCCAGCAAATTCGCCGCCGCCTGTTGCACCTTCTGATAGTCAAATCGGAAATTCGGTATCGAAGGATCAAAAGACGCTTCCAGCTTCACTCCCTTGCGCTGAAATGCCTCTGACCATCTCTTCGCTACCTCCTCAAGGCAATCGCGCAAATCATTTTCGCGTAGCTGCAGCACCAACTTTCCACTTTCCAGCGCCGAATAATTCAGGAACATCGACACCAGGCGGACAAGCCTTTCACAGCTTTCCTTCGATTCCTCCAGTATGTCTCTTTGTTTGTCCGTCAATTTCCCCAGCGAACCGGCCAGCATCAAATCGTAATAGCCTTTGATCACCGCCAGCGGCGTTTTCAACTCGTGCGCGGCGGAAGCCAGGAACACCGTTTTCTGCCGGTTCACTTCCTGGAGCTTCAGGTACGCCGCCAGCAAATTGCGGTACGTGATTTCGCGCTCTTGCAGAAGCTCCTGGACCGTTATCTGCGTCGCCGGATCGGGCCCCTGCTGGATCTCCTGCTGTCGTTGGAATTGCACTACCACCCAGTCCGGATCCGGCATCCACTGCACGCTGGCATGGAATTTCTCGTCTCCATGCATCACTTCCAAATGGACTTCATGCTTGCCGCTTTCGATATCCCGGAAAATTTGCTTCGCGTCCGCCTTCAACAGTTCTGTGAACACGTTGATTTCCGGTTCAGCGCTCGCTTTAATGCCCAGCGACTTACGCGCTCGAGCGTTCATGAGCACGATCCTTCCACCGTGCTCTGCAACTACCATCGCATTTTCAATTGTGTCTAAGAGGCCGACAACAAGCCCTCTCGTGAATCTAGCTGCGCCGCGCGGATCGGCTAGCGGCGGATTTGCAATAGTTCCAGTCATTTCGATGCGTTGAAACCACTCCAAGCGGGTACGGGAAAAAATTTTCCCCTTTGCGGTGCCCGTCATACTCCCAAACGCCTACTCAACTGTCAATGGTAAAAGCGTTCCATTTGCACATTTGGGGAAGCAGTGTGGCCCGCAAAGCAACCTTAGTGGACAAAGGCCGCTCCTGCGCCTCTCGCAGCGTTACTTAACCTTTTGTGTTAACAGCTACTTACAAGCCCACCACCGGTCCCCATTGTCTGGCATTGAATATGCATAATCGTACTAGGTCGCTGGTACTATGGGGGGAGTTTGGAAATCCAAATCGGCAAGAAGGGCGAGCGCTCGGACCCTGTGCAACGCCGCCGCTCGCCGCGTATTCGCCTGCAGATGCCCGTTTTTCTTCGCGGTGTGGACACTTCCGGTGTCGAGTTCATTGAGCTCACGAAGACCCTCAACATCAGCGCTACGGGCGCCTGTATCGCTTCGACTCATTACCTCCGTCCCGATCAAGTCGTCAGCATCACCGTGCCGGCTCCATCCCCTGCATCCTCTTCCAGCGTAGTCCCTAACGAGACGCCACCCATCTCCGCTAAGGTCTCGAGGCAGTCCGTTGCAGGCGATATTCGCTTGTTCGCGTTGGAATTTCTAAGACCACTTGAGTAACTAACTGCCTCGTTTCGCCCCTTACATTACTGGGTAATTTTGTTACATCCAGGCGGGTCGCCGGTATGCTGATCCTTCGGTTTAACTCTGAACTATCCGCTATCTTTTTTGTTTCCCTTGAGATAGTATTGCGCACAGCGATTTTGTGCCTTTGTCGATTGGGGAATCAGTCCTCCGGCTTCGTGATCGCATGGATGGACCGCCACTTGCTCCCCGTTAGCAGAGAAGTTTCGCTCTTTCCCCAAACCCCGCGGGGATAGGCAGAGGTCAGGTAACTACCCAGCTATGCCCAGCCCCGGCGCCGCTGTGCCCCCTCGTCTGCCAGTCGAGGATTCTTATCTCGAGCTGCTTGCCGATACGCTCGAAAGCCTCGATGTGCCAGCGCGCGGACAATTCCTGCAACGTTACATCCGCGCCATCACGCACTTGGATCTGCGCGAAACTCAGTGCATCCAGTTGTGGGATGAAATGCTGCTACGTCGGCGCGAACTGAGTGAAAACCTCGGTCGCCCCGTTGCCCTCAAGACGGCGCTCATGGACGTCCTCGCTTCCGCCGGACTCTTCCGTGTTCCGATTGTCATCGAATACGACGAGCTAAAAACCCTACAACTAAATGCGGTGACGGACCCGCTCACAGGCCTCTACAATCGCCGTCTCTTCAGCGAAACCTTTGAAAAGGAACTCAATCGCGGCCGCCGCTACGGCTTACCGCTGGGCCTTGTCGTTCTCGATCTGCATCGCTTCAAGGAAGTGAACGACAAACATGGCCATCCTCGCGGCGATGAAGTTCTTCGTGCCGCTGCGGCTACCCTCAAAAAGGCTCTCCGAACCTCCGATTCTGCTTTCCGAATTGGCGGAGATGAGTTCGCTCTTCTCTTGCCGCAAACAGACGCGGAACAAGCCTTGGCGCTTAGCCGCCGTGTAGAAACAGTTTTTGCCGAAATGCTCCAGCCCCTGCAATTGAGCGTCGGGGTCAGCATGGACCACGGCGTTGCCACATTCCCGCAGGATGGCGAGCAGGCCGACCAGTTAATCCGCGTTGCCGACGAACGTCTTTATCGTCTCAAGCACGCAAATCACGGCAGGACTGCAAACGGCGGAACTCGTACTCAACCCGACGCCGCTCCACCGCAGTCAGCTTCAACTCCAGAACGCTCCACAACGCCGCCGCCCCCGATTTCCATCGAATCCGGACGCGCGCCGGAACGCTCCGAGTCCAAGGCCGAGCCTCCACAGGCACCCGCGTCCCCGCAACCTTCCCAAGCTGCTGCGCCTCCCCCTGCTTACGCAGTTCAGCGCAAGGCGGAGCGCGTTTCCATGGCCGGCACGAACGCTTATGCCGCGCTCGGCGAACAAGGCACCCGCCGCGCCCGCGTTATCGATTTAGGTTTTGGCGGCGTCGCCATCGAACTCGATGCCCAGGAAGAGCTTCCGGAGAACATTCTGGCCGTCTTGCACGTTCCCATTCTTCCCCCTGTTCGCGTCAGCCTTAAGCCCGTTTGGTCTCAGCGCACCACGCAGGGAGCCTTCCGCGTTGGTTGTGCCTTCGTTTCATAATCCTGGGCACTGAAAAAATTGTGTGCTCGCTTCTTCGCGAATTTTCCCAAATCGAATTCGTAATCCAAGGTCCGCTTGCTAAAATGTGTCTATCCCACTATTTTGCAGGGCGCCCCATGCATGAACCAAAAGCGAGTCATCCCTACTGGCCAGATGCGCTGCAAAAGCCCAGCGACACAACATCCGGTCTTAAACCCTGGTCTTGGGCGCTCGAGCGTCTCGAGAAATCTCACAATTACTGGATAGCGACCTCTCGACCTGATGGCCGGCCCCATCTCATGATCGTCTGGGGGATCTGGTGGCAAGACGCTTTCTGGTTCAGCACCGGACCTCGGACGCGCAAAGCGAAAAACCTAGCCGGCAACGGTCACTGCGCCGTCGCCACCGACAAAAGCGACGAGGCAGTAATACTCGAAGGCGCAGTGCAAGAAGTTACCGATCGCACGGTTTGGAAGGAACTTGCCGGGGTCTACAATCAGAAGTATGGTGGCGATATCGGGCCTCTGCTCGAATCGTCCGGCGGCTCCGTGTTTTGCGTCACCCCGCAAACCATTTTCGGCCTGGATGAGCACGCGGAGAATTTCACCGAAGCCGTGACCCGTTGGACCTTCACGAAACCTTGAAATGTACCCAGTGTTCAGCGGCAAACTCGTTTTTGAGAGGAAGACGAACCTAATGCTAATCTTTTCGCACTTCATCAACCGAACGCATGCTCATTAACGCTCAGGGCCCGCAGCCTCCCCCGAAAACCAAAGCTGCTTTCAAGAATCCTCTACTTTATTCTTCGCTCCTCGTGGGTATCGTTCTCCTCGTCGTGGCTTGGATCCTCTTTGCACGCTGGCAGGAGAACCTCTCCATTGAACGCCGATCGCGCGAAGAGAAGTCCCGGAAACAATTGGAAAGCGACCGGGTGGCACTCGAGCAGTTTGGTGGCAGGGAGCTAGCCATCCAGAGTTTCTATGCGAGTCCCGGCGCCATTCATAAAGGTGATAGCGTGCAACTCTGCTATGGAGTAGCCAACGCCAAAACGGTGAAACTCGAACCGCAGCCAAATGCGGTTTGGCCTTCCTACGCGCGCTGTGTCAGCGTCTCACCGTCAAAAAGTACCACTTACACGCTTACCATCAGCGACGCCTCGGGAAACACCAAGACGCAGTCAATTATGGTAAAGGTCGAGTAGGTCGCCCGCGCTGCGCTTTCCCCGCGCTTCGCCAGTTATACAGGCAGCTTTTCCTTAGTTGGATAGTGATGCTGTTGACGCCCAACTTTGCCGTCGTACATTGTGGTCGTCTTGAAAAGCTCATACCGTCCGTCTGCAGCCAGTGTTCGGACCCGTTCGCGTATCCCTGCCATCTGCTCCGCCGCAAACGGCTGAAATCCTCGCGCCACTCTTAGGTTTTGCTCCAGCACGACCAGGGAATCCATACCGCTGATGGTCGTGGCCACCGGCAAGCTCATTGCGTAGCGCAATCCCTCTTCCGCTGTTACCGCCCCGTTCACCGCGATTTCCCCGCTTCCGCCCAGGCTCTTCATCCCAAGTACCGCGATCCCGCGCTTTTTTGCTTCCGGCAAAACCTGCTGCTCGAAGCTGCGAAACGTTGCGTCCAGCGCGTTCAGAGGCATTTGTACAGTATCGAAAGGAAAGTCATGCGAAAGCATTTTCAAGTGAATCGCAGGATTTTTATGCCCCGTAAACCCAATAAAGCGCACCTTCCCTTGTTTTTTAGCAGCCAGGAGCGCCTCGGCTGCTCCATTCGCAGCAAAGATCAGATCCGGATCGTTGTAGTACACGACTTCGTGGATTTGCCACAAGTCCAAATGATCGGTCTGCAGGCGCCGCAAAGACTCCTCCAGCTGCTTCATCGCCACGTCTTTATCGCGTCCGTGCGTGCATACCTTCGTCATCACGAAAGCTTTGTCGCGCTTCCCTTTCAATGCCACTCCCAGGCGTTCTTCGCTTACGCCGTCGTGGTATTCCCAGCAGTTATCGAAAAAATTGACCCCGGCATCCAGCGCTCGCGCGACCAACTCCATCGCTTCCCTCTCTTCTTTGGTCGAGCCAAGGTGATAACCGCCCACCCCCAGGCACGAAACCAGCGCACCCGTCTTCCCCAGGGGCCGCTGTGGGACTCCCTCCGTCGACGCAGCCTGGCTGTTTCCGCTCGCGGCCGTCCCCCGCCCTATCATGAACGAGGCTGTCACTGCCGCGGCGCTTCCTTTGACAAAGCTGCGCCGCGTGAAGCCTTTCTTTCTCTCCATCTCGCGCTCCTGAATCTATGGCTGCGGTGGCCTTACATCCGGGAAAGGGGTGTCCTACATATCCGTGGCCTTCAACATTTCCTTCACTTCCGTGCTCTGCTGGTCCAGCGGAAAATCGTGCGCAATCCGAGCCTGCGGGTTGTCAAACTTCAGCGATACCTTATAGAGCTCGTACCTCCCATCCCCCGCCACGAGCCGCGTTCGTTCACGTAACGCCTGCATCTCTGCCGCCGTCATGGGCTTAAATCCCTGCGCAATTTTCAGGTTTTGCTGCAAAATCTCCGGCTTGTCCATTCCCGTGATCGTCGTCGTCACCGGCAGGCTCATCGCATAGCGTAGCGCCTCTTCCGCGCTCAACTCGCCCTGCTCGATCGGCTCACCGTGACCGCTCATCGGCTTCATCCCCAGCACCGCCATGCCTCGCCGATTTGCCTCCGGCAGTACTCGCTCCTGAAAGCTGTGAAAGTGGGCGTCAAACGCGTTCAGCGGCATCTGCACCGCGTCGAACGGGAAATCTGTCTTAATCATCTTCAAGTGAATGGCCGGATCCTTGTGCCCCGTGAAACCCACGAACCGCAC
>Ga0210400_10005841_pt1 | contig 10409 bp, 9 predicted proteins | sample IncBWH26MmetaG_FD_155456 | JGI IMG/M metagenome (GOLD analysis project Ga0210400, IMG submission 155456) | Forest soil microbial communities from Barre Woods Harvard Forest LTER site, Petersham, Massachusetts, United States - Inc-BW-H-26-M | ecosystem: Environmental > Terrestrial > Soil >... | reverse complement strand
TTCTCGGCGCGTCGCAGATCGCGCATGCGGGGATAGATCACGAGATTGCCCTCGATCAGAGCGGCATCTGGGCGCGTAAATACCAAACAGGGCTCGAGTTCGCCGTGATCGCCACTGAAATTGGCGGCAGTCTATGGCTGGGGAATGACGATGAATTGGGCCACACCCTGTGGCAGACGGTGGATTCAACCGCCATTTCGTCAATCGCTGCCGAGGCGCTCAAGTTCACTTTCAGCCGCGCGCGGCCCAACCAGGGCAACAATCCGAATCAATGGTTCAAAGGGCGCTGCTGCGACAGCTTTCCGAGCGGCGAGGTGACGCTGCAGGCCAGTTTCGTCACGCCTTTCATTGCAAATTATGCGCGCGACTATCCGTGGATATGGTCGTTGGAATTGCTGCCCGCCTACGACGCGCTCGCGCGATTGAAGAGCCAGGAGCATTGGCAAACCGACGTCATTGCCGGATGGGTATTGGGATCCGCCATCGGCTATTGGGCGACCACGCGCAACACACCGCTCTCGGTGCAGATTTTGCCGCGCGGCTTGTCGGTCGGCTTTTACAAGAGATTTTGAGACGGCCTCGACCGCGCAAAATCTCGGCGCGTGATCAACAACCTGACCATCGTTATGGGCAGCCGGCGCTACAACTTGAATTGAGCGTGCGCCAGCACCGCTTCGCGCCACGAACCATCATCCATGGTGCTGCCGAAGGGAGCTTGTGCGTCGCTGCGCCGCCACTTCACCAGCCATTCCTGGCCCAGCAGTTCGTGACCATGCGCGGCCGCCGCCGCGCGCGCCGAAAGTCCGATGGTGGTCTCGCCTTTGTGCCCCGTGCCGCGGCCCTTGGCAACGTAAAAGCCCGCGGCCAGCATTGCCGCGCGAACGCTGGTGGAATAGGTGTAAGTAAACAGTTCCGTGGATTTTTCCGAACAAGCCTTCGCCAGTTCGCGAAATGCGCTCAAGGTCCACATTGCGCTGTCGGTCTTGAACGAAAACGGGTCAAAGAAAATGACGTCGGGCGGCGGCGCCTCGAACTTGGTGATAGCGAAGTCGCCGTGCAGGAGCAGCCATTGAATCGCGGCGGTGCGGCTGTTCCAGCGGTCCGCGGTCAATAGCGCTCGCGGCGCTGCGTGCCGCAGATGCTTGAAGTGTCCCGGATGATCCAGCGCGAGCTTCAGGGAATCCAAGTCGTTCTCGAAACTGACCAGCGTCAATGGCCGTAGCGTCGCCGGCACCGCGTTTTCGACCGCCAGGATGGCGGCCATCGCGTTGGCGGCCGCGCCGAGCCCCACATCCCACACCACCAGCGGCACATCCCCGCGATCCTGCAGGCGGGTGAGCAGCCGCGACTGCTCCACGTACAAGGACCGCGCCTCGAGCGTTGGATCGCTGCCCGGGTGCATCACTTCGCCCGAAGCGGTATCGCGAATGTATCCCACGCCTTCCTGCAGAAGCACTTCGTAGCGGCCGCGCTTGCGCTTGCGTTCGCGCAGCAGCGCCTTCGTCACGTGACCCGCCGGTTTGCCGTAGCTGTCGCGCGCGTCGAGCACATCGCGCTGCGCGCGGTAGAAAGGCAGCCATGTGCCGGCGAGGATGTGCTCGCGCATCGTGCGCATCAATTGCATGTAAAAATGGATATTGTGCAGACTGAGCAGCTGCCAGCCGGTGGTCTCGTGCACGCGTTGCAGATGAAACAAGTACGCAATCGAGTAGGTCTTGCATGTGTAGCAACCGCAGGCGGGGTCGATCGGACCCTCCATGCCGCGATAGGCGGCACGCCGCAGATCGCGGCGGCCGAGACTGGTGAACGCCACGCCTTGTTTGGCGAGCGAGGTCGGCAGAATGCAGTCGAACATGTCGACGCCGCGATGCACGGCTTCGAGGAGATCGCGCGTGGTTCCCACGCCCATCAAGTAGCGCGGCGCATCCTGCGGCAATAGTTCGGTGACCGTGGCCGTGCAGTCTTCGCGCTGCGCACTGCTCTCGCCCACGGCGAGGCCGCCGATGGCGTAGCCGTCGAACGGCATTTGGGCAATGGTCTTGGCGCTTTCGATACGCAGGTCCGCATAACTTGCTCCCTGCACGATGCCGAACAAGGCCTGTGCAGACGCGCCGCGCGCCGCCAAACTGCGCTGCGCCCAGCGATGCGTGACCTGCATGGCGCCGCGCGCGGTTTCATGCTCTACCGTCGAGGGCACGCACTGATCGAGGGCCATCATGATATCGGCGCCGATGGCCTTCTGCGCCTCGATGCTGCGTTCCGGGCTCAAACGAATCAGCGTGTTGTCGACGTAGCTGGTGAACTCGGCGTATTCCTCGCACAGCGTGCGGCTTCCCGGCAGCGAGAAGATTTGGTAGCCGCCCGAATCTGTCAACACCGATCGCGGCCAGTTCATGAATGCATGGATGCCGCCGAATTTATCGAAAATTTCGACACCGGGTCTCAGCAGCAGGTGATAGGTGTTGGCAAGTAACACTTGAGCGCCGCTTTCGAGGAGGTCTTCGCGGCGTTGCGACCGGACCGCCGCATGCGTTCCCACGGGCATGAAGGTGGGCGTCAACACCTCGTTGTGCCGAGTCGTAAAGCGCGCGGCACGGGCACTCGAGCCTCCGGCGGTGGCTTCGAGGGTGAAATGCAGCCGCCCCGTGGCGGTACCCGTCACTTTACGGCGAGCTTCGCGGATGACACCGCGCTTTTGACATGATCGAACTCAGGCCTCTTGGACTGCGAGCCATTGTCAGTGATCTTGAGCAAGGTCGCGTAAAAAATACGCGCTTGGGAATTGTCGCCCGCCGCTTCGGCCGCCTTGCCGGCATTGAAGAGTCCGTTGAAGCGATTCGGGCTCAACGTGAGGGCCTTCTTGTACTCGAGCAGCGCCTCTTGGGGACGCCCGAGTTCCAGCAGGATGTCCGCCAGCATTTCGCGCGCGGGTATGTCGACCTCGCCCTGTCCCACTTTGTCCTGAAGATCCGCCGCCTCTTGCATGCGCTTCAGCGCATCGGTCGAATTGTCCGCCGCGAATGCGATCCACGCCAGCATCTCGCCCCGTTCGATTCGTGCCCCGGTCGAGTCCGCGAAGTAGGCATGCCGTCCCTGCTTGATCTTCGCCATCAGCGCGTCGTAGCCGGCCAGATTGGCCTGCGCTTGCTGCGGTTGATGCAGGTGCCCGGCAGCCACGGCGCGCGCCCAATAGGTCAACGTCTGAGATTCCGGGGGCGCGCCCGTCACGGCCTGCAGCGCCGCGGCGGCTTTCCAATCCCGCAATTCCAAGTGGTAGATGATCGGCAACTTGGTGCGGTAATAGGGAAACATGCCGGTCATGTAGTGCTCGCCCATGTCCGACATGGTCTCGAAGTGCGCAATCGCCGCGGCCGAATCGTCGAGCACGGCTTTAGCCCGAGCTTCTTGGCCGCTCTGCAGGTAGGCGTACACCAAGAAATCATCCGAATGGAATTGATCCATGGCGCCGCTTTGTTTTCTGCCCTCCGCCGCATGCGACGCGGCCACCGAGCCCACATTCGCATCGATGTCGGCCTGCCACATTCCCAGTCGCGCGAAAATATGACCCGGCATATGGACCGCGTGCGGTGCGGATGGGGCGATCTCGCCGTAGTGCTTCGCGGCCGCAAGGCCGTCTTGCGCCAGCGACGGCGTATCGCAGGCATGAATGATGTAATGCACCACGCCCGGATGATCGGGATATTTCGCAAATAGCGGGGTGAGCACGTCCATCGCCTTGCGGTTGAGCGCCAGCGTGTCGTCATTGGGCGCCTGCGATGCCAACAGCGACAAGGCGTAGAGCGCGCCTGCATCGGTGTCCGCAGGGTAGTCCTTGTAGAGTTTGCCCATCGCAGCGGCGTACGCCTTCACGCGCGCCTGGTAGTCGCGCCGGCCGGGGCGATAGAAATCGCTCAATGCCGCGACGTACTCGCGCTCGCGGGCGCTCGCCGCCGCATGCGCTTGTGCCGCCTGCATTTCTCGCCATCCTTTTGCGACCGTTGTATCGTCGGGCCGGTCCCAGATTTGATGATAGAAGCTCATCGCAGCGCCCCAGTGTGCCATCGCGCAATTGTGATCGGCCTTCGCGATCTCTTCGAATTGCCGCTGCGCTTCCTGGTACCAAAAATCGTGCAGCAGGGCGACGCCGCGAACAAAGGAGGTCTGAACCGCAGGCGCACACGAGACCGCGAACGACACGGTACCTAGGCGCTCGGCGGAGGCTTGCGCCGCGGGCGGCGCCGGGAGCGCGGGCAGCGCGGGCAGCGCGAGGAGAGAAAGCAGCAACAGAGTAAGTGTTTTCATGGGCGGATTGTAAGACATGGCCTGCCGGGGCAGCAGAAAATGTAGGGCAGCCTTAGGCTTAAGGCGGTGTTCAGCTAGACTTGGGCCTTAGGCCGCCCTTCGTGCTGTACGCGCCCTTTCGTGCTGTACGCGCCCGTGCCGAATGCGCCCGAGAGGTTAACGATGATTTCTCAATGCCGCTTGCCCGCCTTGCTGCTGCTAGCTGTAGGTTTTCCGGCCTTGGCAGCCGACGCGCCCTCCTATGGCCCGGAGCTGCAGGGGTTCGATTACCCCTATCCGGTGGCACATTTCGATTTTTCCTCCCAACGGCAGAAGCTGCGCATGGCCTACCTGGACGTGGCGCCAAAGAAGGCGAATGGACGAACAGCAGTGCTGATGCACGGCAAGAATTTTTGCGCCGCGACATGGCGCACGACCATCGACACCTTGTCGGCCGAGGGCTTCCGGGTGATCGCGCCCGATCAGATCGGTTTCTGCAAATCGACCAAGCCCGAGCGCTATCAGTATTCGTTTCAGCAGCTCGCCCTGAACACTCACGCATTGCTCGCCTCGCTCGGAATAAAAAACGCGACGCTGATCGCGCACTCAACCGGGGGAATGATCGCGATCCGCTATGCGCTGATGTACCCCAAAGAGACCGAACAGCTGGTGCTCGTCGACCCCATCGGTCTCGAGGACTGGAAAGCGAAAGGTGTACCGGCGATTTCGGTCGATGATTGGTACGCGCGCGAGTTGAAAACCAACGCCGACTCCATTCGCCGCTACGAGCAGGGAACCTACTACGCGGGCCACTGGAGCGAGGACTATGAGATCTGGGTACAGATGTTGGCAGGCTTAAACCGCGGACCGGGCAAGGAACGGGTGGCATGGAATTCGGCCCTGCTCTACGACATGATTTTTACGCAACCCGTGTTCTATGAGTTCGAGTACATTGCCGTGCCCACATTGCTCATCATCGGCGACAAGGACAATACCGCCATCGGCAAGGACTTCGCGCCCCCGGACATTCGCGCGACGCTGGGCGATTATCCGCAACTGGCCAAGCGTGCCGCGATGCGCATACCTGGGGCCAAACTCGTGGAGTTCCCCGAACTCGGCCACGCCCCACAAATACAAGATCCGGCGGCGTTCCACAAGGTGCTGCTCGACGGGCTCGCGGCACGCTGACGGGCTCGCGGCTATTGAATGATATGGTTGCGCAGCGCGTAGCCGGTGATGTCCGCATTCGACTTGAAATTCATTTTTTCCAATATCCGGGTTCGGTAGGTGCTGACTGTCTTGACGCTCAAGTTCAGCTCCTGCGCAATGCCACCAACGCTGGTTCCCGCGGCCAGCTTGCAGAAAATTTGAAACTCGCGCGCCGAAAGCTCGGAATGCAGCGGCTTGTTGGGGTCGTGTTTCGCTTCCAGGTCGCCCGCCATCGACTCGGCGAGCGAGTCGCTCACGTACCGGCGCCCGTTCAAAACGACGCGCACCGCCTTCAGTATTTCCTCCGGTGAGCCGCCCTTCGAAAGATAGCCGCATGCCCCGGCGCGCAGCACGTTGCGTGCGTATTGCTCCTCGGGCAATCCGCTCATGATGAGCACGCGCACGTTGGGATATCCGGCAATCACCTGGCCCAGGATGTCGAGGCCGCTTCGATCCGGCATGTGTATGTCCATGATCAGCAAGTCCCAGTCCTGGCGCCGCAGCTGATCCAGTGTCTCGTTGCCGCTCGCCGCCTCGCCAACCTCGGTGATGCTGGCGTCGGCCTCGAGGAACTGTCGATACCCCGCGCGCACGACTGCATGGTCATCGGCTATGAGTACTCGCGACAAAGGAAACTCCGCGCTTTAAGTCGAACGCTCATTCTCGCGTAGCGCTTGCGCACCGCTCCCGCATCGGATGATGCGCGGAAATGAGCGGCAAAACAACGCGCGACTCTGCCTGCAATGCGCTAGGGTAGCAGCCGGGATGCCCCATCACCGCCAGCTTTGCAAAACTCGACGGTTCTTGTGACGTTGAGGGTGTTCGCGGAAAATGCGCCAATCGTCCCTGAACTTTGGATGCACAGCATGATCGATCTTGCCCGCGCGAACGTCATCGTCGACAAGGCTCTGGCCCAGGGCAGAACCTTAGGGCTACCGCCTCTGACGGTTGCCGTGTTGGATGCCGGCGGCTGTCTGGTGTCCTTCAAGCGCGAGGATGGTTCGAGCATACTGCGGCCCGAGATTGCACAGGCCAAAGCCTGGGGTGCCTTGGGAATGGGGATCGGCAGCCGGGCCATCGCGCAGCGCGCCTCGGTGGCTCCCGCGTTCGTCTCGGCGGTGAATGCGCTGGCCGGCGGCCGCCTCATTCCCGTTCCCGGGGGCGTCCTGATTCGCTCGAGCGGCAAGTCCATCATCGGCGCCGTCGGCATCACGGGAGCGACTTCCGACCAGGATGAGGCTTGCGCCGTGGCCGGCATCGAGGCGGCTGGATTCACCGCCGACACCGGCGCGGATCCCGCGGCAAAATGAGGATGAATCGCATGTCGAGACTCGCGCGCAGGGACCGCTTTGCTGCTCGGTGGTTCGCGCCGGCGCTTGCCGCGATGGCGCTTGCCGCGCCGCCTTCTCACGCCCAGCAGCACCTGCGCGACCGCGAAATTCACGACAGCGACACGCTCGCCTGGTGGCATACGACAGTGGCTCTGTCGGACGACAGCATGGAGGGCCGCGATACCGGATCGGCCGCCTACCAGCGCGCAGCGGACTACGTCGCCAATCGCTTCAAGACGGCGGGACTTGCGCCCGCGGGCGAGAACGGCAGCTATTTCCAAGCGGTGCCCATGCACGAGATCGCCGTTGTTCCGGAAGGCACCAGCTTCATGCTCATCGGCGCCAATGGAGCGCAAAGGCCGCTGCAGTTTCTGCAAGAGATCACCATCACGCCGGCGACCGACCTCGCGGCCAACTTCGAAGCGCCGCTCACATTTCGTGGATACTGCGGCAAGGATGCCATGGCCGACATCGCGGGAAAAATCGTCGTCTGCTTCGGCACGCAGCGCGAAGGCTTGCCGGGTGCTTCGGTGCGCGCCGCCAACGCCCGCGACGGCGGTGCGCTCGGCCTCATCAACGTCGATGACCCCTACTTCAGCATCGAACCGCCGCGCTGGCCGTATGCCTACGCGCGCAACGTGACGCTGCGCACGCGGCCGCCGGCAAAGGCTCTTGCCGCGCTCGCGAGCATGCGTCTCAGTGCCGAAGCGTTCGCCGGCCTGCTCGCCGGCACCGGCCAGGAGCCCGGCGCGGTACTCAAGTTGGGAGGTACGAAGCGGCCCTTGCCGAGCTTCGACATTCCCGGCACGCTGCGCGTCCAGCTGCACGTCACACAGCGGGACATCAGTTCTCCCAATGTCATCGCCAAGCTGCCGGGCAGCGATGCGAGACTCAAAGGCGAGTATGTCGTCATCGCCGCGCACCTCGACGGTTACGGCTTCGGTACCCCGGTCAATGGCGACAATCTCTATAACGGCACGCTCGATGATGCGGCATACGTGGCATTGCTGATTCAAACGGCCGACGATATGAAGGCGCACCGTTTACGTACGCCGAAGCGCAGCATTCTTTTTATCGCCTTCACCGGCGAGGAGAAGGGGTTGCTCGGCTCCCACTGGTTCGTGGACCATCCGACCGTGCCCGCGGAACAGCTTGCCGCGGATGTCAATCTCGATCAGCTGCGGCCGCTTTTCCCATTGAACATCCTGACGGCAGAGGCGCTCGGCGACACTACCCTCGGCGTGACGGCGCGCGCCGTCGCGGCGCCGATGCAAATCGAAATCCGAGCGGATGCCGAACCGGAGCGCAATCTTCTCTACCGCGCCGATCAGTTGCCGTTTCTCAGCATTCACGTCCCGGCGATCAGCTTCATCTTTGGCTACGATCCGAACACTGAAGCGGAAAAGCGCTACCGCGAGTGGTATCAGACCCGCTATCACCGGCCGCAGGATGACATCACGCAGCCCATGGATTTCGCCGCGGCGGCGAAATTCAATACTTTTTTCTACCGGCTGGTGCAAACCATCGGCAATGAAGCCCATCGCCCGGCGATTTACCCCACCAGCTCATTCGCCGCGGACAAACACTAGGTCCTCGCCTTCGCGCCGGTCGACGAAACACAAAGCGTCATGGACGACGCGACCCGGCGCGGCGGTCGCGCAACGCGAGTGAAGCAGTGCAGGCAGCTGCAAATGATACTGGCCCGCGCCGCCCCTCACTTCCGTGTTTCTTGGCGATTAACCGAGATTTGATCATTGATCGCAAACTGTAAGTTCAAGTAAGTTAGGCGATCGAATCATGGCTACACAGGCGAAGCGCACACTTCCGCTACCCGCTGAGCAGATCGGTCGCTCGATTTTAATGCTGCGCGGCCAACGGGCCATCCTCGACGCCGAGCTTGCCGCTCTCTACAGCGTGGCCACCAAAGTGCTCAACCAAGCCGTCAAACGCAACGCCGAGCGCTTCCCGGAAGACTTCATGTTCCGGCTCACCCGCACCGAGACCGCGGCATTGAACCGGTCACAGTTTGTGACCGGTTCGCGAAAGCATCGAGATCCCAGATTTCCGCCGTTCGCCTTCAACGAACATGGCGCCATCATGGTCGCCACCGTCCTCAACAGCCCGCGTGCCGTCGAGATGAGCGTCTACGTCGTGCGCGCCTTCGTGCAGCTGCGGGAACTCCTCGCCTCAAACACTGCTCTCGCCAGGAAGCTCAACGAGCTCGAGGGTAAGCTCAAGAACCACGACGAGGCGATCACCGCCATCCTTTCGGCCATTCGCGAACTGATGAACACGCCGCCACCGAAGCGCCGGCCCATCGGATTCACCGCTAATCTCAACGAGAAGCCCTGGACCGCTGGACGGTGTGGCGGCACAACTTGTATCAGATTGCTAGCGCTAGCCTATCGCCCGGCGATTTACCCCACCAGCTCATTCGCCGCGGACAAACACTAGGTCCTCGCCTTCGCGCCGGTCGACGAAATCCACAATTCGATTGTTTGCATCGCGACGGAATATCTTGCGATCGCGAGGCCTTCCGGGCACGAAGAACACATCCGCTGATTCTTGAGAGAGCGTCACGGTCGGCAGTCCCTCGCGCACGCCAACCAGATGATCTCCCTCGCGCCGGATGAGATACGCAAGGTCGGGGGCCGCGCGATAACGGCCCTCATATTCGGCGAGCCGGTTTGCGGATATTTTGATGGCGGGCGGGTCCTTGGGCACGACATACACGTGGACCAACGCAAGCCGCCAATCCACGCCTTCCTTGATCCATGTCTCTGTCATGAGGTAATCGGCGCGCAGCGGGATGCCATGATAGTTTTCACGCTCATCGTCCTTGTGAACGACCAGCGCAACCTGACCGCGGATGCTGGCCTCGTAGGTGACGATGGTGATGTGCCCGCTGGTGCCCGGCGGCAGCGGTTTCAATGCCGCCAGGAACTGCTCGCGGTGCATGACTGCGCCATTTTCGTCCACATAGACCGCGTCCTTGGCGAGCAGACGCTCCCATACCGATTTATCGCCGGGCGCGATTGCATCGAGCAGCGCCTGATCGTCCGCCCTCAATTGTTTCTGGACAGCGGCAGGATCCGCCTCAATTGCAGCGGATTGCAGGGCGGCGGCGGATTGCAGGGTGGCGACCGCTAACAGAGCAAGTAGCATGCAACATCTCCCATACGATTCCGTAAGGCCCTGTCGGATATTTTCATCTAAAATGACTACACACAACAGCTGCGGCAAAATCACGCGGCGCAATCTTAGGAGGCCGATGCCGCTTTCCGCACGCGTCCATGGCGCCGCCCTGCCCGGCTTAAGCCTTCCTCTGACCCGCAAGGCCCGGCCGCCGACCATCATTGCGCGGCCCGGATTCTGGCCGCCGCTCCTGGTGCTCGGCCCGTCAGGCTAAGGAGCGCCGCCCATGCTCCAAACCGAACGGCTCATCCTGCGGGAGTTGGCGCCATCGGATTTCGATGCCATACATGAGTATGCATCGGACCCGTTTGTCACGCGCTACACATCGTTCGGACCTAACACACGGGATGAGACACGCAACTTCTTGGCGCTTAGCATTGAAACCGCTGCGGC
>Ga0210400_10005840_pt1 | contig 10411 bp, 10 predicted proteins | sample IncBWH26MmetaG_FD_155456 | JGI IMG/M metagenome (GOLD analysis project Ga0210400, IMG submission 155456) | Forest soil microbial communities from Barre Woods Harvard Forest LTER site, Petersham, Massachusetts, United States - Inc-BW-H-26-M | ecosystem: Environmental > Terrestrial > Soil >... | reverse complement strand
CAACCGCTACGCGGAACCTGGGAGGCGGTTGCTCAGTCACGGGGTGGCAGCACAAGCGCCATGGACTTTAAAGGCTCAACCGTTGAAGGCCACTTCACGATCGTCAGAGAGGGCCACTATTCAGTAGAGCGGGACCAACTCCACATGATGTTAGATGGAGAGCCCGAGACTGTGATCCCATTCCGCTTCAGCTGCAGGGAGCTAATTCTGGATGGTCCCACTGGCGCGTTGGGCTTGCGGAAGGTGCCCAGTCACGTTTCCGCTCCCATTGTGGGCGAATGGGGCAATAAGACTTCGACCCTGAATTTCAGACTGGATGGTAGTTTTGAGGAGCGGAATGAGGAAGTTCGCAAAGGCACCTTCGAGCAAACCGCGGCGGGCTTGAAAATCCACTGGACCGACGGACGGGGACTTGGCGGCCAAGAGTGGGGTGCGCAGATCGAGCATCGACATATAGTGGTCCGCCTCGGGAGTGTGGTTACTGAGTATCGGTACGTCCCGCCCGGACTTGAATTGGATCTCTAGCTAGGGCCGGAAGGTCGCCGGCCCTCCATAATCGCAACCTCCAACAATTCTTTTCCAAATTCTTTCAACCACCTAGAGCCTTCCTCCTCCCTTTTCCGCCCCTCCACGCCTCAACCTTGCAATGGACCTCGCTCCGGAACCAGCATGAAAGCCTGCGACACCGTCGAAAATACCCGTCCGTGGTTTCAGTCACTTCTTGGGTTCGTTTTGTCGCTGCGTTTTTCGCCCCGCGGCGGTATGCTTAAGCTCGATGGCGACCTCCGTTCCATCCACCGCGACACCGGTGCGCACTTCGCAGGTCCGCCGAGTCGTCCGCGTGGCCGCCGGAAACGCGTTGGAAATGTACGATTTCCAGATCTACGGCTACTACGCCGCGGCGATCGCCGTCACCTTTTTCCCCAGCGGGAACGAGTACGCTTCGCTGATGTTATCGCTGGCGACCTTCGGCGCCGGATTCCTAATGCGCCCGCTGGGAGCGATCGTGCTGGGCGCCTATATCGACCATCACGGCCGGCGCAAAGGTCTTCTTGTAACGCTCGCGCTGATGGCGGTCGGAACGCTGTCGATTGCGCTCCTGCCCGGATACTTTGCAATCGGCCTGGCCGCGCCGTTGCTGGTGCTGGTCGGCCGGCTCCTGCAGGGTTTTTCCGCAGGCGTCGAACTGGGCGGTGTCTCCGTGTATCTCTCCGAAATCGCCACGAAAGGCCGCAAGGGATTCTACGTCGCGTGGCAATCAGCGAGCCAGCAGGTGGCCGTGATGCTCGCCGCCGTGCTCGGATTAATTCTGACATCGACGCTCTCAACCGGCCAGATCCAGCAGTGGGGATGGCGGATCCCGTTTCTGGCGGGCTGCACCCTGCTGCCCTTCTTGTTCATTCTGCGCCGGTCACTCGAAGAAACAGAAACGTTCCTCCAGCGCACGCACGCTCCGCGGCCATCCGAGATCGCCAAGTCGGTTGCAGCCAACTGGAGATTGGTCCTGCTCGGGATGATGATGGCGACCATGACCACCGTGAGCTTCTACTTCGTCACCGCGTACACGCCCACGTTCGGCGCCAGCGTCCTGCATCTGGCGGCGTCCGGAAACATGGTGGTGACGCTGTGCGTGGGAGCCTGTAATCTTCTGGTGCTGCCGCTCTCCGGCGCTCTTTCCGACCGGATCGGCCGCCGTCCCATTCTGATTGCGTGCACGATTGCGGCGCTGGCGACGGCGTACCCCACGCTCAGCTGGCTGGTGAGCGCGCCGTCATTTTCGAGGCTCCTGATCGTCGAACTGTGGCTGGCCTTTATCTATGCGGCGTATAACGGCGCGATGGCGGTCTACTTGACCGAGATTATGCCGATCGAAGTACGGACTTCGGGGTTTTCGCTGGCCTACAGCCTGGCGACCGCAGTGTTCGGCGGTTTCACGCCGGCCATCTGCACCTATCTCATCCACATCACCGGAAATCCCGCCATGCCCGGCGTGTGGCTGTCACTCGCGGCTTCGTGCGGACTTACGGCTGCTTTAGTGCTCTCGGCTCAGCGAGCGCGCAATTTGAACTCGCCTTTGTAGGATTTCAGCCGCAGCTCCGGACCACCGCCGTTCACTTGAGATCGATACGAACGGTCGCGGGAGTTGGACGACCGGACCATCTGTGCGAAATCGCTGCTTAGATCGGCGCGGCGCGTCAGTTCGTTGTAAAGGTCGAAACGGCTCTCGCGAGGGATCGTCACGGTGATGGAGCCTTTGTAAGTCTCGATGCTGCTGCGGGTGGTGAAGGCCGCGAACTCGGCCCGGACGTCGCCTTTGTACGTGTTTACAGTTAATCCGCCGGAATGGTTCCGCAACTGTACGGAACCTTTGTACGTGTCTATTTGCAGGTCGGCCGCCAGATCGCCGATGTCGCTCTCTGATTTGTAGTCCTTAATCCGCAGGCTCGCCGTCCTTGGCATGTGAATCGTGTAGTGATACACGGGCGGGACACCGTCCAGGAAGAACCACTGATTATCGCTGGTGATCCGAACATTCATAGGCGATGCGTCGAAGCGGACGTCCGCACGGCTCACACTCTGCGCGAATACGTCGCCCTCTTCCTCGATCCGGACCGCGACATCGATCTCATTCCGATCCCACGTGGAGACGCGGACGGATCCCTTGTACGTGTCGATAGTTACGTGTCCGCGGCTATCCAGCGGAAATGTACGGTGGATATCCTTGGATTCCGCGGCACTTAAAACCCCGGCGGCAGTCGCGATGAAAACCAAGCAGCGTAAGAGCATGTCTAACTCTACTCGCAGCGGGGCTGGAGGTTACTAATATTTCGACGAACGGCCATTACCTACCGGTGAGCGGCAGTTACCAGACGCCGGGAATCAGCCCCTTAACGTCATGGCGATACTGTTCGTACTCCGCGCCAAACTGCTCGATCATAAAGGATTCTTCCAGGTGCGCTTTGTATCCCCAGGAGATCACCACCAGCGCGGTAGCGACCAATCCCCCTACCTGACCAAAAACGATGGCCGTGCCGAAGGTAGCCAGCATGAAGCCCGAATAGATCGGGTGCCGCACGATGGCGTATGGCCCGCTGCGGACGACCTTGTGGCCTTCCTGAATGGTGATAGCGGCGCCCCAGTTGCGGCCGATGGCGATACGCGCCCACAGGGCGAACCCAAGTCCCACCACCGTCAGCGCGAAACCGGTGTAAGCCGCGGCAGGTCCGAGCGGAACGAACCGCTCTCCCAGCAGGCCCGGCCGAAAATTCGGGTTGAACAGAATGAACCAGCCCAGCAGGACGCCCCACACCAGGAGGCGCGCGCGAGCGTCGGACTTGGACCCCACCGTGCTCTTAACCGTGAGGCCGCTGATGGCCCAAATGATGAAAATCGCCAGCCACATCGGGCCGATGATCTCGGGGACGCGAGTCCACATAACAGTTTCACTAGTGTATATAACCGGTGGGGTGAAAACCTGGATCTTCCAAGTCGGCCCCCGAGCCGGGCTCAAAGCCCGGCGCAGGTCTGGAGACCTGCCCGCTATTTTCTCGGCCGCACCAGATCAACCGGATTCATGTTGACGGGAATCGCCAGATCCACGAATCCGGCCAGCATCTCTTCCCAGCTCTGATCGCCCCAGTAAACTTCTTTCGACGGATCGGGATTGAACTTGTTGTTCGCCGAGTTGTCGTAATAGGCAGTCGCCGTGAGCTGCGTGCCCGCCGGCAGAACGATGGGCTGATCCAGATAGTACGTAAGTTGCCAGTTGAAGTCGTAGCGCGGCACTTTGAGCAGCGTGCGGGTCTCCCCGTTGGAGAACGTCGCGGTGTACTCGAACGCTTTTCCGCGCAGGTGCATGTGCGGAAACAGCGACTGAAGAGTGACGTCCTGCTGCAGCGTCACCTTGCCGTCCACGCGATGATTGCCCTCGCCGGGAGGAATGCGCAACGTGTTGTTCATGATGAAGGTGTTCACCACGCGCTCCTTGGGAGGTTCCTTGGCGAACACAATGCCGACCTTGGTGCGGTCCACGCCTTCCTTACCGTTGGAGGTGTAGTGCATCTGGAAGATCAGGTCGGCTCCCGCGGGAATCAGGCGGGCTTGTCCCGGCAGAGTGCGGTAGGCGATGCCTCCGGGCACATACACGGCGGCCATTTCGTATGCGCCTCCATTGATGCCGTATAGCGATGCCCGCTCGCCCTGCGGCGGACGCTGCCGGGGGGTTTGGTCGCCATGTGGTTGGACGTAGGGCACGCCGGGCTTGGCGTCCGCCATGAATTGTGAACCTTTGGGCCGCGCGTAGAGAACCACGTGATGCACCACTGCCTTGTTTCCAGGCCGAACCTCGATCTCCTTGATCCACCTGTCTTCGGTGAAGCCGGTGGGCACGACAAAGTGTGTGTACTCGATGGTTCCTTGCGCGGGAACCTTGAAATCAACGCCAGTATCGAGCACGAGATCGGGTTTTCCGATCTGCCAGCCTTCCGCGAACTCGCGCGGCGGCGGGGCATCCTTGACATTGCCCTGCTGCCCGCCGCCATCGGCCCAGGCGACCAGTGTATTTATTTCGGCCGGCGTGAGCGACCGGTCATTGGAGAATTTTCCGTAATGCGGGTCGGCATACCAAGGCGGCATCCTGTGGGAAAGTACCGCTTCCTTGATGGATTTCGCCCAGGGCCGCGCATCGTTAAAGGTCAACAGCGGCATGGGGCCGATTTCGCCCGCGCGGTGGCACTCCTGGCAGTGCTTTTCGAGGATCGGCGCGACGTCCTTATAAAAGTTGGGAGTCTGGGCGATCGAAAAACTGGCAGCTACGAAAGCCAGAGCCAACAGGCGCATATTCCCTCCAGCATATGCCCCAGCCTAACATGCCCAAACGGCACAGAAACGAGTTGGGCGAGCCGGATCGTCTGTACTGGCGAAAGGCCACAGTCATGCGACTGCGCCAGACAATTCTGTTGGGCGTTGGGATTTGCGCCGCCGCTCTGGGCGCCTGGTGGTACATGCGCCTGGGTACCGCGAAACAATACGAGACTGAGGTGACGCGGCGCGCAAAAATTCAGTCCACGGTTTCGGTGACCGGCACGTGCAGCGCGCTGCTTACGGTCCAGGTCGGCAGCCAGGTTTCGGGCATCGTGAAAACCCTCCACGCGGACTTCAACAGCCAGGTTCACAAGGGCGAGTTGCTGGCTGAGATCGACCCTCTGCCATTTCAAGAAAAAGTGAATCAGGCTCAGGCCGCGCTGGACAGCGCGAAGGCGTCGGTGGCCGCGGCGAAGGCGACCGTGGAGAAGGCGCAGATCGATATTCGCACCGCGCAGGCAACCGCCGAAAGCCAGCGCGCGCTGGTCGCGCAAGCCCTGGCAGGCGAACGGGGAGCCAAGATCACAGCCGACCGGCAACAGAAGCTGGCGGCGAGTTCGATCGTCTCGGATGACCAATTCCAGAGCGCCAAGGCTACCTACGATATCGCCGTCGCCGACCGCGAAGCGAGCGATGCGCAGGCGCGCGTCGCCGAGACGACGATAGAGGAAATGCGGTCGGCGCTGGATGCCGCCAAATCCCAGCAAACCAACGCCGAAGCCCAGGTCCGGCAAGCCCAGGGCGCGCTGGACAGCGCCAAGCTGGACTTGGAACACACCCGCATCACTTCGCCCATCGACGGAGTTGTAATCGCCCGCCAGGTCGATGCCGGGCAGACCGTGGCCGCCAGTTTCGCTGCGCCGCAGCTCTTTCAGATCGCGCAGGACTTAACCAAGATGCAGGTGGACGCGGACGTCGACGAGTCCGAGGTCGCCAAGGTGCACGCCGGGCAGATCGCGCAATTTACCGTGGATGCGATGCCCACTCGGACATTCGAAGCCGTTATTCGCCAGGTACGCGAATCGGCGATCAACGTTCAGAACGTGATCACCTACGACGCGGTGATGGATGTCCCGAATCCCGATCTGCTGTTGCTGCCGGGCATGACCGCGAACATTCGGATTCCGGTCCAGGTGCGGGAGGATGTCCTGCGGGTCTCCAACAGCGCTCTGCGGTATAAGCCGGTTGATGATAAGACGGGTCCCGCGGTCCTGGTCAAGCCTCCGGCCCAATCGCAACAAAAGGGCCCGCAGACCCAGCAGACGGTCTATGTGTTGAATAGTGCCGGGATACCGGAAGCGCGCAAGATTCAGGTCGGGATTTCAGACGGCCTCTATACGGAAGTGGTGTCGGGCGATCTGCGCGAGGGAGAAGCCGTCGTCTTGCAGGAAACGCGAAGCAAATAGCGAAAAGCGATTAATGCCACGTTAAGCCGAACAGTATGTCTACTTGATCCTGCTGTGAGAAGTAGCCGAATCCATGTGCTCCTCCGATGTTGAGAAACGCCTTGTTCCAGCGCGTGTATCGTAATTCAGGCGAGATGTGAAAGTGCGACACGGGAATCTTGAATCCACCTTCGATGACCAGGCCATGCGTTGTGTCGTAAGTAGTGTCGAGTCTAGTAGAGGACACCGCTATGATGTGCCCCTGCAGGTCGTAATCGATCTGGCCGTCAATCCGAGAGCCGTGTACGACGCGGGGAGCGTACCCAACACCGGCATACGGTTGAAGTCGAGAGAAACCTGGCAGACGATACTTTGCAATGATAGGGAATTCCCATGAATTGCTGCGCTCCCTGCTGGTGACAAAGTCAAAATCGAAATTCTGTACGGTATATCCTACCGGCTGGTATAGCGCGTCGAATTCCAGACTGAATCGCAAAGGAAGCTTCAAGTCCACCATGGGCCCAACGGTGTATCGTTTCGACTCGTCGCTAATGGCTCCGAAGGAACCGCTGAATTCCTCACTAAGTCTCGCTCCGACCTTGATTCCTACGCTGACAGATTGGGAAATAGCCGGTGACACGACCATCACCAGCAAAAGGTAAATGCGCGAGGACCCAAATTGCACGAAGAAATTCAGAGCAACGAGGGTGCCAAAGCGTGCTACTGCGATTTCGCGATGAGCTCCTTCAGGAGTTCGGCGGTTGACTCGTGCACATCCTTACGGCTGCCGTCGAATCCTCCGCTGCCGCCCGCCAGACCAAGGGCCGCATCGAGCGGAGTCTTGCCCTGCCGGTCCTTTGCACTGAGGTTCGCTCCGTGGTCCGCGAGAAATTGCACGACTTTGTCATAGCCCTTGAGCGCGGCTGCGTGCACGGCGGTCTGCCCCTGACCATTGGCGGCGTTGATGTCGACGCCTGCGTCCAGGCACAGCTGAATCGCCTCGATCGCCTCCGCTTCAGTCTTGAAGCGGCCGGTAGTGTCTTCCTCTTTTGATCCCAATCCTGCGGCGGCCATCAGGGGAGTGATCCCGGCCCGCGTGGCGAGCTTCGGATCGGCGCCCTTGGCCAGCAGCAGGCGCATGGCAGGCAGGTCGCCGGCCTTGGCGGCACGGAGCAAAGGTGTAGTGCCGGTGGTGAGCATGGTGTCGTCGCCGCGATCGAGCTTGGTGCGATACGGCTGCTGCTTCTTGAGTTGTGCGTTGACGTTCGCGCCCTTATCGAGAAGCAACCTAATGAGTTCCAAACTTGTCAGTTGATCGTCGATCACTTTGGGCGACGGCCGGTTCGATACCGGCATGGTGTTGAAATCGACGGCCGAATATAGAGCAGTCCGTCCGGTGTCATCGGCCAGATTCGGATCCGCGCCTTTGCTCAGCAGGAAACCGGCCGCGTCGTAGTGCCCGTTGATGATCGCCATGAGCACCGGACTGATGCCGTCCGGGTCGGCGGTGTTGATTTTGGCGCCCGCGTCGAGCAGGATCTGTTCGCACTCGACGCATCCCTGGCGCGCGGCGAATAGCAGTGGGGTCAGGCCGCCCAGGGGAAGCCACTTCTCGCGCGGTTCAGCGGTATTCTGCCGTTCCCACTTGTTGACGTTCGAAACGGCGTTGACATCCGCGCCGTGCGCGATCAGCTCCGTCACCATGGCCGGATGCTGTTCATCCACCGCCCACATCAGCGCGGTTTGCCCGTGCCATTCCTCGCGGGCGTCCACGTTGGCGCCGTGGTCGAGCAGAACCTTGGCGGCTTCGACCACTCCCGTGCGCGCGACGGTCATCAAAGCCGTTTCGCCTTCGGTCGAGACGCCGTTCGCATCGGCACCGGCCTTCAGGAGCCGTTCGATCATCGCGGCGTTCGCATTCTCGCACGCCAGATACAGCGGAGTGACGCCATAACGATTCGCGGCCCTCGCATCGGCGCCCGCGGCAAGCAGCTTGTTTACTTTCGCCAGATCGTCGGCGCGAACGGCCAAGTGCAGAGGGGTGGTTCCATCGGCTTGGGGCGCGTTGATGTCCGCCGCCAAACATGCGCACGCGATGAACGCGAGAGTGCCGAAAAGTCGCATGACTACGCCGTTTCGATGACGCCGGTGCTGTCGCCCAGGCTCTCGACCGGGACCCCGGCCTTGTGCAGCATGGTCAGCAGGACGTTGGTCATGGGCGTGTGATCGGGCTGCTTGATGTGATGGCCGCCCTTCATGGTGCCTGCTCCGCCGCCCAGCACCAGCGTAGGCAGCGGGAAGTGGTTATGCGCGTTGCTGTTGCTCATGTTGCTGCCGTACAGGATCAGCGAGTGATCCAGCAGCGAGCCATCGCCATCCTGGGTGGTGTTCAGCTTCTCGAGAAACTTGGTGAATAGCGCGAGGTGATAATTCTGGATCTTGACCAGCTTCTCGATCTTGTCCGCGCGGTTTTGATGATGCGACGTGGCGTGATGGCCGTCGTGAACGCCCACCTGCGGATAAGTCCGGTTGCTGACCTCGCGCGCCATCATGAAGGTGAACACGCGGCTGATGTTGGCCTGATAGGCGAGGGCCAGAAGATCGTACATGATCCCGACGTGCTCGTCGTAGGAGAACGGAATGCCCGCCGGCTGTTCCGGCAGCTTCATGTTGGGATCCACCTGCTGGCTGGCTTTTTGGATGCGCCGTTCGATTTCGCGGGTGTTCTCCAGATACTCGCTGATCTTGACTCGATCCTGCGGGCCCAGGCGAGCCTGCAGGCCGGTGGCTTCCTTGGTTACCGCGTCCAGGATGCTGCGGTCGCCTTCGATACGGGCCAACCGGTCTGACGCGCTGCCGCCCTGCCCGAACATCCGCTCGAATACCTTGCGAGGGTTGATTTCCATCGGCAGAGGCGTGGTCGGCGTCCGCCAGGAGAGCGTGTTCATGTAGATGCAGCCGTAGTCGCGGTCGCAGGCGCCGATCAGGCCGGAATGGTCTTCGATCGCCAGCTCCATTGAGGGCAAGATCGTATCCTGGCCGATGGCCTGTGCGGCCACTTGATCCGCGGTCACGCCGGCGAACGCGTCGGTGCCCTGCGTGGGCTTAGGGCGCACTCCGCTTAACCAGGTTGTTGGGCTGAGTGAGTGGACCGCGGTGGAATCGGCCGCGCGATGTCCCAGGCCGCTAACGATGGTGAGCCGGTCGCGAAAAGGCTCGAGAGGTTTCAGGATCAGCGAGAATTCGAACCCGGCGCCTTCGGTGGCGGGCGTCCACTTGTCCATGATCGCGCCATGCGGCACGTAGACGAATCCAAGGCGCGGCGATGGTGCGGCGGCGGTCTTCCGGGTCAGGGTCTGCGCCGGAATCATGGAATCGAGCAGCGGGAGGGCCAGGGTGACGCCCACGCCTCGGAGGAATGTGCGGCGGGGCAGGTGGTTCTTGCTGATGAACATGAGCTACTATCCCATCTCCTTCGGAGAGACGTACGGCCACACTAGCACCTCCATTGTGTCACGTTTTCAAGAGGTTGTGGGAGTCGAGCGTCGTCGGTTGACCTTGCCCATAGGGCCGCCTACACTACGGGTAGCCAACTTCATGAAGACCTATACCTTCCGAGTCATAGTCGAACCCGATGGCGAGCGCTGGCACGCCCACTGTCCGGCTCTTGAACGGTACGGCGCCGCGACCTGGGGTGTCACGCAAGAAGAGGCCCTCAAACATATCCAGGAAGTTGTGCAAATGGTGGTCGAGGAGTTGCAGGAAGACGCGGTTCCGATTCCAGACGCTCCCCGCCAGGACGTGGAGGTGTCTGAAGAACCTCGCGTTTCCGTTACAATCCCGAGTCTAGCCAACCGGTAAATGGCCCTTGACTATCGCCGCCTGCGTGCTGTTACTGCACGCGAGATCGGCGCCGCACTCGTTCGCGACGGTTTCAACCTAATTCGTCAAAGAGGTAGCCATCAGCGCTACGTTCATCCGGACGGTCGCAGAGTCACGGTCACGTACCACAGATCGGGTGACACGTTTGAAATTAAGACGCTCCGGAGCATGATCGAACTGCAGGCCCGCTGGAACGAGGATGACCTCCGGCGGCTTGGGTTGATGGCTTAAAGAGGAGACTTATTGTACGCGCGCGGTCACGGGGGCGTCCTGCACCCTGC
>Ga0210400_10005839_pt1 | contig 10412 bp, 9 predicted proteins | sample IncBWH26MmetaG_FD_155456 | JGI IMG/M metagenome (GOLD analysis project Ga0210400, IMG submission 155456) | Forest soil microbial communities from Barre Woods Harvard Forest LTER site, Petersham, Massachusetts, United States - Inc-BW-H-26-M | ecosystem: Environmental > Terrestrial > Soil >... | reverse complement strand
GCCCGATCACCACGCCTTCGGGCGATTTGTTCAGTCCGCCAAGTCCGTTCATGTGCCGCTCCTTGCAGGTGCCAGGAGGGAAACAAACCTGATTTTTGCAGGAAGCAAAAGATCATTTTTCAGGCGCTCGGGCAGCGGATCGTGCGGGGCAGGGCATAGCGACCCCGCCGATGGAGGGCTTTCGCCGGCAACCGGGCTGGTTAATATGATCGCTATCTGCGCCGTGACGGCGCGGCCAATGCAAAAAGAGAAATCAACAAATGGCAAACTTGTCGAAAAGCCCGGAAGCCGCCTTGCGGGTTGCGATTGCCGGCCTGGGGCCGATCGGGAAAAAGGTCGCGGAGGCGCTGGACCGGGGAATAGACGGACTGGCGCTTGCCGCCGTGTCGGCGCAGCAGCCCGACAAGCACCGAAACTGGCTTGGTAGCTTAAGAGTGCAACCCGCTGTCCTGCCGATCGAAAAGCTGGCCGATGTCGCCGACGTCGTAATCGAGTGCGCACCGGCAAAACTCGTGCGGTCGATCGTTGCTCCCTTCGTCACAGAAGGAAAGACCGCGATCGTGCTCAGCGTTGGTGCCCTCCTCGAAAACGACGACCTGATCGAGCTTGCGAAACAGAATGGCGGACAGATCGTGGTGCCTACCGGTGCGCTTATCGGGCTTGACGCCGTGACTGCGGCGGCTGTGGGTGAGATCCACTCGGTCCGGATGGTGACCCGGAAGCCTGTACAGGGCCTCGCAGGCGCGCCCTATCTGGTCGAAAACAACATCGACATCGCAAAAATCACCGAACCGCTCAAGATATTCGACGGCACGGCGCGGGAGGCCGCAAAGGGATTCCCGGCAAATCTGAACGTCGCCGTGGCGCTGTCGCTGGCCGGGATCGGTCCCGACCGGACCAGACTGGAAATCTGGGCCGATCCTGGATTAACGCGCAATGTACACCGCGTTGAGGTGGAATCCGACTCGGCCCGATTCTCCATGTCGATCGAGAACGTCCCGTCGGAAAATCCAAAGACGGGGCGCATCACCGCGCTTTCCGTCATCGCGTTGCTTCGAAAGCAGCGTGCACCGCTTCGCGTCGGGACCTGACAAATCGCATCAAGTGCCCAATTGCGTTGACTGTCAGCCAGTTACCAGTGCCAGATCACTTGGTGCCGTAAGCACGGTCGCCGGCATCGCCGAGGCCCGGCAGAATAAAGGCGTTTTTGTCCAGTCCGTCGTCGACCGCGGCAAGCCAGATCGGGACATCCGGGTGAATGCCGCGCATCCGCTCGATGCCTTCCGGTACGCCGATCAGGCACACCATGCGAATGTCGGTCGCGCCCCGCTCCTTCAACCGGTCGACCGCCGCGACCGCGGTGTTCGCCGTTGCCAAAACCGGCGAAATAACAATCACAGTCCGCTCGTGCAGATCGCTCGGCGCCTTGAAGAAATATTCCACGGCCACGAAGGTCTCCGGCTCGCGATAAAGGCCGATATGGGCGACCCGCGCATTGGGCACCAGATCGAGCATGCCTTCCGCAAAGGTAACACCGGCGCGCAGCACCGGCGCGAACACCAGTTTCTTGCCGGCGATCTGCGGCGACTTCATCTGGGCAAGCGGGGTTTCGATCGCGACGTCGGCCAGCGGCAGATCGCGGGTGATCTCGTAACACAACAGCATCCCGATCTCCTTGAGGAGTTCGCGAAACGACTTGGTCGAAATGCTTTTCTTCCGCAACAGCGTCAGCTTGTGCTGCACCAGCGGGTGGCTAACGATCGTGACGCCGTCCATGTTGTCATCCCATCATCTAAAACACAGTGCCGTCGCTGATGACCCTCACCGGCGGCGAAGCGTCAATGCGCCGTTCGCGCGCCAGCCGCCGGCCCGCGGCCCAGGTTCCGCCTTCAAGAATTTTTGCCAGTGGCAATGACGTGGCGTCGAGCCCGAGCCGTTGCCGTACTCCATCAGCCACTCGGTCGAGCAGCGCCACCGTCAGCGCGCGCCACTCTACGACTAGCGGGGAAGCAACCTCATGCTCGCGCGAGGCATCGTCCGCGTCGCGAAACGTGATCACGCCGATATCGACGAACAGCCCGCCGTTGCGGTATTCGGCAAGGCCCGTGAGGCCGTCGATATCGGTCACGCGGATGCCGGCCGTTTGCATTGGCTCGATCAGGGAGTAGGCCAGCCATTGCGACAGCTTGTGCAGCGGCATCAAACCGCTGGTCGCATCATTGGTCGTCAGCGCCGGATGTTTCCAGCAGTCGCCGAGCGCGACGCCGCCCAGCGTCAGCCGCGAAGGCCAGATCGGGCCGAGCTGCTGCAACAGCTCGGCGAGAATCATGGGGGCGGGAAGCTCCAGATCTTTCGCCAGCATCGCCAGCCGATCGAACAGGCCGCCGGGTCGTGGCGTGTCGAGGCGGCCGAATACGTCCGGCCTCGATGCCACCAGTGCGCCGAGGCGGCGCAGCAGGTCAACGCGGCCCTCAAGGCCGACCAGCGGATTGCTTTCCGAAACCTGGAAGCCGCGCTTCAGGTCCGCGACGGTGAGATTGGCAAGCACTTCGGCATCGGCGCACAGGGGCTCACGCGAATTGGCGGAAAAGACGCCGCTTTCGAACATGGCGAGGCTCGCCAACCCCAATCCTTCCGAGCGGCCGATAGCCAATCCAGTCTTTGGATCGTGGTAGCGCCATGCCGGGCCGGCGCCGGCGTCGAGGAAGACGCTGACAATGGCGAGATCGAATTCGGCGCGCGCCCGGCTTTCGCGATCGGGCCATTTGGCTTTCCCGGCGATATCGGCCCAGCGGTTGTCATTGTTCATGACGAAATGCCGCCAGCGCGAATGAAATGGCACCTCGAACGAAGGATAGGCCTTGCGCGTCGTTTCCAATACCAGTTCGACCGCGCTATCCATGCGGTCGAGGTGGATGCGGAAATTTGGAAGCTTGTCGTCAAGGCCGATGGCGACCATGCGATGCGCGCGCTCGCGAACCGCCTTGGCATTCAGCAATGAGAGCGCGGCCGACGTCTCGGGATTTGCCAGCGACACAGCCGCCCTTTCTCAATATTTTTCAAGCGGGCGGCCGACCGAATTGATCAAGTCCTGCGGCTCTTGCGGCTCGGGGCTGTAGTAACCGGCGGCCTTCTTTGCAGCGATCTCCACATGCGCGTCGGTCGGGACAAGATCGTCGGGAATCGGAATCCGCTCGACGATCTCGATGCCCTGGCTGGTCAGCGCATCGTGCTTCATGTCGCTCATCGAGACGAAACGGTCGATGCGCTTCAGGCCGAGCCAATGGATCACGTCCGGCATCAGTTGCTGGAATCGCGCATCCTGCACGCCGGCGACACATTCGGTGCGCTCGAAATACTGGGCGGCGGCATCGCCGCCCTCCTGGCGCTTGCGCGCGTTGTAGACGAGGAATTTTGTGACTTCGCCGAGTGCGCGGCCTTCCTTGCGGTTGTAGACGATGATTCCGAGCCCGCCGGTTTGCCCGGCGCGCGCGCATTCCTCGATCCCGTGCAAGAGATATGGACGGCAGGTGCAGATGTCGGAGCCGAACACGTCGGAGCCATTGCACTCGTCATGCACGCGGCAGGTGATCTTGGTGCGGTGGTCAGGCAGCCTGGCGACGTCGCCAAACAGATAGGCCGTCATGCCGCCGATCGGCGGCAGGAAGACCTGCAGGTCGGGCCGGGTCACCAGTTCCGGAAACATGCCTGCGGTCTGTTCGAACAATTGCCGGCGCAGATTGTTTTCGGTGGTGGCGAAGCGTTGCGCCAGGCCAGGCAGATACCAGACCGGGTCGATGGCGATCTTGACCACCGAGACGCTGCCGTTCTTGTGCACGACCTCCCCGTCATGCTTGAGCCGTCCGGCTTCGATCGCGGCCTTCAACTCGGGCAGGTCGAGGCGGGCGCGCGTGATCGCGATGCTCGGACGGATATCGATGCCTTCGGCGATCTCGGTTGCGAAGTTCTCCGCGGCGAGGTGGCCCCAGGGATCGAGCGAGACGATCCGCTGCGGATCGCTCCATTGCGGAAACGGCCCGATGGTTTCGGCGGGATGAGTGTTGGTGAGATCGGGGCGCCGGATCGGATCAAGCGCGCCGGATGAGACGGCAAGGGCGCGGTAGACCGAATAGGAGCCGCCATGGCTGCCGATGACGTTGCGATCTTGCGGGCGCGATACTGTGCCGATCACCGGCCCGCGTTCCCGTGCGCTGGCAGCGCCCCAGCGGATCGGGAAGTTGTGCTTGGCACCCGGTGCCGGGTGCGAGGTAATCCGGATATGGTCAACCCGGTTGGAACGAGTCATCGCCATCTATCCTCAAGTCGTCGTGGATCCCTAAACGGCGACGGCCCGCCTAAGCAGACGGGCCTGGTCACCACCACTGAAAATTAACTGCACGGCCGCGGCCGAGCGCTAAAGTATAGCGAAATCGCGGCCAAACACAACGGCCGTCGCGCTGGCCTATTGCTCAAGAGCTTGGCCGTTAACCGCCTTTTTTGGCGTCCGGCGCGCAGAAAATCGATGATTTGTGCGGTGCGCTCAATGCGAGCTTGACCGAAGCGAATTTCGCCTCGCAGGCGGTTTCGGGCCAAAAATGCCGTGATCCATGACAGGTCGTATGGTTCTTCGAACTTCTTCGGACCGCCGTTGGATCCTGACAAGGCGTTGCTGTCGGCTGCGGCGCGCGTCAACCGTTCAGATTCCTTGGCGTTCACTTGACGCGGGGTCTGGTTGGGCCACTGATGGTGGTTGCTGCCCATTAATATCTCCGCGTGCGCAAACATTGAGCGCGCCATTTCGAGCAGCGTTTGCCAGTATTGGCCGATGGCGCTGCAAATGCCGAAAAGATTGAAGCTGGTCGATCCGGCCGTTACGCTAGAGCGGGACGAACGGGAGGACCTTGTTGCTTCGATCGAGCCGGTCACCATGAACAGCGCAGTCGGCCACAGGAGCGAACCGAATGGCACGCCGCAGTGCCTCGCGGTGGAGGTTCGCGATGTCTCGCTGACGTTTGAGACTGCCGATGGCAAGGTCGATGCGCTGTCGAACGTCAGCCTGCAGGTCGCAGACGGCGAATTCGTTTCCTTCATCGGTCCTTCCGGTTGCGGCAAAACCACCATGCTGCGGGTAATCGCCGATCTCCAGCAACCGAGTTCCGGCACGCTTCTCGTCAATGGCATGAGCGCGGAGCAGGCGCGGCTGGAGCGCCGATATGGCTACGTGTTTCAGGCGCCCGCGCTGTTTCCGTGGCGCACGATTGAAAAGAACATCAAGCTGCCGCTCGAGATCATGGGTTTTTCCGACAGCGAGCAGCGGCAGCGGGCGGCGCACTATCTGGCGCTGGTGAATCTCACCGGCTTCGAGCGAAAGTTTCCCTGGCAATTGTCGGGCGGGATGCAGCAGCGGGTGTCGATCGCCCGGGCGCTCTCGTTCGATCCGGAGCTGTTGCTGATGGATGAGCCGTTCGGCGCGCTCGACGAGATTGTCCGCGACCACCTCAATGAGCAGTTGTTGCAATTGTGGGACAAGACCGGAAAGACGGTGCTGTTCGTGACCCACTCGATTCCGGAAGCCGTGTTCCTGTCCACCAGGATCGTGGTGATGTCGCCCCGGCCCGGGCGCATCATCGATATCATCGACTGCAATTTTCCGCGCACCCGCACGCTGGAAATTCGCGAGACGCCGGAATTCCTGAGGATCGCGCAGCGCGTGCGCATTGGCCTTCGGGCGGGGCATTCCTATGACGAGTAGCGCGCTCGCTGTCCCCGTTTCACGCCCCGGCGCATGGCGGCGACATCCGCTGGTGGAGCGTTATGCGCCGATCGTAACGATCGTTCTGGCGCTGATTGCGGTCTGGTACGTCGCGGCGGTTTTGATGAACCTTTCGCTGGTGCGCGACGGATTCGAGCGGGAGGAGGCGGCCTACACGGTGTCGGACCTGATCGAGGGCACAATGAGCGCCGAGCGGCCATTGCTGCCGGCGCCGCACCAGGTGGTTGCGGCCTTCGTCGATTCTGTCTTCGGCTACGCGCCGTCCGCGCCGCGCAGCCTGGTTTATCATTCCGCGGTGACGCTGTCGGCGACGCTGGTTGGTTTCGTGCTCGGCGCGCTATTGGGAATCGGTCTCGCGCTGATGATCGTGCATAGCCGCGTGCTGGAGAAAAGCCTGCTCCCGTGGATCATCTGCTCGCAGATGGTCCCGATCCTGGCGCTGGCGCCGATCTTCATCGTGGTGCTTGGGGCGATGGGTCTGCAGGGTCTGCTGCCCAAATCGATCATCTCGGCGTATCTGAGTTTCTTTCCGATCACGATCGGAATGGTGAAGGGTTTCAACTCGCCCGACCCGATGCAACTCGATTTGATGCGAACATGGTCGGCAAGTCCCCGGCAGGTGCTGTCGAAACTGCGCTGGCCGGCCGCCGTGCCCTATCTCTTCGCCAGCCTCAAGGTCGCGGTGACGATTTCGCTGATCGGTGCGATTGTCGCCGAGTTGCCGACGGGTGGCGAAGCCGGGATCGGCGCGCGGCTGCTGGCCGGTTCCTACTACGGCCAGACCATCCAGATATGGGCCGCGCTGCTGGCATCGGCGATCCTCGCCTCCGGCCTGATCGGCCTAGTGGATCTCACGGAGCGCGCCGTCGCGCGGCAAATGGGGACACGGCCGTGAATTCACGCAGGCGCCGATTGGGTTTTATCCTTGCCGCGGCGGGCGTGCTCGCGGCGCTGATCTTGCCGCTCTCAAGTGAGGCTGCGGCAGCTTTGCCGGCGCGTCCGCTACTGACCGCGTTGACCATCGCTGCGGCGCTCACTTTTGCAATTGCGGCCTCCACCAGCGGATTCCGGGCCGTACTGCCTGGTTTCGTTGGCGTTCTCTGCGGAGCCATCACGACGCTGGTGTTGTTGCGCGATCCCGGCATTGCCGGCTCGGCCGCGGCTGGTTTCTGGGCGATGGTGCTCGCGGTCTGGCTCGGCGCCGCGCTGTGCGTGATCCAGCTCGCCTCGATCCGCCCTCGCAACGAGATATCGCGCCGCGTTCTCAGTCTCGCGATTCCGCTGCTGTTCGGCGCGGTGGTTTTCTATCTCTGGGAAGTTTTGGTGCGCGGCTTCGGCGTCTCGCCGGTGATCATGCCGGCGCCGAGCGCGGCAGCGTCGCGGTTTGTCGCGTCGCTCCCGACGCTCGGTCGGGATTTCGTGCAGACCTTTATTCGCGGCGTGCTGATCGGCTATGCAATTGGTTGCGGCGCCGGTCTGTTGGTCGCCATTGTCGCGCAGCGTTTTGCCTTTCTCGGGCGCGGTCTGCTTCCACTCGGTAACTTCTTTTCGGCATTACCACTCGTTGGGGTCGCGCCTATCATGGTGATGTGGTTTGGCTTCGACTGGCCGTCGAAAGCCGCAGTCGTCGCGATCGTGACATTCTTTCCGATGCTGGTGAATGCGCTCGCGGGATTATCCGCGTCGGGGCACATGGAGCGTGACCTGATGCGATCCTACGGAGCTGACCATCGGCAAACGCTCAAGAAACTTTATCTTCCGGCAGCGCTGCCGTTTATTTTCAACGCCTTGAAGATCAATGCCACGCTGGCGCTGATCGGCGCAATCGTGGCCGAATTTTTCGGAACGCCAACCCTGGGCATCGGCTTTCGCATCTCGACGGAGGCGGGGCGAATGGCGATCGACATGGTGTGGGCGGAGATCGCTCTCGCGGCGATCGCGGGAATGGCTTTTTACGGACTTGTCGCGCTTGCCGAGCGCGCGACCACTTTTTGGCATCCATCCTATCGAACTTGACTCGGCGGGTTCTCGAAGCTTCGGAGTATCGCATGAAAAAATTATTGGCACTCACGGCGGGCTTGGCAATGAGCTTGTCGCTGGCGACCGCGCAAGCGGCGGATACGGTCACCATCCAGCTGAAATGGGTCGCGCAGGCCCAGTTCGCCGGTTACTTCGTGGCGAGGGAAAAGGGCTTCTACAAGGAAGCCGGGCTCGACGTCACGATCAAGCCAGGTGGTCCGGACGTCGCCCCGCCCCAGGTGATCGCCGGCGGCGGTGCCGATGTCGTGGTTGACTGGATGCCTTCGGCGCTGGCGTCGCGCGAAAAGGGCGTGCCGCTGGTCAACGTCTCGCAAACTTTCAAGAAGTCCGGCCTCGAGCTGACCTGCCGCGCCGAGACCGGCATCAAGAAGCCGACGGACTTCAAGGGCAAGACCATTGGCGTCTGGTATGGCGGCAACGAATATCCGTTCCTGTCCTGGATGTCGAAGCTTGGCATCAAGACGGACAGTTCTCCCACCGGCATCAAGATCATCAAGCAGGGCTTCAATGTCGACCCGCTGCTGCAGAAGCAGGCCGACTGCATCTCGACGATGACCTACAACGAGTACTGGCAGGTGATCGACGGCGGCTACAAGCCGAGCCAGCTTGTGGTCTTCAAGTACGAGGATGAGGGCGTCGCGACCCTGGAAGACGGTCTCTGGGTGATCGAAAAGAATCTCAAGGACCCGGCGTTCGTGGCCAAGATGGCGAAGTTCGTCAAGGCCTCGATGAAGGGCTGGGATTACGCCAGGAACCATCCCGACGAGGCGGTGAAGATCATCCTGGCCGGCGACTCCACCGGTGCAAAAACCGAAAAGGACCAGAAGCGGATGATGCTGGAGGTCGGCAAGCTGCTCGACGCCGGCGACGGCAAGCTCGACGTCAGGGATTACGACCGAACGGTTGCGACATTGATGTCGGGTGGATCGGATCCCGTGATTACCAGGAAGCCGGCAGGCGCCTACAGCTTCGCCGTCTACGATTCGATGAAGTAATCCGAATTGCTGATAGGACGGGCGGCCCCGTTCGGCCGCCCCTGATAAGCGGAAACGGGTGCCACCGTTGTTTAAGGCCTTGGCTCGTCAGGGTACTACGGCGTTCCTTTGACGGGCCCTGAAAAGGCCGCTGCGCGGGGAAGGTCCTCGGATTGTCTATTTGGCGATTGCGGCCCTAACCCATCATTCACGTGAAGATGACAGATAAGCCCCATCCGATCATGATGATCGCGACGGCCAAAGTCACACGGCTCAGCCAGCGTGCACTCCCTCCATTGGGCGCGCCGGTGCCCTGTCCTGGGAGCTGCGAACATCCACAAGCCTTGCAAGCTTGCAGCAGGATCAAGGTAGGATCGCCGAGGCACGCACCCGTCTGCAGTCGGTTTACGATCGATTTAGTGAGGGCTTCGAAACCGCCGACTTGAAGACCGCGAGGGCGTATCTCGTCAATTGGCGATAAGGTATCTTGGCACCTCGGTCTATGTGGAGAAGGTTCGAACCCAGTACCTCTGCCTCCGCCAGAAATAGTTATAAGCAATTGATATTATGAGGTAATTTTAAAAATGCGGTTTTGACGCACAGTCGGATGTACAATCAATTGTAGATTTTTGGGGACGCCCCCACCAGACAGCAATATTTCTGAAGCGTGTTGTGACTACGTGGTACTCGCGGCCAGCCGGTGCGGTGACAGTGTAGTACTGGTTTGTGTCCATGCGTGTCGCATGGGTTGCGACACTGTTGTCGCCATTAATGAACCTCACTTTTAATCATCACTTCTCCCCTCATTCCCCCTTCACAAACAGGATGACGGAGTTGAAGCTCGGCAATGATCCCGCGGGGCTTGCGAGTTCTCATGAGTTCGATTTCCACTGCGATGATGAGGACGAGGCTCGGCAACAATCCATTCCAACCCGCCGGACGACGATCTGCCAAGCGAGCGCACACGTTGTGCCTGGATTGCGAAGCGACCGGCTGCGTCACTGCCACCTATTTCACCAACCACGTCGAGCCACACAAGGTCGACATGATGCTGTTCTGGAACAGCGAGCAGTGGCAGCCAGCATGCACGCGGCACCATGGTTTGGTCAAGCAGCTGCTCGAAGCGATGTTTGCTTGAGGCAGCTTGCGGTCGCTGATCTCCGGCTCAGCACCGCAGCTGCGATCAGGCTGACGTTGTCGTTGGTCGATCCTAACGGAGTAGGGGGTACCAAAACTTAACTGCCGAAGGTCTGGACCGGCAGGTTAGAACCTCGTTTTCTTACGCAAAATTCTCAGAACTATTTTTTTGTGTACCGGGCCAGGTCGTCGGGTGGGGATGGGTATATCTCTGGGGCCATTTGCCTTCGGACCGGTGGTCCTCCTTCATACGCAAAATGTTCGGAATTAATCCGAAAAGCCCACTTGCGTGAGTTACGTCGCCCTTATGCTTTTAAGTCGCTTAGGAGCTTTCGAGCGAGGCTACTCTCGTCGCCTTGGATTCGCAGAAGATGCAGGCTTGCGCCACTTCCCGTGCGGCCCTACGATATTTAATGCGGCAACCGTGCCGCCGACTTGGAGTTCTCTAATGACCTGGAAAACACCGAAGATCGTTGAAGTGCTGGTTG
>Ga0210400_10005837_pt1 | contig 10417 bp, 8 predicted proteins | sample IncBWH26MmetaG_FD_155456 | JGI IMG/M metagenome (GOLD analysis project Ga0210400, IMG submission 155456) | Forest soil microbial communities from Barre Woods Harvard Forest LTER site, Petersham, Massachusetts, United States - Inc-BW-H-26-M | ecosystem: Environmental > Terrestrial > Soil >... | reverse complement strand
AGCCGGTCTCCCCTACCCGACCCCGTTAGATAGCCGTCGAAGAACGGCTCTTCGATATGTTGTTTGTACCAGTCGCCGGTGTTGCTGCCGAACGAGATATCGCCGAGCTGGTTGCCGGGGGAGGTGCCGGACCACTGACCATGATACCAGGGGCCGATCACCAATTTATTGTTATTGGGTGCACGGGCTTCGATGGCCTTGTAGAGGTTCCAGGTTCCATAGCTGTCCTCGGCGTCGAAGAGGCCGCCGACGATGAGGGTGGCGGTGCCGGGAGGGATATGGTCGACGTATTGACGATCGTTGCGCTCTTGCCACCAGGCATCCAGGTCGGGATGGTGCATGAGGTCAAGCCAGGCGGCATTGCTGTCGCCGGCGATGCGGGTGAGATGCGGCAGCGCGCCGAGGTGGAGGAAATAGTGGTAGCTGTCGGGATCGGGTTGCTCGATGCCGGCAGGCCAGTTTGTCCTGGGTTGGGGCCGCGGGTTGCCAAATCCATACTGCACGTAAAAGCTAAATGCGTCCTGCAACATAAAGGCGCCGTTGTGGTGAAGGTCATCGCCCATGAACCAGTCGGTCACCGGAGCCTGGGGGCTGACGGCCTTTAGTGCAGGATGACCGGAGAGCGCCGCCATGGCGGCATAAAAGCCGGGATAGGAGATGCCCATGACGCCGACACGGCCATTGTTGCCGCTGTTGTTGTGGATGAGCCAGTCGATCGCATCGTAAGCGTCGCTGGCTTCATCGATGTCGCTGTTGCTTCTCTTTTCCGGGATATAGGGCCGGATGTCGACGAAGCGGCCTTCGCTTTTGAAGGCGCCGCGGACATCCTGTATCACGATGCAGTAGTAGTCGTGCGTATAGTGTTTGAAATAAGCGAGCCAAAGCGAGGGCCACCAGTTATCGGGACCATAGGGGGCACAGGAATACGGAGTTCGTAGCAAAAGGATGGGATGTGGACGGCCGGTGTCGCGGGGACTGTAGATGGCCGTGTACAGGCGGACGCCGTCGCGCATGGGGATATATTGTTCCGTCTTTGTGTAATGATCGCGGAGCCAGGTGGAGTCCTGTTGCTGAGCATTGGCGGTGATGCCTGTTAAAAGGATGATAATGAATAGGATGATGCGCATATCGGAAGTTACGGCTTTTCGTGATCGGGGTGGAATGATTATTGAAAAGATAGATGTTGCCGGTTTCCGGCAAAAGATCGTTCATCTTAAAAAACTAAATGTCATGGAAGGGAAGATTCTGGGAATAACGCTGTCCGGTTTGGGTTTTTTGGGCCTGCTCGTGGCTATTTTTTACATGAATACCGTCGAAAACTCCTGGGCTGTGAATGTCTTGCTGGGCTGTGGATTTTTCGGAGCAGTACTTTTTTTTGCCGGCATCTGGTTGCTGCCGGTGAGAAGGGCTTCGGCGCCGGCGCCGGGCAAGGCCGCGAAGGCTTCGCGGGTCAATAAGAACAGTCAGTAACCGCGCTGCGGTTAGTCACCGGAAAATTGCTAATTTTCATGAGTTTTTTGGGGGTGAAGTGCGCAAGAACCGGGTTTCCCGGGCGGCGAGGGTAGGGTACTTTTGGGGTAGAAAAACAAAAATAATCATGGAAACACAAGCATCGATCAATTATAACCGGATAGCCGACGCAATCACTTATTACAAGGCCAATTTCAAAGATCAACCCTCGCTGGAGGATGTGGCGGAACATGTCCACCTGAGCCCTTTTCATTTCCAGCGGATGTTCAAGGAGTGGGCGGGCGTGACGCCAAAACAGTTTTTGCAATACCTGACGCTGGGACATGCCAAGCAGGTGCTTGGTGCCGGGGCGACGCTCTCGGATGCGGCCTTTGAAGCAGGGTTATCCGGGACGGGGCGGTTGCATGATCTGTTCATCAAGATCGAAGGGATGACGCCGGGCGAGTATAAGAACGGCGGGGAAGAGCTGCCCATCAATTACCGGTTTGCGGAGAGCCCGTTCGGGTTGCTGCTGATCGCTTCTACGCATAAGGGGGTCTGTTATATGGCGTTTGCCGATGAGGGAAAGGCCACGTCCCTGGAGCTGCTGAAAGCGCAATTCCCGAATGCGCGGTATCATGAGGCCACCGACGCCTGGCAGGAGGAGGCGCTGGCGATCTTTGCGCAGGACTGGAGCCGGCCGCGGGAGATCAAGCTGCATTTGAAAGGGACTGCCTTCCAACTAAAAGTGTGGGAGACCCTGTTGAAGGTTCCGGTGGGTGGGCTGACAACCTATGCGGAGGTGGCGGACAGCATCCAAAATCCACAGGCGGTGCGGGCGGTGGGGTCGGCCGTGGGCGCTAATCCCGTGGCTTTCCTGATTCCCTGTCACCGGGTGATCCGCAGCGACGGGCAGACCGGGGATTACCACTGGGGCGGCACACGCAAGCAGGCCATCATCGGCTGGGAGGCCGCGCAGGTGGAGACGCGGGTGGCATAGGCTAAAAGACCGCCGCCTTAGCGTAGATCTTTTTCATCGCAACCGAGTCTTTTGCGAGGACGGCCTGCCACCAGGGATTGATCACGGCATTGGTGCGGGAATCGGGAAAAGAGTCCCGCAAAAGGCGGTAGACAGAATCATAATAGGGAGGAATCAGGATGGTGCTGTCGCCACTCGGCGGCGGGTTGTAACTACCTTCGATCATCATATTTATCATGCCATTATAGGTGAATCTTGCCGTCGAATCGTAGATATGGTGCGGGTAGCGGGTCATGAAGCGCTCCCACCAGACTGCGCGGCGAACGATCTGCCCAGGGCTGATGATCAGGGCGTCATCGTCCATATAAGGGTCTTTTTCTTCGATGATCTCCTGCGCAAGCGCTTCCTTCATCGGCTCAGATACATAGCGGGAAAAATGCCTGCTCACACTCTGCAGTGCGGGAGACAGAAAGGGACCTGAGCCGCCTTCTTCTATTTTGACGATAAAATTGTTGCTCCAGAGCTTTTGCTGTGCCGCCTGCTCCCGTGCATTGAGCTTTTTGTCCTGGTATTCGGCTCCGACGAGCTTGTCCAGGCTGACAGGACTTATAAATGCCCTTACGTTGGAATCATAGAGATTGAGGCTTTTCTGAAAATCCCAAAAAAGCATGAAGCCTGTGTCGCAGACTTCCGGGGATTGGCCCGCAAAAAGCCGGTCAAATTCGCTTAGGGCCGGCTGGCCGGATGCCAGATCCATCGTATCGAGGGTCCGAAGATATTGGGCGTATGCCTGGATGACGGCGCCGCCATTCGGGTAGCCGCGGAGGTGATTTTTGGCCGGGGCGGGCGATGTGGAAGTGGTTTGTTTTGACGGCTGATGGCAGGCGGATAGGACGACGATCAACAGGATGAGGCAGGGGGCAGGGTTTTTCATAGGCTTAAAATAGCCTTTTTTGGGCAATGATGCAAGCGGGGTGGTTAATCGGTGCGGAGGATGACAACCGGGTTGGTGAGGGCGGCGCGGACAGCCTGGTAGCCTACTGTACCGATGGCGATGATCACGCTAAGCAGACCGGTGAGCGCGAAGATCCACCAGTTCATTTCGATGTGGTAGGGAATGCCATCGAGCCATTGGCGCATGCACCACCAGGCCACGGGGGAAGCGATGATAAAGGCAATCATGACCAGAACGAGGAAGTCCCTTGAGAGGAGCGCGGTGATGCGCATGATCGATGCACCGAGGACCTTGCGGACGCTTACTTCCCGCAGCCGGGATTCGGCCATATAGGCGGACAGGCCAAAAAGCCCGAGACAGGAGATGAAGATGGCCATGCCCGCGAAGAGGGCGGCGAGGGTACCGAAATGCCGGTCGCCCTGCAGCTTCGCCATATCATATTTATCTACGTAGAAGAATTCCAGCGGGTAGTTGGGGTTGTATCGCTTTAAGATAGCGGCCAATTTTGCTTCGCCCGCGGCCCGGCCTTCCTGTTCATCGAAGCGGAAGCTGAGGGTCCCATAGGGCGTTTGAGGGGCGGTTCCCTGGACGACGATGGGAAAGGTGCGATTGAAGGCGTTGCCCGTGACGAAGTCGTTGATCAGGCCGACGACATGCCAGGTCTTGGCGTTATCCTTTATCGGCTGCCCGATAGGGTTGCTGAAGCCCATGCGTAGTGCGGCATCCTTTGTCAGGAGCATGGCGGCCGTGTCAGTGGGGTATTTTTCGATGTCGATGTCGCGGCCGGCGAGGAGCTTTAGCCCCATGGTGGTGGTGAAGCCCCTGTCGGTATGGTACTGGACAAAGAGGGTCCGTTCCTCCGGGTTTTTTCCCGGCCAGGTGTAACCCTCATTCCAGGCCCAGATCTCGGAGATGGGGGCATCGGTGCGGGTAAGCGTGGTGACGGTGTGGGTACTAAGCAGCTCGCTACGGATTGCGGGGTAGTTCCTGGCGATTTCTCCTTTCATATAAACGAAGGCGAGGCCTTTTTTGTCATACCCCGATTTCCGGTCCAGGGCATAGTCGAATTCCCGGTAGATGACGATGGTACAAATGATAAAGGTAATGGCGAAGGCGAACTGGAAAACGACAAGTATCCGCCGGGGTGTAACCAGGGCATGGATGGTTTTGAATTGGCCGCGGAGGATATTGAGGGGGCTGAAGGCGGAGAGGTAGAAGGCGGGGTAGCTTCCGGCAAGCAGGCCGGTAAAGACGATGAAACCGATGCCCCCCAGCCAGAACCACGGGTCGCCATAGGGGATGGTGAGGTCGGTCATGACCAGATGGTCGAACCAGGGTAAGGCGATGATCACGATGCCCAGTGCCAGGGTGCCGGCGACTGTGGAGAGCAGCAGGGATTCACCCAGGAAACGCCCGATGAGCGAGGTCCGGTCCGAGCCGATGACTTTCCGGATGCCTACCTCCCGGGCGCGGCGGATGCTGCGGGCCGTGCTGAGGTTCATATAATTGATACAGGCGATGAGGAGGATGAAGCCGGCGATAACGGCGAGCATGCGGACGAAATTGATCCCGCCGCTGGTAGCCCGGCCATCCGTGAAATTGGAGTAGAGCCGCCATTTGCGCATGGGATGGAAGAAGAGTTCCGCCGGGACCTCTTGTGCATAGTTGTGGATGACCATGCGCATGGCCAGGTTGGCTGCCCCTTCGGTGACGCCGGGTCGTAGCAGGACATAGGTGTAGATGGTTGCTTTTTGCCAGCGGGTCTCCTCCCAATGTACCTCCCGGGTATAGGACCAGGGAAGAAGGTAGTCGAACTGGAATTGGGTATTGGGGGGCTGGTCACGCATTACGGCCGTAACGACGAAGTTATTGGTGCTATCGACGCTGATGGTCTTGCCAAGGGGATCGGCGTCGCCAAAGAGTTTCTTCGCGAGTCTTGCGGTGAGAACGATGCTGCGGGGTGTTTGCAGGGCGGTGGCCGGGTTCCCGCTGATCAGGGGAAAGGAGAAGAGGCGAAAGAAACCGGAATCACAGAGATAACCCTGCGATTGGATATGTTTGTCGTCTTTTGAGAGGATGAAGGCCCCGACCCAGTTCATGCGGACGACCTCTTCGATCTGTTTGGTATAGTGGGTCTTTAGCTCGGTGCCCATGACCATGGGGGTGTGACTGTCTACGTCCAGCTGGCCGTCGAGAGGGGCACGGGTCATCGCGAGATAGACCCGGTCACGGTTGGTGTGAAACTGGTCGAAAGAGAGTTCGTTACGGATCCAGAGCAGCAGGACGATGGCGCTGGCCAGACCGATGGCGAGACCGGATATGTTGATAGCGGTGAAGCCCTTGTTGCGGCGCAGGCTGCGGATGGTGGTTATGAAGTAGTTGGCAATGAGGTCGCGGGTTTGGATCCTGTTGCCTGTCGCGTGCCTGGCGGGTTCCGCGGGTGGGATATCGCGGAGGGCCATGCGGGTGAGGTGGCGGTTGAAGGCCTTGTCGGCTTCGGTTTCGGCCGCCGTTTCGTCGGTGGGGGGATGGGACTTATACAGATCGGTCAGGAGCTGCAGGGAATAGGTCATCTCCGGGTGTAGCTGCTGGAGGTGTTCGAGTTCGGATATTTCTTCGGGCGTGGCTTCGCCGGACAATTTACGGCCCATCAACATCCATATCCGAGAGCGTTCCGTCATATATGCTTAAGTATACGACGCCGGCTTTGCCGGCGTCGTTACGAATATACTTATTTTTCGACGAGCTGTTTGATCTGCTCGAGGATCGAGCTCCAGCCGCCGCCTTCCACAGTATGCTGGTACCGGTTCTCGCCTTCGGCCACCTTATTATAATCACCCTGGGAGACAAAGAGGTGGGTTTTGCCGTCCTGCCCGGAAAGCCGGCAGGTCACCGTCAGGTAGTTTTCGGGGATATCGGCAATGGCCGGATTGTTGGGGTCGATGACCGTATAGACGAGCGAATGCCCGGGGTCGATACTGACAACATGTCCTTTCACCGCCACCATTTCCACGCCATTGAAGTTCCCTTTCCAGAGGAGGGGGCTGCCAGGTTTCCAGTCACTGTGGGGTTCACATCCAAACATGTATTGTTTTGTCCATTCGGCCTTGGTAAGCGCATCCCAGACCTTTGCGGCCGGGGCGTCGATGGTGATCTCGTTGGTGACAAATAATGGAGTGTTCATGCGTTTGTTTTTGCAAGATTACGGGACGGTGGGCAGAAGAGATTGCATTTTACGGATTTCTTCTTATAGAATCCGGCGGGGCGCCGAAACGCTTCTTGAAGGCGTTGTTGAAGTGCTGGGGGGTGGAGTAGCCTAACTGGTAGGCGATCTCGGCAGCGGTTTGTCGGGTATCGAGAAGATATTGGCGGGCGAGGAGGAGGCGTTGTTCGCTGAGATAGCCGAAGACGGTGGTGTTGAAGACCTCCTTGAAACCGCGCTTCAGTTTGTATTCATTGAGCCCGACGGTGCGCGAAATGGTCGAAAGGTTGGGCGGTCAGTCGAGTTTTTCGTTGATGAGATCGCGGACGGCGAGGATCTTTTCCTTGTCGGCTGGTGAAGTGATGAGGGCTTCCTTTTTCCCGATGGCGAGGCGGCAGGACTCGGCGCAGAGGACGAGGAGTTCGATGCTTTTGCTGAGGAGGAACAGCTGCTGGAGATCGCCTTTGTACGGGTTGTTGACGATCTGATAGATGACTTGCTGGATGGCGGGGTCCACCGCGCCCCATTGGTCGGAGAGGATGGCGGGGCTGCCGGAGACGATCCTGTCGGCGAATTTCTTCAGGAGGTCGGTCGCATTTTGGGTAAACCGGAGAAAGGCTTCGCGTGGGAACTGGACGCCAAAGGTTTCGAGGGTGAGGGTGCGGTTTTCGACCGTCATGTCGAAGTCTTTTGAATAGAGGATATTGTGGTGACCGCCAATGAGGTGGTAATCGGTGTCGAGCTGTTTGTAACGAAAGCTGTAGTTGCCTTTGAGGCCGATGTGGAGGCGGACGACGTCGGCGGCAGTGCCGGTGGCGGTAAAGCTGGTGAGGGTGTTGAAGTTGGAGACGGCGTGGCCCATGCGGATGCCGTCGAATTCCCAGAGGAGGGAGTCGCGGGTGCCTTCATCGGTTGTTATGCGTTGGGGCGTGGACATGCTGCCTCAAAGATAGGGTTTTGCCCTGGTGGTGGGCTGACGTGGGCAGCGGCGATGAGGATCGCTTTTCCGGAGGTGGTGATCGATTTTATCATAGAATTGAGAGCGTTATCCTTACAATGTCGGCGGCGGCTTTTTTATCGAGGCCTAATTTGAGGTTGGTGGTGAGGCCCCAGAGGCTGTTGACGAGAAAGCGGGCGAGGGCTTTGGGCTGGTGGGTCCTGGCGATCCGGCCCTGCCGCTGGCCGCGCTTTATCGCCCGCGCATAGGCATCTTCGAGGGCCCGGCGGTTCTCCCGCACTATGTTCCCGACCTCCTCGTCATGGGGCGCCACTTCGTTGAGGGTGTTGACCATCATACAGCCTTTGCGGGGCTGGTCGGTCGTGAAGTGGCCGTATGCGGCATGGAAGATGCGGCGGATGGTCAGGACGGGGTCGGCCGACGCGTCGAGCATTTCGATGGCGGCGGCGGTATCGGTTTGCCGGTAGCGATGCAGCGTCTTTATGAACAGGCTGCGTTTGTCGCCATAGGTGTCGTAGAGACTGGAACGGCTGAGCCCGGTGCCGTCCAGGATGTCCTGAGGCGGGGTGCCGTTGTAGCCTTTTTGCCAGAACACTTCTTTGGCTTTGTCAAGGGTTTCGGCTTCGTCGAATGATTTGGTGCGGGGCATGTGTAGTTCTTGTGCCTGCAAATCTACAAATTTCAGGCCGAAGCAAGACGGCGTCCCGATGCTATTGCCCTTTTAGGGACAGCAGCTTGTCCTTGAGATCGTTCTCCAGCCGGACGAGTTCCCCTTCCGCCTGATGACGCTTCGCAGTGCCTTCCGCCTGGATCTTCAGGGTCTCCTCGATGGTACTGATAAGGTCGCCATTCACCTTTTTGAGGGTCTCGATCTCGACGATGCCGCGTTCGGACTCCTTTGCGATCTCGATCGTACCTTCCTTGAGGAGCTGGCTGTTCTTTGTCAGCAGGTCGTTCGTGGTCTTGGTGACCTCTTTTTGCAGTTCCAGCGAATTTCGCTGGCGCAGCAGGGTTATCGCGATGACCATCTGGTTCTTCCAGAGCGGGATGGTGTTGAGGATACTGCTTTGGATCTTTTCCACGAGTACCTGGTCGCCGTTCTGGATGAGGCGTATCTGGGGGGCGGTCTGGATCGAGATGACGCGGCTGAGGTTGAGGTCGTAGACCTTTTTCTCAAACCGGTTGAGGATCTGGCTATAGTCGTTGTACCGCTGTGCGTCGAGGGGATCCTTTGTTTCGTCGGCCTTTGCCCTTAACGCCGGGAGGGTGGTGGTCTGCATTTCCTGGATCTTCAGCTGTCCGGCCGCGATATAGGACTCGAGGTTCTTCCGGTAGTCCTGGTTCTTGACGAACATATTGTCGAGCAGGGTGATGTCGCGCAGCAACTGCATCCGGGCATTGTCGAGCTGATCGGTGATCTTCTCTATCTGCACACTCAGCTTCTCGTAGCCCGCGATGAAACGCTTTACCTTATTGAAAAAGGCCGAGAGGATGGGCACCCGGGAGAGGAAGCCGTCCTTTACTTCCAGGCCATTGACGTCCACCTTTTTTATGTGGGAGAGCAGATCGGTCATGATCCCGCCGACGTAGCCGCTGTCCTTGTTGCGGATCTCGCTGAGGATGGTGTCGGCGAAAGTGCTGATCTCGCGCTGGGCCCCTACCCCATAGGTGACGATGGCCTGGGAATCGTCAAGATCGATCTGGTTCTTGATCGTTTGTACCCTGGCCAGCTCCTCGGGGGTGAGCCGCGAGAGATCGAGGCTGGCGTTGCCCTGGCCGAGAGGAACAATGGCGTTGCTGCCGCTCTGGCCGGACGGGACGGGCATGTTGGTATCACTCATGGTTATTATTATTTGCGTTTAAGACATCTATGATCTTTTCCATGATCGTGGCGCGGGGCATGGGCATGGTTTTGTTGATGCTCCGCGCGAGGCCATCGACCTTGATGACCCTTGGGTCGTTTTGCACGCCGATGAGGCCGGTGCGAAAGCCGTGCTCTTCCCAGGCAATGCGCTGGATCTCGGGGTCCTTCAACGCATCGAGGAGGGGCAGGGCTTTTTTGTTGAGGATGAGCACGGGATGTTCGCTCCAAACGGTCGGGACGGGGTAGATGATCTTTATCTTGTCCCTGACCTTTGGCCAGAAGTCGGGGTGTTGCAGGGAGAATTCGACGATCTGATTCTCATACCCGGCGATAAGGGGATATTGACCCACGCCTGTTTGGAGAAACTGTTCGAAGAGGAATCCGGAAGAACTCTGCATATAGCCCTGACGGGTGAAGAGCTTTTGAAGATCGGGGAGGATACGGGCGAGACTATCCGGGTCGTTGACCCCGTCGCGGCTTAGTAAGTTGGCCATAAGACCGGCGTAGAGATTACCGCTGTTGGATTTTGTAGGGTCGGTGGTGGTGACGCTGACCTTGCCATAGAGATCGGGCAAGCCGATACCCGACCAGGATTGCCCGGTGAGCTCCCAGTGGATGAGTTTGTCCATGTCGGTGAGATAGGCGACGCTATCCTGGACGTGGAGGATGCCCTGGGTGGTGAGGGCTTTTGTGACGATGTCCCAGCTGTAGAGGACGATGGGGGAATTAAAAACGAGTTCGGATTTGAGCAAACGGGGGGCCTGGGTATTCTTGAACAGTTCCAGCGCGAGCTGGCTGGAGGGCCAGAGGAAGTCGATGTCCTCTTTTACGGGGCTGGAGACCATTTCTATCGAACCCTGACGAGAATAGTCGAGCGTGAGGCCATATTTCGACTGGAGAATGGACCGAACTTTGGGGTTCTCGAGAAAATTGCTTTTTTCGCTGCCGACGATGCCCTTGATGGCGAGGCCGGCCTTGTGGTTGCCTTTGTACCAATACGCTATTCCGAC
>Ga0210400_10005834_pt1 | contig 10420 bp, 9 predicted proteins | sample IncBWH26MmetaG_FD_155456 | JGI IMG/M metagenome (GOLD analysis project Ga0210400, IMG submission 155456) | Forest soil microbial communities from Barre Woods Harvard Forest LTER site, Petersham, Massachusetts, United States - Inc-BW-H-26-M | ecosystem: Environmental > Terrestrial > Soil >... | reverse complement strand
GGTGAACTCACCGAGGACGAATTCAAGATGCTGCGGCTGCAGAACGGCGTCTATCTGCAACTGCATGCCTATATGTTTCGCGTCGCGATCCCCTACGGCACGCTGTCGTCGAAGCAGTTGCGGCGCTTGGCGCATGTGGCGCGTCGCTACGACCGCGGCTACGGACATTTCACCACGCGGCAAAACATCCAGTTCAACTGGATCAAGCTCGCCGAATTGCCGGATGCGCTGGCCGATCTCGCCGAGGTCGGCATTCACGCCATGCAGACCTCAGGCAACAACACCCGCAACGTCACGTCGGATCAGTGGGCCGGCGTGGCGCCAGGCGAAATCGAGGATCCCCGAATCTGGTCGGAGCTGTTGCGTCAATATACCACGCTGCATCCGGAATTCTCGTTCCTGCCGCGCAAGTTCAAATTCGCGATTACCGCCTCCGCACACGACCGCGCGGCGATCAAGGTCCATGACATCGGCCTGCGCCTGCACAAGAACGCGCAAGGCGAGACCGGCTTCGAGGTGCTGGTCGGCGGCGGATTGGGCCGCACGCCGTTCATCGGCAAAACCATAAAGCCTTTTGTGCCGGGCCGCGATCTCCTGAGCTATGTCGAGGCGATCCTGCGCGTCTACAACCAGTATGGCCGCCGCGACAACATCTACAAGGCGCGCATCAAGATCCTGGTGCACGAGCTCGGCATCGAGAAATTCGCGGCCGAAGTCGAGGACGAGTGGCTGGCGATGCGCGACAGCGCGCTGACACTGGATGACGCCGTCGTCGAGGAAATCCGCTCGCGCTTCAGCTATCCGGCGTACCAGAAACTGCCGCATATGCCGGAGGAATTGAAGCAGGCGGCGCATGATCCGCTGTTCGAGAGGTGGCGCAAGAACTCGGTATTCACGCACAAGGTGCAAGGCTACGCCATCGTGACGCTGTCGCTGAAGCCCGTGGGCGGACCGCCCGGCGACGCCACCGCCGAGCAGATGGATGCGGTCGCCGATCTCGCCGACAAATATTCCTTCGGTGAGATACGCGTCGGCCACGAGCAGAACCTCGCGCTGCCGCATGTGGCAAAACGGGACCTGCCGGCACTGTGGAAAGCACTCGACAAGGTTGGACTGGCGACGCCCAACGTCAATCTGGTCTCGGACATCATCGCCTGCCCGGGACTGGATTATTGCTCGCTCGCCAATGCGCGCTCGATTCCGATTGCGCAGGAATTGACCCGCCGCTTTGCCAATCACGACACCGCCGACCTGATCGGGCGGCTGCACATCAATATCTCCGGCTGCATCAACGCCTGCGGCCATCATCACGTCGGCCATATCGGCATTCTCGGTGTCGAAAAGAACGGCGAGGAATTCTACCAGATCACGATCGGCGGCCGCGCCGACGAGAATGCCGAACTCGGTGTCTTGATCGGGCCCGCCGTGCCTTACGGCGAAGTCGCCGACGTGGTCGAGGATATCGTCGAAGCCTATCTTGCGCTGCGTGCGCGCCCCGACGAGCTTTTCGTCGACACGGTGAAGCGGCTTGGCGTCGAACCTTTCAGGGAGCGGGTCTATGCCACTCGTTAAGAACGGAAAGATTGCCACCGACGGCTTCGCCCACGTTCCGGACGGTGCCGAACTGCCGGGCGACGGCGCGATACTGGTTACGGCCGCGCGGTTTCTCGAGGATCCGGAAGCGCTGTTGCGGCGCGTGGGGAAGCTCGGGGTGATCTGGCCGAACAACCGCGACATCGACGACCTCGTGCCCTGGCTCGGCCGGCTTTCGGTGATCGCTCTGGTATTTCCGACCTTCCGCGACGGCCGCGCCTACAGCCAGGCGCGGCTACTGCGCGAACGATATGGCTATGACGGCGAATTGCGCGCCGCCGGCCAGGTGCTGCGCGACCAGTTCGTGTTCATGCTGCGCGCCGGATTCGACGCCTTTGAAGTCAGGAAGGAAAGCGACGCGGAAGCGTTCGCCGACACCGCCAAGCGTTACTCGGTGTTCTATCAGCCGACCGGCGATGGCCGCGTCACCGCGCTTCATCGGCGCATGCAACAGCGCCATTCAGAGAGCGCCGGCCAGTGAGGAACCTTGCGCAAACAGCATTGGCGGAACGGGCAGGTGCGCCGGATTCCTCGGCGGCGGAAGAACTGGATCGCGCGCTTCGCCATGCCGCGCCGGCGCAGGTGATCGCGAAAGCCTTGCAGACCGTCGGTCGCGAGCGTCTCGCTTTGGTCTCGTCCTTCGGCACCGAATCGGCGGCGCTGCTCAAGGTGATGGCCGACGTCGATCCTGCGATCCCGGTGGTCTTTCTCGACACCGGATGGCTGTTTGAGGAGACGCTGGCCTATCGCGACACGCTGATCGCGACACTGGGCTTGCGTGATGTCCGCTCGATCAAGCCTCTCGAGGAGACGCTGCGCCGGCAGGATCCAGATCGCGAATTGTGGTTCTCCGATCCGGATGCCTGCTGTTTCATCCGCAAAGTCGAGCCGCTGCAGCGGGCATTGGCGCCCTTCAGCGCATGGATCAACGGCCGCAAGCGTTTCCAGGGCGGCCTGCGCGCCGCCATCCCGGTGGTCGAGGATGACGGCGGCCGGCTGAAGTTCAACCCATTCGCCAACGTCTCGCGCCAGGAGATCGAGGCGATTTATGCGCAGGCAAACCTGCCGCCGCATCCGCTTGCCAGGTCGGGCTTCCTCTCGGTCGGATGCATGCCCTGCACCAGCCGGACCTCCCGGGACGAGGACGCGCGCGCCGGCCGCTGGCGTGGCCGGGCCAAGACGGAATGTGGCATCCATACCGTCAAGACGTCGTAGGACCGCTCTGCGTATCCGGAAGGGCGATGCTGCCGCTACCGGATTTTCTCCTGTAGTCTGACCGTCATTCCGGGATGGTGCGTTAGCACCAGACCTCAGATTTGCAATCGCACATCGGGGAATCTCGAGATTCCGGGTTTACTCGCCGGGGCCCGCGCCCCGGAATGACCACTGAAATGTGCGCTCGTTCACCATTCGGCCACGGTTGGCATGCAACAACCGCGGGTCATCTTGGGGGAACCTCGAATCATGCGCGCGGTGGTCGCGATCATAGGTCTGCTGGCACTCGGCGGCTGCGCGGCGGACGTGCCGATCGAGCAGCCGAGCATGTATCTCAACATGGCCGAGCCTGGCGCCAGGCTCGATCCCCAGGCCGCGGCCACGATGATTTCGCTTTACCGGCAGAACAACGGACTCGGTGCGGTCGTGGTCGATCCACAGCTGATGAGGGTGGCGGAGGGGCAGTCGCAGGCGATGGCCAGTCACAACAAGCTCGACCACGACGTCAAGGCACCGCTGCCGAAGCGCCTGAGTGCGGCGGGGTATCCTGCGACGCTGTCGGTGGAAAATGTATCCGCCGGCTACCATACCCTGGCCGAGGCGTTTTCCGGCTGGCGCGACTCGCCCCCCCACCGGGCGAATATGCTGCAAAATGGTGTCACAAAATTAGGCATAGCAGCGAGTTATGCTCCGAACACCAAATACAAGGTTTTCTGGACGCTCATTCTTGCATCGACCGAACCGCGCGATCACCTTGGCGTGAGGATCCCGTCGGCGGGCTGATTGACGCCATCGCGAACAGACGCCACGCTGCACTCTCGTCTTCCCGGCGGACCCCATGGCGATGATGACTTCTACCGATCCAGCTCCATCCAGCATACCTGCGACCGCACGGCGGGTGCTCGTTCTGCAAGGCGGCGGCGCGCTCGGCTCCTATCAGGCGGGCGCCTACCAGGCGCTGTGTCACTTCGATTTCGAACCGGACTGGATCGCCGGCATTTCGATCGGCGCCATCAATGCCGCAATCATCGCCGGTAACGCGCCCGAAATGCGCGTGAAGCGCCTGAAGGAATTCTGGGAGATGGTGTCATCCCCGGTGCCGTGGAATCCCCACCACCATGATGGCCGCGGACGGTCCCTGTTCAACGAAGCCAGCGCCGCCTTGATCGCCACCTTCGGCGTGCCCGGCTTTTTCAAGCCGCGGTTTCCGCCGGCGCCGCTTTGGCCCCCGGGCAGCCCGCAGTCGCAGAGTTATTACGACACCGCGCCGCTTCGTGCGACGCTGGAACATCTGGTCGATTTCGACCGGATCAACGATCTGAAGACCCGGCTCAGCGTCGGCGCGGTGAGCGTCACATCGGGCAACTTCAGATATTTCGACAATTTCGAGTTCAAGAAGCGCGGCAAGAAGATCGGGCCCGAACATATCATGGCTTCCGGCGCGTTACCGCCGGGCTTTCCTTCGATCGAGATCGAGGGCGAGCATTACTGGGACGGTGGCATCGCCACCAATACGCCACTCGATTATGTGCTCGATGAAGAGGTCAAGAACGACCTCCTGATTTTCCAGGTCGATCTTTTCAGTGCGCGCGGACCACTGCCGGTTTCCCTGCTTGAGGCCGCCGAGCGCGAAAAGGACATCCGCTTTTCCAGCCGCACCCGCATGAACACTGACAAGAACCGGCAAATCCACAACACCCGCAAGGCGCTGCGCGAGTTGATCGGCAAACTGCCCGACTATCTCAAGAACGATCCGTCGGTCGAGATTCTTTGCTCGGCGGCCAAGGAAAACACCGTCACGGTGATGCACCTGATCTATCGCAGCAAAAACTACGAATCGTCCTCCAAGGATTACGATTTTTCGCACGTCGGCATGGTCGAGCACTGGAACTCCGGGGTGCGCGACGTTCATCTGTCGATGCGTCACAAGGACTGGCTCGAGCGGCCGCAGTCCGGCGAAACCATGATGACTTACGATCTCACGAAGGACGGTCGTCCCGAGGCCTTCGACGGCAAACAGGAGTGAAGCAATGGGTACATTGACAGGCAAGAATGCAGTGGTGACCGGTTCGACCAGCGGCATCGGATTGGCCTATGCGCGCGCCTTCGCAGGCGCCGGCGCCAACGTCGTCATCAACGGCATGGGTGCGCCTGCCGACATCGAACGCGAGCGCGCCGCGATCGAGAGCGACTTCAAGGTCAGGGCCGTGCATTCGCCCGCCGACATGACCAAGCCCGCAGAGATCGCCGGCATGATTGCGCTGGGAGAAAAGACGTTCGGCTCGGTCGATGTCCTCGTCAACAATGCCGGCATCCAGTTCGTCTCGCCGATCGAGGAGTTTCCGATCGACAAATGGGACGCGATCATCGCGATCAACCTGTCGGCGGCGTTTCACGGCATCCGCGCCGCGGTGCCCGGCATGAAGAAGCGCGGCTGGGGCCGCATCATCAATACCGCATCAGCCCATTCGCTGGTGGCCTCGCCGTTCAAGTCGGCCTACGTCTCCGCCAAGCACGGCATCGCCGGCCTCACCAAGACGGCGGCGCTGGAGCTTGCGACCTTCAAGATCACCTGCAACTGCATCAGCCCGGGTTATGTCTGGACGCCTCTGGTCGAGCATCAGATTCCAGAGACCATGAAGGCGCGCAACATGACCAGGGAGCAGGTCATCCGTGACGTGCTGCTGGCGGCGCAGCCGACCAAGGAGTTCGTCACCTCCGAGCAGGTAGCGTCGCTGGCGCTGTTTCTTTGCAGCGACGACGCGGCGCAGATCACCGGCGCCAACCTGTCGATCGACGGCGGCTGGACCGCGGAGTAGGGCTAGCTCGCGGCCGTCACACTAATGACCGTCATGGCCGGGCGTGTCCCGGCCATCCACGTCTTGCTTGCCGGTACTTCTGAAGGGCGTGGATGCCCGGGACAAGCCCGGGCATGACGAGGAGAGGGTTAGCTACTCTTTCCGAACGCCAGCACGTGAAGTCCAAGCCGCTGGCGCACGATCCAGAACAGCAGCACGGTCTCAAACGTCAGCGAGATCGAGGTCGCCGCCGCGGCGCCGTGGCCGCCGAACCGCGGCACCAGCGCAATACACAGCGCCACATTCATGATGAAGGCCAGCGCGTAGGCGAGCGCGCAGATATATTGATGGCCCAGCATGTTGAGCAGCCGTTCGACCGGACCGATCGCGGAGCGCACGACGAGGCCGATGGCGGCGACGAACATGATGTCGTAGCCGATCACGAATTGCGGCCCGAACAGCCAAAGCAGCGGCTTGCCGATGGCCAATAGCACAATGGTCGCGGCGAGCGAGGGCCAGAACGTCCATTTGATCGCATGCGCGACATAGGCCGACAGCCGCGCTTTATCGCCCAGCGCATGATACTCGGCAAAACGGTGCGCCGTTGTCGCCGACATCGCGTAGTGAATAAAGGACACCAGCGCCAGCGTCTTCACCACGGCGAAATAAACGCCGACCTCCTGCGAGGAACGGAACTGCTGCAGCACCAGCAGGTCGGTATAGGACAACAGCAGGTAAAAGCCTTCGACCATCAGGACCGGCAGCGAGATTGAAAGCCAGCCGCCGATATCGTAGTCCTTCGGACCGGGCTCGACGTGATGGCCCAGGCGGCGGTTAAGCACCACCATCTGGCCGATCATGGCGATCCAGACCGCAGCCGCACTCGCCAGCATCGCGGCCGTCGCCCCGAGATTGAAACCCAGCGCAAAGGCGCCGGCGGTGACGCCGATGATCAACGACTGGCGGACGATGAATTGCGGCATCAAGCCGAGCCGCATCCAGTCGTGCGAGCGCGCGATGCCATCCTGGGTGTTGGCGACCACGAAGGCCGGCAAGGTGACGCAGCCGATGTAAAGCGGCAGGATCGTGCTGGTGTCGATCCACGGCGACAGCCATTTCACGGCAACGGCCAGCAGCGCTGAAACAATCGAAGACACGATGAAAGTCATCCAGCGGCTGCCGGAGAGGAAACCGCGCAGCAGCGCGTGCTCGCCGCGGGTGCGATATTCCGGGATGATCTTTTGCGCCGATGCCGAGATGCCGAAATCCATCATGCTGCCGAGCAGCAACACCCAGGTCCAGACATAGACATAGACGCCGTAATCGGAGCCACCGATCCAGCGCGCGAGCAGGATCTGCGAGAGATAGGCGAGCGCGGCGCTGACCACGCGGATGATGAAAATCGTGCCGGCGAGCCGTCTGGTCAGCGAGACCTCGCTGGAGCCGCCGGTGAGCAGCGCGCGCAGCCGCGCGAGCGCACCAATGGGCCCGGTTGTTGCGGATTGAGCGTCGATCGCGGCCAAAACGGGAAATCCTTGCGCTGGCGATGCAGCGATGGTTTCGGCCTATCAACTATTCGTTAAGATTCGGTTGGGTGTTCAACAGCCCCACGTCGTTCCGGGGCATGCGAAGCATGAACGGGGAACCCGAGATTCTCCGATGTGCAACAGCACATCGTAGTTCGCGCTACGCGCGCCCCGGAATGACCCTTCGGGTCAGTCCAGATTGATGTTGAATTCGTAGGAGCGATCGCCGCCGACCAGTGTCAATTTGAGTGCTGCGCCTTCCGGATTGGTTCCCGGCGGCACGCCGTCGAGCGCAAAGGCAAACCGCTTGACGCCGGGCGGGCTGTGTTCGAGCAGTTTTGGAACAGGGAGCGACCAGTGCGGGGTGGGCCCTTCGACAAACAAGTTGACCGTTCTTGCATCGGGCGACAGCACGTCGACCAGAACGGTCGATTTGCCCTCGCGTATGACGTCGCGGATGGTCAGCGGATTGGGATCGCCGACGCTGGCGGGCTTCGGAACCGTGTCGAGCGCGGCGAACAGCACGCTGTCTTCGGTGCTTGCCACGCTGGCGAAGGCGAGCTCGGCGCTGGCTTCGACGGGAATGCAAAGCTTCTCACAGGCCGCGTAGCTGATATCGGCGCGCAGCGTCACCGGCCTGTCGGCACTTTTCGGGACGATACGCAACGGCAGCACGACCTGATTGTGATAGCCGAGCGAGGTACCTCCCGCGCCATCGTCGAATTTCAGCGGAGCCGGCCACAGAACGGTCACGGCCTCGACATTGTCCGACTTGGAAAAGTCGAAGCGTGGCGGAACGCCGGAATCGCCGGAGGTACGCCAGTAGGTCTTCCAGCCCGGATCAAGCTGAACGGCGATACCGCCGAGCAGCACGGAGCCGCTGCGCGATCCCGCAAGCAGCCGGACAGCGGAGTGCGCAGCCCGTTGCCAGGGCGAAGCGTCTTCCGCGTGCGCCTCGATCGCCAGGGAAGACGCGAGGGCGGTCAGGGCAAAGCCGAGTGCGGCTCGGCGGGGAACTATGACGGTCATGCGATGTCCTTACCGCCAGGCGAGATCGTAAGCCATTGAATTGCTTGTGATGGATCGCGAATCATCCGGCTGAGCTTGATTGACAGAACCGCCACCCAATATCAGGATGTGGGGTGACATGAGAGTCCTTACGCGGATGGACCCTGAAGGCAAAAAACCGAAAAGATTTCGCCACAACGCCGCCGGCACGCCCGGCGGACCGCCGGATCAAGGCTATCTCGACGGTCAGTTGTTGATCGCGATGCCAGTGATGGGTGATCCGCGCTTCGAGCGTTCGGTGATTTATCTCTGCGCGCATTCGGCCGAAGGCGCCATGGGCATCATCGTCAATCGTCCGGCGGGCAGCATCGACTTCCCCGGACTATTGGTGCAGCTCGACATCATCAAGAAAGCCGATCAGATCAAGCTGCCGGAAAATGCCGAGGCCATGAGAGTGCTGAAAGGCGGTCCGGTGGAGACCGGCCGTGGCTTCGTGCTGCATTCGAGCGATTTTTTCATCCAGGACGCGACGCTTCGGATCGACCACGAGATTTGTCTGACCGCGACCGTCGACATCCTGAAAGCGATCGCGAAGGGCGCCGGGCCCAAGCACGCCATTCTCGCGCTCGGATATGCCGGCTGGGCGGCGGGACAGCTGGAAAGCGAAATCCAGGACAATGGCTGGCTGCATTGCGACGCCGATCCGGACCTGATCTTCGGCGGCGATGTCGAGGAGAAATACGTCCGCGCGCTGCGCAAGATCGGGATCGATCCGGGTATGCTGTCGAACGAAGCCGGACACGCGTAACTCGCCCGTCATGCCCCGCGTATGCGGGGCATCCAGTAACCACCAGCGTTCGCAATTACCAAGAACTGCGTTTACTGGATCGCCCGCCTTCGCGGGCGACGACGATCTTTGGTAACGGTGGCTTCGCCCTCTACTCCGCCGCCTGCTGCGCCACCGTCGGCTCGGTGCCGGCTACCGTGGCGCGGCGCATGTCGCGCGGCTGCGACTGGTCGTAGCGGCGAACCCGGTGCATGGTCTGGCGATTGTCCCACATCACGAGGTCATGCAGCGTCCATTTGTGGACGTAGACGAATTCGCGTTGCGTTGCGTGCTCGGTGAGGTCGCGCAGGAGCAGTCGCGCCTCCGGCACGCTCATGCCGAGGATCGCGCCGGCATGCGAGGACAAATAGAGCGACCTGCGGCCATGCACCGGATGGGTGCGCACCAGCCGCTGCCGCACCGGCTTGAACATCTGCTTTTCTTCCTCGGTGTAATCGAGGAACCCGAGCGATCCCCGCGAATACATCAGCGAATGTTCGCAGATCAGATCATCGATCTCGGCCTTGGTCTCGTCGTCGAGCGCGTCATAGGCCGCGCGCATGTCGGCGAATTCGGTGTTGCCGCCCTTCGGGTTCACCAACCGCGCCGACAGCAGCGAGAATTTTGCCGGAATCGGGCGGAACGAACTGTCGGAATGCCACAGGCAATTGCCGAGGTTGAACAGGTGCGTGCGATGATCGCGCGGCAGCGGTTTGCCATCCTTGCCGAGGTTGGAAACGTCATTCAGCCCGGAAGTGAGCCGGTAATCTTCCTTCCTGGTGACGGTGCCGCCGCGTGCGCTTTCGCGCTCGCCGAAATTCAAGGCAAAGGCCAGTTGCTGCTCGTCCGTGATGTCCTGATCGCGGAACAGCAGCACGGCGTATTTGTCCATGCCGGCTTCGATATCTCTCGCCTCCTGCGGCGTCAGCGGCTTTCGCAGATCGACGCCGGTGACCTCGCCGAAGAAATGCCGGTGAAGCTGCCGGATCGTCACGGTCATGGACTTCCTCCTGGTCGCGCGCGGTTAATCCGCTTCATTTGCACCAAAAAGCTACTCCCTGACATTGCGAAGTCAACGGCCGGGGACGCGCGGGTCACATCTCCCCGGAACCGGAATGCATCTCATCGGTTAGCTCTGCATAGAATCTTCTCACCTGCGCATTTATGCAAAGGCATGTCCTTGGGCGCTTGCTTCAAGGGGAAAGCCGGCCATGCGGCATAAACGCGCGCAACAAGGAGTGAGCGCGATGGACAAGGATCGGATCGCCGGATCGGCAAAGGATGTCGCTGGTAAGGTCGAGGACGCTGTCGGCAACATGACGGGAAATGCCCAAACCCAGGCCGCGGGCCGGGCGCGAGAGGCTGCGGGTTCGGTGCAGAACCTCTACGGCCAGGCCAAGGACGCCGCGCGCGATGCCGGCGAAGCCGCCGTCAGCTATGCCAAGGACGCCTAT
>Ga0210400_10005832_pt1 | contig 10423 bp, 9 predicted proteins | sample IncBWH26MmetaG_FD_155456 | JGI IMG/M metagenome (GOLD analysis project Ga0210400, IMG submission 155456) | Forest soil microbial communities from Barre Woods Harvard Forest LTER site, Petersham, Massachusetts, United States - Inc-BW-H-26-M | ecosystem: Environmental > Terrestrial > Soil >... | reverse complement strand
CGGATTTTTGAAACGAGTTCCGAGCCCGTCATGCCAGGCATCGCCTGGTCGGTGATGAGCAGATCGATGTTATTTTCACGATGCAGGATCTCAAGCGCCAGCATTCCGGACGGCGCGCTGTAAACCTTGTGACCGAGTTCTTCCAGGAGGGCGGAGGTGTTGAGCGCGACAAGTGGATCGTCGTCGACGGTCAGGATCGTAAGCTCCCGGCCCAAGGAGAACGCCGTCTTGGGCGCAATCGCTCCCCCGGCCGAAGCCGCATCCGGTGGGGCGACCGGCAGCCAGAGTTCGGCGGTCGTACCAAGGCCAGGCTTGCTCCTGAGCACCAATCTCCCGCCCGATTGCTGCGCCATGCCATGGACCATCGGAAGTCCAAGGCCGGTGCCTTTGCCAACGCCCTTGGTCGTAAAGAACGGCTCCATCGCACGCTGGAGCGTTGCTTCGTCCATGCCCGTGCCGGTGTCGGTCACCGTCACGCAAAGGTATTGTCCCGCCTTCAGTCCCCGTTCGTCGGTGACCGTCCGCTCCCTTGCTTCGATAACGATGGCGCCGCCCTTTGGCATGGCGTCGCGCGCGTTCATCGCAAGGTTGAGAATCGCGAGTTCCAGCTGGTTAGGGTCGGCATGGGCTTTCGGAAGGTTGAGGAGGAAGCGCGTCTCGATTTGAATCGAGGGACCCAACGAGCTTTGCAGCAGTTCGGTCATCCCTTGCACGAGGTCCGGCACACGCAGCGCAACGAGCTTGAGATCCTGGCGGCGCGCAAATGCCAGCATCCGCTGTGTCAACGCTGCACCACGCTGCGCTCCCTGAACCGCATTGTCGAGCAATTGCGCGACCTTGGGATCGTCCTTTGGAAGCCTTCTTTTCAGAAGTTCGAGACTGCCCTGAATCGCCATCAGCAGATTGTTGAAATCATGCGCGACCCCGCCAGTCAGATGCCCGATGGCCTCCATCTTCTGGGCCTGGATCAGCGCCTCGCGTGCCTCGTCCAACGCTTGCTGCGCTTTGATGCGTTCCGTGATATCGCGCGTGATCTTGGCAAAGCCGAGAAGTGATCCATCGGGATTTCGGATGGTGTCGATGACGACGTTGGCCAAGAACTTCGTTCCGTCCTTGCGGACGCGCCAGCCCTCCCTCTCGAAACGGCCCTCCCGCGCGGCGATTTCAAGAGCTTTTTGCGGCAGGCCTGTTTTTTGGTCCTCTTCGGTATAAAACTGCGAGAAATGTTTGCCGATGATCTCCTCGGGCGCATATCCCTTGATCCTCTGCGCACCCGCATTCCAGCTCGAAACTTTTCCTTCGGGGCTCAGCAAATAGATCGCGTAATCCGTCACGCCCTGCACAAGTAGCCGGAATTGCTCCTGACTTGCCCGCAACGCGGCCTCGGCCTCCATGCGCTCGGTGAGATCGCGCGTGATCTTGGCGAAGCCGATAAGCGCGCCGTTATGATCCCGGATCGGATCGATGATGACATAGGCCCAGAACCTGGTGCCGTCCTTGCGGACGCGCCATCCTTCGCTCTCGAACTTGCCGTCGCGCTCGGCGATTTCAAGCGCGCGCCGGGGCAGGCCCACCCGCCGGTCCTCCTCCGTATAAAATCTCGAGAAGTGCTCACCGAGGATCTCGGCTTCCTCGTAACCCTTGAAGCGCCTGGCACCGGGATTCCAGCTTGTAATGATCCCATGGGGATCGAGCATATAGATCGCGTAATCGGTCACCGCATCGATCAGCATGCGGTAACGGCCTTCAGTACTGGCCGAGGCTTCAAACCGTTCGGTATGCTCCAAGCATCCCCCTTTGCCACTGTCGCGGTGCGGCTCAATTTAACCAAGGGGAACGCACCAGAATCCCAAAGGTTCCAGAGCCGAAATCACGCGCGGAGGGCGTCGTCCAGGAGCTGCACCGTCCGGCGCGGAAGCGCAGCAACCGGGCCTGGCGGCGGGGTTTACTGCGCCATATGCGCCGTCAGTGGATGATTGCCCGCCTGACTGAAGAACGCCGCCTCCTCGGCGGTTGCTTCGAGAAGCTGCTCGTCCTGGTCGTAGATGTCGTTGCGGAACTGGATGGTCTGGTCCCTGGTCATCCAGGCCGTGAGATAGATCCAGGCCACCGGGACCTTCTTCGGCAGGGCGATATCCTGGCGCTGGCCGGTGGCGATGGCGGCATCGATCGCGGCGCGATTCCATTTCGGCATCTCCTCCTGCAACAGCCAGGTTGCGAGATCGCGCACATTGTCGACCCGCGAGCAGCCGTGGGAGTCGAAGCGGTAGTCGTTGCTGAACAGATTGCGCTGGTTGGTGTCGTGCATGTAGACCGAATAAGGGTTCGGCATGTCGATCTTCACCGCGCCCAGCGCGTTGAAGGCGCCATTCTGCTGGCGCACCGTGAAGTTCGGCGTGTGCGTGCCGGACCAATCCACCGAGTGGGGATCGATCGGATTGTCGTGTGCATCGAGCACGTCCATGTGCATGCGCGACAGGTAGGTGGGATCTTTTCGCATATGCGCCGAGATTTCGGTCTTCGCGATCGATGGCGGGACGGTCCAGGTCGGGTTGAGATTGACGCTGGTGATTTCGGCGGTCAGCGTCGGCGACGGTTTTTCGGTCTTGCCGACGATCACGCGATAACGCCGCACCACGATGTCGTTCTCGACGGCTTCGGCGAATGCCGCGGGCAGGTTCACGACCACGTAACGCTGGCCGAACTGGAAATTCATGTGATCGATGCGCTCGAGCGAGGCCTCCAGCTGCCTGATCCGCTTCTGAACCGGCACATTGAGGGCGGCCAGCGTGCGCGGGGTCACCGTGGCCGTGGCGGCAAGGCCGTGACGCACCTGGAAACGTTTGATGGCCTCGGCGAGAACTTCGTCAAACGGTCCCGAAGCCTTGTCGGCGGCAAGATCGTCGCTGATCATCAGGCGCTGGCGCAGGAGATCGTCATGAGGTCCGGCCACGCCGAGCGCGAATTTGGCGTCCGGTGGGATCACCGGCCAGCCGCCGCGCACTGCCAGGTCCGAATAGCTCAGCGCCGCCTCGCGGATCCGCTGCGCCGTGCCTTCGTCGAAGGTCGGCTCGTGCGATAGCGCCAACGCTGCCGCGGAACGCGACTCGGGGGTGGACGCGGCGACCGCCGGCTTTGCCGGCACGGCTCGCGCGGGACCCGGCGCAGCAGGCCTGGCCGGAGGCGGTGCCGTGCCGGGTTGTCCCGCGCCTTGGGCAAACGCCGGTGAAGCCGCGAGCGTCAACGCAATGGCAATGATGGTCATTCTTGGCATGGGTAATGTCCCCGGGATGCGCCGATGGCGCGTGCGTTATATCAACAGTTTTTGGCTGGTGAAGCCGAATGAAACAGGAGCGGAGCTGATCCAGGATCAGTTTCGAAAATGTAGCCGATGAGGGTTGCCTTCTGATTAAGTTGGTATTGCGGCCGGTTGCACCGCCGCAATGCCCGGAAGCCCGCGGCTTTCGATATGTCGCCGGCGCAGCTAATGTGGTTCGTCAGGCATGGGCTTTTTGGAAGAATAAAAAGTGCCTGCGGGCGCTGGACCGGAATGAGCGATATCCATTGCGAGGTGCTGATCGTGGGCGCGGGGCCGGTGGGGCTCACGCTCGCCATCGATCTGGCGTGGCGAGGCATCGACGTTACGGTCATCGAGACGCGCGCGCCTGCCGAGCCGCCCGAGCCAAAATGCAATCACGTTGCGGCCCGCACCATGGAAATCTTCCGGCGGCTTGGTCTTGCGGAAAAGGTCCGCGATGCCGGGCTGCCGGCGGACTATCCGCACGACATCAGTTACCGCACCACGTTTACGGGCCTGGAATTGACGCGAATTCCGATTCCCTGCCGCCGCGATCGCTTCACCAGAAAGGACGGCCCGGATTGCAATTGGCCGACGCCGGAGCCGCCGCACCGTATCAACCAGATATTCCTTGAGCCGATTCTGTTTGCGCATGCGGCGAGCCAGCCGCGCATCCGCATCATCAACCGGACCTCGGTCGAAGACGTCAGGATCGAGGATACGTCCGCGAGCGCGGCCTTGCGCGATCTTCAGACCGGGGCCGTCCGCCGTTTGAGCTGCCGTTATCTGATCGGCTGCGACGGCGCGCGGTCCGTGGTCCGCAAGGCGATCGGCGCGGAATTGGCGGGCGACGCGGTCGTGCAGCGCGTGCAGTCGACCTACATCCGCGCGCCCGATCTCATCCATCGGCAGCTTCATGAGCCCGCCTGGGGCACCGGCGTCATCAATCCCCGCCGCGGCGGCATGGTCTATGCCATCGACGGGCGCGAGCGATGGCTGGTGCACAATTACTTGAAGCCGGGCGAGGGCGATTTCGATTCGGTGGATCGCGACGCCTGCATCCGGACCCTCCTCGGCGTGGCCGCGGACTTCGACTACGACATCATCTCCCGGGAGGATTGGTACGGGCGCCGGCTGATCGCCAACAGATTTCGCGACCGCTCTGCCTTCATCGCCGGTGACGCGGCGCATATCTGGGTGCCCTATGCCGGTTACGGCATGAACGCCGGGATCGCCGATGCGATGAATCTGTCGTGGCTGGTTGCCGCCCATCTCAACGGCTGGGCGCCTGCTTCGATTCTCGACGCCTATGAGGCGGAGCGCTGGCCGATCACCAGCCAGGTTTCGCGATTTGCGATGTCGCATGCGGAATCAGAGATTCGCCGTCGTGGCGCGGTTCCCGATGAAATCGAGGATGAGGGGGCGGAAGGCGAACGCGCGCGGCGGGAGACCGGGCGGCTGACTTACGAGATCAACGTCCAGCAATATGCCTGCGCCGGTCTCAACTTCGGCACCTACTACGATCGTTCCCCGATCATCGCCTATGACGGCGCCGAACCGCCGGCCTATACGATGAGCAGCTATGCCCCCTCGACAGTCCCGGGCTGCCGTACGCCGCATCTGTGGTATGGCAACGGCACTTCGCTCTACGACGCCATGGGGCCGGAGTTCACGCTGCTGCGGTTCGATTCGGCAGTGGACGTGGCGGCATTCGAGATTGCGGCCCGCGCCAGGGGCGTCCCGCTGAAGGTGCTCGACGTCGAACGGCCAGCGGCTGGCGCTTTCGATGGCCGGCTGGTGTTGTCGCGGCCGGACCAGCATGTGGCCTGGCGCGGCGACCGCTTGCCGGACGATCCGCTTGCCTTGATCGATCGCGTGCGCGGGGCTTGAAACAGACCCGCGCCTGTCAGGGACCTCGCAGCGCTTTCGAGCGAAGCGTGCCCTCGGACTTGATCCGGGGGTGGATACCGGTTCGCGTGAAGAAAACGCGCCAAGAAAACGCGCCAAGAAAACGCGCCAGGAAAAAAGGCTGGAGCGTCGGATCTGATTCGATCACAACCGACCTTGCTCTAGTCTTCGTTCGCGGCGATCGATTCCATCAAGGACACCAGCTGACGCTGGACGGTCTGATCCTTGATCTTGCTATAGGCGCGCAGCAGCCTCAGGCTGAATGCGCTGTCGAGAAACAGCAGGCTCTCGACCTCGCGGGCCTTGCCGTCGCCATCGTAGAAGAAGGTGACGGGCACATCGAGCGCAGTGGCAATTTGTTGAAGACGGGCGGCGCCGACGCGGTTGACACCCTTCTCGTATTTCTGAACCTGTTGAAAACTGACGCCGAGCTGCTCACCGAGCTCCGCCTGCGAGATTCGCTGCTCGACGCGCCGCAACCGGATTCGCTTGCCAAGCTCGATGTCCGGCTTTCCGGCACTGCGCTGCTTCATCTTCTTTGCTATTGATTTGTTCATACTGCCTTTACCGTCCTTCGCTCATGAAGCGTCTGAATATCCGGGTTATGAATTACCCTTATATACCGCTTTGAGCTCACTCAAATGGGATGAATCTGTCCTTAAACCACGGAAATTTAGGGGTATTATTATCGGCTTTCGCAAGCAGGTTGCTAACCACTGACGCCCGGCCGCCGCCTTCGAGCAAAAATGAAGGCGGCCGCAATTCGATTTCCAAAGGTACGATGTTCCGGCAATCGCCTGGAGTCACCGAGGTTGCGTTTAAAAGCTATTCTTGAAGAACGCTTCTCACGCCAGCAGTTGCGGATAGCCCGCCAGCTTTGGCAGGTTATCGATCATACTACAACCGTGACGGGTTTGGTGGGGACTTTTTGACGCGCATCCTTGCCGCCGGCTGCTGCCCGCGGCGGTGATCGGGGTTAGGCAAGCCGGGCGATCCCCTGCTGCCTGGTGGCAGACTCACCCGCGCCACTTCGACCGCGCAGCTCCTGGAAACGGGAATTGGCGCCATGGCCCGCCGGTCGCGGCCCACCGTGACTGTTTCGAGCGAGCAGCAATGTCACAAATCTGTGTAGCGACGAAAACTATCGTGCCGGTCTGGAAATTTCCGGATTTTTTGGCAGACGGGGGGGTTTATGAGGAGGCCGGCTGGATCACCTCGACCTTATCCGGCCAGGGCGGTAACGGGAAAAAATGCTGGTGACCGATTCAGAAGAAAGATCACTCGCGGTTCTGGCCACTCTTGAGGAGTGTAAGGCCGCCCTTGCCCTCAGCGGCGACCGCGACACCGCGCAATTGGTGTCCGTGGCCATTCTCGAGCTTCGGATCAAGCTCAATCGCATTGAAGATTCGGAATTGAAGGCTTTGTGCGACGCGGTGTTGCGGGATGTGAAGGCGTCCGAAAGGCCGCATGATCGGAAACGGCATGAAGGTCAGCGCGGGCGTGCCCCGGCCTTGTTGAAGCTGGTCAAATAGCACGCCGGCTTCGCGAGCGCGTCAATGGGCGATCACCGGGACTTGTCCGCCGGCCCGGTCCTCGCAAGGTTTTTCCACCTTTGTCTGGACGGAAAGAAGGCAGGCACACCGGTCGGCAGGCGGTCCTCATTGCGCATTCCCGCGCATCCGCTAAATGAAGGCGGACCGACCGGGCGCGTCGGCGATGTCCGGCCCAGCCAGGCGGGCGGGGCGCGGCAATAAAGCAGGCGGCGCAAGACAAGCGAAGGTGGCATGATTCACGACGTTTCGATTCCCGCCGCGCTGATTGCCGGCCTCGTCAGCTTTCTATCGCCGTGCGTGCTGCCATTGGTGCCGCCCTATCTGATCTATCTGACGGGCGCGACCATCGAGCACGTCGCCCATGAGGAGACGATATCGTCATCGAAGCGCGCGGTGATGATCTCGGCGGTCACGTTCGTGCTCGGCTTTTCCACCGTCTTCGTGGCGCTCGGCGCCAGCGCCTCCCTGATCGGAAGCCTGATCCGCGCCTGGTCGGCCGAGCTCTCGATCGTCGCCGGCATCGTCATCATCATCATGGGCCTGCATTTCCTCGGGCTGGCCCGAATTGGACTATTGATGCGCGAGGGGCGGTTGCCGATCCCAAAACCGGTGGGGCTGTGGGGCGCCTATGTGATGGGACTTGCCTTTGCCTTCGGCTGGACGCCCTGCATCGGCCCGATCCTCGCGGCGATCCTTTCGGTCGCGGCCGCCGAGGCCACCGTGGAAAGGGGCGCAGGTCTGCTCGCGGTCTACTCAGCCGGGCTTGGGATTCCGTTTCTGGTGGCGGCGTTCATGGTAAAGCAGTTCTCGTCGCTGTTTGCGCGGATGAAGCGGCACCTTGCCAGCGTCGAGCGGGCGATGGGTGTGCTGTTGATCGTCACCGGCATCGGGTTTCTCACCGGCAGTGTCTCGGCCATCAGCATCTGGCTCCTGGACACATTCCCGGGCCTGCAGAATTTCGGATAGAACGGCGTCGAGCGCTTCTGTTGCTTTTGACCTTCGTGCGAGCGATCTCTAAAGATTGCTGTCGGTGATCCCGGCGTAAACCATGGTGCGCAGCTCGCGCCGGATCGCAGTGGCGGTCGACGGCAGCACCTGGGTCATGAAAATGGTGATCAGCTCTTCTGCGGGATCGATCCAGAACGAGGTCGTGGCAGCTCCTCCCCACGCATATTCGCCGCGGCTACCGGGAATGAGCGTCTGCGCGGGGTTCATCGTCACTGAAAAGCCAAGACCGAAGCCGACGCCGTCATAGGTCGCCTCGGAGAACAGGGATCGCGACATTTCCGGCAGGTCGCGTCCGCCGGGCAGATGATTTGACGTCATCAAGGCGAGCGTCTTCGGGCCAATCAACCTGATACCCTCGAGTTCGCCGCCGTTGAGCAATGCGCGGCAGAAGGTGAGATAATCGGCTGCGGTCGAGCACAGCCCGCCGCCGCCGGAAATGAATGAGGGCGGCGACAGGAACGGGCTGGTTGTCGGGTCATCCTGCAAGGTCAGGCCGCCCTTGCGATCGGCCGCGTGAAACGTCATAGCGCCTTGAGGACTTGCCGAGTAACAGGCCGCGAAGCGATGGACCTTGTCGGGGGATACGAAGAAGTCGGTATCCTTCATGTCGAGGGGGCCGAAGATGCGCTCTTTGAGAAATTGTTCGAACGGCTTGCCGCTGATCTTGCCGATGAGATAGCCGATCACGTCCGTGGAGACTGAATAATTCCAGGCTTCGCCAGGTGAAAATTCCAGCGGGATCTTTGCCAGGGCGTCGATCATCGATTGCAGCGTTCCGGCCTTCTCGACCTCGCCGATCTTCATTTCGCGATAGGCCGCGTCCACGTTGGAGCGCTGCTGGAAGCCGTAGGTCAGGCCGGAGGTATGCCGCAAGAGATCCACGATCAGCATCGGCCGTGACGGCGGTCTGGTCAGGAATGCCGGCGCGATGCCGGCCTGGAAAACCCCGAGGTTCTTCCATTCCGGGATATATCGATGGACGGGCTCGTCGAGCGCGACGCGGCCTTCCTCCACCAGCATCATGAAGGCGACGCTGGTGATCGGCTTGGTCATCGAATAGATGCGGAAAATGGTGTCGTCCTTTACCGCCTTCTTGCGCTCGATGTCGGCGAAACCCTGCACGGCATGATGAACCACCTTGCCGCGGCGATAGACCAGGAGCTGGGTTCCCGGAAAGCGGCCGGCATCGATGTAGCGGTTCTTCAGATGATCCTCGATGCGGTCGAAGGCGGTTTTCGACATGCCGGCTGATTCCGGCGAAGCAGGGGTGGGGGCTAACATCGGCAACGATCTCCAGACACTGGCGCGGCCGCCTTGATAGCCGAAAAGAGCGTCCTGTTCCAATCACCGCCCGCTTACCTCGGCCGGGTCGCTGGTGTAGGCTTGCGCCCGCAATGGCAAAAACCCCGCAGGACAAGAACAATGGCCCAATTCAACGACACCGAACTCACCGCCGCCGTTATCCGAAGTTTTGAGGAGACGCCGGACCCGCGTGTCAAATTCCTCATGGAGGAATTGGTCAACTCGCTTCACGATTTCGTCCGCAGGACGGACCTGACCTTCGGCGAATGGGAATACGCGATCGATTTTCTGACCAGGGTGGGCCAGAAGTGCACGCCGAGCCGGCAGGAATTCATCCTGCTGTCGGACGTGCTCGGGGTTTCGATGCTGGTCGATGCCGTCAACCACCGCGAGCGCGAAGGCGCGACCCAGACCACGGTGCTCGGCCCGTTCTATGTCGGCGAGCACAAGGCGATGCCGCACGGCTCCGACATCTCCCCCAATTTGTCGGGAGAACGGATGTTCGTGCAGGGCCGGGTCACCGATCTCGCCGGCAAGCCGCTGGCGAACGTTCCGGTGGACGTCTGGCACGCCGATGATGACGGCTATTACGATTCGCAAAGGCCGGACTACGAAACCCAGGGTCCGTCATCACGGGCGCGGTTCATCACCGACGCCGAAGGCAGGTTTTTCTTTCGCACCATCCTGCCGTGCAGTTATCCGATCCCGACCGACGGCCCGGTCGGGCAGATGATCCTGGAACTCCGACGCCATCCGATGCGGCCGGCGCATGTGCACTTTCTCGTCAACGCACCGGGTCACGAGCCGCTGGTCACCCACGTCTTCATCGAGGGCGACAAGTATCTCGATTCAGACGTCGTGTTCGGGGTGAAGGACGATCTGATTTCCAAAATCGAAAAGCGCACGGATCCCGTGATGCCCGACGGCAAGCCTTCCGGAACGTCGCCCTGGTACCTGATGACCTACGATTTTCGGGTGAAGCCAGGCCAGGGTGTCGCGCCGAAGCCGATGAATGCGGTGACCGAGGACGCCTAGAGCCTTTTCGGGCGAAGCAAGCCGTCGGGCTTGATCCGGCGTGGACGCCCGCTCGCGGCAGGAAAACGCGTCAAACAAAAGATGAGTGCCTCGGTTCTGATTCAATCGGAACCGAACGTGCCCTAGTGGCGGAGACCATGCTGGCTGGCGAGCAGTCCCAGGATGATGCAGACCAGGATGGCGGTGGTGCATTTCCAGAACAGGTTCGGATTGCGCTCGATGAGCGGCGTGGTGGACGCATCGAGATGTTTTGGGTTGGGGTTGCGAAGATCGAACGTGAATTCCGACAGGGCCTCGTAGCGCTTGTTGGGGTCAGGAT
>Ga0210400_10005831_pt1 | contig 10424 bp, 7 predicted proteins | sample IncBWH26MmetaG_FD_155456 | JGI IMG/M metagenome (GOLD analysis project Ga0210400, IMG submission 155456) | Forest soil microbial communities from Barre Woods Harvard Forest LTER site, Petersham, Massachusetts, United States - Inc-BW-H-26-M | ecosystem: Environmental > Terrestrial > Soil >... | reverse complement strand
ACTCCCACCTGATACAAATCAACAACTTACGGTACACGGTACCACATCAAAATGGGGTGTTTTGGGCGGTCTTGGCAGCGTTTTGTGCAACAGAATGTGCAACGCGCAGAATTTTGTGCAACAGGACTTCTCGCTCCTTCCCTTGTCGCGAATTGCTAATTCCTAATCCTGTTATTACGCACGCATAGAGCAGCGGACTCATAATCGAAATCCAGCCGTTGAAAGCATTAGAGTTCCTAGCATTTTCAACGGCTTGAGTGCCTATGGTTCCCCGTCGTGCCCCATCAGTCCCGGTCGTACAACGCAAAATTAACGCAAAATCGCCTAGGATAGCCATCAAGGCGATTACGCGAAGTTCAGCGTTCTTCACGAATTGCGTCGTTGTCCAGTTTCGCGGTCGGGTTTGAGATTCCGTAGGTGCGTACAACGACAGCGGCGATATCCCTGTGAACTTGATTCGACGGGTGAAAATGAATCTCCGTCTGACCGGGAGGCCATTGACCGGCGCATCGAATCAAAAAGACGACCTCAGCTTCTACGGTTTCGATATCAAGGAGAGGCTTCTCAACTGGCGCGTCCTCATGGCACCAAACATCGAGACTCGCCTCACTGAATTTACGACGCCAGGAATAACCGTAGTATCCGCCTTTACCTGTGGCCTTCCATCCGAACCTGAGTCGGTTCCGCATCGATTGTTTGGTGACCCCAACATAGATTGGCCGATCTTCAACTGCGACGATGTACAGCTTCGGAAGCTTGGAAGTCGCTTGGCCAGAAAACGTTGTGGTGCCTTTCGAGCACGAAACTGCGAAGCCGTTCGAATCAAAAGAGAGCTTATAACGGTCAGGGCCGGTGACTCTCATGTCGATTCAGCATGGCAAGGCAGCGTTTGCTTGTCAATTTGCTGAATCTCCGAAACAATCCCGACAGATGAACATCAATAGCGACTCTTGGTCGCACTGTACTTCGACGCCGCCAAAATCCCCGCAACCCGCGGAGGATTGCTCAGCAGTTTCTATTTTGGGCACAAGAGCAGTTCGACGGTCTCTCCTCTCTCCACAAAGACGATTGCGATCTGATCAAAAAGCCTGCCAAGTTCTTTAGCGCCTTCCCGAGAAATCCCGATTACAAGAATGCTCGGCTCAGGTGCCCATCCCGCGTTTTCGCCCACTCCTAGACCCTGGAGAAATACATAGCCAAGTTTCTGGACTTCCTGAATCAACTGACTCTGTTTCGCATGGTTGGCCGTTTCCGGCAGCCTCGCGGATCCTGGATTCCACGCAGTGACGAACGCACAACTTAAAGCGTCAGACTCCCTCATCAACTCATCAAGCTCGGAGCTCCGTCCTCCTATGCGCAATACAATCTCTGTCTGGGGAGCACGGACAATGAATCTCGTCGTCTGAAATGCCTTGAGGAGGTCCGGATCAATCATCGTCGAGGAGTATAGAGGCATTTCGTCACCACAAGGTTGGATCAATTCGTAGTTCAGTGTCCTCGGGCGGGCGGTACGACCCCATTCTGGCTATTCTCCGTACTGAGTAAAAGGCAACACCTGCGACGGGAGACGTGGCAATACCATTTCTAAACAAGTAAAATCCGCAACGGGAATAGCCTTCCGAAGCTCGCTAAGGCCAAGGCAGACTTTCCAATTCAAATCAATGCCGCGAATATTCGACAACATCGAGCAGCAACTTCTTCCCACGCGGCAAGAGACTCTCAAAGTCTCTACGCGAGCCGACTTTTGCGTCGGCTATTTCAACCTGCGTGGCTGGAAACAGATCGACTCCTACATCGAGGCATGGTCTGGTAGCGAGGGGAACTGCTGTCGGTTGCTGGTGGGAATGCAGCGACTTCCTGAGGACGAGTTGAGGTCAGCCCTGAGTCTTCAGAAAACAGATGAAGCCATAGATAACCAGACTGCCGTGCGTCTTGCGAAGAAACTAGCGCACGAATTCCGGGAACAACTTGCGGTCGGAATACCAACGAATCGGGACGAAATCGGGCTTCGGCGCTTGGCTGCACAAATCAAGACCAAGAAATTAAGCGTAAAGCTGTTTCTGCGACATCCGCTCCATGCAAAACTTTACATGCTATTCCGACCCGACGCCGTAAATCCTGCGACTAGTTTCGTTGGCAGTAGCAATCTGACGATGGCAGGGCTCTCGAAACAGGGCGAGCTAAACGTCGACGTGCAGGACCACGACGCATGTAACAAATTGGCGAAGTGGTTCGAGGATCGCTGGAACGACCGTTGGTGTCTCGATATCTCCAGTGAACTGGTTCAAGTGATCGAGGAGAGTTGGGCACGCGAAGAATTAATCCCACCATTTCACATTTACGTCAAAATGGCGTATCACCTTTCGCAGGACGCACGCGAAGGGTTACTCAGTTTCTCAATCCCTCGTGATTTTGGTAAGAGACTATTTGAGTTCCAGACAGCTGCCGTAAAGATTGCTGCCCACCACTTGAACAAGCGCGGGGGTGTCTTGATTGGAGATGTCGTTGGCCTTGGCAAGACATTGATGGCCACAGCGCTGGCGCGGATCTTCGAAGACGATCACGATATGGAAACTCTGATACTTTGCCCAAAGAATCTGGTTCCGATGTGGGAGGACTACCGACAGCAGTATCGACTGAGAGCCAAGGTTTTGTCTTTGAGTCAGGTACTTCGAGAACTTCCCAACCTTCGTCGATATCGGCTCTTACTCATCGATGAGAGTCAGAACTTGCGAAACCGGGAGGGCAAGCGATACCGAGCCATTCAGGAATACATCAACCAAAACGAAAGCAAATGCATACTTCTGTCTGCGACGCCGTACAACAAGACGTACTTGGACCTCTCAAATCAACTTCGTCTCTTCATTCCAGAAGATAAGGATATAGGAATCCGGCCCGAGCGGCTGCTGAGCGAATTGGGGGAAACAGAGTTCATCAGGCGTCATCAATGCCCAGTGCGCTCACTGGCTGCATTCGAAAAGAGTATCTTCGCCGATGACTGGCGTGAGTTGATGCGCCTCTACCTGGTACGGCGCACAAGAACCTTCATTCAAGACAACTATGCTACAACTGACCCGGACAACGGTCGAAAATACCTCGTCTTTGAAGATGGCACTCGGGCCTACTTTCCGTCCCGCATCCCCAAAACTGTAAAATTCAAGATCGATGATCAGAATCTGGCTGATCAGTACGCCCGGCTCTACGCCGATGATGTCGTAGACACCATCAACCATTTAACTCTGCCGCGCTACGGCCTGGGAAACTATGTCGCGCCAGCGCCCCACGAACCACCGACCCAGGCCGAGGCCAAAGTGCTGCAAGATTTATCAAGAGCCGGGAAGCGACTTCTAGGCTATTGCCGAACCGGGATATTCAAGCGACTGGAAAGTAGCGGCCAAGCTTTTATCCAATCCGTTGAGCGACACATTTTACGAAACCACATTTATTTACAGGCCATTGAAAAAGGCCTTCCACTGCCCATAGGTACCCAAGACGCTGGACTGCTGGACTCTCGGGTCTATGACGAGGACGCGATCACTTCAGACATATTCGATGAGGAGAACGGAGAAGAAGTCCTTGAGGAAAGTGCATCCGCTCTCAGGACTGAAGAAGCATTTAGAACAAGGGCTGCCGACGTTTATGAAAAATATGCTGCTCAATTCAAACGTCGTTTCAAGTGGCTTCGCCCGCTGCTTTTTGTTAAAGCGCTAGCTGATGATCTGCGAGCTGACGCAGGGGCACTTCTCAAAGTGCTTCAAAAATGCGGGGATTGGGTGCCTGAAAAAGACGCAAAACTCAACGCCTTGCTCGAACTGGTGACGAAGACACATGCAAAGGAAAAAGTTCTAGTCTTTACACAATTTGCAGATACCGTCCGCTACCTGGAGAAGAGACTTCAAGTTCGTGACATCCCATTCGTCGCCGGCGTCACAGGTGAGTCTTCAAACCCGACCGGTCTTGCTTGGAGGTTTAGCCCGGTCAGCAATAACAAACGCGACCAGATCAAGCCCGATGACGAGTTGAGAGTCCTCATTGCCACCGACGTCTTAAGCGAGGGGCAAAATCTACAAGATTGCTTTATTGTCGTTAACTACGATCTTCCTTGGGCAATCATTCGTCTGATTCAACGGGCAGGCCGAGTCGACAGGATTGGCCAGCACTCCGAGAGTATTTACTGTTACTCGTTCCTCCCAGCTGATGGCGTCGAACGAATCATTCGGCTACGAGCGAGAGTTCGACAACGACTCCAAGAGAATGCCGAGGTAGTGGGCGCGGACGAAGCATTTTTCGAGGACGACCGAAACGACCGCAAGGTTCTTGATCTCTATAACGAAAAATCCGGCCTATTCGACGGTGAGGCGGACAGTGAGGTCGATCTTGCTTCGTACGCTTACCAGATTTGGAAGAATGCCATAACGAAAGACCCCAAGCTGGAAGAAACCATCCCGGCGCTCCCATCTGTTACATACGCCACAAGAGCGCATGTTCCCAAAGAAAGTGAACCAGAAGGCGTACTTGTTTATCTTCGCACTGGCGAAGGAAATGACGCGCTTGCCTGGATCAATAAAGAAGGAACCAGTGTGACAGAGTCCCAGTTCGCGGTATTGAAGGCGGCGGAATGTTCGCCTGATACTCCTGCCATGCCGAGAAGCGAGAACCATCACGAGTTGGTTCACAAAGGTGTCGAGTGGATAGTCAAGGAGGAAAAGTCAGTGGGTGGGCAGTTGGGGCGACCCTCGGGTGCAAGATTCCGCACGTATGAGCGCCTAAAGCGCCATGCCGAACGCGTGAAAGGAACCCTGTTTGAGTCGCAGGCCTTGCTGCAAGCCATCGACGAGATCTACAGATACCCACTGCGATCCGCTGCCACCGACATCCTGAACCGACAGCTTAGAAGTGGCATTTCCGACCAACAATTGGCTGAACTCGTTCTGACCCTGCGAGAAGATGGCGCACTTTGCCTCATTGAAGAAGATGAGCGGAAGGTTCATGAGCCAACCCTCATCTGCTCGATGGGACTTCGCACAAGCAAGGCTGGTAACTAGACTGTGGCCATTGATTTCTCTCAGATGCGCGAACGCCTCCAGCAGTTTGATTTTCACCGGCTATTTGTCGACGAACTTGGATGGTCCAAGCCTTCGACGCGTGACGCGGTCGAAATGACCATTAAAACGGTGAAATTCACACGCCGACAAATATCTCACCTCGCCGGAGTCGCTGTGTTCGAAGTCTCCGCCGAGGACGGTCGAATTCCAGATGCGAAGACCCGTGCCGCGATTGATAAGGAGGTATCCGCTCTTTTCCACGAACACTTGCTCATTTTTGTGGACAAGGCACGCACTCAGAGTCTTTGGTATTGGGTCAAACGTCAGGATGGAAAAACCTTCCCGCGCGACCACTTCTATCTCAAGGGTCAGCCAGGCGACTTGTTTTTGAGCAAACTTGGTGGAATCGTTTTTGAGATCACCGAATTGGACCAGAGTGGCAATGTCCCCGTTTTCGAGGTTGCGCAAAAACTACGAGGAGCTCTGGATGTTGAACGGGTAACGAAGAAGTTTTATGGAGAGTTTTACGACGAGCACCTCGCGTTTATCGAACACATCCACGGTATACCAGACGAAAAGGATCGTCGTTGGTACGCGTCGGTCTTACTCAACCGCTTAATGTTTGTCTATTTCCTTCAACGCAAACGTTTCATTGACAATGGGAATCTTGATTACCTCCAAGACAAGCTTACCCAGAGTCGCGAGAGGGGACGCGATCTCTATTACGGCGAATTCCTGAAATTGCTCTTCTTCGAGGGATTTGCCAAGCCTGAGGAGCGCCGTTCTGCCGAGGCTCGTCAGGTGTTAGGTTCGATCAAATATCTCAATGGCGGGTTATTCCTGCCGCACAGAGTGGAGCAAGACTATCCAGAAATTCATGTGCCGGACAAAGCCTTCGAAAATATTCTCGCCTTGTTCCAACGATACTCCTGGAACCTGAATGACACTCCAGGCGGGCTGGACAACGAAATCAGCCCGGATGTTTTAGGTTACATCTTTGAAAAATACATCAACCAAAAAGCGTTCGGGGCCTACTACACGCGCTCAGAAATCACCGAATATCTCTGTGGTCAGACCATCCATAAGCTGATTCTGAATGCAATCAATACTCCAGAAGTCGCAAAAGTCAACCCCGTAAGGGGTCTCAAGACTCGAGAATATCGCACCATCGCGGAAGTACTAATGGATTTGGATGGTGCACTCTGCCGCGAGTTGCTGTTCGAAGTGCTACCCAATATCACGCTACTGGACCCGGCGTGCGGATCGGGAGCATTTCTTGTCGCAGCAATGAAGGTGCTCATTAACGTCTACGCAGCCGTGATCGGAAAGATTAAGTTCTTGAACCAGAAGGATCTAACGACTTGGCTCGATAAGACGGAGCGCGAACACCGGAGTCTGAGCTATTTTATCAAGAAGCGAATCATTACCGACAACCTGTATGGCGTGGACATTATGGAAGAGGCCACGGAAATCGCTCGTCTTCGGCTTTTTCTTGCCCTCGTCGCATCGGCTAACGACATAGATCAACTAGAGCCGCTCCCCAACATCGATTTCAATATTCTTCCGGGAAATTCACTCATTGGGCTGATGCGCGTCAAGGATGAAGACTTTGAAAGGCTGCATGCTCAGGCGAGCCTGTTCCGTCGAAGTTACCGAGAGTTGTTAAATGAAAAGAATCGTCTTATTGACAACTATAGGAACTCTGCGACATTTGCCCAAGACCTCACCGCGCTCCGCAATGAGATTGACGCAAAGAAAGCGGAAGCTCTGACCACACTGGACGACATTTTACTTGAGGAATTTCGTAAGCTAGGAATCAAGTTCGAAGAATCTACGTGGGACATGGAAAAGAATAGCGAAGGCCGCCCCATCAAACGGTCGCTTCGCACTTCAGATGTAGCAGAATTGCACCCATTTCATTGGGGTTACGAATTCGACCGCATCATGAACGAGCGCGGGGGATTCGACGCCATAATTACCAACCCTCCGTGGGAAACATTTCGTCCTGATGCCAAAGAGTTCTTCGCGCAGTACAGCGATGTAGTCACGAAGAAAACTATGAGTATCAAGAAATTTGAGCAGGAGTTGAAACGGCTGTTAACCAATGCGAGAACAAAAAAGGCTTGGCTCGATTACAATAGCAGCTTTAACCATCAACGGTATTTCTTTCGCTTTGCCGAGCAGTATAAGAACCAAGTCCCGGTCATTGACGGCAGTCGACAAGGAAGCGATGTCAACCTCTTCAAGCTGTTTCTGGAACAGTGTTTCAACTTGCTCCGACAGGGCGGCGAATGTGGAATCGTGATTCCGAGCGGGATTTATACTGATCTTGGTGCAAAGCAACTTCGCGAACTTCTATTCTCCAAGACTCTAGTCACCGGGCTGGTCTGCTTTGAAAATCGAAAGGAAATCTTTGAAGGGGTCCATCGTAGTTTCAAGTTTGTAGTGCTGACCTTCCAAAAAGGCGATATGACTGTCAGTTTCCCCGCAGCGTTTATGCGGCATGATGTATCAGAACTAGATAGATTTCCTCAGCAAGGCGCAATCGAAATCTCTGTTGAGCTCGTCCGTCGGCTGTCGCCTGACTCTCTCTCACTGATCGAATTCAAGACTCCCCTCGACGTTCAGATTTCGAAGAAAATGGTTGGGTTCCCACTTATTGGGGAAGAGGTGAAAGAAGCATGGCAGATCGAGCTGCACCGAGAGTTCCACATGACCGACGACGCGCATCTATTTCATGAATCACCGAGTCCAGGGATGGTGCCTCTGTTTGAAGGCAAAATGATGTGGCAATTCGATGATCATTTTGCAGAACCGCGATATTGGATTGATGAGAAGAAGGGGCGTTCTGAACTCCTGTCAACGCGGATCAGGCGCATTAAGAAAGCCCTTGAGAAAGAGGGCAGCAGTGCGGCTGTCGATGGATCTCAAATTAAACTTGATTACGAACACTATCGATTGGGGTATCGGGACGTCGCTTCTAGTACAAATGAGCGCGCCATGATCTGCACGATTCTTCCTCGGCGAGTATTTGCGGGGAATACTGTGAACTTACAACGCCCAGTTGTGGATGTTGTCGAGCGAGGGCAATGGCGACAAATGACTCCGGTGAACCACCACGAGATGCTCTTTGTTGTTGCGCTGTTCAACAGTTTCACTGTCGACTGGATGATCCGCAACAAGATTACTTCTCATTTGAATATGTTTTATGTCTACCAGCTACCCATTCCGCGACTGACTAATGCGCACGCTTCATTTGCGCCGATTGTCGAACGAGCTGCACGCCTCATCTGCACGACAAGAGAATTTGATGACCTTGCCAAGAATATTGGATTGGGAAGCCACAAAGCAGGGGCAACGCGCGACGTAGAGCGCGCTCAGCTCCGGGCCGAACTCGATGGACTAGTCGCGCACGTCTACGGTCTGACTGAAGAGGAGTTCGCGCACATACTTACTACTTTTCCCCTAGTGCCTGACCCTGTGAAAGTTGCCGCTCAGAATGCGTACCGCGATGTCGAAAGAGGACTCATCAAGTGAAAGGTCCACTCCTCAGGCGATTCCGCATCCGCAACTTTAAGGCTATTCGTGACAGTGGCTCATTAGAGTTGACTCCTCTTACGGTGCTCATCGGGAATAACGGCTCCGGCAAAAGCAGCGTGATTGAGGCGCTCGACACACTAAGAACTCTAGTGGTCCAGGACGTAGACGCCGCCATGCAACTTTGGAAAGGCATCGAACATGTACGGAACAAGACTAAAGCCCGACAAACAAGACACACAAAAACGGGATCTGAAAAATCATCAAAACCAATTGCATTTAGTCTTACCGGGAACACCGGACGGGTACCTTTTGCGGCCACGACAATGCTGAACGAAAGGGGTAACGAGAACGAATTGTTCATTGAGCGCGAATTCGGGCGATTCGGCGCGATTCGTTTTGATCGACGCGAGGACCAGATAAAGGTTACAGGCGATCCAGCGCCGTCGCAACGCAAAGAGTGGTTCATGAGCAGCGCGGCCTCACTTTTGTCCAGCTATTTTGGAAGCTATATTGAAGCCTGGCAGTTCTTGAATCTCTCTCCCCAGCTAATGGGCAACCCAGTTCCACAGACAAGAACCCGGGGCGGGATTCGATTAGATAGGTCCGGAGCTAACCTGGCAGAATATCTCCTCGATATTCGACGCAGAGACCTAGCCGCCTTCGACGGTATCGTCGACACACTGAAATATGTCTTGCCCTACGCAAGTGATGTTCAACCAAGCTCGACTTCGGAAATCGAGAGAGCTGCATACCTACAGCTCTCAGAACAGGACTTCAAGGTCCCTGGCTGGCTGATCTCTGCTGGAACTCTTCGAATTCTTGCGCTGTTGGCAGTCCTACGTCATCCGTCACCACCGACTCTAATAATTGTTGAGGAGATTGAGAATGGCCTTGACCCGCGATCCATGCGACTACTCGTCGACGAAATTCAGCGGACAGTAGAGACGGGTCGAAGCCAAGTAATCCTCACTACACACTCGCCATCTCTGCTTGATTCGGTTCCATTGAAGAGCATCGTTTTCGTCGAACGCATCGACAACGAGCCGATATTTGAACGGCCTGGCGCTGAAAAGGAAGTCCAAAAGTGGGCGAAGTCGTTCAGCCCGGGGCAGCTATACACGATGAACCGGCTTTCAAGGAAACCGCATTGATGAAGATCGGTATGATATTTGAATGTGGCCCAGACGGCGCTGACCTGCAAGTCTGTGATGCACTCGGTAAGCTTCTGAACCCACAGGTCGTGGTTGCTTCCGTCACGTTGGACAACAAACCAAAACTGATTCGGGAGTGCGGCAAGGTCGCGAAGCAACTTCTCGAAGTGGACCGTTGCGCTCACATCCTCATTATTTGGGACTTGTATCCAGCTTGGCGGGAAAGAGACGCTAGGCCCTGTCGGAAACAGGATCGTGAGGCGATCCTAGGTTCGCTGCGGGGAGCAAAGGTTAGTCGTTCACGCGTTACACCGGTCTGCATCCGAGAAGAATTGGAGGCGTGGCTCATCGCGGACGGTCGCGCGCTGTCTACAGTCCTCTCCACGGCTGCTCACCCGATAAGAGTTAGCCACGAAAATAGACCGGAACAAGTGCGAAATCCCAAGAAAACGCTCATCCGATTATTCAATCGGTCGCGGCATCGAACGTACGTCGATAGGTACCATGCTATCCAAATCGTGAGGGCTCTTCCAGATCTGGGCCGGCTACTTCGACTGCCAACGTTTCAGCGCTTCAGGGAAAAGCTGCTGGCCGGTTGAGGTTTGGCGACACACCCTGAAATACACACGATCGTTGCGGCCGGTATGATCGGCCAACTCCTGAACGGTTTTGGCGACGTGCAAACCTA
>Ga0210400_10005829_pt1 | contig 10426 bp, 6 predicted proteins | sample IncBWH26MmetaG_FD_155456 | JGI IMG/M metagenome (GOLD analysis project Ga0210400, IMG submission 155456) | Forest soil microbial communities from Barre Woods Harvard Forest LTER site, Petersham, Massachusetts, United States - Inc-BW-H-26-M | ecosystem: Environmental > Terrestrial > Soil >... | reverse complement strand
GTCGAACCGGTGCCGGTGCCGGGCAGTGGATCCCAGAAGCCCTTGCAGCCGGCAAGAACGAGCGCGACCATCAGGGGCGCCGCTGTGATTGGAAGAGCCGCCGGATGTACCGGCCTCGTGAGATTGGTGAACATGGCAAAGCTCGCCTTTCTTTAAGGTTCATTTGCGACGCACGCCCGCTTAGATGCTGGCACGGGGAAGTGCGGCCGGAGACTGGTTTGATTCTGGCGCTGACCACCAGGATTGAACTGGTGACCTCTCCTTTGCCAAGGGAGTCCTCTACCAACTGAGCTACATCGGCCCTCTAAATCGCGTTCGCCAGCTGGGGCCGGATTAATTCCTCCTTGCTGTTTTTGAGAGTCATCAGGAACCAATGTGAGCCATACCACCCTACTGCTCAGTTGGCGACCATAGGCTCAGAACGGAGCAAAGGGCGTTGAAACAGCCCCTAAAGCGTCACATCTGTATCTCCAATCGATTGGAAATCTGGACTACGCTGACCAGCATAAGAGTCTCCATTCTTTTCTCGTTTGCGCTGCCATGAGGCGATGAACCCTCGGGACTGTGACACAAGGCCAGTTCCGCTTGCTTGTTGGATGTGAAGCGCGTTTTTGAGACTGGACAAAGTGCTGGCGGGAAAAGTCAGGGCTTGACGAATCAAACTCTACATCTGTAGCAGGTTTTATCGGGGCTCATGAGGTGTGTCGTTGATCGCGCGACTCAGTGCGCCTCGAATATTCAGACGCTATTCATTCGAACCGATGGGCGCCATCACTTTCCCCAATGTGGCGCTACCCCTTTCCCTAGCGGTCCATGTCCGGCGATTTCAATCTGATATTCGGTCCGACTTCCCATTTTTAATGAGGTATCAATCAATGAACTGACTTGCTCCCAAACTCGGGAATCATTCTCGATCTCATGATGAGGCTTGTTGAATGTGCGTGCGAACCATGGGTAGTTTCTGCAATCAACGAAGTAATTCCTGTAGGTCATCCGGAAGTTGCCAATGATCTTGGTTCTGGCAGGATCGGCCGCTACGATCCGTGACTGGCCGCGAAGCAGGCCTATCGTTTGAAAGAAATTCACTGCATATTCAACGTTAGAAGGAACCTCGATAGAGTTTTGTCCTGGTTTGGGAACGATATCGATTTGCACCGTCAGAAGGACTGGGATGTGAAGCTTCCCCAGTTCCCGAGCAAAAGCAGTGGTTTCAGATGCCCCCCAACTGTGGCCGTACAGGATAATTCTGGCGTTTTGCTTCTCTGGCTCTGAAAGCGAGCCATCACAATCAGTGTCAAGCAGCCGGAATACATCGCGAAGAGCCGCGTCTGCCTCGTGATTTGAGAAGACTTCCGCGTAGATGGCCGAGGCGTAGTGTTCGCGAAGGTAATGGGCGAACCAGACCTCTGGATGGTTGAGGTCGCCGTGCTTAGCGAATCCACCGAGAAATCCAATCACGATCACTCTTTGAGCTGTTGCAATATGCCCCTCAACTAAACTCTTGAGGCATACCAGTCTCAGGGCCTCTTTTATCTGAAGGTTTGCCGAAGGATCTGAACAGACGGACAGAGTCGATGCTGTCGAGCCTTTGGGAGCGTCCTTCCAACATACCTGCGGGAGAGCGGAAGTGGCAGAACAATACGGAGCAAAAACGGCCGCGGTGGCAACAGCGCAGAGCGCCATCGAAAGAATCCGACGGAGCATGCTCCGCTGGATTGCCTCAGTCAACCATGTTCGAAAACCATCAGAAGATCGCGGACGCGGCCTCCTCATCATCAATCTCCTCTCGTCATCATCGGCTGATGCAACCTTAGTGCGAATTGTGATCGGTCCCGCGCCCCTGCGTCTTGCAAGCGACTGGAACTGGTGGCCCGGAAGGCTTCACACTGCACGTAGGCCGCCCCGGTGATAAGGCGCGGAGAATCCTGCAGCTATCCAGCAGGTTACTGGCACCTTGACTGTTGGCTCCATCGCTGCGCTTGGAAACTCCTCTATCAAACACTTGGACCGCGCTGTTTCCGCTGAAGTGCGCTAAGTTCGTTCAAAAGCATCCGCAGAAGAAAGAAAAACAGTAACGTCATCGAGGCCACGCGGATTTCTGTCATCCAGCCAAAGGAACTTCATCTTGCAACCGGCACAAGCTGCTGCGACATCGAACTGAAACGATAAGGTCTCGTTCATGCCCCTTGCGAGTGTTGATGATCCACTCCAATGAGAGATTCACAATTCCTTGACGTTCTCGAGGTCAAGAACAACCCAAACTTCGAAGAACCCCTCCGGCTCTTATCGCGATCAAACCCGCAGCAAATTCCCAGTCTTCAGGCTGTTCAAAGTGGTATCAGGCTTATGGCGAATACACGGAGAAACTCTTAAATGCCGGGAAAATAGTGGCTTGCTTCTAATCGCTCAGAACCTCCAACCCGGTTCGTCCCGCGGGCGGCCCAAGACATCGTTCCAGCGGTCTCCGGATTTCGCATAAAACCCAATCCAATAAGCGCCGCGAGGTGCGCCCGATCCTTTCGCCTTGGTGTGCTGAAAAGATCGAAGGAGGGGGTAGGGCTCACAGGACGCGGCAGGATTTACGTGAGAATGCGCCTTACCGCCATCTAACGAACAAACCTGGCCAGCAACCTGATATATGCAGTTTGGTAGGAGATTGAGGGCTCGGTCACCTCCCAGGAATCGAGTGGCCAGCCATCGCTAAAATCGGCATAGGCCTTTTGTGGCACTTCACCAACCGGGGGTGAAGGCGGCGCCTGCCCACAGCGAGGGTTGATGTCCGGGCACCCCTTGGCCCAGGTGTAGTGCGGATTGGGGCCGCCAACGAGGTAGCCGGGCGGAGGGCCAAATTTCGAGCTGCTAACGCCACCCCAAAGTATGCTGCCGTGGGCAAACCAGGTATGGTAGAAACGGTCCACCGAATTGCTCGCACCAAACGCGTTCATGTTGGACAGATAGACCTTGCCGAGCGGATTGACGCCGTCGACATAGTGCAGATAGTCGGCCGCAGCGCTCATGGCTTCGGCCGGGCTGTGGCTGCCCAGACCATAAAGCGCTTCGTCGCCAAAAATGTCGCCGTGATTGGATTTGGTCGCGTTGCTGCCCCAGACATAGGCCGAAATATGGGCCCGGTAAGGATCGCTCTCGGCCGCCTTCCACCCGTCGTCTTCGAACCCTTTGGCAAACTCGGTCTTGATGGCAGACGAAACCGAAGGCGTCGCTCCGGCTAGGCTCGCATAGTAGACCAATGGTGCAGTGTGCGTGTAGTCGAAATCAAGCGTACGGTGATGGGTGAAGATCTGGTTGTCGCGGTAATGCGCATCGACATAGTCGCGGTAGATCGTCTCTCCAGTAAGGTCGAAGAGATAGACGGCGGCGGCTATGGCTCCCATCTCGCGTCCGTAATCGTCAACCTCCTGCTGCCCAGCCGCAAGCCCTTGAGAATGGTCGCGTGGATCATTGTTGTAAAAGAGCACGTGCGGATGCGCTTGGGCCCACCCCCAGGCCTTAAGCGCCCGCTCTCTCAAATCATCTGCAAATGTTTTGAGGGCCGGAAACTGCCCATAGGTCTTGGCCGCATAGGCAAAGGCCTCGGCGCCCGCATAGGTTGAAGAGGTGGTCGCCGGGCCATAGAAGCTAGGCCCTGTAGCTGCCGAAGCTGGGCTTCCCGATGCGGATCCGATCACCGACAGCAAGGAACCATCATCATTTTGCATGCGCTCTAGCCACTCAACCTCCCATTTGACCTCATCGAGCAAATCGGGAATGCCGTTACCGGATTCCGGAATGTTAAAGTCGTCGGTAAAGGCCGTCGGGCTTTCGTGGTAAGCATGAAGGAGGCCCACCACATAGTCACCGCTCCAGCGCGTATAGCGATTGAAATCACCGGCGTCATACCATCCGCCGTGCAGATCACGGACTGTCAACTTATCACTCTTGGCGCTATAGAGCCGAGCCTCAGTGTCTTGAGCTGGGCCCATATGACTTGCCTTGTCCGCCCAGCCGGCCCCCGCATAACGCGCCTCCTTGGTAAAACCAGCGCGCTGATAATAGAGCATGCGCACAGCCTGCACTAGTAGAGGCTTATAGAGATTGGGCGCGACCGAAAAGGCCACGGAATCATACCCCACCTGCTTGTCCCGGATCAGATAGCGACCCGGTGTGACAACACCCGAAAAATCGAATTGCCAGGCACGGTCGCCTGAAGAGGGATCGACAGCGCCGGCGTGCCAGGCGATAGGCGCCCCCTCAAAGACAACTGCACCCGTCTCCACGTTGACGACCTGATAGACCTTACCCGGCGCAAAGTGCCATTGGCTATCAAAACCGGTAGCCGGATCGCGGATAACGGCGACCTTTTTTGCTCCCGGCAGATAGCCAAACTGATCGACGACGATGAAGGGCGTAGGCGACGCGCTACCCTCAGTGCTGCCCTTGGCACTGGCTGGAAAACTTGGACAAAAACAAATTGCAGCAAGCCCCGCGATCAAGACCTTCTTCAACATGACCCGCCAAACCCCTTACAAAAAAACCTTTGATGCCGAGTTCGGAGCGACACGCTACGAATTTAGCTCAAAGCTGTATGAATTATGTGAATTGACATAATAACCGGAACGCTTCAACGACCATCGGAGCCCGAAAACGAGACTACCCATGCGGCAATGAGCGAGTCGGTCTGTCAAACATTGTCCCATGACGGCAGTGCGTGAAGCGTACAACCAGTCGTTTTAGCAGCGCGTTCAGCAGGAAGTAAGCCGTACCTCTCCTCGACTCCTCGCAAATGAATTGAACTACTCCCACGACTAACTTCGGATGACACAATTTGAGACTGGGAGATTATATGTAGGCAGCGACCGTGGCGGGCAGGGTGAACTGAAAAGTGGCGCCGCGCGGGGAGTTATCCGCAGCCCACAAGTGTCCGCCATGGGATTCGATGATTGACCGGCTGATGCGAAGCCCCATACCGGTGCCGTGAGGCTTGGTTGTAAAAAACGCATTGAAGATCTGTTCCTTCTGCTGCGGGGGGAGCCCAATGCCGGTATCGCTGATGGACACAAGAATCTGCCCGTTTTCAGCCCACTGCGACTTGATGGACACTTCTCGCAGTCCCTCCACGTCTTTCATCGCGTCGATGCTGTTGACGATCAGGTTCATGGTGACCTGCTGCAATTGCACGCGGTCTCCGATTATTTCGGGAAAATCTGAGGTCAGCTCCGCCCGGACTGATATGTTGTATCGCATTGCCTCGCCCCGCAGGAGGGCAATCATTTCTCGAATAATTTCGTTTACATCAACGGCCTCCCGTTGCAAAGTGCTTTTGTTGAACTGCGACCGAATCCGGCCGATGATCATGCTGGCAAGTTCGCCGCTTTCTACTGCTCTCCTGGCAGCCGCGCACGCCTCTTGCAGATCGGGTTGATCGCGCCCGACCAATCGCATGCAGGCGGAGGCATTGATGACCGCGGCCGCAATCGGTTGACTCACTTCATGCGCCAGAGAAGCCGCCAACTCTCCCATGGTTGTCACCCGGTTGGCGTGTGCAAGATCGGCCTGTGCCTGGCGCAATCGTTCGCGCTCTTCACGCGCCAACTTGCGTTCAATGGCAATGCCGGCGAGATGGGTGGCCATTTCCAGCGCCAGGGACTCAGCCGGACTTGGACTGCGTGGTTCGCGGTAATACATGGCGAATGTCCCCAACACCTTGCCTGAATGCGTGAGTATGGGAACCGACCAACAGGCGCGGAACCCATAGGGTTCGGCCACTTCCCGGTACGACTCCCAGAGCGAATCCTGACGAATGTCGGTGACCACAACAGGCTCTCTGCGATACATTGCCGTGCCGCATGATCCCGCCTTCGGTCCGATGCAGAGGCCATCGATGGCCTCGGTATAGGACTTTGGAAGACTGAGAGCAGCGCCGTGCCGCACGTGTTGCCCGTCCTCATCGAGGAGCAGGACAGAGCAAAGCAAGCCGGCAAATTGGGCTTCCACCACCCGCACCAGATTTTCCAGTATCTCCTCCAGCGGAGCATCCCGGGCCATCATCTCCAAAATACGACTCTCTCCCTCACGCAGCGCTTCCGCCTGCTTCCGTACTTCGATATCGGTTATGAGGCCATACCAGCCGGTGATTTTGCCGTCTGCGTCTCGCACAGGAAAGATGCTCAGCTGGAACCACCGATAAACGCCATCGGCGCGGCGAAAACGGAGTTCCTGGTTTATGGGAGTCCCGTTTGCCATCGAACTTGTAAATATGTCGGTCAAGCGAGGGAGGTCATCTGGATGAACAACGTCGCTTGTCGACCAACGGTCCAATTCCTCGATCGTCTTGCCGAAGTATTCCAAGAGCGGCCGATTAGCATGTTCAACTTTACCGGCCGAACTCAAGGCACACTGGAGCCCGGGAACGCTGTCAATAATCCGGCGGAGATTGTTTTCGCTTGCGCGCAAAGCCTCCTCCGTCCGCTTGCGCTCGGAAATGTCGGTCACCGCGCCCACGAATTCTACGCTGCCCGATTCATCGCTTAAGGCACGAGCCACAACATGGACATGCTTGACGGCTCCATCCGCCATCAGCAAGCGATATTCATGTTCAAAATCCTTCCCGTCCTGTGATGCCCGCTCGATTGTCTGTTTCACGAGCGCTGCATCTTCCGGATGAACCCGTTGGATAACAAGCTCAATGGTCGGTACTATGCCTGGGGCGTATTGGAAAATTCGAAAGGTTTCCTCTGACCAGATGATCTCGCCAGTAGAAATCCTCCAACCGAAGCTCCCGGTATGACTGAGCCTTTGGGCTTCTGCCAGGTACGCTTCACTCCGCTGTAGCTTCTCTTCCTGCAGTTCCAAGGCCCGGGCAGCAAATCGCCTATCCAAGCTGGACGTCAGCAGAGCCAGCCCGAGGACAAGAAAGGTGACCGCGACAATTGCGGCGGTGCCGAGGGCCGAGATGCTTACCGCGTGAGAAAGATCGACGGGCACGCTCGAAGGAGTGAAACTGGCAGCAGCCATGCCGGTGTAATGCATCACAGGGATCGCTGCACCCATGACCATGGCTCCAACTAACTTTTCTCGGCCAATGCCTGTCGTTTCATCTCGGAAGTGAAAGGTGATCCATAGCGCCGCAAGAGAGATAAAAACCGCGAAAACGACCGACAGGACAACAAGAAAGGAATTGAATTGGCACATGGCCCGTAAACGCATGGCGGCCATGCCGATGTAATGCATACTGGCTATACCCGCACCCATCAGGACACTTCCGGCGACCGCTTGAACCGCGCTCATTTTCTGTCGGCTCACCACGTACAGCGCAATGGCCGAAGCGAGAATGGCCGCCAACAGTGACAGCAAAACGGTCGGCCAGTGGTAGGCGACCGGAATCGGTAGGATGAACGCCAGCATCCCAATGTAGTGCATTGACCAAATGCCAGCTCCCATCGCACCGGCACCGCCCAGCACCCAAAGCACACGAGCCCAACCGCCCGCAGCCGTTACGCGACTCGCGAGATCCAGAGCAGTGTAGGACGCACACATCGCAATGAATACCGAAAGCGCGACGAGCGCGTAGTTGTAGGAGCCAATCAAGTTCACGGCAGACACTTGACTCCATCCGGTTGCCAGGAGGACCAGTCGCCTGCGCTTCAATCAAACAATTAACGGTTCTCCGAGTTCCGGCGCCCATTCGTGCCGGGTTTGCTAATCCCCTCGGGCACCGTCATTTTACTCCTTACTCTCTCGATCTTTTCCCTTAGTAGTGCTTGATGATCCAGAGAAGCCGCTGTCCTGAGAGCGCCGGCGTTGGCCTGGTGGCGTGCAAGAATCGGGGGGCAGGAAGTGGGCGTCTCTCGTTCGGCTTAATCCGTTGCACTTTCTACCCGCGCTTCTCCGGCAAGCCGACGCAACCAAACCGGCGGTCCAAGTGGTGAGATCTTTTAGTATTTCAGTGAATTCATCCCGGACGACAGAGATCTGATACAGCGTTGAGGCGCCCTGCATTTGTGCGGACGATGTGGAATTGCCAAACGATAATGGCATCCGATGGAACGGCCGGCCATTGTGGTAACCGAGGGCGAGCTTCTGATGGAGGCGATCCTCCGGCACAGAGAAATTCCCCATGAACCTGTTGGTGCAATAGGGCCCCATTCCCGCATAGTTAGGCGAGTCCAAGACTGCATAGGTGAGATGCAATTGCGCTTCGGGGCTACCAGCTCGGCCGAATCGGTACACCTGGGTGCAACGGAAGAAGAGGTAAACCGCGGGCTATAGAAAGTTCTTGATTCCGCCAAATCGCCGGACGCAGCCATCTCCCAGGCGCGTCGCATTTACGACGAGAATCCAGTGCCTCTCCATTTGTTTGGCGATGGGTTCGGGGGAAACGCTTATCTGGCCCTCGCGTATCTCGCCCAACAAGAGGATCAGGCAATCAAATGCTGCTTACTCACTACCTCGCGTCGTACCCGCATGGCTCAAATCAATCGTCAGCGCCACTGGGGTGGCGGAGATAAAGCCATTTCCCGGCTCTGCTCATGTAATTTCAGGTACTTGAGCCCACTATTCGCAACAAAAACTCCTAGCATTTCTAACACTTTTCTGGGTTTCTGAAGGGCAAAATCTGCAGTGTTGTTGGGAATACTTGATGCCCACCACTCAAACCCGTGTGCAAGGCTTGCTTCCTGGAACCCCAACTTTTATCATTGTTTCAGGAAAGAACTTGAGGTAGGCGAAGGGGAATTCCCTCCTCCGCACCATAGACTCTCGTTCCCGGACCAACCGGCCAAGATTCAGAAAGCAGCTTTCAATGCAGATTCTCTTTTATTTCGTCGTCACCATTCATGTCATGGTCAGCCTTTTCCTGATCGGTGTCGTGCTCCTGCAGCAGGGCCGCTCCGCCGACCTCGCAGGCGCATTCGGTGGACAAGGTTCGCAGACTGCCTTCGGACCCCGCGCTGCGGCAAACGTGCTCACCCGGCTGACAACATGGTCTGCCATCATTTTCATGATTACGTCGCTCTCGCTGACCGTCCTGTTCGTACGCTCCGGCAAATCGCACTCTGTGCTCGACGACGTAAAACCCGCATCCTCGTCAGCCCCGGCAAAGCCCGGCAAGTAAGCTTCGTCATTCGCCGCTCCGCAAGTTCCGAGGCAGACCCTTCACGGTCTGCCTCTTCTGCATTCAGACCATTCCATCAACGGCTCTACAATGAACCCATGATCTTCGAGACCTTTCCTGTCGGCCCGCTGCAATGCAATTGCACTCTTCTCGGCGACGAAGAAACTCGCGAAGCTATCGTCGTCGACCCCGGCGACGAGATCTCCCGCATTAACGAGCGCCTTAAAGCCCACGGCCTGACCCTGAAGCAGATTCTCATCACCCACGCCCACATCGACCACGTCGGCGGAGCCCTCAAGCTCAAATCCCTCACCGGCGCTCCCATCTTCCTCAACGAAAACGATCTTCCCCTTCTCGAGATCATGGCCGAACAAGCCGCATGGGTCGGCGTTCCCACTCCTGAAACTGCCCCTCCCGACGAAACCCTCACCGATGGCCGCCGCGTAGGCCTCGAAAACTACCCCGCCCAGGTCATTCACACGCCCGGCCACACCCAGGGCTCCATCAGCCTTCACTTCGAACCCCTGAAAATGGTCCTCGCCGGCGATACCCTCTTTGCCGGCAGCATTGGACGGACCGACTTGCCCGGCGGCAACTACGACCAGATCCTCGACTCCATCCAATCGCGCCTGCTCACCCTCCCCGACGGCACCAAAGTCGTCCCGGGCCACGGCCCCGTCACCACCATCGGCGCCGAACGGAAAACAAATCCATTCCTGAAATAAATTGGGAGATATCAATTAATATAAAGATATATATCGCAATTATTTACAAGGTAAATCAAAATTTACGGTTTAACTCCCACTAGACAATTGTTATCACCTTGATGCGTTCTGAAATAGTCAACAATCCTGTCCACCCCAGTTTTAAATTCCACAACAGGCCCCAGCATACTCACCACCAGCCAGCCCGCCTCTGCCATACCGAAGAAGTACCCCGGATGCACCCACACCCCGCGCTCAAGCAGTTCCAGTACCGTCCTCTCATCCGGCTGAAACGCTGGAATCCGCAGCACCGCGTACCAGCCCCCCTCCACCTCCAACCGCCGCACAGTACCCACCAACCTAAGCTGCTGATCCAGTTCGGCGAGATTTGCCGCCACTCGTGCCCTGATCTGCCGCTGAATTTCCTTCCGTCCATCAATCCATGCAGACATCGCCCTCTGTACTGGAGCGTTCATTGACAGAAAGGTATCTGCGATCACCTCCAGCCGCTCCATCGCCGCCGCCGCACGCGGCCCCGTCGCCACAATCCACGCCGACTTCATCTGTGGCAGCCCTGCAATCTTGCTCAACCCGCTCACCACGTAGACATCCA